>Ga0335074_10001268_pt1 | contig 34472 bp, 40 predicted proteins | sample Lox_Sample_23_FD_206715 | JGI IMG/M metagenome (GOLD analysis project Ga0335074, IMG submission 206715) | Soil microbial communities from Loxahatchee National Wildlife Refuge, Florida, United States - Lox_Sample_2.3 | ecosystem: Environmental > Terrestrial > Soil > Wetlands | place: USA... | reverse complement strand
TACAGTCCCCATACCCCGGCTGTCTCCAGCTTCGCCGCAGCTGCGGCGAGGCTCGCAATAGCTGCATCCTTTTATGATAAAAGGATCAACTATGACTAGTAAGACGATCCTTACGGAGCAACAAGACTCCATCTTATTGGATACAGTCGTTACTCAGCTGTCTATAAGTAGGGGCCTTATGCCCAGCTTTTCGTAGGTTCAATCCAAGTTATTCCAACCCAAAATGGCTTTAAGTTCAGAGCACGGACCACATTGGAACAGAGGCATTCGGGACAAATGAGACTACTACAAATGAGAGAAAGGGAATGTTATATTCAACACCCTTTGTTTTCGACGGTTTTGTATATGGAGTCGAAAGTAATACTAGTCCTGGAGGCTATGCTCGATGACGGCTTTGATACGAGGGGGAAGTAGCACGCAATGGAAGACGCAACTAAGGTGAACACGGTGAAATGCGAATTCCATTTGCCTAAGCATTGGTATTCTCTGTTCTCTAGAAACAGGTTAGATATGTATCACGTTTAAGAACGTATCCCACCCACCGGGACCTGCTCAGGACTCTATCTGACCAATGTGGTGCGTATATATTGTGGTGGGATTTCGTGGTCCCCTACAAAATTACATGATTCTGGGCATTAGTTGTTCCCGTACAGAGAGCATTGATGTATTTAACCAGCCCGAAGACCTTGTTCTCACGAATAATCATTTGTGGGTCGGGACAGATCAGGACGGACGTTTATAGGCGCTTTTACGGGTGCAGATATGGTTTTACGGACAATGCAGAGATTTACGCACCTTTTACGGATTTTAAGAGTTTTCTTTATGGATATGGAATACAGTCTTTACTTTTGTGTGTTTTGAGCATTGAGTTGAGCGCTGCCACCGTCCCTATCGCTACTTATTCCGTGGCTTCGAACCTGTACGCTGTCCTACCTATTGCCCTGACAATCGTGCATTTCCACGGCACATCCATTCTATCTCTCCACAATATCAATTTTTTATGCAAATCTGAGAGCTATTCACATCTCTTCACAGCTTATACCCAAACGATACCCCGAATTATCGAATGCACAACACTCTAGCGTATTAGTAATCAAGATTTGTTCTTACCCAGCCAAACCGAAGGAGTTCAGTGAGTACTGTACGTCTTGCCCTACCTTAAAAAATATTAGAAAGCTGAAACTCTGACATTCTTCATCGGAACTCTCCAATTACCGTCCGTGAACTTTAGGTGTGATGGCTTATTTCCAAAGAAAATAGTCAAATTTAATAAGTTAGCTAAAGATTCTCTTTAAATATCAGTCTAGCGACGACTACCCCTCAAGGTGGCAATTGGCACGGCATTTCCTAACTCACCTGAACAGCCAATTACACCACCACTATCGATATCCAACCCTCTCCGCTGACCACCTACACAACGGCAACGGTGACTACCTACTCACTCTCGACCATCACCACAGTTGCCACAATCCCATACTCATGCTAAACTTATACGAAGTAACAAACCAACAATGGTAATTTTCTCCTATCTTACCGCCCTTATATTCATTCCCTTCCTTCCCTCTTACCTCCGAAATCTTTCTACCCGTCATTAGAAACTTCTCAACGCCTACCACAGCACTTCCGACCCTTTAACGTGCACCAACCTCTATACCAGAGTGTATCAGAGTCGTGGAGCAGACAGTCCTATTCTACAGCCGCTGCTACCCTTCCACAGCGACGGCTACGACCACCAGGGGCTGCGGTAGTTGCCATACTGACCGCTTGACATCGATTCTGCTTGTCGCACCAACTCTTCTTCGCCTTTGCAGACCTATTAGTATCTGTCTGTGTCAAGGGTGGAGATGAAGTTGGCAGATAGAGGAGGCCATTTAGAATGAGTTTATGAATAGCAAGTAGCGTCTAAGGAAAACTGCATATCGAATTCGGATGATAAATAATGGGGTGATGTCTGGAGGGCTGAGACAGAGAGGGCAGAGTATGTTTCTAGACAATCGGCCTTGAAGAGGGTTTTCTGCTTTAAACGATCCCTGTGCCTGCTTTTTTCTAACGATGCGACAAAACAGATAACATGCTTGTTGCTTTGGACTGCTTGCCGCTTTGCCGTGTCACGTGCAAAAATCTATCTCACAAGTTGATAAACGGACGCCCGGAAGAAACAATACTGTGTGGTGGTACAGCAGCGGGCGGAGGGAAAGGTTGTTCGCCGTGCGAGGAACGTTACAGAGTACAAGATAGAGATTCCCGATACGCTACATTAGTTACTAGTCTCGAATAGGCCTAAAGGGAAACATCTCATGCGCGCGCAGCCAAATTATGGACGCGAAAGTTATTCTTATCATACATTAACAATTCAAAGGTGCATTAAAAATTAATTCTGGCAAATTGAACGAGATTGAGGGCAGAAGCACTACTAGACGGAGGTGTTGTAGGTGCCTGCATGCCTTATTATCTACATCACACGTTACACTCTGCGCGATAAGAGAAGCGAAGTAACCTTACCTAATGGTAACGCTCCAATGAAACCATCCCCACCACCCGCTCCTGGTAGCTCAAGTGTTCAACACCAACAGCAGCCACTCACATTACTATTCGCATGTCGACCTCGTGTCATGCGTCCCCACACAGAGCTCCACCTCGTTTTCGGCATAAGCTTGCCATAAATGGGTTGATCTACGAGCCGTCTCTACAGCACGGAGTATATATCCGTCTCCCTACACTTCGTCTCTCTCCTAGACATCTAAGCACCGCGACATCCTCCTAGATCCACGGCGCGATTCACAACAACCAACAGCAAGGCTCGCAGACCCAGTGCAAACCATGGCCGACACAAAAGAACTAGACACCACTCCCAAAGTTGCCTCCGTCGAACCGCCCACCGGCGGCACGCCGAACCTGCCTCAAGGATGGATGTACCGTCAGCGCAAGATCGGGCCCCTAATCATGCCCTGGTATGCTTCACCTAAAGTCCAGCTCCTCATGGTCTCCATGGTGTGTTTCCTGTGCCCAGGCATGTTCAACGCTCTAAACGGGCTGGGCGGCGGAGGAAAGACGGACGCGACATTGGCTGACCACATGGTAAGTAACTAGCATCACCTGGGGCATTAAATGCATCAAGCAGGCGAAATATACGTTTGTACTGGTTCTGAGATTTCTCCACAGAACGTAGCGCTCTACAGCACCTTCGCTGTCGTCGGCTTCTTCGCTGGCACCTTCGTGAACCGGCTTGGAGTCAAGTTGACCCTCTCTTTCGGCGGCCTAGGGTACTGCATCTACGCTATCAGTCTCCTGGCTTCGGAGCATGCGGATGTGAGCGGTTTTAACATCTTTGCTGGCGCGTTGTTGGGAGTTTGTGCGGCGTTGCTGTGGACGGCGCAGGGTACGATCATGTTGAGTTATCCGTTTGAGGCGGAGAAGGGGAAGTATTTCGCGTGGTTTTGGACGATCTTTAATTTGGGAGGCGTTATTGGGAGTTTAGTAGGTTTTGATCCTTCTTTTGTCTTGGTGTGGGTTTGAGAGAGCAGGGGAGGAGGAGAAAGCTATTCTCTATTGGTCATCTCTGCGGAGGCCCACGGAGGCACAGCAGACACAAACGTGCGTATACACGTCGCAAATTCAGTAGTGCTGGATTTGCCTAACTTCAAAGATATCGAATCGACCAGTGCAGCATCGCCTTTCCAAAACTCACCCACTAACAGGCCCCAGATCCCCCTCGGCCAAAACATCAACCAGCGTGCCAACGCCAACGTCACCGATGGGACATATATCGGCTTCATTGTGCTCATGTTTACCGGTGCCGTAGTGGCTCTATTCCTCTGCAACGCCAATTCTATCATCCGCTCCGATGGCTCCCGGGTGGTTCTGATGAAAAACCCAAGCTGGCGCTCCGAGTTCATCGGCCTCTACGAAACTATCCGCCTCGAGCCGTACATAATCTTATTATTCCCCATGTTCTGGTCCAGCAACTGGTTCACAACATATCAATTCAACGGCATCAACGGCGCTTATTTTGACACTCGAACGAAAGCCCTCAATGGTTTGCTTTACTGGGTGAGCCAGATGATCGGTGCTTTGGTGTTTGGGTACTGTCTGGACACGAATTTTCGTCGTACCTTGAGAGCTAAAGTTGCGCTGGTGACGATGTTCGTACTTACAATGGCGATTTGGGGCGGTGGTTATGCTTGGCAGTTGAAGTATACCCGCGCTACTGTCCAGGGTAATGCGGACTGGACCGATAGTGGCTATGTTGGGGCCATGTTCTTGTACATGTGGTATGGCTTCTATGACGCTGCGTGGCAATGCTGCGCCTACTGGTAAGCTCTCCTCGTCCCCTTTCGCTCACACCTTGATTCCACAAACGTGCCTAATAACCCCCAAAGGTCACTCCTGTTACGGGTGACCAAAGGACAATATTACACATATATATTCTCTTTTATCTCTTCGCAGACACTCATCATCTCGTACTGACCGCACGTACAGGTTCATGGGCGCACTCTCCAACTCCGGTCGCAAATCCGCCAACTTCGTTGGCTTCTACAAAGGCATCCAATCTGCTGGCGCGGCTGTCATGTGGTCTCTGGATAGCAACAACCTCCCGTTCATGAACGAGTTCGCTTCCAACTGGGCCCTGCTCTCCTTCTCTCTCGTTTGTGCGGCCCCGGTCATCTTTATGAAGATTAAGGATCATGTGAGCGTTGAGGAGGATTTGGTGTTTAGTGATGAAACACTGGCGGATGTGCTGCCGGCGGGGCATGCGGAGAAGGGCGGCGCTGATATGGAGGTCGTCTAATGATGGGGGCTGTCATAGCGCCACTATAGGTTGTGACGGAATTTTGGGATTGATTCTTACAGTAGGTGAAATTCTACAAGTCTTGCTTGAATTGCTTGACCAGCACGCGTCAACTTGGAAATTAATCTCAACACTACATTTTCCCCAGCAGCACCAGGATGCCTCCAAATCTAGCACAGCTCCGAGACTCCCTTTGGTTACCCCTCTTATCACTGTGTTATTAAATCAGTTTCTGTAACTCATCATCACTACCACGACCGTACCTGACCTCTCATTGGATATGCTAAATCCGCCAGCACATATGCCAGTTCCTGCCCAATGTTAAGGACATTTTCTATGCCGCTTTCAAGGTTCTTGGTTGAAGCAGCGTATAAGTTGCCGGAGAGCGTCAAGAGAGAATGTCAATGATGAAGGTCTTTCGAATATCAGTTCCTGTAGCTCAAGAAAATCTTTGGGATAGTACCTAATCTATCTTGTTCTCTCTATGTAATGTTCGCTGTCTAACAGTCTTTAATTGCGCATTACAGATCTCGATAGCAGGGTCAGCTAGGAAATAATCTTAGTCTAATCAGCAGCCCTCGATTCCTGACATGAATCCCTAATCTTAAACCACTTCTCTATATTGAGAAACGGCCATTCTATTTGACTCCACAAATCTGTCTACATTTGGCCGTGCTGAGTTGACAGACGCGCTGAAAAGAATGTCAGCATTAAATGTTTTGATCTAGGACAATGAGTCACTAACTACCTGTGTCACCACTTTGCGGAGGAGTTTTCTTCAATGCCAATCTTGCGTTTGTTAACGATATAGGACGATGAAATCAGACGTCAGGGAGTGCTAACATACGAACCTGAGATATACACCGCGTTTGGAGATTTCAGAACAAGTGCATGAACTCCTTTTGTGTCAATAGTATGCTCTAGATTCTTGATTGAGTGCGATGACTTAGCTTCATCGCCGTCTCCTTGCACCATCCCCCTTTTTTCTTCTTCCGCGGGGTTTGCATCCATCTCCAATTCATCATCTTTGGTCCTTAAAGCCATTCCTTTCGCCTCAATTCATAAGAACTGTGTTCTTTGTTGGAATCATGGGGAATCACGGAAGTAGAGTGGTGATTCAATACGCAGCATAATGATGAAAATTCTTGATGATGCTCAACTCAATGGAGCGGGAGCCTCCATGAAAACTCGCGATCTGGAAGCACACAACGAAAGCAACATTATTACACCACCATTGGGTATATATGAAAATATGAACCATTGAATTTGATTTAGTATATAAAGCCTCAATGCATAAGCTCCAATTTTAGTTTCATGGATTTCGGCTGCTTGTATTCGTAACGCTCTGCCACAGGTTGGATTAGGAACGTATAGAAGGACGGGACCCTGCAAATTACTACATAGGTTATGCCGGCATTGCGTCTAGTAAATCTCACAAGCTCCATATTATCATAATCAGCCCCAAATCCAGCACTAGGGAAGAGTTTGTCCAGCCTCACTCTTTGTCAGGTCTCGTTTTGATTTCCTCCTCGATAGTTCGGATCTTTTCCTAAACTGTGCTGGCTGTACCGCATACGCCAAATATAGGCCATTAATGTAACCTTAAATGCGCCTCAATTCCGGGGCAACCATGCTAAATATGATTGGGTACTGTACATAGCCCAGAAATGCTGTCCAGGGAAATAACGACAATCCTTATTTAGCCGATGTGACATAACGTATTACAGAATAACAGTATAATATCATCATCTTGTTATAGTATAGTGCGTAATTCCCGTTACCAAATAGCTATCATCGCACTCGGCAACCCCTAGTTATCGGAGAAAATAGTGCTTATTTCGTACTAGCAAGCACCACCACAACTGCGAATGCCATGATATAGACATTTATTAATTCAAATCTACTCCTTTACTTTATATTTTAATTACACGCTTAAAAGTCTAAGGATGTGGTATTATATCATTGTATTTCAAGCTGCAATACCTTAGCGAATTTCCAGTCGAGTACGTGCTACTGTATCCAACGCTGTAACAAAGCTGAGCTTGAAACGAATCCCGACGAATTTATGGAGCACGAGACAGGGGAAGAAATCCCTTCCGCAACTCTGTAAGGCAATAATTTGATGGAAAGGTCGTAGAGAGTGTAACGCAGGTTGAATCCTAGTTCAGTGCTAGTATTCTTAAGCTTTTTCCTAGAGGACTAACGTCAAATGGGTCGTGGCTCAGTGACAGGAGGATTTGAGTATTTTGATATGACTTGGAGGGATCTTTGAGTTTTATAAAGGTTGTCGCATTCTCCTTTGTTTCTTTGCTACAAGTCCTATATCTTCAGACATATACACGCATCATCATCACCACCACCGCTACCATCACCATCTCCGCAAAGACCCCGCTACTCTTGTTCTCATATCGCCAACCCGTCCATCACCGATTAAATCTTCTTCATCAAAACCTCATCCTATCTTCAAAAGCGCTCTCCGCAATGCTATCCACTGTCATCACATTCACTCCCGTCCTTCTCCGGGGCCTCCTCACAGCCCAGGCTTTTGCCTTACCTACCAATCTCTCACCCCCAACCCAAATCAAACCACGCCAATCCCAACAAACCACCATCGTCAACGTCGGCAAAACTCAAGTCATGATCGGCTCCCTTGGTGGTTCCAATATCAATACCGCGGTCACAAGCGCCCTCCAAGCCATCTGCGGTACTGGCACAGTATGCGACTCCGGCACCACTGCTACAATCCCCAACGTCGCCTTTGCTGTCGAAGGCGGCCACGCTGAAACTGGCACTATCACCATAGATGTCACGAGTAGTGAATTTAACACCATTGACCAGGCCAACGCCATGATCAGCCTCATCGCTGCTGCCATGGACAGCGCTACACAAGGACATTGTCCATCAGTCACGTACTACGATAATGGATGCAGTGAATTGTCGCGCGCGGGGTGTGGGACGAAAACCATGAACGTGTGCACCATTCCGCATTTCTATGGCGTTACAGTACAAGGTCCGGATCCTGCAAGTATGGAGGTTATAGTGTCGTTTGTGGAGCCATCGACGGATGGGGACTGTGGAGATGTTATTACGAGGATTATCGCTGCTGTTGGTGCAATTCCGGTAATTGGATCGGTGCTTGCTGGGATTTTAGGGGTAGCCTCAGCGGTTGTTCAGACAATTGAGAGTAGACCGATTGATATGTTACTCGGTTTAACAACCAGCAAGTCGGGTCATAGAAGAGTTGCTTTCAAATCTTGGATTGTGATCCTATTATGAGATTTTGTTGTAAATACTGGTTTGTGCATATAAATATTTAGTCCCGTGCAGGAGTGGCAGTTTGTGGAGTGGGATTTCTCACTCTCATATGGAGTTCAATGCCATACGTTCCCATGAAATCAAATCTGAAAATGTTGGTTCTTTCACAACCCGACGTGAATATAAGTAGCCCATAGTAGCGAGTCGCCATATTGGGGGTCTTTCCGCTGCCTTTCTTTTTCATCTCCTGGTCTCGATTCTCTCAAAACTACACACCCTTTTCATCTGTAGGCTCTTCACTTGCACCCCCGTCTTCACCTGCACCCTTTTAATCTGGACCTTCTCATTGCTCGAGTCCTCTCGAACAAAGCTCTTTGTCCACTTTACCCCGGTTTCTACCACCCCTTCCAAACGTCGTCCCTGGCCGAACGTTATGTTCAACAATATTTTGAGATCATTCAGCGTGTCCTTTGAATGCCAATGCCCAAGTCCTTCATTCTCATTCCAATAAACCTCCACCCCCAATGCCCCAAGACAGCGCGTAGCGTCGCGACCAAGATCCACAAAGATCTTATCATCTTCAACTCCATGACAAGGAAAACCGGAACAAGCTGGAATTCTACCATAGTCTGCCTTTTGGCATCTCAAGCTCTTCCTGTAACCAAGCAATGGCATTTATATAGCTGGGTCCTCTCTAATGACCGTATCCGGATCGGTCTCAAAAACATCCTCCTCCCCTCCACCGACCTCGTCCACCGCTTCCTGCCCTTTAGCAATCCCTTCAACCCCCTCCCAAGCGGCAACCACCCACACATTCCCACCACCGCCCCGATTGGTTCTCCCTCCCATGTCAACATCGCAACAAGCGCAGCAGCACATCCCTGACTCAGCCCCAAAGCACCGCATTCCGCGCGCCCACCCGTGCTATCTCCTAGCGTAGCAAGCCATGGAGGTGAGCGCTCATCTCTCGCAGCCCATCTATCGGCAGGTCTTCGCGCTTGTGGGGTCACCTCGGTGCTAGTGAGAAACCAGCGGCCTAAAAGGACCAACAAACCTGATTTGAATCCTAATCACTCTTACCACATACGCTGAGTGGTTATTAGTATTCACTACAGAAGACATCAAATGCAGTTTTTTTCCCTAGCGACATACGGGAGCGAGACTAAAAGAACAAACAGAACGCAGTATAGCTACATTTCCAATTCAAGGGCCGAAACATTCCAAGACACCGGAAATCCGCTATATAATCCCAGCAGAAGTAACTCCTTACAACCTCCAAGAACCCAGAAACAGGACGGAACCTCCTAATCATGGCCATAAAACCATCAGCGGTTGCGCATAACCGAGAAAACCAAACAATGAAGCTGCAAACATATCGACGTCCTAGCCTATAGGCAACATATCAAACTTCTGCAGCAAAAAAAGCCACAGCCTGCCTAAACAGCCCGTACCGCTATTGATATTCTCTGAACAACTCTCCGCATTCTCCACATGTTGCAGCAACCCGCTCAGGCAGCTAAAGCGTGCATCACAGTCCGTATTCGGACACTTGAAAGCATTAACGTCATGATACGGACTACCCAAATGCTGATCCAGCACATTCAGAGTTGGGAAACTAGCCTCGCAGTCGTCGATGGGGCATCTCCACTCGCGCCAATATGAGTTGAAATCCTGATCACCTCCGTCGCGAATACGGTCCTCTGTCCCGCTGAGATGGTCGATGTATTCTGCGACGGTGAAGCGACGATGCTCAGGAAACTTGAGGATCAGCTTGTTGAGGAATTGCCGGTTTGTGGTGCATTTGCCGGCTTCCCAGTGGATTACGAGGGCGGAGAAACAGGCGAAGGTGAGCGGGCAGAAGCAGGAGATGGAGCGGGGTTGGTGGACTTTTTGATGCTGATGCTCGGTTAGCGGAACGCTGTTGAGAGAGAAGTCAAACAGAGAAACGAGATTGACATACCTGAACCAGCTCATTCACGTAGGAGAAGTCGCGCTTGCAAACTAGGCAGAGGAAATGTAGAGAGCTGCTCTGCCAATGCTGAAGGAGTGCTACGTCTGAGACGAAATCCCGGTTGCATCGAGCGCACCAGTGATGGTTATCGCTTTCTTGAAAATGGTAATTGAGGGATGCTTGCGTATGGCAGAAGAAGTCGCAGCTGTGGCACAGAAAGTGTCCTGAGCTCTTTGCGTAATGCTGCCGAAGTCCAGCCTGAGATTCAAAGCTGTCATTACAGCTGTTACAGATGAAATGATTGCTAGCACGCGACCAGTGCTGAAGACGTTCAAGGTCCGAGCCAAAGTCTCTCTCACATGAGAAGCAATAGTGATGGTCCTTGTCCTCTCTGAAATGGTCTAACAGAGCTCCGCGTGATGGGAAATCGGCGCCATCAGAGTAATGATCCCGGCATACTTGGAGATGGCAGATGTTGTGGCTGCTAGAGTTGGCAATATGCTGATTCTTTGCCATGCAATTGACAAACTCTCGATCGCATCTGTCGCAATAATCGTGGAGACTGCTGTGAATCAGGTGCTGGAGGACCGACGTATGGTCCTTGAACCAACGGCTACATGGTCGGCAATACTTCATGCCATCTCTATCAGTGCAGCTAGTGTGACAAGGTAGCACGCGTGCAGTGAAATAAGCTGAGGTAGTACTTACACCAGGTCGTCCATTGTGGAGCGTCTGCGTTTGTTCAGGAACGATGTGATGGTCCATTCGGGGTATTTACGCCGGGTAGCTTAAGGTTAGTGCCGAAGCTCGCTACCACGGTGGTGGATAAGCCCCCAAAGTCATTGGTAAACGCGTTCAAACAGCTGTTAGAGAATGCCTTGGAGCGAACAGAAGCATTGAAGTGGTGTACTCGCATCGCGTCCAAGCACTCCTTTAGTTCTGATTGAGGTTTTTGAGATTTTCGGTGCTCCGAGGAAGAGTCGTCCGGTCGCGTCGCATGGGACGTTCTCGACCTCGTGAAAACCAAACAACTTTGGACCAAGTGAGATTGGGTAGCTTTAGACAACATGAGACCCACTATGTGATATGGGTATATGGGTTGAGAAACTGCATTGCCAACCCAACTCGTACGGAACTGTTGTAGACCATGCTGCTTGCTATCAGGGATCGCTAGTATAAGCATAGAAGCCAGTAATGCACGTAAGAAGCAAATCACTTTGTTCCCTGATGCGGGGAAGTACAGGCTTTATTGTAGGTACATAAATAATATAAGCAGCTAATATTGAACGTATCCTTCTTGGATGCTGTTGCAATATGGCCCTCGGGACCAAAGACTATTGGATTGACCTCTGAAAAACTGGACATAAGACCCCTACTTATAGACTAATTGAGTAATAATTCCATCCCAAAAGTCCGGCTTCCATTGCTGCGTACGGAGACTTATTATCAATTGTGATTGTATCCTTTAGACTACAAAGCGAGGTCTCCGTGGCATCCTTATATGTCAGGTTTTAGGGGTCTAACGACCTGGTATCTCATGGCATTTGGAATTGTACCTTTCAACGGATGCATGTTATTAATCCACGAAACGCCGATCGCGACAGAGAGTTGCTCGTTTGTAGCAATCAGTTAAAAGCTGCATCTCTACCTCTCAAGCAGAATTTGAAGCTATGCAAGAACCCCTCGCCGTCCAGTTAAGCATGACAATAACCCTACTGCAACTATAGAAATCATAGCAATCATATATTCTCTGTTGCAAAGGGTAAAGTTCCAATAACCTGAGATATAAGGATGCCTAGACGAGCTCGCTTTTGGGTGCTGCCTAACTTAGTAATCACCCAAAGCCGGCAGATTACTACCCCGTACTGGGTAATGGAACCCCGAGTTTCGAGGTAGAATAGTTACTTTTCATAGTGCCACATTGCAACGTTCTCAGACGCTCTGAAAATCTCTAATGACACAACATTAAGATATAATAATTAGCTAAGTCCGCGCGTTGGAGTCAGGTTGCTATCTAAGTCGTGAGTTCTGTCTCTCCAAACGAAAATACAGAGAATCCTTTGGTGAAGCCTCTTTCCTTCTTTAATCTTTCGAGCTCCTTTCATTTGTTGCTATGAGGCCGTCTTCTTCTTCGCGTTCAGTACAAAGATCAAGATATTTGAAATATTGACTCTTTGTTTGCAGGCACCGTACGCCTTCTCTAAATCAGCCTAGATACTCTAGACTCTCATCTCTCGACCCGCCAAACGCCAAGCCGAAAGGAAATACAATGTCATCTCTTACTTATGTGGCTTTTCGATGCGATCATATCAAACATGCTTACCGTTCTACTCCTCAAATTTGTTCCCTAGCTTCCATTTGCGCAACGTAAAGGAGCCAATTACCTCAACTTTCTTGCGGAAATACAATATCAGAGGCTCTAGTACGTGGGTGCACATTTAATCCCTTGAGCGTTTCCTGGCTGCCTGCATCTTGCCCACGACATACCGCTCTTGATAATGTATCACAACAGCCGGGGTAATCAGGTTTGCATATGTTAGAGAACCGAGTTCTCCCCGAGCACGTGGGTTGGGTGGGCCGCGTGGCCCTGCTCCCTCCCAGAGTTTTTCTTCGGACTTGGGTTTACAACGATTTAGGATCTTCACGCTACGCACTTTATGTGAGCGATCAATAGCATACCACATACTTATGGAAGAAATTTTCCACGAACTGGCTCCGCCATGCTCGGTCGACTTGAAGAGTTATGAATATCATGTACTCTACATACATAATATGAGCAGCTAATGGTTCAAGTGACCCATTTCCTGAATATGGGCGTAAAACATATATCGTAGCATCCAAGTTATTCCCAAAACGCCGATTATAATTAGCCTTTGTCGCAATCAACTCAAAGCTATATAAAGATAGTGTTTAAAGCTGTAAGAACCCTATACCTTCATATCAAGTATTGAAATAACATTCAGTAATCATAACAATCAAGTGATCCGAAATTCTCTGAAGGCCACAAGTGACGCAATACCGAGTACGTGATGTAAAGCTAACTCCGGACGTTGGAGCCAAGTCGCAGTTTAAGCTGAGTGGGACTCCTGGAGTAGCTCGCACTCTAAATCTGCGGAAGTTTGGGGTCCGAAACCCAAAGAATACCTGAACCGAATATGTCTCTCGTATCATCTCAAATCTGGTGAAGAAGATGCTTTACGTGACAAGATGCTTGATACTTGTCTTGCTGGACGAGGCTTCAGAGATGCCCGATTGAAAGCCTTTTTTGTGGAATCCTTCGCTACCAGCACTATACGGTGGCGTCTCAAGGTCCAGAAATTGAATAACGTTGCCTCCTTCAGCATTTTGAAAGCCAGCTATTTTCGAATGTTTGAATACATTCTTCGAAGAAGCGAAAGCCAGCGTCCAGCCACCTCTGCTACCGCCGTGATGGTGGGTTGTGATAAGGAGCTTGGGGAGATAGCGTACGAAAAACGGTTTCGTTGGAGGAATGGAGGTGCACACAATCCCGATATACAGTTCAACAGCTGTGGAAAGCCATACGGGATATGCTTCCCAGGTTACGTCGTAATAATTCTCCGTTACACGATACATGTAAATGGTGCGCACAACGCCGGCGAAGCAGACAACCAAACCGGCGCCGAAGAGCATGGCGACAATAATGCGTTGGCGGATTGGCAGGTCTAGTTTGAGAACTACAGGGATTGGGATTATCACGGCAAAGAAATCGGCGATTATGTTGAGGATGCCTTGGACGAGGAGGTGGATCTTTTCGTTGATGCAGTTTTGAGGAACGAAGGAGAGGGTCCACCCGGCCGATATTGGACTGTTGGAGGTCAGTAGTGAATACGGAGGCAACGGACTGGACCACATACTGGCATTGAAAAATTACAACAGTAATGAAGACGCCCTGTGCTAACGCCATAACTATGATCGAGTAGATGATAGCTAACCGCAGGGACCTACTCTGTGCAGCTAAGACCCTCCGACAAAGAAATAACATAGACATTCTCGTCAAACAACTGGCCGCTCCATAGAGGATTTGGGTGGCAAGAGAAAGCTGTAATCCCACATTCACCATGTCTGGCAAGACATCCCAAGCATGGCGATCCCATCCATAGTGAAACTCGGCAACAAGAGTAATGGCCACAAAGGCCGTCGTTGGAAGCTACTTGAAGTTATTCGAATGATCCATTGCAACAGAACTTGGGACATGCCATAGCAAGCAGAATGAACATATCATCGAGACCAAAACTCTGAGATATTCGCAATCGTGTGTATGTGCGGAGTGCAATTAGACCGAATATTATCGGATACAACACAAGATGCATGATAATGAGGCCTGGCCCACGCGTCACTGGGTCAACATAATTTGGCGTGGGCCAGGTCGAGATTTCCTCAAGAGACAAGTACATTGCGAGGATCTCTAATTAATGTATAAGAATGGAAGAGCAATAACGGCGCATGTGAGAATAGCGAAGCTCTCTTGAAGCCAAGAGATCCGGGAGATAAAGACAGTGGATCTCGAGGGGCATCCTTTACATACTGTATGCCAAACATGCGGATGATTGGCCTTCAGCCAAACGACCTGGGTTAGCGAATGCGTAACAGACCCTGCAAGATACTCCGGCACCAGTTCCATATCAAGCATGTATGACACGAATATTCTAAGATGATCCAATCAAGAACAGATTCAAAAGCACTTCTTACAGCACTGGAACGTTTGCGAGACGGCTATATTTCCTGAAATAGTATAGAGCGGACTGAGGCGAGAGGGCACGGACGGGGCACGAGCTGTGGTCGTTCTCGGGCTCGTGCTTGGCTTATAGTGGGGAAACCTTTTTGCCGATTTTAGCGACCTGCGCAAGTTGACGGCCAATCATGCACATAGGGGCCAAAGAACAGCTCTGACAATTACTTTTGGAACAGTTCCTGGAACCTGAAGACCCAATGATGCGTTTCAGTGGTTTGTTATGGTATGGAATGGTACCACCCTCGCTTTGGTGATGCGCAAGTACTGATGCTGCTGTTGATGCGGATTGTCATCTTGCGAGGTCATACTTCTCGTTCAGACTTTCCTCCTGGCATGATCTCCTGTTTCTTCATCACGGTATGCGTTTATTCGGATACTCTAGCTTGCTAAGCTTGGGTTCGACGCTGCTACACAGGGGTAGTGGCATATGAGCCTTGTAATTGGTTCGGGATTAGTACTCAGGAATTCTAGGCCTACAAGAACGCCGTAGAGTCGGCGATTTTTGTGCATATGTTAAGTGTTGCCCCCGCAATTGTACCGGCATATGTTCTGCCAGACGCACCGCAGAGGCTTGTCATTCTCCCTGTCCAGATAACTTGGTGCCCGGCCTTTTTGGTTTGGGGAAATTATCCTGGCTAATTCAGCCTTGCACCGCAGAGGCTTGTCATTCTCCCTGTCCAGATAACTTGGTGCCTGGCCTTTTTGGTTTTGGGAAATTATCCTGGCTAATTCAACCTTGCCCCGAGCACTGTAGACAGACTCAACCATCTCGGCGTTGGCCATTTCTGTATTTATTATGATTGTGTCTGTTATTCCTTGTTAGCTATTTTCGATTCTTTGGTTTGTCAAATTTGATGTAAAGTTTAGTTGATGCAGAGTGTCTGCTCTAAGGAAGGAGACGGGGCGTAGAGGACTCATAAAGCAAAACTTGTTAATGAAAGGAAGTTTATAAAGCGCCACATTCCTTTCAAAATTTTGTCTTGAATTTCAGTAAAGGCTTTACAGGAAATTCCTACCCTAATGAACAATACATTGAACATTAAGGATGTCTGCCTATAAAATCAACTTTACCCGCCAATTCATTGCTCGACTATTACGTCTCAATTTTAACCCAACAATTACAGTGTCTTCATCAACAAAACTACTGCAACGCCACCAAAACGACGTCGTCAACTAAAAATAATGTGCATTCTAAAAATCGTTCTTTTTGCTTGTGGCCATCGGTCGCATTCCCATACAGTTACCAAGGTCCTCTGTCTCCACAAACGACGACAGGGTGTTCCATGCCTCAAATGGGGAAGAAATACAAGACTCTTAAATACAGCTGCTGCCAGTGTGAGCGAGAGTCTCAGGTTAAGGGCGAGTCTAGTGACAAAGATGACATTAATTCACTGAAGGATGGTGATGCTATGGACGACTATTCGGAACCATTTGAAGCTGAAAGTTCAGATGAATCTGATGATGACAGTGATAAGTCAACGACCGAGGCCCCGTCAGATAATAAGAAGGACAAAGACGATGCAGATAAGGAAAATGAGAGAGACGAGGATGGTGATGCGGAAATGCCAGATGATTGCGAAGAGTTGAGCGAGGAGACAATTCAGATGATGATTAACGTCTTCAAGAAAGCGGCAAAGTTTTTCATATAGGAATGGTCCATCATTTATTCTCCCGAGAAGATCTACAGGTAATGCTTAGCAATCACATTTCAATTTAGTAATATACACAATCATCTGAATGACTTGAGAGAGCTCCGTCATAGTTTGCATGGCCTAAAATCTGTCAGTAACTGTCGGGCTCACTAAATATAAGGAAATAGGCAGTATAACATATTGGCATCAAACGAGCGTATCATGTTGATAAACACAGAAATCACCAACTTTCAACTACGGCTAAGCCCTTATTGTGTTGGGCCTGGCGCCACTGCATCATAGTGGTGATCCAGGCAATTAGCGACCATTCAAATGCTTTATTTGACAAGCGACTTAACCATATATATGAACTGGTTGATCTAATCCGAGAGAAGCGTCTCCTCAGTCCAGCAGATTTCTTCCGCAGGCCCGTAAGCTTTTCGCATCTTACTATCGATGCTTCCTAAAGTAAATCATGATAGAATTCGTAGCATTGAGCCGTAAGTACTAAAGAGAACTAAATGCAATTCTTGTATAGGAAAGGCCGGTTCCAGCTATGAGCTACAAATTTTTTACTCTACATGCTAGCTTGAATTTCTAGCTTAACAGGATTTTCACATTTCATACCAAGAAATTGGCCGATTCATTGTGACAAAATATTTGGTTGAATAATATCGATCCCAGCGGACTTTGCCATAATATTATACACATACTCAACATAGGACTTACATGAAAAGGAGCGTACAAATCCACTCATCATCTCTGAGGAGTTCAAGGTGCATCGTCTTGTCCTCCGCGCTTGACTAACACGCCTAGATTACTATGTAATCTGCACGTTCTCTTTCATTTCGTCATGTATTGCAAACGGGCTTCTTGCCCCATCTCATAACGAGCCTGGAATTACACCGGGTCCTCGTGGCATCTCGGGTCCCCCTGTTGCCTTTCGTTCATTTGCCAGACCGAGCCACGTTGGTATTCTAGTTCCTCGAGATGAGACCCTACAATTCCAGTTTATCTCAAGCTAATTAAGGCATTAGCACTTTCAGAGCCATTCTATATCCTTTATCCAACTACATGTGCAATATTTGCTTCTTCATGGTTGTCGCATTCAACCCTAAGAGTTCAAAAAATGGTCGTTTTGGCAATCAAAGCGGTTCGGAAAGATATCAGTGCGGACTCAAGACAGGCACTGTGACAAGCTGCAAAGTAAGAGCTTCCACACATGCCACTGGCACATGATTGAAAGGACTACCAAGAGTATCAGGCTCTCAAGTCATAAGGAAGCTGAACAAGACTATTGCCAGCACCGTCCTCTTCAAAACAACTTCGGACCCCGTATATACCCTATTAGAAGCCACAGATGCCTAGTTGTGCTACTCGGTGTTCCAGGCCCTGAACCCGCAGAGCTTCCAGTCGCAATGCCTCCTGTACTCCCAGTAGTTGAGCTCTTCACCATCGCACCCGAAGCTGCAGCGCTCTCACTCGCCGTCACAGCCGTGCTTATGTACCCTGACGGCCAGTAAGTCGACGTAGTATAAGCATTCGCACTCGTACAACCTGCACTTTCCTGAAACGGCACGCATTCATTCGGCGCAAAGCCATTCGCTTCAGTGCACACGGATCCGATTGTAACGTCGCCATTTGGGTTCATACAATCCGAGAAGGGATTCGTATACGGTAGGCCATTGGGGGGCTTTATGACAGCGTAGGAGGCGAGGCAGGTCAGTGGCCATGAGTCGCTGTAGGGCCCAGAGGTGGGCGCGGGAGTGGTGATGTTTGTGATGGGTCCGAGGCAGCAGGAGGCGAGGAGCGTGGGCGAGACGTATGGGTTGACGCCGCATATATAAGTGCCATTGATACGGTAGGGCAGTTATACACCGGGGTGTACGGAGGGTGTGCATGCGTTGGACATCCTTGGTGATGGTGGATTGTGGAAAAGAGAAGGGAGGTCGACACGACGCGAACTGATTTCAGGGTAAGCATAGTGCTGTTTCGGGTTGGTCATATAATTCAGATATAGCGCTTTAGGCATATAATGGACTTCTGGGCTACAATACGGTACTACGTACATTGTAACCAACGTTTCACAACGAATTGTCCTAAATTGGATATTCACATTCGGCATCGTAAATATATGTCATGTGCTCTTTAAGTGCAGGATAAATGAGCTATACCATAGGATACTGTTGTGTATCGCATCTGGTATGCGCATATGCTTCTACTCCTCTCCTTTTAGGAAAGCAAGAGCGTAGTGAAACTGAATGGGCTGAAACCCGTCATTTGTACGTACGCTCAATCAACGCATATCGGTCATGGAAGGAGAGAGGTCTCTCCAATCCCTTGTACTCTCTACTATCCATTGGCGCTCTCAAACAATGTAAGGAGCCGTAGGACCTGGTCTACGGCGTACTTGGAATGCTTGAAAACTCTGTTAAAGCCCTTATTGAAGTTGATTATAGCAAACCACTGTCTCAAATCTATCTTGAAGCATTTAAAGTGGCTATAGATTTAGACCCAGATCTCCATCTACTCAGCCTCTGTTTTGAGCGAGGGGGCATGGAAGGTTTGCCTACCTGGCGTCCGAATTTGACTCGTTTGAACGGCTGTACCGAGCTGTCGGGCGGTAGCTACCACGCTGGAAGAAAGCTTCAAATCCCACAAATGCTTCTGTAGCTGTGCTACCGCGTTCCAACTACCTCAGAGTTCAAGGTGTAGAAGTGGACAGGATCAGCTCAATCGTTCAGGCCGATTTTACCGGCTACAACTCGAAAGACAAAATCGAACGCCAGCGTCTCCTTAGAGCATTCCGTGATGAGTCTCTTCAACTGACCCAATCTGTCTATCGAACAGATAGAAAATCTATTCCGGAACCACATTGGCAAATACTTGTTGGAAGCGTAACCGCTGGCTGGGGAGGTCCTCCGAAAGGTGGACTTCCTATATCAGATGCGTTGATCGGCTACAAGAGCCATTTCAACGGAGTGCGCCGGACTCAGAAGGAAATAGGTCTTGGAATGAGATATATTTCTAATGTTTTTGCCATTTTCGAGCGGAGAAAATATATCGCCACTACGAACGGCCGTGTTGGCGTTGCGCCGCGGACATGTCGAATTGGGGATATTATTTGTGTTTTTCAAGGGGCGAGATTACCATTTGTGCTGAGGCCGAATGACGATAAGGGTACGACGTTCTCTTTTGTTGGAGATTGCTATGTGTATGGGTTGATGGAGTCGGAGGCTCTTGGTATGGTTGAAGAGGGAAAACTGCGGTTTACGGACTTTGTAGTTACATAAACACGCAAGACAAGAGTTGAGGATTACGTTCAGAGATCTGCTTTTAATTTCCACCAGGGGGTGCATTAATTCGCGCACCAGCCGAAAATCACACCAAAAGCTCTATTTTACTCGTTCTAGTTTTGTTGATTAGGGGATTGGCTGCGGAACTCCTTAATTATCGGCACGGCATGACCAGATCGCTCTGAGCTATTTGAAGTTCTCTGGGCCACCTTATCGAACTTGACACGATGCATCACAAAAGCAGCAGAGGCGTTTGCATCAGCTGCAAGAGTGGACCATTTGTTGTTCTCAAACAGAGATATACAAGTAGGACGCGTAAACGAAATTATTCTCACTAATACGTAAAGTGTATTTAGCTAATAGATGGACTCAATTATGGGAATAAATGTTAGAATCATTAGATATAGTTGATACTCCTTACTTTCAATTTTCCTTGCTTCCTTGATTTTCAGCCACGCACCTTTAATGCCCCTTAGAGAGGCCTCAAGACGCACAAGCTCCGCAACATTCTTATCTGGCTGGAGTGGTGCTGTCGATGAAGTGCGGTCACAATAGACTGAGAAGCTGTGTGATTTTGGCAACCCCTCGCTGACTAGGTAATGGCGTAAAAATGGAATTGTCGAAGGGGCTGACTCTACTACAGGATCACTCTATTGCTTCATATAAGCGTCTGTATATCAGAGGGTGGTGATAGCAATTTTATTACTCTCTTGATAAACCATCCCGTAAAGGGTGGCCTGTACTCTCCATAATAACCGCTCCTCCACGTACACAACCAGTGAGTAGAAATATTAATGAACTAGACAAGTACCACATATCTTTTGCATTTACTGTCCCATCATATTTGCGATTAAGCCGAACTCCATAATGCTTCCTCAGATTTTCCAGCCGGAGCTGTACGATGCCGTTGCAAGGCCATGGAAGTTTCTTCGTACGATCATAGCGAGTATGGGGACTTTGGAGCCGCGTCGAGGTAAGTTTCTTGCGCTCCATGGCAATACGTAATAGTATATAAATCGTGGCAGACTAAGCCACTCTCCGCGCCTGGTGAAGTGAAACGCCTACTGCTCTTATCGCAACAGCCGAATATCAAAATGCGCGTCGCCAAGCGCATCGCTAAGTTGGCCGCCAGTCTTTTCGGATGCCTAAAAGTGCTTCTGCCGCGAGCTTCGAAAGAACAGCTCGAGTCGCTCCAGAGATCTCTCGCTGAATAGCTCATCGTTCTGGCCATGACGCTCAGCTAGAAATTCTACGTCTATGCAAAGCTGTTCTCACAGGCTTGCCGGGGGCTGGAAAAAGATCCAGCCGATTGGGCCAAGAAACTCGAGAGTTATGAGTGTCACAACCTATTAGACAATGGGAAAGTGGTGAGGACGCTCCAGGCTGGAGTTGATTGTAAGTATGTGATTGATATCTGTCCTGGGCTGCACTGTGCTAGCCTCAAAGTTGCCTGCAAAACAATTGAAGGGAATACAAATCCTTGTTGCCTTGGGACGGCCGGATAGGTCTTATAGCCTAAGTGGTGAGACGGCTCTAGGCCATATTTATAGGAGCATTCAGAGATCAAAAAGACAATGGTGGGGGGCGAGGAGAAAAGATAAGAATAATTGGACGAGTTACCTTACCTGCAAGAGTTGCCAAGAATACATTCGCCTTCGGTATAGAGTGATAAGCTATCTCAACGTTCTTCGTCTTGTTGAGTAACATTGACAAAGCTTGGGCCGTATAGAGATTCTGCCTCCACTTTCGATCCGTTACACACCGGTTGTCTATTTCTATAGGATCAAATTTAGATTCATTATGATGCTCTGCAAGCGGCACTCGTCACATCCTTTCTCTCGAGGAATTATAAACTCGCGTTCGGCTTCGACAGGCTGCGGATCAATTTTATGTGTCTGAAGCTCTTTTGAAGCTTCAGTCTTTGCTTTCTGATTCCGTTCGATATTGACGGTGTTGCACTGATATATACCGATAGGATTTATTGCATCTTTCACGACGTCCAACATAGTACCAAACACCCTGGACACAAACTTCGACTACGTATATCCTTCGTGACGAGAATCGAGTGTAGATAGTATATCAACTGGTATCTGGAGTCAACCCTACGTACGTTTCCCAATTCTCAAGCATTTCGTGGGTTTGTTTCCGTTCACCTGAAATGAGGATCGTAAAGTGAGCGCGACGGGGAGCATCGAGCTGTTTTGAACTGATGATGAACTAATTGAAAGAGTTGAAGAAAATTGTAAGGCGCTCTTCGAGGTGCATTCTTTATGCTGATTGAGAAGGTTTAATTCACAATGTAGCACTCCATAGTGACTTCCGTACCTCGATGTCAAAAGCATAGATTCCTCACCGCACGTTGTTTTTGCGCGTAAGCCCAGGGAGCAGAAAGACAGAAACGTTGGCTTGTCGAGGATTGGTCTATCGGATTCTCGAGATAAGACTGTTGGCTTCAATTCTCTGTGAACAAACAAGGCATTAGCGCTTTATGGGAAAACCTGCAGAAGGAGGATACCTTACGCAATTTCACTGTTCGCATTCGCAACTGCTTTTAGCACGAAGGCGTAATACAACGGCCCATTATCCAGAAACCTGCCACTTTCTGGTTCCTTCAAAGTGTTTGCTTTCGCAACACGCCAGCCTTGCCGACCAGTGCGCCGGAGTATCAGCCTCGTCGCCTGAGTCTCCGCATCGTAAAGCATGCTGAAGGCGCTCTTCAACTTCCTAACGGCGTTTGTCCTGTATCAATCCCTACCTGGATAACCTCAGAGAGGGTGAATGAAGTTGTTGACGTCGCGCCGCTCAACCGGAAATCTTTTCGTAGCGCGCGTCGCGTCAAATGTACAGCCTAAGGTTACAGCTTAGTTACCCCAAATCACCAAGGAGATTTAGCGACTTGTCTCGTGAACCCTCTAATTTATATCTAAAGCACGGGTTCCTGTCTCAGTCATATTCCGAAATACCATGCTGGTAAGGAAGTTTTTAGAACCCATTCATCTCGTCCATGGCTATGAAAGTATCACAAATGGGGAATTGGGCGCAGTAGATTCTCTGCGGATCATTTTCACGACTCGCTCGAATTCGGCCGAACCCATGGTTATTTAACTAGCGGAGCCGCGCCCTAAGATGTCAAAACAGGGAAGATATTACTACTTCTGACTGTAGATCCCTGGTAGTACATCCGCAGCTGACGTGAGACGGCTGAGCTATATCACTTCCGCCTTGCCCGACGACGCTATTTCATACTCTTTTCCACCTGAATCCATAACATTCACGGGGTAGCGTCGTGATATCTCATCTAATGTTTGACGTTGTGGTCATTGGAGCTGGTGAGCCTAGACCGCCAACGTCTCGTGAAATCATATGCAGGAACGAGATACAATGACTAACTAAACACTGTGATAAGGAATTTCTGGTATAGCCGCAGCGAGGTTCTATCTCTACATACACCCCGAATGTAGACTTGTCATACTAGAAAAGGATGGCGTTCTTGGAGGAGTATGGAACTCTAGTAAGGATTCTTAAAGACTAGTATCCCAACACAATGACTAAATCGTGAATTAATGCTAGGGAGGTTATATGAACACTTTTGGACGCAATGGACAGTTGGAACTACAGGGTATTCGGACACACCTATGCCCGCTCCGCCTGCTGAGGACACCTACTTCGACACCTTCAAGGCCAAGTATACCACTCAGTACCTAGAAGACTATGTCGATCAACAGATCTTTGCAGGCCAGAGTCTGCGCGACAGAATTCTATTCGGCTTTGAAGTACAAAACATCAAAAAAATTGACGGACAGTGGGTAATCTCCGGTACAAACTCCACAGATGAGGCAAAGACATATCACGCATCGAAGTTGATTGTAGCAAGCGGCCTCACATCCGTACCAAATCTCCCAGATCTTCCCAACAAAGAGTGGTTCGATGCCCCAATAATCCACCAAGGCGACTTCGGTCAATCCGCCGTCCTCTCCGCCCCAGACATAAAACACATCACTGTCCTAGGCGGCTCTAAATCTTCCGCCGATATGGTCTACGGCGCCGTAAAAGCCGGCAAGTCTGTATCCTGGATCATTCGCGTGCCTGGAACTGGTCCAGGGTTCTTCCTTCCTGCCAAAGGGATAGGGCCCTACAAGAACGCTATTGCCGTAGGATTCACGAGAATAGCTGCGACGCTGTCGCCAAATTTTTTTGTTGATAATTGGTGGACCAGGTTTTTGCATACGACGAGCTGGGGAGTCAAGCTTGTGATGGGGTTTTGGGAGGGTGTGGTTAATGATATCAACAAGGTGGCGGATTTCGAGAGGCCGGGGACAAAGGGGTTTGAGAAGTTGAGGCCGCAAACGCCGTAAGATATATAATTTTCTTCTCAAATATTAAGAGCTTTTTTGTTTTGGTAGACTGACATATCAAAGCCTCTTCTGGCAAAACGGCTCCGGCGGCCTTATCAACCGCCCTGACTTCTGGGAAACGATCGCTCCAAATGTTCAAATCTACCTAGACGACATTATTTCGCTAGATAAGCACCTTGTACATTTAAAAAGCGGAGAGGACGTCCCCAGCGATGTCCTCCTTCTCGGCACCGGCTGGATTCCGTCCCTCAACTTCTTCGACCAGAAAGCCCTCGCTGAGCTCGACCTGCCCCACGATCCAGCTACAGAGCCGGCGGAAAACACCGAGAAATGGGCCCGCCTCGAAAAAGAAGCCGACGAAAAAGTCCTCTCCACGTTCCCCCAGCTTGCAAATCCCCCGGCAGAGTATTTCAAGAAACCGAACCCAACCACTCCCTACCGGCTCTACAATGGCATCGCGCCCCTCGCCGACGCGGAAGACCATTCCATCGTAGTCACCGGGCATATGCTAGTCGCGAACTACTTCCGGACCAGCGAAGTGCAAGCTGTCTGGGCTACCGCCTATCTCGATGGCAAATTGAAACTCCCGGGACTGGAAGAGAGGGAAAGGGAGGTTGCGTTGTTCGTGGCGTGGTGTAGGAGACGTTATTTAAGCAATGGGGAGAAGGGGAATCATATGACTTTTGAGATGATGGGCTATACGGATAAGCTACTTGCGGAGCTGGGATTGAGGAGTCATCACAGGGGGTGGTTTTGGGATTACTTTGGGCCCGGAACGATGAGTGATTTGAGGGGAGTGGGAGAGGAATATGTTAGGAAATATGGAAGGGATGTGGTTAAGTCGGGCGAGGTGGAAGTTGTTAAGGATTAGGAGGCTAGGTCGTAAGTAGGCGTCTTTAGGCTTTGGATATTCGAGACCTGGAGAAGTTGTTTGAACACAGCGTTAGATATGAGAATAGCGACTGTTTATTTAGTCCTACCATTCAATGCATTCAGTGGAGGAAGAGTGCCGATTTTTGATGAGAGTTAAGATTTGGTATTTAGAGACTGAAGCAGGTGTCTCCTTCCTATCGCTCTTAAGAGATTATCTTATCACTCGTTCACTCAAAGAAGCATCAAAAGCGCGCTCTGTCACCACCACCCCTTCCCCCCACAATATCATATGCCCCACCGCTCTTCTCAAACATAGTTCTCACATCCTTCAAGGTACTTATGCGCATAAAAATGCCTACCACAGTTATCAGCACAATCTACATCCTAAACCACGCCTTAAAATCTCAAATAGCAAACTCACCTTCTCCTCTCATTCTCAACCTCAAGCACTTATAAATATCTTGTTTTTATGAGAAATCACAACGAAGTTTCTGCTAAGTGATGAAAGAACATTATGTGCGACCGGAGTTTCAAAGAAGGGCACTGGAAGAACCTTGGTGGAGTGGGGGTGTAAAAAGCAGGCGAGCTAAGCTTAATAGCTTATGCAGAAGTCTCTCAGAAGGGGTTGGATTTGTATTTAAGATATGGGTTTGAGGAGGTTGATCGTGTGACGGCGGATCTAGAGCCATGGGCCGGGAAGAAGGGTACGGTCCATTCGTTTTGACTTTTGCTTAGGAAAGCGAAGGGCATTAGAGACGGACCTCCCGTGTCTCCGTCGGACAGTATCTATTTTGGATTGAAGTTTTGATACCTCATCGATAAATCATAGCATGTCTTGAAATACTGTTCTACGATCATTCCATTGCTTTTATTGCTCAGTTACACAGGAGCAAAGAGCCTCTCATTTAGGAGATGTTCAGGCTTATGCGGCAATAACTAAAGTGCAAGCTTCTTACAGTCTTGACAGAAGTTTGAAATAGTGGAGATCGGAGCCATCAGTAAACAACATACTGTTGCTAGCGAACTCACCTTCAGCCTCCTGTGCGTAAGGATATCCAAATATTCGCCTCCACAGCAACTTTACTTTTGAGTTCCAAAATATGACTTACTCGTTGCTCGAGGCAGTGATGGAAATCAGAAGACACCAGATAACTATCTGCAGGCCAATTAAGATGTTCGTGATATCTCTAAACCTATGGGAAGAATAAACGACGCGTACCTATTTCTTTCCCGCTGCTATCCGTCCTTTGGGTATTGATATGTATCAACAGAGCATTCATTGATTAAAAGAAATCCTGACATTGGATTCAGTTTTTCTGGAGGATTTTGTCTACCTTTGGCAAATCGTCAAAGTGAGGTGAACCACTTCGCATTGACAGAAGCAGATGATCCACCAAAACTTAATATTCTGTCCTACTCCTGTGACGGTAGCCATTCTACGCCATTAATATCCTTTTACACTCCACGACAGTCACTTGAGGCGAAATAATTTTCAAGTATCATACAGGAATTATACAAGCTCAACGTAGCAACTTTCACAACGCATCCACCCTTCTCTTCGCATCCCTAAGCATCTCCCGCGTCCTCTCTTCCAATCCATCCTGCTGAATCAACACCCCAAACCTCTCTCTCCACAATTCCCAACGCTCCTTACAAAATCCATTCGGACCGCCATACAATGGCCCACCTCTCGCGACATTCCCCTTCCCCGGATCCGGCTCCCAGATTCTCTTTAGGGAATGGATGTGTTCACCGCAGAACTTGATCCAGAGAGCAGCCGCGCACAGAGTTTGGTCCCGGACTATAGGCTTGATGTCTTCGAATGGTACCTCGAGGCCGTCACGCATAGCCCAAATCGCGTATAGCGAGAGATCAAGAACCTGGGACGCTGTAAGACCTGCTGCCAAAGCGTTGAGATTTAGCCAGTGGTTATTCTCGTTGTCTGTTAGACGGTTAGTATTTCTACAGATGAGGAAGTGGAAGATTGAATACTTGGACCGATGTTCCAGCGCTCACGTAGGCTTGCGCCGAGTACGGGGAGGTCGGACCATAATGACCGGCCCCAAATTTCAGGTGTGGAGCAGTCTGGTGGCGGAAGGGATTTTACTGTTTTGATGAAGGATACCAGCCGATCCTGCGAGGGATCGTCGTATGGAGTTGATTGAGCAATGTCTAGAAGTGCAGTCCATAAAGCGTCTAGAGCGTCGGCGAGTTGACTCTCGTTGGGGAGCTTCTCAGCATAAAGATCGTATATAGGCTGGATGAAGCGCTGCACGGCGTCTTGCAATTCGGTGTCAGACTTTAAGTAAGACTCCAGCGCGGTGGAAGCGTGATCTTTTGCGACATCAATACCCTCATTTGTTCTACCCGGCGACATGATTTCCAGTATCTCGTAATTTTAAAACTCTTTAAATGAGGATTGAAGGATTTTGACATTGTAAACAATCCTCTAAATCACGTGTTGGAAGCAAACGATGACGTACCATCAAATCCTCAAAGCACCACCGACTATTTACGATCGATTAGCACAGGCGCGGAAGTTTTCGATCTTCGGGGACGCAAAGGACTGCCTTCCGTTTACGGTAATCGCGGCCGAGAAATTGTTTGTGCGACCACCAATCATGACACATTTCGAGGCACGCGACATCACGGACTAGATTGAAAGCCAGCCTCATGACTTCCGAATTGGGGAATTATCCGGATAACGTTCCTGCATGAAGACGCCTCATTGGCAGTTATGCAGTGGTCCCAACTCAAGCCTTATATTAAGAGGTCCGTGTTTGAAACGCCAAGAATTTCACATGATAGAAGGAAGGTCGTACCCCGCATGCGATGTCACTTCTCGTTGAACCCTTGAAGGGCGAGACTATATGCCGTACAATATCGGTGACGGAGGAACGAATGGCCCGATTCCTGCTCCCTTCTAGAAGACATGCTGGCTAATTTTTCCTTCCCAATGCAGCTGATAACTCAGTCAGGGCGGCGAGTCATATCTTTCTGAAGATGCACACATGCACGACGTGCCAACCTTAATCTAACTGCCTTTTTGGTCTTGCAACTGCCGAACATGCTGGCGAATAGATGTTGAAGTGTGATGCACATGTCCTGCGTAGACGCATCCGATAAACATGCAATATCAGGAAGCTAAGATGTGAAACAGACCTGCCTCTGAAAATGTATTGCCAATATGGTAATGGAGGAAACTTTGATTGGCTGAGGTTGGCGGAGTTTGGTGAGCAGACGCGGGTTTATCATGAAGTATAAGAGTCGACATAATACCTTCCAGTCTCTCAATCATCCAGCAGCTTGACATTCCGCATCTTTGGCCTCAAGTTTCATTCCATCCTGCAAGGAGAAGTCTTCATCTTTCACAGTCATCATGTTGTCTCTCAAAGTATATACTCCTCAAGTCTCACCGCTCAATCCATCACTAATGCCTCGCAGTCACTCCTCTTCCTCAGCCTCTTCAGCGTCACTGTCCTTTCCATTCCCTTCTCCCAAACTTCCAACATCCTCACACGCCAGACCAATGGTGCCGTCTGCTGTGACAACAGCTATTCTCAAGATGACATCATCAATGCTGTGAACACGGGCTGCAGCTACTACCAAAACGGCGAAACCGTCGGCCGCGACAGCTACCCACATGCCGAAAAGAACTATGAGGATCTTCCATTCGCCGTCCCACCGCCCTATTTGGAGTTCCCGATCATGGCTGATGGAACTCAGTTTGACGGCAGTGAAGGGCCGGGTCCAGATCGCGTTGTTTTCGATCAGCACTGCAACTTGGCGGGCACGGTGACACACACTGGTGCTGGTGGGAACAATTTCCAATTGTGCGACTATAACTAAAAGTTGAAACAAGGGTGCGAGGGGGTGTATTTAAGGGTGAAAATTGCAGTGTATGCCGAGAGGATCTACATTTGTAAATAAGAATTGGAAGAGAGGCGACAGGAAATCCAAACGTTTGTATTCGAAGCTCTTTAGAGGCATTTTATAGGGCATCTCGAAACAAATTTGGACGTATCAGGCTTCCAAGCCATTATTCAGGCGCGATTCAAGATTTTTTCGGAAGACTTTAGCACACCACGACAATATGATGCACGCCACTGCTTTTGAGCAGCCATACCTCACAATGAGCAGCTCCACCAAATCTTCGACTCATGGCAGCCCGGAGGATGCCTCTATGGCGTCATCGAATAAGGACTATAGATTTAACAAATCTAATTTCTTATAGATTAACATTGCTAAGCTAAATCGGCGACACGCTGGGCCAATAGAGTGGAAATAGCCGTACTTAAGTTGTGCAGTAGCTCTTTTCCCTCCGTAATGATGCAATAGCATGACATTATAAAGACAGCAATACACGACCAAGGCCTTGAACAGCATAAAGAAACATCCGGTGTTGTATGTAGGTAGGTAGGTAGCAGGCAGAGTATCTATTAAAGCAAACATCTATTATAGTCCAGTCGCCATTGATGAATGGTAATCATTGCTGACTGGACTGTAATACATCACCTAATAGGTCGGACCACTCAGCTGGATCATCCCCGTTCTTGCGGCATTGCCATTGTTATAATCGCAGAACTCTAGGGTAGCATTCAATATTTTGTCGGGGTTAGTCTCGGGTGCTTCTTGTCGCTTGCTGCCAGATTCTCCGCCATCAGAACGATGTTCCTTATCTGCCGTCCATTGATCTCTGCCTTGGATCATCGATCAACCTCGTCCTGCGGCATGTTGTATGGTTGGAAGATCTCCATGTTCTTGATGAAATCAGTCTAGATCTACGGTCGATCGTCGCAGCTGAGGTTGCGGAATCGCACGACGTAGCTGATCCGCGACTCGAAAACTTCGTCGATACAGACTACCATGTTAGTTGTTAAGACTGGAATTCCCTTGTAATATTCTAGCTTGCGTACGAATACTAAAATGACCCGTTAGAATCTGCGGATGTTGGTTTCTGCGCCCGTTTTACCTGATATCCATGAGTTGTGGATCATCTCTCATATGTCCTCTTCTCCAAGACAATCTCAGCCTCGCAATAAGCAGAATTGCCTTCCAGTCTTTGGCGTCCATGAAAATCTGCTCGAGGGCTCGTTCCCACTACTGTTGACTTGCAACTCTAAGTTGACTTTGAGCAAGGATCGCTGGGTGAATTCAGATAGAACCTCTGCAGTCAACTAGAGGTAATGAAAGACGTCAGTAGTGAATTGCACATCCTTTGCCTTCAATAATATCCACAGATTTTTTACACTGTACTCGTCGAGAATTGGTCTTGGCAAGGGTGTCTTCTTTTTCCTGATCCAGGACCAACCTGTCAAGAATCTCCGGCCTCCATTCCTTCGGCTTAAGATTGGTGACGCTGACGCTGCACCACTCTCGACGGTCCAGGCTAGAGACTATAATGCTAGCTAGGCAGATTATAAGCTCTTCAACGCCAAACTCAGAGTCTGTGCTAATCCTAGTATTTTCTTTACTAGAGCTTAAATACATGCAAATTCGTTCTCGAGTTGATTCCTCTTTGCAACAAAACTTTATTTCTTGTGTTTAGATCCACAATGACGTCAGAAGATATCTGGGAAAATGAGTGTGGGTTGTCATCAAAAGCAGGTATGACCATACGTTTAAAGTTTTGTTGTCCTCCGAATCAAGCACTCCTTCGTGATTAAAAATACTAAATTCGGATTGCCATGAATGCGCTCGTCCTTTGTACATCATTGTCGTCGGCTCACACTCGCAAAGTTTCTTCCATGATCTACCCCGTTGTATGGCAACGTCTCTTAGGAGATCACTAATCTTGCGACACCGGAGCGGACAAATTTGAAGATCCAAGATTTTCTGAGAGCTGTGAAGCTCTCCATTTGCCGCTGGGTGAAGACTCTTCTAAACTGACCCCCTTTCCAAGCAATTTTCATAAGCTTGATACGCCAGAATTTTGGCCCGGAAGCAATATTTTTTCCTAACTTGACAAACTCAACCCAGGAGATATCATAGTTTCTAAAACGATCCTTCAAAGCTGCGAAATCTCCTGGCTTAAAAAAGGCCCAAAATTCGTCGAATACGATAAAGCCTTGAGATATCTTGCTTCTCACATCTCCATAAAGCTTGGCTGGAGGTCCTTCGGTCATGAAATAATTTAAGGCATCTATGCCTTTTCATTGATCGCGGGAGATCAGTGCGTTCCTAGATGGAAAAGATTAGATGGAGATTTGGGTGGATACTACGGCGCCGCTGGCGATGTTTTCTCGTAGATAACGATAATTTTTGGCATCAGATTAAGAAATTAGTAGTATAGTATTTTGAATAAGTGGCATACCACCCTTTGGCCGTCCAACTCCATGACAACCCAAAGTCTCACTCTGCTCAAGACAATTCTTAAATCTTCTACTTCGAGAATGAGACCAAAGAATCATAGAGTGTAATTAGGTGGATACTAATAGCCAAGTCTGCAGGCTCGCCTTTTATACAGCAAACTCTGCTCGTAGTTCAACCAACACGCAATCCGTCGTCGCCAAATTCCCAACTCGAAACCTTGCTCACTCGTGATCCTGATCTTCTTTCCCCAGAATACGACGCCATAATTTTGTGAGTTTGTCAATGACACTAATCCACATAAGCTTCCCAAACATCACTTGAGCTTTTGGCGTGCTCACCTGATCCAGATATCAGGGGCAAGAGTTTGCGACATTTATCTCAGCGTGACGATAAGTTTTATGAAGGGAACCGCGATTGAACAGAGAAACGAATCGCTTAGGATGGTATCAACTATCAATTCAACGCAGAATGGAATAGTTCTGAATAGTTTTTTTTTTTTAAAAGAGACGGCGGGGTTGAATGTATAATTGAGCATGAAACAGCAAAGCAACACTGCCTCTCGATAAAATACGAAGGATCCAGTTACGGTTCGCGATATGGAGCCGAAGGGTCAAAACCAAGATTCGCCTCATCAAAATGTAAATTGCCTCAACACCATGCATTGAAATCATCGCACAATCTATCTAAACCCTTAATGAATCTATTCCCAGAGTTGTTCCTCAGCCCAAGCAAAGTTCAAAGCCTCTTCATCTCTATTTTCCATCAATTCCAATTGATCCTGACACATTGCAAGGCATTAGATATCCGGATTACCACCACCTCCCATCCATATCTCTTCCACTGCAAATTTGCCTTTGATTTCCTTATATAGCCTTCAAAGTCTAGCGCCACCAGAGATTTTAGTAAGACGAGGTCGCTAATCCTTTATGTTTCTATGCTCAGCTGCCATTTTCTCTTTCTCTTCTTTGGTGAGTTTACAAGGAGTAGTTTGTTCAAAGTCGGGATTGTAGACATAGAGCTATATAATTAGTATTTAAATTATAAGAATAGATTGTATTATTTACCTTTTTCTCCTTTAAGAACACAAGCATTACATGTGTTGTAGCAGCTTTAGTAGAAAGCTTCTACTCAAAATCTTTCTCTTCAAGTCCAGCTAACATTAATACCAAGCCCTTTTAAGTTAATAACTTAATACCAACTAAAAGAGTATTAGCATTTGCAAGCTCTTTGCTTTGAGTTTGAGCTGCATCTTCAAGAAGGCCTTTAGCAATAAGCTTGTTGCAAAGGAGAGTGATTTTGCGCTGTCAATCTTTAATGTCATTAAATTCTACAAGTCTTAGGTGGATGTGGAAGTTGGGAATGCGAACTTGTACAAGGAATTTGTTGATTTTAGCTGTAGTAGCATTAGGTTTGAGTTGGGAAGCTATTATGTAAAGCTTAAAAGATATAGAAGAAGAGGTTGTAGTATAATAAGAGAAGAAGTAAAAGTAAAAGGAAGAGAGATAAGCAAGTAGATATAACAAAATTAAGTGAGTTACTAAGTGAATTAATAAGTAAATCAATAAGCAAATTAATAGGTGAATTAATAGGTGAATTACTAAGTAGACAATAAGAGTCTTAATAATAATAAGAATAATAACAACAACAAAAATCTTAATAGTAATAAAAAAGTATATTTAGATAGTAGTATCCCTATATGAAAATTTAATACTATTATAAAGTATACTAAGGGCTTTTAAATAAGCTTTAAGTTGAGGTTTTCAGAGAATGTCTTAAGGTTTTATTAAAGGAGATATAAAAGTTAATAATTTAAGATATATCTTTAACTTTAATATGAATTATATATATAAACAGCAGTATCCCTATATAGAAAGTTAGTATTTTAGTAGAATATATTAAGGGCTTTTAAATAAGTCTTTAGTTAAGGTTTTTAGAGAATGTCTTAAGGTTTTATTAAAGAAGGAGATATAAGATTTAATAATTTAAGATATATCTTTAACTTTAATATAAATTATATTGTTAAGGGATAAAATAGGTGTGCTGTTAGAGTGCACAATCCTTAAGACAATAAGTAGGTTAGGACAATAAGTAGGTTAGCGTATGCTCTATAAGTGCTTAGTAATAGAATAGGACTTAAAACTATATACAACAAGTAGGCGTTGCATGCAATTAAGTGACTAGCACAATAGCTAATAGTAGCTAATATAAGAAACAACTGCATTCTATGTCTATAAGAAAAGACTCTCTTTAAAACCTATAAAATCTCTGCTCTGTTTGTAAAACCCAATTTGTATCTGTAAAGCTTTATCCCTTAATCCCTAGTCCTATCTACTTGTTTGTAAAAGCACCTATAAAAACCTGTTCCAACCTATAAGGATATCCTCTTAAAGATGTCTATAAGAATAAGGGCCCTAAACTGACTAAATATATTAATGCTTTTAGTACAAGAACAATTATTGCTTAGATCAAGTGATTTTGTTAAGGGTAGCCACAAAACCCCTTATAATATTTAAACAGCAGTATCCTTATATAGAAAGTTGATACTCTTATAGAGTATATTAAGGGCTTTTAAATAAGCTTTAAGTTGAAGTTTTTGGAGAACGTCTTAAAGAGTTATTAAAGAAATTAAAGAGGAGCATTAAGATTAAGAAAAAATCTATTATTATTACCACCTTCATTTCTACTATCTCTTCCTTCCTCATCTGTTTCTATTTTACTAACTAATATCTCCTCTCTTCAACCTTCTTCTTCTATTCTTTGTTGCTCTTTAAGGATTTGCTGAGTTAGAATCTAGTCTCGTGCTCTAAGAGGTTTCTCTATTCGTTTAAGATGTCCTCTATTATACTTAAATGCATACAAGCCTTACTATAAACACTTATATGCTTTAACATGAACTAATTCGTTATTAATATTATTATAAGGATTAAAAGAAAGTACTGCTAGAAAGCCATGCTCTATAAGAAAGTTTGTATAGAACTTATCAACTTAGAGAGTTTGATAGTCTTTTATACTATAATTCTCTACTTGTAAATTAAAGTAATCTAGTAAAGCTTTATTAGTAGGAGTTGCATAATTGCAGACTCTTAAAGGTAGATGAATATATATTATATATAGTTTGCTTATAATTAACAAAGTTAATAATTTGTATCTATATATTAAATAAAACTTTAAGACGTTCTCTAAAAACCTCAACTAAAAGCTTATTAGAAAGCCCTTAATATACTCTATAAGAGTATTAACTTTTTATATAAGGATAG
>Ga0335074_10001267_pt1 | contig 34488 bp, 33 predicted proteins | sample Lox_Sample_23_FD_206715 | JGI IMG/M metagenome (GOLD analysis project Ga0335074, IMG submission 206715) | Soil microbial communities from Loxahatchee National Wildlife Refuge, Florida, United States - Lox_Sample_2.3 | ecosystem: Environmental > Terrestrial > Soil > Wetlands | place: USA... | reverse complement strand
GGACCGAGCCTCGCATCGAGAAATTCGGCACGACCTATGCGGTCGGAGACAAGGTGATGCAGGTCGAGAACGACTACGACAAGGAGGTCTACAACGGCGACGTCGGTTTCGTGAAAGCCATTAACCTCGAAACAGGAGAGATAGTGATCGACTTCGAGGGCCGCTCGGTCTCTTTCCAGTTCGGCGAACTCGATCAGGTCGTGCTCGCCTATGCGACCACAATCCATAAATCGCAAGGGTCGGAGTACCCGGTCGTTGTAATTCCTGTCCTGACCCAGCACTACGCCATGCTGCAAAGGAACCTGCTCTACACCGGCGTCACTCGGGGGAAGCGGCTCGTCGTCATGCTTGGTCAAAAGAATGCTATCGCGATGGCCGTTAAAAACACGTCCGGCCGCCGTCGGTGGTCCAAGCTCCGGGACTGGTTGGCCCCCCTCTAGTCTTTACTATGTACGTCCGCCGAGACGACCCCCGAAGCGGAGGGCCTGCTTTGCAGTGGACGGGGTGTATGGCAAGCGTGCGGCGACAGCTCGAGCCCGATCGACGGACTGCGTCAACTACAACCAGCCAGCACCTACCACGGCGAGAGAATCATTTGCTTGTACATAATTCGTGACAATAATCGCCAAGAATAAATCTTGTGAGATTATTTGCGGTCAGCCTCATCGACAATGTCCCAACTATAGGCGCCTGAGGCCGAATACCTGAAATAACGCCACCCCATTGTAGCCTCTGCATCGCAGATAGAGCGTCGTGAGCCATTCTTGCCCAAGCGGCGGGCAAGGTAAAGGCAGTGATGCGCCGCCTCCGGACGCGCACCCGTGGTTCAGGCGCGTTTCTTCTCGCGGTTTTGGCGGCTGATCAGCGCCATGAGCATCGGCCCCAGGCTGAACTGGCCGGATTCCGCCTTACGGGTGAGCTCGCGAAGGTAGCCGCCGGCGGACTTGATCGCGGTTGCGCGTTGAAGGATGCAGGCGACGACAACGGCGGCCGCGGCTTCGCCCATCACCATTTGCGCATCCTCCCAGGCGCTGGGACTGATCGCCAGCATTGGTCTGACGACCGCCGCCGCAGCGAAAAAGTCTCGCCAACTCGAGATTCCGCCCTTTGCGTAGTCGGCAAGGTCAGGGCAAGCCTTGAGGACCATACCCAGAGGGTAAGATCGTTCTGTCGCGGCAGATGGTTGTTGATTTAGCCCCGCCCTCGCCGCCCCGCCTTCTTGGAGGCTGGGTTCAAGTTCAGTGAGGTGTTTTGTGTTTGAATTTTGTATGTGGCGCCCACTTTGGCGCTCATTGGCGCCCATTTTTATCGTTTTGATGTGCATTTCCAGGATGTTGAGCAGGCGCTGGGCGAGCACAGTCAGTTCCTCGGCAATCAGCTCGATTTCAGCTAGGGCGCCGGCCCGTGGGATTCGAGCGGCGATGGTTCGATAGAGGGCATGGAAGCCTTCCCAAGTCGAAGGCCCCTGCCCCGTCGCGGGAATTGGCGCGCCTTCCTCGAGGCCGGTGGCAATGAGTTTGACGGTGTCGCGTCTGGCGAGGCTGATCCGTTCGCGGGCGTACTTACGCGCGCGCTGATCGGCGTCCACTTCTTCCGCTAGGCTTTTGAACTCGGCGGCGCGGGCAACGATCGGGGCGAGATCGAAGCCGAAGGCCTGGGAGATCGAGCCGCCTGCGGTTTTGCGAGCGAAGCGCTTTCCGTTCGGGCTATCCCTGCGGATGATAATGCCGGCGTCGACGAGAAGGGCGAGGTGGCGGCGCATGGTCGTGGGGGCCATGCCCTTGGCGCGCAACGCGAGTCGGTCGTTGGATGGGTATACGATCAGATCCTCGCCGGTCAGAACCGTCTCTGGATGGAAAGTGAGAAGGGCTTCGAGGACGGTAAGCGAGCGTTCGGGTAAGCCCAACCGGAGTTTGGCCGTGCAAAGGTCTTGGAACACGAGCCATTTGTTGGCCGTGGCCTCGGGGGGGCGGTGCTTGGCGGCCATCTGGCTTGCAATGTGCGCGAGCGCCAGCGATCGCCGCCCGAAGGGCGTCGTCGGAAGAACGGAATCCATGGGTTCGATGCCTTGCGTAAGGCAAAAAAATCCCGCTCGCCAAAACGGCGCCGACTCTTGACAGCAATTTGCGGAAGCCCTACGTTCTCAGGTGCTAGGCTGAGATTTTTGATGGGTTCGGGCTTCCGGGGCGGTCATTCCGTTCCGGGAGCGTTTTTTTGCACGTTGCTCCAGTTGAGTGATCGATCGGGTGATGCGCCGACGAGCGGCGCCGATAGCTAAGTGTTGAGCTGCTGTTCGGTCATCTTCCTCCTGTCGTTAGGGCGACCGCGACTGTGGGCGCCGCACGGCGCGAACAAGTATGGGGTCGCGAAAACTTTTTTTGCGGCCTACTCGGCGTGTCTCGGTGAAACGTTAGGAGGGGATGCCGTATTATTGTGAGATCCGGGTCGCAGGCGCCGAAGAAGCGTCTGGTTTCCGATAGGGTCTTGAACGCTCGCTGTTTATGGACGAGCTCGCGCGTCGTTCCAGACCTGGCGGCGAAGGCGTTCGTCTCGATTCGCGTTGCGATCAGGCCAAACGGCATCGATCGCCGCCCGGAGGGCGTCGTTGAGCGTGTCGTCATCGGTGCAGATCCTTTCAGGCAAAGGAAATCTGCCCGCCGGAACGGCGCGACTCTTGACAGTGATTCGCGGAAGTGGTTCTGTCTGCCTTGCTACAGAACTGACAGAGGCTTCCGAGGCGGCGACGTTTCGGGGGCCTTTTTCGTTCGCTGTTCTCCTTGGTTCGAAATCAACTCGATTTAGGGCACAGGCCGGCGCCGGTTGGGTTCACCCGCCATCCAGCCACTCGTTTGCCAAAGCGCGGAGATGGCTGTCGAGCCAATCGGTGAATGTCACCCCGTCGGGACGTGCGGGTCCCGCCGAGGGGATAGTCACCACCAACCCACCTTTGGCTGTTCGCTGGATAGATCCGAACCGCGTTCCGTCCCGGCCCACCAGAGCATCCTCTTTCCTCTGGTGAGACGTACTCGACCGGTCGGTTACCGCAGCGAACAGACGCTTAAACCGCTCATCAGTTGGCGCCTCTAGGAAGCCTTGATCGGCGATGATGGCCTTCCAACGGTCGGCGCTCTTTCCGAACGCGAGAGCCAATTCTTGCCACCGCGGTTGGCCTATCGATGGCGCTCGTCCTATGGCAAGAATAACCTCTTCCGGCACCACACTCGGGATCGAAATCATTCGCGAGACAGCGGTCTCCGACGTAGCGAGAGCCTCAGCGATCTTGACACTCCTCATGCCGGTGGCCTTTAGCCGCCACGCGTAGACGGCCTTCTCGATAAAGGTGGTGTCCTTGCGCTCATTGTTTTCTTGTCCCTGAATAACGAGGGCTTCCTCGTCGGAGAGTTCCAGAATGATGCAACGAACCCGGAGACCGCATGCCTTGACTGCCGCGAGACGACGGTGTCCAAAAACGGCGATATAACGACCCGGCGCGTTGGAGTTGGGACGGACGAGAATCGGCACACGCTGCCCGCTTTCAGCGATGCTCTGCGCCAATCTCGCTTCTTCCGGCGAGTCTTTCTCCTCAAATCGATCCCGAATTAGCGACGGCGTTATCAGATCCGGATCCAACTCGACGACACGCTCTGCACCCGCCAGGGCCCGCTCAAGCTCCTTCTGTAGTTCTTCGACGCGGAGGCTATTGGCTCGGGCCTCCCCAAGCGCTCGCCCAATTGTGCCGATCGCTGGGATTGGGGCCGCGATACCTTGCGGGGTCTGGAAAGCCGCCCGCGGCCCCTCGTGGGGCGTCACCGGCGCTAAAACGTTCTTACGGCTCACCGCATCCCCCCCTTATAGAGCTGGTGAAATCTTGCGAGCTCGCAAGATTTCACCACTAGGGGACCGCGCCGACTGGCACCGGACAATCTCTCGAGCGAGTGGTATCTAAAGCCCGCGACCATGGTCATTGGCGGCCCCACGCACTTCGAATGAGGCCAACTATTTCTCCGTTGACCGCGTTAACGCTGTCCAGCGCTCGGTCGTAGGTGCTCCGCGTAAACTGACTCCGTTCGACCTCGTAAATGGTTTGACTCGTTAGCCCCGCGTCTGAGATCGCAGTCGACTTAAGCGTGGGATTGTGCAGAACTCGCTCTGTAAAGAGGGCGCGCAGAAATGCTGCCATCTGTGCTTGCGGACCATCGGTGGGCTCAAAGCGCGTTAGCAAGTAACGCACCCAATCGTAGCTCAGCTTCGTCCCCAGCGCGTTGCTCACCGCCCGGAGAAGCTGGCTCAACATTCGGGTGAACTGTCCCATGCTCATCACATCGAGCATCTGAGGATGAACCGTAATGAGCACCGACGTTGCAGCAAACAACGCCGACAGCGTCAGATAGCCCAGTTGCGGCGGACAATCGATTACAACGACGTCGTACTCGTTCGCGATCGGCCCAAGGCTTGCTGAGATCTGCTCGAAGAAACCGGCACCATTCTCCGCCGCTCTACCAGACATCATCGCCCGAGGGAGCTCGTGCTCAAACTCCATCAACTCAAGTCCAGCGGGTACGAGATCAAGAGTCGGAATGTAGGTTGATCGCACAATTGAGGAGAGGGCCGCGCGTTCCCCATCATAGCGAATCGCGCCATAAAGGCTTTGCCCAGGGCCCACCGCCGTCTCGGGAGCCACGCCGAACAGCGTTGTCAGGCTTGCCTGCGGGTCGAGATCAATTGCCAGAGTCCGATACCCGTGCAGTGCGAGATACTGGGTCAGGTTCGCCGCTGTGGTTGTTTTCGCTGACCCACCCTTGAAGTTAACGACCGCGATGCACTGAAGGTGCTCTTCGTCCCTTCGCACGGGCACAAACTTGCCAGGCGAGCGGGAGCGCGCCTCCATCATTTGTCGCAGCTGGGCCAAGTCCTTGAGGCTGTACGACCGGCGACTCTGACCTGGTTCTGTCAACCCCGGCATCGCGGCAGCCGTTTGTCGAAGATAGCTGTCAGTGACGCCCAACAAGCGCATCGCCTCGCCTGGGGACAGCTTCCGAAATTCCTTCGACGCAGCCGGAGGAAAACTCGCGATTCGATGTGAAGCCAGTTGTTCCAACAAAAGATCCGAATCGCCCTCCAAAAGGGCATCGGCGGAGGGTGGCTGAAATGGTGCTTGGACGTTCATCTGCGGTTCCGGTGCTCGAATAGCCCGATAATCGGAACTGTAACCTGATCGTCTGATTCTGCCGAGGTGCGCAAGAGGTTTTTAGTTAATGAGACGTTACGTCAGGTGCATCTCGTCTCGACGCTACCCAGAGCAGGTCCGATCGGCGAAATCTTGCGAGCTCGCAAGATTTCACCAGTAGGGGACCGCGCCGACTGGCGCCGGACAATCTCTCGAGCGAGTGGTATCTAAAGCCCGCGACCATGGTCATTGGCGGCCCCGGAGCGACACGCGTGACGCCTCGGGCGATCAGATAGCCAGCCGCGCGGCCTTGCCCTTCGTGCGATCTGCTTCGTTGTAATAGCTGGCCGCCTGTTGGACCGACCGATGCTGGGACTGCTGCATGGCTTCGGGCAGGGAGGCGCCCTGCCGAGCGGCCTCCGTCAGATATCCGGCGCGCAGTCCGTGCGCCGAAAACGCCTCCGGCTCCAGCCCGGCCATGACGCAGCGCCGCTTGACGATCAGATTGATCGACTGCGGCGTGAGCGCCTTCTCCTCAACCGCCTCCCAGCGGTCGATCGCCCGGAAGATCGGCCCCCTCTTGATGTCGGCCCGCTCCAGCCATTCGCGCAGCGCCTCGACCGGAGGGCCAACCAGAAGCACCCTGCCCTCCTCGTCGGCGTCGCCGGTCTTGGTCCGCCCAAGCTGAATTCCGAGGCATGGCAGGGTCGGCGATTTCGGATCGCGCGGATCGAGCCGCGCCGGCGGCTCATCCCGCAGCTGCTCGACGCTGAGCCGCGCCACTTCGCTGCGCCGGCGCCCGCCTGACGCGAACGCCAAGAGAAGGATCGCGAGATCCCGCGTATCGGCCAAGCGATCGGCCGCGCAGGTTGCGATCAGCCGATCGAGGACATCCCGGGTGACGGCCCGCTTGCTCTTGCGCTGGCGCGGCCGCAGCGAAGCTCGAACGGCCAAACGCAGGGCCGAGCGCAGACTCGGCGCGGCGAACGGCCCCTCGATCCCTTTCCAACGATGCAATGTGCTCCAACTCGCCAGCCGCCGCCTGACGGTGTTCGGGGCATGGGGGCCATCACAACGCAGCAACCCCTTCGCTCGTAAGCTCTCGGCGACGTCCGCGGGCATCCCATGTCGGGGATCGCTCGCGCGCTTGGCGGGGTCCCAGAGATGATGCGCCACGAATTTCAACGCCAGCGCCTCGGTCGTCGGCCACGGCAGCGGCTGGCTCGTGGCGGCTGCCGCCCAGGCCTCCAAATAGGCCAGGTCCGACGCGAGCGCCCGCAGGCTATTCTCACCCATGCCTTCGCGCGCGAGGTGCTTTAAGGTTTCGACATCGTCGTCCGTGAGGAGTTCGGCCAGCCGGTCGCGCCGGTCCATCGGTAGGATGGCGGCGAGCGCATCGAGCTGAAGCGCGCGGCGAGTCTCCGGGTCAAGATGAAGGGCAGGGGCGTCTCGTTTCACCACCATCTCACTCCCCGTCTTCGTCCGCGCCGTCGCGGTCGATGTGGCCGAGATCGCGAGCTGGATCGAATCGATCACGCAGGCGGCGTTTGAGCGTCTTGGCGTCTGGAAACCCGCCATCGGCCTCGCGTTCCCAAATCGTCTCGCCGTCATAGGTGATTTCGAAGACGCCGCCGGTCCCCGGCGCGAGCGCCACCTCGCCGAGCTCGGTCCCGAATGTCGAAAGCAGTTCCTGCGCGAGCCAGGCCGCACGGAGCAGCCAGCGACACTGGGTGCAGTAGCGAATGGCGATCCGTGGTCTAAGGTCGCTCATCAAGGCCTCCTTAAGGCTTCGAGGCTAGAGCGAACAGGCCGCCGACGAATGCATCGCGCCCGGCCGTACGCGGTCGCCTTCGTGCCGCGTTACAGGGTGCTTGAAGACAATCCAGATTTTCGTTATTTTGGCGACAACGGAGATTGATCATGGCGACGATCACGCTCAGCGCCAGCGAATTCCAGGATCGGGTCGGCGAAGCGCTCGACCGCTCGCTCAAGCAACCGGTGCTGATCACCAAGCACGGCCGGCCGCGCAATGTCGTCCTCTCATACGAAGAATATGAGCGTCTGCGCGACCGCGACCGCCGGGCCGTGCGAGCCGAGGATCTCACCGATGAGGACATCGACGCGCTCGAGGCGAGCGAGATGGCGCCGGGATATGAGCATCTCGACGCCGAACTCGAGGCGAAATGACCCTCGCGCCGAGGGTCGGCTGGCTGCTCGCTTATAGCTATCTCTGGGCTGACGATCATCGGCGCGGCGCGGAGGAGGGGGTTAAGAACCGCCCTTGCGCACTGGTCGCCGCGACCCGACGGGACGGCGACCGCATTGTCGTGATCGTCGTTCCGGTGACGCACAGCCCGCCGGCCGATCCGCAGACCGCGATCGAGATCCCGGCCGTAACCAAAGCGCGTCTGGGCCTCGACCCCGAGCGCTCGTGGATCATTTGCAACGAGGCGAACGTGTTCGCCTGGCCGGGACCAGACCTGCGCGCGGCCGCGGGCCGCAAACCGCCGACCATCTGGTACGGCCCGCTGCCGCCGAAACTCGCCGCCGCGGCGCGCGAAAAGCTTCTTGGATTCGCCCGGGCTGGGCGCCTTCGGCGGGTGCCGCGCACGGAATGACCGGCGCCGCTGCCGGCCATATCGGGTCGACGCCTCACGGCGTTTCGTCTCGAGACAAGGCCCAATCCTTGCTGGCGAACCCGCAGCGGTCGGGCAGGGCAGGGCGCTTCCAGATCAGGCTGCGGACCGTATCGAGGCCGCCCGCGCACGACCGCGAGCTCCTCGGCCGAGAAGGCGGCGCGGTTCTCGTCCGGGAGAGGGGAGGGGGCTGGCGTGAGGCGGGCGGTCTCTCGTCGATCGGAGGCCCGGCGGGCGCGAGTCTCCGGGCTGGGGGCGGCTAGAATCCCTGATTTGCGCCTTCGTGTCCCATGACTATCGATAACTCGTAATCATCGATAGTCAGAATATTCGGGCCGCCATTGCAGCCGCAATAAATCGCCCTTTCTTCCTCTAAACCTAGAGGCCGGCCGCCTTGGTGAGGTTAATCTTGAACCGGTCACGTTTGCGCTGATAGCGGCGGGTCATTTCAGCGCTGGCGTGGCCGAGGTGCTTTTGCACATGCGCCTCTTCGATTTGGGCGGACGAGGCGAGGCCGGCGCGCAGCGAATGGCCGCCGAAGGCTACTCGCCGCTCGCTCTCGGCGAGGTCGCCGCGCAGCCCGGCGGCGAGCGCGCACCGCTTCACCAACCGGACGACGTGCTTGTCCGTGAGCCGTTCGGATCCGACGCCGCCATTCTTGCGCGCTACGGCCCGGAATAGGGGCCCGCGGGCGATCCGCCCGAGCTTGAGCCAGGTCTCGAGCAGGGCGACCGGGCAGGTGTCGGCGCGCGATCCCCGGCCGATCTCGACCTCGCGCCAGCCGGTCTTGCCGCGGAGGGTGAGGAGGGCGCCCTCGGGAAAGATTTCGACCCAGCCGGAGCCGTCCTCCGTCTGATCGGGGCCGCAGTCCAGGCCGACGATCTCGGACCGGCGCAAGCCGCCGGCGAAGCCGATCGCGAGGATCGCCCGGTCACGCAGGCCGCGGAGGTCCATGTCCAGCGTCGCGAGCATCGCCAGAAGCTCGTCGGCGAACACCGCGGCCTTCTGCAGGGGCGGGCGCCCGTGCCGGCGGCGGATGCCGGCCAGCACGGTGGCGATATGCCGGTCGCGGACATCGAGCGGCTGGCCGAGCTGGCGGTAGCGCCAGGCGATGCCCGAGAGCCGCCGCTCGAGGGTGGCGACCGAAAGCTCGGCGCCGCCGCGCTCGACTTGCGCCGCGAGATAGAGACCGACCGCCTCGGGATCGGGCGGCGTCTCGGCGAGGCCCTGGCGGCGCAGCCAGGAGGCGAACATCTTCCAGTCGGCGGCATAGGCGCGCCGGGTGTTGTCGGCCTGGGCCGAGCGGGCGTAGGCCTTGGCGGTCTCCGCCAGGCTCGCGAGCCGGCCGCTGAGCTCGCTGGCCGGCCGGGGCAGGGCAGGGGGGGTCGCCGCGGGCGTGGGGCCCGAGGATGCCCGACTGTCCGGCGTCGCGTTGTCCGACGCCCGGGCGGTCTCCGGCGCGCCTCTTCCGGCGCCTTCCGGCCTTGTCCCGGAGCCTTCAGGGCTAGATTTTGGGGTGTTTTGCATCGCGTGCGGCCGGGTTTCGAATCATGTCCGATAAGCCAACCTTATCGGACATCCCCACACCCCGACAAGCGGGGCGGATTGTTCCCCGCAACAGTCGACAAAGCGCCGCCAAGGATTCACCATGCCCAAGTGATTCGCGCCGACCTGACCCTCGTTCCCGACCGGGCCGCCGACCCGACCGCCGATGTCGCGGAGGGCGTTCCCGCGCCGTTGCGGCGGAGCGCGACGCCGAGCCGGACCTCGGCAAAAGCCCAGGGAACGCAAGCCTTTCCACCACTGACGGCGGTCCCGTCGTGGGCGCGGACGAGCGGCAGGGCAGGGGAGGATCCTCTGTTCGCCGCCGGGGCCGGCCTCGCCCTGCTCGACGCGCATCTGCGCGGCGACCCGCCCGCGGCCGGGGCGCTGCGCCAGCGCCTCGCGCTTCAGAGCGCCGCGGCCTCGGCCAAGATCCTGCGGCTCAACGCCGAGGTCGCACCTTTGCGCGACCTGCGCTTCGCCGTCGGCGATGCGCGCGGGCCTGCGGCGAAGCTGCTCAGGCTGTGGCGCGAGCTCGCCATCTGGCCGCCCAGCCTCGAGTCCGGCCGGCTCGCCGCCGCGGCGGCCGCGCTCGACCTTCCCGCGCCCAACGCTGGCACGCTTGCGGAAAGCCTGTCGGAGCAGAGCACGGCAGGGGATCCGGTCTCGGCGGCGGGCAAGAGCGCTGCCGTGTTGTTTTCGGCCTTCCCGGACGCCCCAGCGGCCGAAGCCGAGATCCTCGCCCTGTGGCTGTTCGACATGGTCATCGCCATCCGGCTGCGCTGGCCGCGGCCCGTGCCGCTGATCGCGGTGAAAATTCTGGACCCGAGCTCAAGATCGGGCGGGGGAGGGCGCGCGCGGCCAGGCGAGTCCGCCTGGGAAAAGCACGCCACGGGGGCGATCGCCCACGCCGCCGCCTCCGCTCTCGACCTCGCCGCCGATCTTTTCCGCCGCGCCGACACCCTTCTCGCCGTCGCGCCCAAGCTCCGGGCGAAACCGGCGCAAAGAATCGTCGAGCTGCTGCTGGCCGAGGATTGCGTCTCGCCGGCCGAAGCGGCCCGCCACGCGCCGATGACCGACCGCGCGGCGCGTCGCTTGTTCGACCGCTTGGTCGCGCTTGGCGCCGCGCGCGAGCTCTCCGGCCGGCCTGCGTTCCGGCTGTACGGCCTGTGAGCGCCGCGCCGCGCCGCCGCCGGCGAAATGGCGAGGAGGTCCTCGACATCGACCTCATTGACTTGCCGGCAGCCGCCCGGTGGCGCGAATGGATGCTCAGGGTCGAAGCCGCGATCTTCGCGTCAGCAAAACCCGTGCCCCGCGAGGCGCTGGTCCGCGTCGTTGGCGGAGACTGCCGGTTCGACGATCTGATCGCCGACCTCATCCACGAGCTACGCGGCCGGCCATACGACCTCGTCCAGGTCGCGGGCGGCTATGCGTTGCGCACCAAAACCCGGTTCGCGCCGGCGATCCGCGCCGCCCATTCCGCCAGGGCGGTGGACGGCGTTGCGGAATTGACCCGGACCGAGACTTTCGCCCTGACCGCGATCGCTTATTTGCAGCCGGTCACCCGGGGGGAGATTTCCAGGCTGGCGGGACGCGAGATCAGCCGCGACGTCATCGCCTCGCTCAAACGCCATGGCCTGATCGCGGGCGCCATCCGCGCCCCGCAGCCCGGCGCCCCGTTCGCCTATGTCACCACGGGGAAATTCCTGGAGGCGTTCGGGTTCGCCTCCCTGCGCGACCTGCCCGACCTCGAGCGGCTCAAGGCCGAAGGCCTGCTGGAGCGGGGGCAGGGGGACGACCATCTCTACGGCGCGCTCGGGCTTGGTGATGCTGAGGGTGACGGCGACGTGTTTCCGGGCGATGCGGAGTTGGATCAGCGGGAGTCGCTCTGAACGTCCCAGCGGATCACGGCGGCAGATCACCGTTCATTTCCTTGTTTGCGGAAATCGACCGGACAGAGATCAAGAGACAGTGGTCGTAAGGTCGTCTGACGCTGCCGCGAGCGCCGCCCCAAGTCGCGCACTTACCCGGACACCCACTTCGGCAACGTCTCAGGAGGCCAAAGAGGCGCGCTCAAGAAGAGCTAAATTACGGTGACAGCCCGTCTCAGGGTAGTTGCGTAGAGCTCTCCAGTGCGCGATTAACCTGGGGGGAGCGTGAATCAAAATGGTAACCTGGCGAAAGGGTGGGCGCGCAATTCTTGCGCATGCGAGGCGGGCTGCAAAGGAGGTCGAGGCTTCCGGCGGCACGGATACCGCGCGCGTGCGGCTGGCCCGTGACCTTCTGCGCGGACGTGTGGGCGATGACCAGTTCGGACGCCTTGCGCTCGCCCTCGCGGCGCTAACCGTCGACGAGCGTCACTATAAGGTCGGCGTCTTCTACACCCTGCTCCTCTCCGCCGACGTGTGGCGCGACCAAGCCGCCTACTTCACCCCGCCCTATCTCGCGAATGCGGTTCTAAGCCTCGCCGTTGAGTACGGCTTCGATCTCAGGTCGGGTTCTGTCCTCGATCCCGCCGCCGGCGGGGCCGCCTTCCTATCGACTATCGCGGCGCGGATGAGCATAGAGGGCGCCAAACCAAGCAAGATCGCACGCCGTCTGCGGGGGGTGGAAATCGATCCTGGCTTGGCGCGGATTTCCCGCGCACTGATCGCCGAGCGCCTAATGCTGGGCGGGGTCTTTTCCATCGATGTCCGGGTTGCCGACGCTCTGCGTCGCCGATGGAAGGCCGAATTCGATCTCGTGGTCGCCAATCCGCCCTATGGTCGGATCACGCCGGCGGCGCTGACCGGCGACCACTGGAAAAAGGTTGCCCACAGCGGCAACATCAACAAATACGCCGTCTTCGCGGAGCTTTGTCTGCGGGCCGCAAAGCCGGGCGCTCTGATCGCTTTGGTCATCCCGTCGAGCTTCCGCACGGGGCCACTCTACACCAAGCTTCTCGGCTATCTTCGAGATCAGGCGCAGGTGCTGTGCGTCGCGGCCATGAGGCGCGCAGGGCAGTGGAAACGAATGAAGTTCGATGCGCGCGAGCGCGCAAAATCGCTGACAACGCGACCTGATAGGGCAGGGGGTATCGGTTCCGGCACCTGCGATGTGGCCAGAAATGCAGCGGCTTCGGAGGCTTTCAATGCTGCGGACAGTCACGCCGCGGCCAGTTCCTTTTCGTGTGTGATCCGGTTGGCGCGCTTGATTTTGAGCGTCGCCAATTCGGCGATCCCCAACGCGATGGCCACAAAGGCCGCACCGATGTAGCCGAGGTTATGCCCGCCCACGACTGGGATCGCCAACGCGCCGACAACGCCGGCGACGGTGAAGCCCAGGTAGCTGCCGGACGTGTTTAGGCCGAGCACGACTGGCGCCGAATGGGGCGCCACGACAACCAACCGGTGTTGTTGCGGAGCCAGCAGGCCCCAAGCGGCTGCGCCCCAAATGGCGACAGCGATTGCAGTCGTCCACAGGTTCGCGCTCGCGAATGGAAGCCACGCCATGACGAGGGCGAGTGCGATCAGCAAGACGACGATAACGTTCCGATCGCCGATCGAGTCGGATAGGCGCCCGGTAATCAAGTTGGCGACCATACCGCTCGCACCCCAGAGAACGAGCAGCGCGCCGACCAACATCGTGTCATGTTCGAGCACACGGTCGAAGACCACCGTGAAGTAAGTGTAGCAGGCGAAATGGCCGGCCTGGTAGACAAGGCCGGTGAGCAGCGTCAGCGCAACTCTCGGATCGCGAATAGGGGCCACTCGTTCCGCCAGGCTGATCGCCGGTGGCAGCGGAATGTGCGACAGCAGCGCCCACACGCCGAGCGCCGAACCGCCGGCGAGTGCGGACACGAACACCATTGTCCAGCGCCAATCGCCTACGCCGCCGATGATCGCACCTATCGGCGTTCCGAGGGCGGTGGACGCAGTCAAGCCGGTGATCACAACCGCAAGAGCGAAGCCGCGCTTCTCTAACGGAACAATTGAGGCGGCAGCGCCGGTTGCGGTCGGCGCAAACATCGCTGCGCCAAGTCCCGCCAAGACTCTCGTAACGAGCGCAAAGGCGTAGGTCGGGGCAAGAGCCATGGCGAGGTTCGCTGCGACAAAGGTCGCAAGGCTCGCCAGCAATAGCGTCTTGCGCGGGACGTGTGCAGCAATCGCGGCGACCGTCGGGGCCATCAGCGCGTAAGTGATGGCGTACGCCGTCGTCACCTGGCCCGCGGCACCGATCGGCACGTGAAAGGCGCGCGCAATCTGCGGAAGAATTCCTGCCATCACGAAGCTATCGGTTCCAAGGGCGAACATGCCCAGGGCCAACACGAGCAGACGACGATCCATCTCAGTCTCCTTGCAGAGGGCGGTTACGGTCACTTCCGTCAGAGCGAAGTTGCTATCTATCGATAGATCGGCTTGCGAGGCAGCCGGTAGCACCAAACAAGTGTGCCAGCGCAAGGGTCGCTAGGCCTTCGCCTCCACCAGAGACGGAGCCCCACGGGGACGCGGGACGGCCGTGGCTTTCGAGCCGAAGTTACGGATCAATGTGTAGAAGACCGGGGTGAACAGCAAACCGAAGATCGTGACGCCAAGCATCCCGAAGAACACCGCCGTGCCGAGAGACTGCCGCATCTCCGAGCCCGCGCCGGTCGCGACGGCCAGCGGAAAGACGCCGAGGATGAAGGCCAAGGATGTCATCAAGATCGGACGAAGACGGATGCGGGCGGCGGCTATCGCGGCTTCTTCGGCCGTGTCGCCGTCGTGATCCTGCCGTTGCCGGGCGAACTCGACGATCAGGATTGCGTTCTTCGCGGCCAATCCCACCAACACGACGAATCCGATCTGAGCGAGGATGTCGATCGGCATGCCTCGGAAGGCAAGACCCGTGGCCGAGGCGAGGAGACACATCGGCACAATCAGGACGATCGCCAGCGGCAGCTTCCAGCTCTCGTATTGCGCAGCCAGCACGAGGAAGACGAAAAAGGCGGACGCCCCGAAGATTGCGATCGTTGGGATCCCTTGCTGCTCCTGCTGATGAGACAGCTCCGTCCATTCGATCGCAAAGCCGGCGGGCAGCACCTCCTTGGCGAGCTCGTTCATGCGCGCCAGAGCCGTGCCCGATGCGACTCCGGGCGCCGCTGTGCCCAACACATCGGCCGCAGGGTAGAGGTTGTAGCGTGGCTGACGATAAGGCGTGGTTTCGTCTTTAAAGCTTGCCACTGTCCCGATCGGCACCATTTGGCCACTCGCGTTGCGGACCTTGAGGCGGCTGATGTCTTCCGGCGTCCGGCGGAACTTCTCGTCGGCCTGAGCCAGCACCTCGTAGGTGCGGCCGAGGAAATTGAAGTCGTTCACGTACTGTGAACCGAGATACACTTGCAGGGTCGAGAACACGTCGGTTGGAGTGAGACCGACCTTCTCTACTTTTTCACGATCGATGTCGGCGTAGAGCGAAGGAGCTCCAGCGTTGTAGAAGGTGAAAACTCTCGCGAAATGCGGATCCTTGTTAGCGGCCGCGACGAGCGCATTCGTCGCATCGGCGAGTTCGTGAGGCGTATGGTCGCCACGATCCTCGACCATCAGCTTGAACCCGCCGGCCGCGCCCAACCCCTGAACGGGCGGCGGATTGACGACAATGACCACGGCGTCCTTGATGCCGGACAAGGCAGCCCGCACTCTTGGCAACATTGTCGCGGCGTTGATCCCTGGTATGTGATGGCCGTAAAGCGACGGCAAACCGTAGAAGATCGTCCCGACATTGGGCGCGATGGTGTTTGTCGTCACATCGAACCCCGCCACCGGCGAGGTGTGCGTGGGGCCCGGCACCGTCTTCAGGATGATGTCGTTTGCTTCGCGCACCACCGCGTCGGTTCGCTCAAGGCTCGAACCTGGCGGCAATATGACGATCGCGGCTTGGTAGCCGATGTCCTGCTCCGGGATAAAGCCGCTAGGCATCCGCGACATCTGAAAAGCGGTAAGGCTGATGAAACCGACATAGAGCACAGCCATAATGGCGGACGCTCTGATCAGGCTTGCGGTCATTTTGCCATAGCTCGACGACATCCATTCGAAGCCCGCGTTGAACGGCTTGAAGATCGCCTGAACAATGCGGTTCACACCGCGGGGGTTGGCGCGCGTATGATGCGGCTTCAACAGCACGGCACAGAGCGCAGGGCTCAGGGTCAAGGAGACAATCACCGAGATAAGTGTCGAGGCCGAGATGGTCACTGCGAACTGAGTGAAGAACAGCCCCGAAATGCCGCTGATGAAGGCGGAGGGAACGAACACAGCGCACAGCGTGAGCGCGATGGCGATGAGAGCCGCGGAGACTTCGTCCATCGTCTTATGCGCGGCCTCTCGGGGAGACATGCCCGCGGCCATATTGCGCTCGACGTTCTCAACCACGACGATCGCATCGTCGACCACAATGCCCACGGCCAAGATTAGGCCGAACATCGACAGGTTATTGATCGAGATGCCAAGGGCTGAGAGAATGGTGAAGGCGCCGATGAGGGATATCGGGATCGCGACCACAGGAATGATCGTCGCGCGCCACGTCTGCAGAAACAGGAACACGACGCCGACAACAAGGAGGATTGCAATGAAAATCGTCTCGATGACTTCGTGGATGGACTGGCCTACGAAGGTCGTCGGATCGTAGATGTTTATATAGTCGAGCCCAGGCGGAAAGCTCTTCTTGAGCTCCGCCATCGTGTCCCAAATCTCGTGCTCGAGCTTGACGACGTTCGCTCCCGGGGTGGCGATGGGGAACCACGGCGCGGACGGGTATCTGTCAGCGTAAGCGATGGAGCCGTAGTCCACCGAACCGAGCTCGACGCGGCCGATGTCGCGGATACGGGTAACGCGACCCTGGTTGTCCGACTTGACGATGATCGCGCCGAACTGATCGGGCGTCGTCAGTCGGCCGAGCGCTTCGACATTGATCTGATAAGCTGCATGGGTCGTAATTGGCGGTGCGTTGAGCACGCCTGCCGAGACCTGGGCGTTCTGAGCGCGGAGCGCGCTCATGATGTCGCTAGCGCTGATGCCGTCCGCGGCGGCCTTGTCCGGATCGATCCAGATCCGCATGGCGTAATCACGTTCGCCGAACAACTGGAAGCCCGCCACGCCGGGCAACCGTGCGATGCGATCGCGGATCTTCAGCATATAGTTCGAGATGTATTCAGGGCTGCGGGAACCATCCGGCGAAAAGACATGGACGCCGAGAAGGAGAGCCTCGATGGTCTTCTTGACTTGGACTCCCTGTGCCTGAACCTCCTCGGGTAGCCGCGACAGCGTGTCCTGAACGCGATTCTGCGTAAGCAGGAGATCGGTATTCGGGTCGGAGCCGATTTTGAAGATCACCGTGATCGTGAGCTGGCCGTTTCCCGTCGATTGGCTGCTGATGTAATCCATGTTCTCGACGCCGTTGACAGCTTGTTCGAGCGGCGTCGCCACGGTTCGCGCGACCACCTCAGCTGAGGCGCCGGGATAAACGGTTGTGATCTGGATCGTCGGCGGGACGATGTTCGGATACTGGGCCACTGGCAGGAACGTCATCGCCGCGAGCCCAAACACCGCGATAAAGATGCTGATGACCGCGGCGAACCGTGGGTGATCAATGAAAAAGTGCGACAGTTTCATGATGGCAATCAGCTCTGGTTTTGGTCGGACGCGACTTGGATCTTTTGAGTGTGCGGCGCGACGACCACGCCAGGATGAGCGGAGGGAATGCCGTCGACGATGACGCGGTCCGATGCCGCTAGACCGGAACGAATGACGCGGAGCCCATCACGCAAGTCGCCGAGCTGGACTCGCTTCGGTGTGACGACATTGTTTGCTCCGACCGTCAGGACGATGTGATCTGACTGATCGGGCAGCACCGAGGCATCCGGCACCAGTAGCGCAGGAGCGGGAGGTGCGATGTCGACACGAACGCGAGCGAAGCCCCCTGGAGTCAGGAGGCCATCGGTGTCGGGGACCGTAGCGCGCGCATGAATGGTGCCGCTTGAGCGATCAAGGGTGTTGTCGACGAAATTGAACGTTCCTTCGTGGGTGAAACTCTTTTCGTCGGCAAGTGCGATCAGCACCTTGTCAGCGAGCGCGCCGCTCTGCTTCTGACGGCTGCGCAAGAACCGCAGATAGTCCGCTTCGCTCATGTCGAAGTTGAAGTAGACGGAGTCGGCAGAGACAATGGTGGCAAGCAGCGTGGTAGGACTGGTTCCCGCCCGACTGCCGGAGATGAGGTTGCCGACCGAAACCTGATGGCTGCCGATCCGGCCGGTGAAGGGTGCAACGATGCGGGTGTGGTCGAGATCAAACTGCGCGTCGCGGATGGCCGCTTCAGCGTCGTCGACCGCGCTTTCGGCCGCACGCCGCTCGGCGGCGCGCTGATCTGCGGTTTCGATGCTGCCGTAGCCCGTTTTCCTGAGTGAGTCGGCGCGGAAGAATTCCTGCTTGGCCAGATCGAGCCGCGCACGCGCCCCTTCGAGCTGGGCCTTGGCGGAGCTCAACTTGATTTCGTAAGGCGTGGGATCGATCTGGAACAGCAAATCGCCTTTGTGGACGATCTCCCCGTCCTTGAAGCCAATCGCAGTCAGCGTGCCTCCGACCTGGGCGCGCAGCTCGACCTGCTCAACGGCCGAGAATTGGCCGAGCAGCTCAAGGCGGTCGGCGATACTGCGCTGCACTGGGACGCTGACCGCAACGCTCGACGGGGCGGCGGCCACCTTGTGGGCGTCCTGCTGAGAGATGACCTGAGGACCGACGATGACGACGACCGCGACGGCGCCGAGCGCGGCTAAAGAAACCGCCCATGCCTTGACCCCCGGCTTACCGGAGCGCGGGCCAGCGATCGAGCCAGCGTCGCGAAGAGTGAGCGTGTCCGGCATATTGCCTCGCTAAGTTCTCGACAAGCATCGACGCCTGTCCATGTCGATCTATCGATAGATAGTGTATACGTGTTGTCTTTCAACGCCCGCTGCGTCGGCGTCTAACATGGGCTAGCCCTTTGGACCGACATCTGTGGGGGTAAGAGCTCGGGCACTGCATCGTTAGTCGAGCCACCCGTCTGGTCGAAAGGACAAAGTGGCGTCATTTTCTGCCGTCATGGAAAAACTGGCAAAAGTGGCGCAGAATGCTCGGGAGAGCCTTGGCCAGGCTGCAGGCGGCTCACAGAGGAATGAATCTTGCGTGCCTCACCTGAGCGCAATCCCAATGCCCAACGCCGCCGCGGTTTCCGCCATCGCCTCCACCCATGGCGTGACAATGGAATCACCGCTGATTTTCGCGGGCGAGACGCGCTTCTTAGCCGGCCCGCCAGAGTAGACGATGTGAGGTTGGGGATTTGGAGTTAAATGCCATGAATGCCCACCGTGTTTCGTTCTTGATCTATCCCGGAATCTCTCCCTTCGACGTGGCGGGACCCGGAAAAGCGCTTGCGCTGGCGGCGGAAGGGGGAGGCCAATACGAGCTTACGCTTCGCTCCGTTACGGGTGGTATCATAGAGAGCGACTGTCCTGGGGTATCCTTCAATAGCGTCTCAAGTTTCCCCTCTCCCCCGATCATCGATACGCTATTCATTCCTGGAGGTTTGAATGCAGCGGACGCATCGAAGGATCCCGAGCTTGTGGCGTGCGCCAAACACCTCACTACGCGCGCCAAACGGATCGCGTGCGTATGTACGGGCGCATTCTTGGCGGCAGAGGCGGGACTTCTGACCGGCAAGCGAGCAGCCACCCACTGGCGTTTCTGCGACCAATTTTCCGAGCGGTTTCGTGACGTTAAACTGGAACCTGACAAGATCTGGGTTCAGGATGGTGATGTTTGGTCCTCAGCTGGTGTCAGCGCGGGGGTAGACCTCACTCTCGCTCTCATTGAAAAGGACCACGGTGGTCCACTGGCACTTCGGGTGGCACGCGACCTCGTGGTATTCCTCAAACGGCCGGGTGGACAATCTCAATTCAGCAACGTGCTATCCGGCCAGATGGCTGATGCCGGGGGACCGTTCGAGGCACTTTTCACTTGGATCCCCGAAAACCTCGACGCCGATCTGCGTATTGAATCGTTAGCCGACAAAGCGCGTATGAGCCCACGAACGTTCGCGCGCACTTTTGCGGCCCGAATAGGCAGAACGCCAGCGCAAGCCGTTGAAATGATTCGTATCCAAGCCGCCCGCGATGCGATTGAGCAAAGCAGCAAGCCACTTGGCGTGATCGCGGCGCGCTGTGGATTCGAGAATGAACAGAAAATGCGGCGGGCGTTCATACGGAAGTTCGACATTACCCCCGCCGAACTGCGCGCGCGCTTTTCTATCTAGAAGATTGATGTTGGGCTAACACCCCGCGCAAGCATCAGCCAAAAGGCAACGCGTCTTGAGCAACATGACGGCAAAATCCGCAACTAGCCGACATACCCGTCGACATTGTTGGCGGAGCGAACGGCGACACCGTTAAGGCTTCTCGCGTTCGGCAAAAGAATACGTTGTTTTTAGTAAAAAGCGGACTATCTATCTATCTGTTGATAGGAGGACCGAGAGGAGGAGAGACCTCATGAGCGACGTTAAGACTGCTATCTTGAATGCAGCCGAGAGGCGCATAAAGCGTGGCGGTTTTGGCGGGTTCAGCTTCCGCGAAATCGCGTCGGATGTGGGCATCAAAAGCTCAAGCGTTCACTACCACTTTCCAACTAAAAACGACCTCGCGGCGGCTGTTGTCCGGCGATGGCGGGACAATACGACCAAACACATTGACAAGGAGTTGAAAAAAACTGGCGACCCCGTGCGTGTGTGGACGGATGCCTTTCGTGGAACCGCCTTTTCCAAAGACCGCATGTGCCCCTGTACGGTGCTCGCTGCCGCTTCGCAGGACTTGCCAGAGCAAGTCGCGGTGGAAGTGAGGGGCTTCTTCGCTATGTGTCAAGACAAACTCGTTTCGGGAGGGCTGCATCCGGGTGATGCGGCTGAGGTGTTGTCGACCATTACTGGCGCCCTGGTTGTTGCAAACGCTATGGGGGACAAGGCCGAGTATGATCGTGCCACCAAAGCTATGTTGCGCCAGCGTAGTGAGACAGATCGGGTGATGCCGAGCGAACAGCATTCAACCGTGCAGAAAAGCGCAAGGGGCCGCTAGCCATAGACTCACACGTTTTCAGTCTCGCGACGCCGCTTCGTCAAACACGCGCGCTCGACCACCCATAAGCGAATCGCGAACCGAGATACCGCTGCAACGTGGCTTCGAATCCCAGTTTCTCGCTAATTCGTCCAGCGCTCGCCGATATCTGATCGACCTATGCCGGCGCCTGTACAGCCAACCTGTTTCGCTACACGCATCGTGGAGGCCGGGTACCAGGCCAACTTTTCAGCTGGACGGACGGGACGCGAGACCAATTCTCCGCCACAGTTTGGGCAACGACCATGCAATGTCGTCTCGCTGCAATCGCGGCAAAAGGTACATTCGAAGCTGCAAATCATGGCATCGGCGGCCGCGGGCGGCAGATCCTTATTGCAACATTCGCAGTTGGGGCGTAGCTCCAACACCGTGGTCCCCTTTCTGATGTAATTAGGAATTTCCGCGAGGCATCGTTTCCGGTAATATCTCCGGATAGTACTGCGGACTCTCGCGTCGATCGAACATGCCGTAGTCGCGGACGACGCGCACGACCCGATTGCGAAGACCGCCAGACGTAGGCGGGCTAAATTTCTCGGCCGAAACGCGATCCCGCCACGACGCCAGCAGCGCGAGCTTCCCTGGCTTGGAGATGCTGGCAAACACGTCGTAGTCGATCAGGTCCGTTGGATCGCGGTCGGCCGATAGCCACTCCGTCAGCGCGCGAGCAGTCGCGCCTGATTCGGGCTGGACTTCGGTCAACGTCACGAACTTCGCGCGTCCGACCTCTGTTTCGTCGAGCCGCTTCTCGACGATTGCCGTCCCTGCCGGCGGGTCGGTGTCTCTGACGACCTCGCCCACCCGCAAACGGTAGTCCTGAAACACTTCGTCTCGGCCGCGCTGCTGGGTTTCGTGATGCTTCCCAACCGTCCGCCACCTCACCACGGATTTTTCGTCGCGCCAGGTCGAGTGCGACAGGAGCCAGCCAGGCCGGTCCGCGCTTTCGAAGCGTTCATTGTCGATGAAACCGTCTATCTCTTCCAGGATCGGTCTCAATGTTTTGGCAAGCTCGAGATAGAGACCGAACTTCTCCGGCTTGGGGTGAACTTCGAAGATAACTGAGAACATCGCCGTTGCCTCGCGTGGGTATTTACCCGAAGATCTTTCTGGCAGCCCGCTCCAGGCCCGCCATCGCTTCCACGTAGGGAATATTCCCCCAGCTGATGCGCGCGACGCCCAGCCCGCTGAGCCGCTGTAGCGAGGGCGCGCCGTTCATGATCATGACGTTCACGGGTAGATCCACACCCTCGCATATTCGCCCGATCAAGACCTCGTCTTTCAGCCCGGGGACAAAGAAGCCCGACGCCCCGGCGCTAGCGTAGGCTGCCGCCCGCTGGAGCGCCGCCGCGACGGAGTCGGCTGGGTCTGGCGTTCCGCGACCAAGGAAGAGGTCTGTTCGAGCGTTAATGAACAACGGCAAGCCCGCCCGCTCCGCGGCGGTCCGGATCGCCGCGATGCGATGAGCCTGGCGCTCGATTGCATGGAGGCCCTCGCCGCGGATGACCCGATCCTCGAAATTGACGCCTATGACGCCCAGTTTGAGGAGGCGCGCGACGTTCTCGGACAAGCCGGTCTCGTCCTCGCTGTAACCGCCCTCGAAGTCCACTGAAACGGGCGCGTCCACCGCGGCAACGATCCGGCCGACTATCTTCTCCACGAGTTCGAGGGGCGCATCCTCGCCGTCCGAGTAGCCCTGCGCTGCCGCCACGGCCCAACTGCTTGTGGCGACCGCCTTTGCGCCTGCGCTCATGACCGCCTTGGCGCTTCCGGCGTCCCAAGCATTGTACAGCAATAGCGGAGAGCCCTTTACGTGTAGCTGTGCGAAGCGCTTAGCCTTGTCGAGCTGGTTCATCTCGTCCTCCGGGCTGATGCAGGAAACACAAAAAAGATGTTCTTGCAGAGTTAGCGATGACTGGTAGTCGATCTATCGGTCGGTTGGCTGCCTGTGCCGGGCGATGGCGGCGACAAGCAAGGTAGCAACTCGGGGTACACGCCTGCGGGACTCGTAGCGGCGCCTGCGCTCGAACCAGGACAATAGCCGCAGTGAATGCAGCGAACGGTGCGCGACTGCAGCAGCTTTGTACATCCCGGTGCGCCGCGACCGCGCATAAAGAGCTGAAATTCCGCCGCGGCCAACATCCCTATCGTGGGCGCTGCAAGATAAATCCACAGGTACTGCCACATCATCACGGGAGCAGCGGATGCCAGCGTTCGTGCGGGATTCATGCTTGTGCCTGATAGAGGCGATTCAACGATAATGAACAAAGCTACGAGGCATCCGACAGAGAGGCCCGTGAACCGGATAAGCTTGGGGGAGGCGGTAAAGGCTAAGATAGTCGTCATGAGCGAGAACGAGATCACCGTTTCGGCAGCGAAGGCGGCGGCCATACCGGCCGATCCAGGGACAGTGACTGCATAGCTGACGGGCGGATCGGTAAAGACGTGTCCAAGGCAGATCGCGACGACGACGACGCCCAACGTTCCGCCGAGTGTTTGAGCGGCTATGAAAAACGCAGCGTCCCAAGCGTGAATTTTCCTGAGTCGTAGGAAAGCCACAGTGATGGCTGGGTTCATGTGAGTGCCCGATCGCTTTCCCCACGGCGAGTGAATCAAAAAGATCGCTGTCGTCCCTATCGCGATGCCCAGCAACGCGACGCGCAGATGTGCATTTGGGACAACAGCGAGAACCAAGGACCTCGGTGACTCGAAGAGTGTGACGAATAACCCAACTGAGATCATGAAAGAGCCCAGCGCCCAGCCTTCGATCAGATACTCTGGCCAGTGCTCGCGTAAGGCAGACCTAAGCGACATGGCGGTCTCAGCGGATCCCATTAGGTTTGGTACGACCGATTCACGCGCAGGCGTGTCGAGCCGCCGCTCGTGAGGCCCCGGTTCAGAGATCGCCCGGCCTCTGTCCTTTCCTGCGACTGAAAGGGCTTTACGATACTGCTCGAGGTCGAACTCTCCAGCGACCGGCAAGGAGATCACGCCGGCTGCCATCATGGGCGCGAGTTCGTCATAGATCGCGGCTAGCTTGTCGAAGCTGGTTTGTGACCGAAGCCAGTTGACGGCCCAGAAACCTTCGATCCGGTGGCTGCTGAATACCAAGTGCGGTCCATCTACGCTCAATGGTTCTGCGCTCATAACGCCGTAGACGACGACCGTGCCGTACAGCTCGATCGAGGCGAGGAGACGCTGCGTCGCCGAGCCGCCCACGCCGTCCAAGGCCAGCTCGATCTTCGCCTTGTCGGTCGCCGCGGTGATGCGTTGTGACAGATCCAGACCATCGACGAGAACTACGTCGCCGCCCAGACCTTTCATTTCGTCGACCAGGTCAAGGCGGTGCACCACGCTGACTGTCCGAATGCCCCGCGCTTTAGCGATTGAGATCACAGCGCATCCTACCGACGAATTCGCATCATTTTGAATGATCCAGTCGCCAGCCTTAAGCTGCCGAAATTCCGTCAGCAGCAGGTAAGCGGTCAGCGGGTTGATACCGAGCATTGAGAGCTGGTTGATGTCACCATCTGGTGGCGTTTGACAGCGGCGGAACAACGTACGATCGCCTTCCTTGAGATAGTTCACTCTCGGACACGCGGCCGAGACCCGACGGGCTAGGGTATACGTCCTCGTTTATTCCTCCTTGGGAGGAACCTGGGCATCGAACTTGTCGCTCTGGACGATGAAGATCTCACCGGGGGTGTCGGAAACGCAGGCCGTGGTGTGGGCCCGCTTGCCACGCTGATACCAATATGAGCCCGGACCCATCGTGATTGGTTTTTGGCCTACCTCGTAGTTTTGCATCTCGCCCTTGATCACGACAGCGTAGTAGTCATGGGTATGGGTGTGCAGGGGGCTGACGAACCCCGTGGTGAACCTGAAGAAAGAGCCGTGCTTGCCTGCTTGCATATCGCCATAGCCATCGGCAAACTCGATCTTGGTTGCGCCATCCACGCCCCTGGTGCCGGTGTCGTGGAATACCCATTCACTCCCAGGTATCGATATCGATTTCCGACCTGTAGGAAAAACTTTGTCATGTCCGTTGGCTGACACAGCCGCAATTACGGAAGCTTCGCTGTAGTGCTCGATCTTCGTGAAATAGATCGCGCCGTATTGCGCCATTATTGCCTTCGCGGCGACATTGGGGCTGCCATAAAGGATTAGCTTCGTCGGAGTGCACGCCGCCATGAAGCGCTCGGCGAACACATTGCCGAAGTTTGTGGCATGGGCGATTAGGCCGTCAGAATCCCGATAGTGCTCGTGGATGTGGCAGACGCTCTTGCCCTCGTTGAGATAGTAGCCGTATCTCAGCGTGCCTCCCTCGGCATCTATCGTGGGAAAGAGATCATGCGCAATGGCAATGAAATCATCCAACTTGCCTGGATTGATGTTGACCTCGAGGCGCCAGAAGGTGTCGTCGGGTTGGACAGGCTTCTTGTACACGGTGGTTCTCCTGCAAGACCGCTGCGTCTGGTTGGAGGATCGTTGGGAGGCGACTGATCGGGCCGTGGACGCAGGATGTGCCCGCGGCCCTGAAATCTCACGGACGCCCGTTCGGATAGAGGATTGCCTTGCCACTGTACTTGGCCGCCAGCGCGATCGCATCGACGTATTGGTTGAGCGCGAATTCGCCGGCGACCGGGATCACGATCTTGCCCGACGACACCAGCGGCGCGATCTCTTCAAAGGCGGCGGTCAAGCGCTCGCGGTTGCCGGAGATCTTCAGCCAATTGACGACCCAAAAGCCGTGTAATGACTTGCCGGCAAATAGGATCGGAATGGGACTGATCGTGGAATCCGCGCCGCCCATGCGGCTCCAGAGAACGACGATCCCGTAGAGACCGACCAAATCGACCAACTGCTGTGTTAGCGGGCCGCCAACCCCGTCGAGCGCGAGCTGTATATCCGCGCCGCCAGTCGCTTCTTTGATTTGCTTCGTGAGGTCCGGACCAACGGCCAATACGACGTCGCCGCCAATCGCCTTGATCTCTTCAACCAAGTGAGGCGTTCGGACAATGTTGACCGTCTTAATCCCACGTCCTTGGGCTATCGGTATAATCGAGCGGCCAACCGCCGAATTTGCGGACGTCGAGATCACCCAGTCGCCCGCCTTCAGCGTCTTGAATTCGGTCAAGAGGAGAAAGGCGGTAAGTGGATTCATCCCGACCTGCGCCATCTGATTGAGATTGCCCTCCGGCAGTGCGCGCTGCCATGTCTCCTTCGTCTTGATGCGGGTCGACCAGGTGGTGTTCTGAAGCAGCGGCGCGATGACCCGATCGCCTACCTTTACATGCTTGACACCGCTCCCGACCGCCGATACCCGGCCGACCCCCTCGCATCCCAAGAAGTGAGGGAGCGGCGGCTGCTCACCGTAGATGCCGGCGATGATATATTGGTCGGTCGGCGCGACAGGTGCCGCCTCCATGTCGACAATCCATTCGTCGGCCGCCAACACGCCGGGCTCGGGCAGATTGATAAGCTTGATCACCTTCTTCGGGTCGCCATAGGCGGTAAGTTGGAGTGCTTTCATGAGATGAATCCTTGGATCCCGCTTGCCCGCCGACGCGCTCGCCAATGGAGTGGAGCGCGCCGCGACAAACCGCGCTAAAAATCAGTGTCCGGCGGTGCGGCCGCCGTCGACGTAGTGGATCTCGCCGGTTACATAGTCGGCGTCCTCGAGGTAGTTCATCGCGCGAACGACGTCCTCGATCTTGCCGTTGCGGTTCATTGGCGAGAATGACCGCAGAGCCTCTGGGTCGGAACCGGCGTGCAAAGGCGTAATGACAATACCGAGCGAGATCGCATTAACCCTGATGTTGCTCGACGCGAGTTCCATCGCGAGGCCGCGCGTAGCGGCGACGCAGGCGCCCTTCGACAACGACGCAACCACCGCTGGGACCGTTTGCAACGCGTGCTCCACCAAGCTCGTTGAAATCTGAACGATGTGGCCAGCGCCCTGCTTCTTCATCGCGGGCACCGCGGCCTGCGTTGCGAAGAAGACGCTGTCGAGATTGGTTCGCATCACCTGGCGGAAAACGTCCTCGGAGATGTCTTCGATGCGGCCAGGGCGCCAGATCCCAGCATTGTTGATTAGGGTATCGATGCGGCCAAATCGATCGAGCGCGGTCTGGACCACTTTCCGCGCAACGGAAGGCTCTCCGATATCGCCTTGAACCGTGATGTAGTCGGGATCATCGGATGGCGCGATCGACTTTGCATTTCCAACCGCCCGCCAGCCACGCTGTCGATAGGCTTTCACGAACGCAGCCCCTAAGCCCTGCGAAGAGCCCGTTACGACAGCGACTTTGCGGTCATTGGTCATTGCATCACCTGAGATTTTGGTTTGAAGGGCCGAGGTCAGAGCGCTGCGCGCTGCGGCGGCGGTGCCTATGCGACCTTCAGCTTCGCGAGCCGATCGAAGCCCAGGCCATTGATGAGTTGCCCTTGAAAAGGTTCGATGGCTGCGTTCGCATCATCGGCCCCAAACGCCAGTCCCACCACCACGCGCGCGGGACGCTCGCCGGCCGGCGTTTCGATGAGTTTCAGAATGGCTTTCGCCACATCATGCGGATCGGGCGCATCGGGCTTGGAAAAGACGCCGTTGAGGAAAGCGCTGATGCCCTCCGGAAGAGCGGCAACATCCCCATAGTTCTTGGCCCGCGCCCCGTCGGACGGCCGCTGAATCGAAGTATAGAGCTTCGTTGGAAAAGGCCCCGGCTGGATCAGCACGACATCGACCCCAAGTTGCGAAAGCTCGTAGTGATAGCTCTCGGTCAATGCCTCGACCGCGTGCTTCGACGCGCCATACAAGCCGAAAAACGGAATCGTAACGCGCCCGAGGATTGAGCCGATATTTACGATAAGGCCCGACCTTCTCTTCTCCATCGCCGGGAGCGCCGCGCGCAGGACCCGCTGAACGCCAAAGACATTGACCTCGAACATATCCCGGAGCTGCTCGGGTGTGAAAGTCTCCGAGACGCCGCCAGCCGCGATGCCAGCGTTGTTCACGAGAACGTCGAGTGTGCCGCCTGTGTGCTCGAATAGCGCCTTGAACGCGGCATCGACGCTCGCATTGTCGGTGACGTCGAGTTCAAGCGTCTTGATGCCCTTGGCGCGTAGCTCTTGCGCGGCTTGGCTGTGGCGTCCATTCATCTCGCGCATCGTCGCGAAGACCCGATGGCCAACTTCGGCAAGCGTATTGGCCACGTCGGCGCCAAAACCATTTGAGGTGCCCGTAACAAGGACTGTTTCCACCATGGTTTGTCTTCCGTTCTGATGTGGGTCGATTGAACACGATTGCCGTGGGCGCGGTATTGCTAGGCAAGCGCGACATGGCGCGTCGGCCCCCGCACAGCTGGAAGTCGGGTATCGGTTTGCGTTCGAACTCGGCCGCTTAGGCTAAGCGGACGCCGCGGCCTTCATCTTCTGGACGGCCTCTTCGGTGGTCCACAAACCGTTCGCCATAAAGCGCCAATTGACCATCGCGGCCTCGTAGCCGTCGCCTTCTTCATTTACAGCGCCACCCACCGCGTCGCGGACCATCGCGACTTCAAAGCCTGCCTCGATAAGGTCGCGCATATGGGACTCGAGGCAGATATTCGCCGCTGGGCCAGCCATGATCACCTTCTGAACACGGCGCATATGCAGCTGCTTGACCACGTCGTTGGCCTCGCACCCGAAATGCTTGTGCGGCGAGGCGTTGCAGGTATGCCCGTCCATCAGATACTTCTTGAACGGCTCGTAATAATCCGCGCGCGAACCTTTGAAGCCGGTGAGATCGACTGGATCTTTGCGACCGCAGAACCCGATGCCGCCAAGATAATGGGCGATGGCGCCAGGAGGCACATTCCACTGCAGATCTGTCGGATAATACCAGTGCGGCGAATGAATGATGTAGTATCCGAGCTCCTGAGCGGTCTTGAGCAGCGCCTCCGTGTTCGCCGTCACGTTTCTTTTCTTGAGTGAATCCTCGATCAGCTCGTAATAGGTGCCCGTGGCCGGCTCGAAAAACTCGTTCTGCATGTCGGCCAGAACCAAAGCGGTGCGCGCCTTATCGAGCTGCATCTCCGGATTTCGATGAGTGAAGGTGCGCATGTAATTGTCCTTCGAGAGCTCTTCAATAACCTTTTGGTGTGACGTCTATATTAGAACCATCTTGAAACGCACAGTAAAGGACAATGAAGCTTCATTTCCTGCCAATGGCGCGTTGGCTCGTCTGACATGTGCCCGCAAAAAGGGTAAGCGTCGTTCTCAGGCCGCGTCTTGGAGCGGCTGGGCCCTGACGTATGCCCAGGGGAGAAGTTCGTCGATTGCGCTGGCGAGATGACCGTCGACGATCCGCGTGAGTGTGTCGACGAGATAGGCGTAAGGGTCGACGCCGTTCAGCTTGCACGTTTATGCCGCCCGCCGAACTATGCCGAGTCGGGTCGTTTTCCCCAGATTTCTGGCTGACCGGCGTTTGGTCGGTTCGGCATGGTTCGTTCTGTGCCTCCGCTGTCAACAGCGGAGAACAGGAAGATGGAAGTTGAAGAGTACTTGGGCAGAAGCCGGCTGTACCGGCGTCTCAGAAGCGGGCCGCACGGACGGCTCGTCGAGTGCTACGCCGTTCGTCTCGTCGAAGAGGGGCTCGTTCGGCACGGCGCGTGGCGTTGCCTCAACGTAGTTGGCGGGCTCCTGGATTGGATCGCGGGCCGTCGCCATAAGTTGGTCGATCTCGATGAGCAGGTCGTTGAGCGGTACCTCCGACATCGAGGCGGGAGGCAGTCTATCCAACCTGGTTGTCAAGCTCGGCCGAAAGCCGAAGCTTAACCAGCATCAGTGCAATGAGACGATCTGTCGCGGGGATCCAGGCGGGGCTCTGATTGGTTCTCGGTGCATGCTCAGAGTCGCGTGCGCCCTGCAGAATGCCGCTGAGGCAGGCGCCTCACGCTGCGTGCGGTGCAGCAACGGTGATAAAATATTGTGCGAGGGACGACACCAGGTTTTGAGCTGCCGCCAAGCTGAAGGATTCCGGCGGGACGAGCCGTTGGACGCTGGCGCCAATCCCCCTTGAGCGGCTCCTGCTCGCCCAAGCTATCGTCGACGATCCGCAGCCGGTAGCGCTGCGCGCCGCAGCGCCGGCACACGAATTTCAGGGCCGCCAGAATCTGCCCTCCGCCGAACCGGGACATGAGAAAGCGGTGATTGAAAACGCGGCTATTGTCGCAGTTCCTGCAAATCACTTCGAGCGTCGAGCGGTGGCGGATGAGATCATAGACCGTCTTCATCCCGGCCTATTGTTCCCCTTTTGTTCTATATTGTCAAGCAAGACAAACGTAATGACAACAGCGTTACGCCGCGCTATAATGCCTGGGAAAGGAAGGGCGCCATGCCAAAGGGACCGACCACACGCCGCGCTACGCTCAATCTTCGCATCAGGCCCGAGGAACGCGGACTGATTGACCGGGCGGCAACACTCACCGGCAAGACGCGCACGGATTTCGTGCTCGAAGCGGCGCGCCAGGCCGCCGAGGAAGCCTTGCTGGATCGGACGGTTTTCACCGTCAGCCCGCAAACCTATGCGCAATTTCTGGCGCGTCTGGATGAACCGCCGAAGGCGAATGAGCGGTTGCGCCGCACGATGCAGGCCGTTCCGCCGTGGGAATAGCGAATGCCGCTCACGCGGCCGGAGCCGCTTGCCGAGATTCACGAACTCAACGATTTCTTCTCCGGCGTCACTTCACTCGATGATTGGCTCAAACGTCGCGCGCGGGCAAACCAGGTCAGCGGTGCCTCACGCACCTATGTCGTTGCCGACGGCCGCAAGGTTGTCGGCTATTACGCGGTGGCCTCCGGCGCGATCGCCACGGCGGACAGCGTTGGCCGCTTCCGGCGCAACATGCCCGATCCGATCCCGGTTGTGGTGCTCGGCCGGCTGGCCGTTGATCGCTCGCAGCAGGGCAGGGGACTTGGCCGTGCACTTTTTCGCGACTGCGCGATGCGGGTTGCGCAGGCGGCCGACATGATCGGCATCCGGGGGATCGTGGTTCACGCCATTTCGGATCAGGCCAGGGCGTTCTATCAGGCCCTCGGCTTCGATCCGTCGCCGGCCGAACCGATGACGTTGATGGTAACTCTCGCCGACGTGCGAGAGCTATTGGATAAGTGAGGTCGGCCGAGTGTGAAGAAGCTTTCACAAAACCAGATTACCGGACAGCGCGGCGAATTCTTGGTCGGCGATCGCACGCTCGCCATGGGCTTCAGTTTCGACGGGAGGAATCGACTTGAGACCGGCATCGACGGGTTCTTAGAGCTGCGAGATCCGCAAACAGGACAGACGCTAGCGCTCTGGATAGGCGCGCAGGTCAAGACCACCGAGAGTGATGCTTACATTCGCGAGGACGATATCGGATTCGAATATCTTTTGAAGCCGGACGATCTCGCTTACTGGCGCGGATCTAACATACCGGTCATCATAGTTCTCGTCCGTTTGTCCGACAGCTCGATGTATTGGAAATCCGTCGATGCGGGTGTTGCCGATGAACCGCGGCGCCTGCAGTTCAACAAAATTCACGATCGTTTCGATAAAACCGCGGCCGATCGCGTAGCTGCACTGTGCATCGACCGCGATCGGCTTGGCAGCCATGTGCCGCCTATGCAGTCGGGGGAATCCACTCACCTGACTATGGTGCGGGTGGTGTATCCGGCCGAGGTTTTCGTTGGATCATCGTTGTTCGCATCCGGACGCGATGCAACCCGCGAACTTGTTGGTGTCGATCCGCATGCGCCTTTCGATTGGGTGATCCGTGATCGTCGCTTTCTCTCATTCCGCGATCCGCGCGGAACCTCGCTCACGGAGATCGTCGATGAGGGTTCTCTAGAGGCCGTCGAAACTCAACTCGTCGGCCTGACTGACGACATCGATGACGAGTATATGTTTATCGAGCTCTTAGGTCGGACGTTGAGTGCGCAGCTCGACAAAGCGCTGCACTACGACCGGGAAAGCCGGGCACTTTATTTTCGTCCGCAGGGGCAAAATCACGGACGAAAGTACCGCTATCGTTCGCTCGTGAATGAGACCTCCGCCGAAGTTGTGTCGGTGTGGCGGGGCAAGGATGGGCGTGTGGGAAGTGTTCGCCATCATGCCTTTGTCCCGCGGTTCCAACGCATCGGCGACGAGTGGTATCTATCGATTACGCCGACATTCGTGTTTACCCGCGACGGATTCCGTCCTCATCACAACGCAGGAGCTCTCGTCGCCGGTAAGAAAAAGCGGGAGAAGAATGGGGCGGTGCGCGGCCAATTCATTATGTGGCGCCATCTGCTGATCCAGTCGGGTGAGCCAACAGTTGATTTGCTAAGTAAGGACGCGGAGAGAATGCCGCTGCTTCGGTTCGAAGCCTTAGACCCGATCATCATGCCGCTAGCGGTTCCGGAAGAGGCTTGGCGAGTCTCTGATCCAAATGCGTCGAGCATGGTTGATCAAGAGTGGCTCATTTGATGTTCAACGCGAAGATATTGCCCGAGCCGCTGCTCGAGTTCGGTGATGGCGGCAATCACATCGATCCACGTGTTGGTCTCATTGAGTTTGGACCCGTGCAACCGATGGCAGGCGACCGCATTCGCCTCGGTGTCATTGGCAGCGCGGAAACCGCTGATGGCTTTTTCCGGTTCATGGAGCGGTGCACGACGGGGATCGAGGGCAAAAAGAGTCCGCTCACAAATCTCTACCCGCATTTCCCCGGCGTTGGGAATCAGAATCCCTTTCGTTGCACGTTCGAAGCGGACCTCGCCGCACGGCGCGTTATCCCGATGCGCGACTTCAACCAGATCCTCGCAATTGGCAAACAGTCGGAAGCGGTCAAAGCGGCGGTAGAACTTTTTGCCGACCAAGCACGAGTTATGTTGGAAGGATCATCGCGACCCGACGTGATCGTCGCAGCCCTCCCGATTGATCTCATTTGTAAAGTCGTCAACGCTCGCTCAGTTGTCGAAGATGAAGACGAAGCCGACGATGACGTGAATTTCCGCGATCTACTGAAAGCGCGCCTGCTGCCCCTAAGTGTGCCGTCGCAAATAGTCTGGCCTACTGTGTGGGACGATCAGGCGAAAATCCCGCGCAAGCTGAAAGAGACACTTCGCCAAGTCCAAGACCCTGCGACCCGCGCTTGGAATCTGCTGAATGCGCTTTTCTATAAGGCTGGGAAGGTACCATGGCGCCTTCCTCGGCATGAGGGTGATTTTAAAGCCAGCTATCTCGGAATCGGCTTCTACCGTGACCTATCGGGGCAACGTCTGCTGACCAGCACAGCGCAAATGTTCGACGAGCGAGGTCGAGGTCTCATCCTACGGGGTGCGCGCGCTCTGACCGACAAGGGAGACCTCCATCCGTATCTCGAACGCAACGACGCCTACGATCTAATAACACGATCAGTGCGGGCTTATCGTGGTCATCATGGACATGCGCCGGCTCGGCTCGTGATACTTAAAACGTCCCGGTTCGAGCGCGGCGAGGTTGATGGCATCGCGCAAGCGGCCGATGAAATGCAAATCGACCGTCGCGATCTTGTCTGGATTTCAGAGAATCCTCATGTCACGCTGGTTCGTGAGGGCGACTATCCGCCGTTGCGCGGCAGCTACCTTCAGCTCGGCAACGACGCCTTACTGTTTACGCGGGGCAGCGTTCCTTACTACCGCACCTATCCGGGGCTCCGCGTGCCGCGGCCTCTGCTGTTACGCCCACACGCCTGCGATAGCACGCTGCCGGAGCTTGCGGCCGATGTGCTGGCTCTCACAAAGATGAACTGGAATGCGACGCAGTTTGATCAGGCCTCGCCAATCCCGATCCGCGCCGCCCGACAGGTCGGCCGCGTCTTGAAACACGTTAGCTTTGGACAAGCGGAGCAGTCGGACTATCGATTCTACAGCTGATCGGAGCGCGCGGCTTCATGGGAGTCGAAGCTTCGTGCGGCTGCTCTAAAGCATTTCCCGCAGCCGCTGATTTATATACCCGTGCTTTTCTTCTCCAATTCCCAACAGAACGAGCATGATTTTGTCGAGTATGACTTGGCATTTTTGAGCATTATCCGCGAGCCGCGAGCGCTGCACGCGGGCGATGTCGCCCCGATTGCGTTCCTCCGCTTCGATAGCTCGCACCATGCGCTCCACGATTAGCTCTGTTGTAGGCGTGCAGCCCTGGGCTTTGGCAAGAGAGACAGCCTTTTGCTCGATGTCCAAAAATCTGCCGTCATCCAACATCCTTTCAATTTCCGCAGTGACGCGCGAATCGGGATTGCCAGATTGCTTGCCGAAGGCAGGGCAGGGGATATTTTTAAGCTGATAGTGGCTAACGGCGGCGTTCGTGCTCCCGAGGCGAAAGTACCAGTCCGCGAAGCTGCTGTTGAGCACGAACAGAACCAGCTCTAACGAAATTTTGGAGTGTCGGGCTGTGGTGTAATTGATCTTATGATTGCAAAAGTGGCCCTTCGGAATACGGCAGGAGATGATGCGGCGAAAGTTGTTTTGAGGGCTGCTTTCCTGGAGCCCGACCCTTTCGTATTTGTAGTGGTGGGCTTTGGTCTCGGCGCCCTTGCCTTTTATAAACTCTGGCACATTCAGGTAAATTGCTTCTCCCTGCGAGGCCTTACGCAGCTGGTACATTGTGATATTCGCGCCGCGGGTGACAAGCTTTCCATGGCGCGCGTCGGTGAGTAATCCCTTCCCGTCGACTACTGTCTGGTTGACCTCGCCCTGGAAGAATTCGATGTAGTCTCCAAGCCGCGCAACCGGCTGCTCTGCAACCGACAGAACGACATCCCAATCCGCCTGGCTGCAGCTGACAATTGTCAGGTTCTCCGGATCGTATAGCTTGATGCTGTTGCTGTTCAGCGTCAGAGAGGGCGAGCCAGCCTCGATGAATTGCGCAGGGTGGACCTGAGAACGGAACTTGCGTTCTAATTTTTGCTCGGAGCTGAGTTTTTGATAGACGAACAGAGCAGTCGACAGCTTCGCGTCGCGAA
>Ga0335074_10001266_pt1 | contig 34510 bp, 29 predicted proteins | sample Lox_Sample_23_FD_206715 | JGI IMG/M metagenome (GOLD analysis project Ga0335074, IMG submission 206715) | Soil microbial communities from Loxahatchee National Wildlife Refuge, Florida, United States - Lox_Sample_2.3 | ecosystem: Environmental > Terrestrial > Soil > Wetlands | place: USA... | reverse complement strand
CTGGAAGGTGTCCGCCTGGGCGCTTCGCTCGGCGCGCTTCGCGGCGGCGGGGTCGGTACCCTTCGCCAACTGCTTGCGCGTATCGTCGGCGCGATCGCGGGCGGCTTTGAGTGTCACCTCGGGGTATGCGCCGAGCCCGAGCATGCTCTCGCGGCCCGCGTAGCGATACCGTAGGCGCCATAGGCGCCCCCCGGTGGGTGAGACGAGCAGATATAGCCCGCGGCCATCGGGCAGCTTGTAGGGCTTCTGGTGCGGTTTGGCGGCACGGATGCGGGTCTCAGTGAGCATGGGTATCTCTGCGGGTACGGGTTCGGTTCCCGATAAGGCGTACCCGCGATCGTACCCGCAGCATTGGCGGGCTGTCTACGGACGAGGACGGTGGGGCGTGGACGTAATGCCCTTGAATTACTAGGTGGAACGCTAGGGGGTCGGAGGGGCGCGGAGGGCGGCGGAGGGGAGCGGTGGTGCCCGAGGTCGGAGTCGAACCGACACGCTTTTAAGGGCGGCGGATTTTGAGTCCGCTGCGTCTACCAATTCCGCCACTCGGGCGTGGGAGCGCAAGTATAGGACAGACGCCGGCGGCGCTCATGCCGCCGACCGCCGTGGCTCCCTGCGCGTGCGACCTTTTCACGCGCCGCCGCATCTAAGGGGAGGCGTGGCCGATCAAGGGGAAGCGTGGCCAAACTGGCGGACATCGAGGTGCCGGAAGGGCTGATCGCGAGCGCGCGAGACGGCGTGGAAAGCGCTCGTGCCGCACTCTATGCGGCGCTCGCGCCCGCGACCTTCGGGCTGATCCGCCGCTTGGTGGGCACGCAGGCCGTTGCGGAAGACCTGTTTCAGGACACCATGATGACGCTCTATGAGCATCTCGACCGCTTTCGCGGCGACGGGCCGCTTGGGCGCTGGGTGCGACGGATCGCAGTGACGAAATGCCTCATGTATCTGCGCTCGCCCTGGCATCGCGCGCGACTGCAGCTCGCGGCCGACGTGGAGCTCGATTCGCCGGAGCTGCCGGCCCTGGTCGTCGCCGCGCGGCCCGCAGAGTGCCTCGACGTCGAGCGGGCGCTCGCGAGCTTGTCGCCGACCGCACGGGCCGTCGTGTGGCTGTTCGAGGTGGAGGGTTACTCCCACGAGGAGATCGCGCAGGCGTTCGGTCGAACGGTCAGCTTCTCCAAGAGCCAGCTTGCGCGGGCGCATCGGCGCTTGCGCGAATGGTTCGAACCGCAGAGTGAGCGACAGTCATGCAGCCCCGTGTAGGTATGCCGCCGGAGGGTGAGCCGGACCCGAGCGCCCGGGCCCTCGCGCAGAAGCTTCGAGAATTGCCTCCCGAGGTCCCGCCGCCCTTCGACTGGGCGGAGCTGCAGCGTCGCGCGCGCGCCCGGGCGCCGCGCGCGAGCCCCTTGCGGCGGGTTGACCTCACTCGCCGGACTGTGCTGCTCGCAGCCGGCCTCGCATCGCTCGTGGCCGCCGGGGTCCTCTTGGGCCGCTTCCTCGAGAACGGGTGGGAGCCGGCTCGTCCCGCTGCCGACGCCGTCACCGTGGCGCGGGCACCCGCTCCGCGGAGCGACTTCGCTCCCGGCGATCGCCGTGATGCCGAGCCGCTGCTCGAGCGGGCCGAGACGGCGGAGCGATGGCTTGCGAGCACCCCGGACAGTGGCCCGATCGTTCGGGTCAGCACGCGTCTTGCCGTGACGGACCTCGAAGATCGGATCGCATCGATGGACGACCTGCTCAACGTGGAACGGATGCGAGACGCACGCGCCGGGCGCGTGCGCGCGCTGCAGCTCGAGCGTGCGCAGCTGGTCGATTCCTTGGCGCAGGTGCGCTACGCCGAGATGCTGGCGGCGGAGCTGCCGTGACGGTGGCGCCGCGTGAGGCGTGTTCCCGGACGGCTTTATCGAGGTGTCGAGCGATGAAACGAGCAGGCATTGCGATTCCGACGGTTGTGCTGCGGATGGCCGCGATCCTCATGAGCGCGGCGTGCGGTCCGAGCTGCCTCGCGCAGGACGCGACGGCGTTGCTATCGGCACAGCGAGATCAGGCTGACACCGCGCAGGAGGAGGCTTCGGCGGCGCGTGAGCAGGCGTCTGCGGCGCGCGATCAGGCTTCCGCGGAGCGCGCTCAGGCCGCTGCGCAGAGCGATCTCGACGCGAAGCTCGCCGCTGCGCGAGAGCGCCTGGAGCAGGCGGCACGCGAGGTGGCGGAGCTCTCCACCCAGCTGGGTGCGGACGCACGGATGCAGGTCTTCGGCAGGTTCGGGCAAGACATGGGACGGGCGATGATCGGCCTGCAGCTCGATCCGGCGAGCGGCAAGGAAGGCGCCCGGGTGCTCGAGGTAAGCCCGGGGGGGCCGGCCGCGGAGGCGGGTGTTCGAGCGGGCGACATCATCGTCGCCGTGAACGGCATGCCGATCGCAGGCCACGACACGGCCCGCAAGGTCGTCACACGCATCCAGCGTGTGCACCCCGATACCAAGGTGCGGCTCAGCATCCGGCGAGACGGCAAGACGCAAGAGCTGCAACTGACCACTCGGCCGGCGTTTGCGTTCGCATTCGATCCCTTCGGTGGGCCCGGACCTGTCGTGATCTCCGGGGGTGCCGCGGGTGACATGCGGCCGCCCCCGGCTTTGCCCGGGCTCCCGGATGTGCGGTACTTCCAGGCACTTGCGGGCGAGACCGCCGGGATGGAGCTTGCGAACCTGACCCCGGCGCTCGGCTGGTATTTCGGGACCGACAAGGGCGTGCTCGTCCTGCGTGCGGCGGACCACGACGCCTTCGGTCTGAAGGACGGCGATGTGATTCTGTCCATCGACGGCCGGGTGCCGCAGAACGGTACCCATGCCACACGGATCCTGCGCTCGTACCAGCCGGGCGAGAAGATCACCCTCAAGATCGTGCGGCAGAAGCGCCCGATGAGTCTCAGCGTGACGCTGCCACCGGCCTAGCCGCGCCCGGTAACATCGCTCGCGTGCGCCCGAGCGAGTTTCGATACGAACTTCCCCCCGAGCTGATCGCGCAGGAGCCGCTCGCGGAGCGCTCGGCGAGCCGGCTGCTCGTGCTCGATCCCGCACCGGCGGACGGGGACGGCCCCGCGGCACGGGCCGCGCGCGAACGCGCGGCCTGCGTGCGCGACGCATCGATGCGCGACCTGCCGCAGCTGCTCTCGCCGGGGGATCTGCTCGTCTTCAACGACACCAAAGTCGTCGCGGCGCGGCTGATCGGCATCAAGCCGACGGGCGGTCGGGTGGAGATTCTCCTCGAGCGACCGCTCGAAGCCGATGCGGCGCTCGTGCAGGCGAGGGCGAGCAAGGGGCTGCGGGCCGGTACCGTGATCCATACCGCGGGTGGCGACGTGCGGGTGCTGGGGCCAGACCAGGACCTCTGGCGAGTGGCGCTGCCCTGCGCGGCGCTGGAGTTCTTCGAGCGCTGGGGTGAGGTTCCCTTGCCGCCGTACATTCGTCGGCCGCCTCGGGCGGCCGATCGGGAGCGCTACCAGAGCGTCTTCGCGCGCTGCGCAGGCGCCGTCGCGGCGCCCACCGCGAGCCTGCACTTCGATGCGCCGCTCCTCGAGGCTCTTGAACGCCGTGGCATCGAGCGGGCGTTCGTCACCTTGCATGTCGGGGCCGGAACCTTTCAGCCGATCCGCACGGACGACGTGCATGCTCACGCGATGCACGCGGAACGGACGCTCGTGAGCTCTGAGACCGCGCAGGCGCTCGCGCGCGCGCGCGCGCGGGGGGGGCGCGTGATCGCGGTCGGCACGACCGTCGTGCGGGCGCTGGAATCCGCAGCGCGCGAGTCTCCGGCCGCCGAGCTGCGCGCCTGGTCCGGGGAGACGCGACTGTTCATCGGTCCGGGTTTTCGCTTTCGAGTCGTGGATGGGCTTCTCACGAATTTCCATCTGCCGGAGTCGACGTTGCTGATGCTCGTGTGCGCGCTCGCCGGGCGCGAGCGGGTGCTCGCCGCCTATGCGCATGCGGTACGCTTGCGCTATCGATTCTTCAGCTACGGTGATGCGATGCTCGTTGTACCCGCGCACCGCCCAGAGCGGCATGCAGCCGCGCTTTGAAGTGCTCGCGCGCAGCGGCGCTGCGCGCCTCGCGCGGCTTGCGACGGCGCACGGATCGATCGAGACGCCGGCGTTCATGCCGGTCGGAACCTACGGGACGGTGAAGGCCATGACGCCCGAGGAGCTCGAGGAGCTCGGCGCGCAGGTGATTCTCGGCAACACGTTCCATCTGATGCTGCGTCCGGGGCCCGACATCATCGCCGCGCACGGCGGCCTGCACGGGTTCATGCACTGGCGGCGCCCGATCCTCACCGACTCGGGTGGGTTCCAGATCTTCAGCCTGAAGAGTCTGCGCAAGATGACCGAGGAGGGCGTGCAGTTTCGCTCGCCCATCGATGGCGCGCTGACGCGTCTCACGCCGGAGGACTCCATGGAGGTGCAGCTCGCGCTGCGCTCCGATATCGCCATGGCGCTCGATGACTGCACGCCGTTTCCCGCAAGCGAGCCCGAGGCGCGCGCGTCGATGGAGCGCTCGGTGCGCTGGGCCGCCCGCAGCCACGCCCGCTACTACCAGCGGCCCGATCCGCCCGGGGGATTGTTCGGGATCGTGCAGGGCGGGACCTATCGGGCACTGCGCCTCGCATCGCTCGAGGCGCTGCTGCAGCTCGAATGGCCCGGGCTCGCCGTCGGCGGCCTCGCGGTCGGTGAGCCGGAAGAGGAACGCTTGCGGGTGCTCGAGGAGCTCGTCCCCCACATGCCGGCCGAGCGGCCCCGCTACCTGATGGGCGTCGGGTTCCCGGAAGACATCGTTCAGGCCGTGTCCCGCGGGATCGATATGTGTGACTGCGTGATCCCGACGCGCCATGCGCGCAACGGTCACCTGTTCGTCCCCGGGGGGGTCATCAACATTCGCAACAGCGCCTACGCCTCCGATCTCGGGCCCATCGACGTCGGGTGCGCGTGCTACACGTGCCGCCACTACACGCGCGCCTACCTGCGCCACCTCGACCGATGCAACGAGATCCTCGGCTGCCGTCTCAACACGATCCACAACCTGCACTTCTATCTGGAGCTGATGCGCGCCCTGCGTGGGAGCCTCGCCGCGGGGACTTTCGAGGCCTTCGCCGCCGCCTACCCGAGGTCGCGCAAGGGCGCTGTGGCATAATGCCGCCCCCTTCGGCTTGCCCGTCCGCTCCCCCTCCCGGGAGCGGACGGGCGGCGAAGTCGCGCGACTGGGTACTTCATGAATGCACTGATAACTCCAGCCTGGGCTCAGGGGGCTGCCACTTCCTCGAACCAGCTCGCCCCGCTGCTGATGATGGTCGTCGTCATCGGCATCTTCTATTTTCTGGCGATCCGCCCGCAGCAGAAGCGGGCCAAGGACCACCAGGCGATGGTTGCGAAACTCTCGGTCGGGGACGAGGTCGTTACCTCTGGGGGCATTCTGGGTCGGATCACCGACGTGGGCGACACTTTCGTGACCCTCGAGATCGCCGATAGCGTCCGCATCAAGGTACAGAAGGGCCAGGTCGGCTCCCTGATGCCGAAGGGCACCCTCAAGAACGCTTAGAACATGCTCGAGTACGCGCGCTGGAAATACATTCTGATCGCCCTGGTGCTCGCGTTGGCGGTGCTGTTCGCGCTGCCGACCGTGTTCGGGGAGGATCCGGCCATTCAGATTGCGCGCCGGGACCACAATCCGGTCACCGCCGCGGCCGAGCAGACGTTCGACCAGTTCCTCGGTGAGCGCGGCGTTCACTTCACGAAGACGTATCTCGACAGCGGCCGCTTGATGGTTCGGTTTCCAAACGTGGCCGAGCAGCTGAAGGGCCGGGACGCGGTCACCGACAAGTTCGGCGACCAGTACGTGATCGCGCTGTCGTTCGCGCCGCGGATGCCGACCGCACTGCGCGTGCTCGGCTTGCGGCCCATGCCGCTCGGCCTCGACTTGCGCGGCGGACTGTACCTCCTCTATCAGGTCGACGTGCAGAGCGCGGTGCGCCAGCTGCTGGAGGGCTACAACCAGGACATCCGCCGTGCGCTCACGGCGGCCAACCTGCCCTTCACGGACGTGACGTTGATCGCCGCGAACGGCAGCAGCGAGCAGAACGGCCTTCAGGTGAGCCTGCCCCCGGGCGCGAAGCTCGATGCGGTGCGCGACCTCGTCGCGAAGACCGTGCCCGACTTCCAGGTCTCGGTGCTGTCGCTGCCGAGCGGGCCTGCCATCCAGGGCGTGCTGCCCCCGGCGAAGATCCGCGAACGCGACGATTACGCCATCGAGCAGAACCTCACCACGTTGCGCAATCGCGTGAACGAGCTCGGTGTCGCGGAGCCGGTCGTGCAGCGCCAGGGTCTCGACCGCATCAACGTCCAGCTGCCCGGCGTGCAGAACTCGGCGGAGGTCAAGGACCTCCTCGGCAAGTTCGCGACGCTCGAGTTCCGGCTGGATGATGTGAACGGCAACCCGTATGAGGCCGCGCAATCCGGTCGCGCCCCGCCCGGCACCAAGCTCTACTACATGAAAGATACCGGGCAGCCGCTCCTGCTCAAGCGCGAGATCATTGCGACCGGCGATGAGCTCACGACGGCCAACTTCAGCACCACCCAGGATGGTCCCACGGTGAACGTGCGGCTCGATGCGCGCGCGGGCGAGCGCATGCTCGAGGCCACGCGTGACAACCTCAACCGTCCGATGGCGGTCGTGTACATCGAGAGGCGCCAAGAGACCAAGGAGGTGGACGGAAAGAAGGTCACGCGCGATGTCACGGATGAGAAGGTGATCAGCAACGCCACCATCCGCGGCGTGTTCTCCAACAGCTTCATGATCACGGGGATGAATGCGGGCGAGGCGCGCGACCTTGCATTGCTCCTGCGGTCCGGCTCCCTGGCCGTCCCGCTCGATCCGGTCGAGGAGCAGGTCGTCGGTCCGAGCCTCGGCAGGGACAATATCGACAAGGGCGTCGACGCGCTCGTCATCGGCATGGCGGGCGTGTTCATCTTCATGGCCGTGTACTACCGGGTCTTCGGCCTGGTCGCGGACGCGGTGCTGCTCGCGAACGTCGTGCTGCTCACGGCGCTGCTCGCGATGATTCACACCGCGCTGTCGCTGCCGGGCATCGCGGGCATCATTCTCACGGTCGGTGTCGCGGTCGATGCCAACGTGCTGATCTACGAGCGCATCCGCGAGGAGCTGCGCAACGGCGTGTCGCCGCAGGCGGCGATCCGGGCGGGGTTCGAGAAGGCGTTCTCGGCCATCGCCGACTCCAACGTGACGACGCTCATCGCGGGCGTCGTGCTCTGGGTGCTCGGCACGGGAGCCATTCGCGGGTTCGCCGTGGTGCTGACGCTCGGCATCGCGACGTCGATGTTCACCTCGCTCATGGGCAGCCGTGCGCTCGTCACGCTGCTCTATGGGGGCCGGCGCAAGATCGCGCGCCTGCCGATCTGAAGAGGCGGTTTCCTCGGGGGTTCATCGTTGGAATTCTTTCACAAGCCGACCAGCTTCCCGTTCATGGCCACCCGCAAGGTGTGGTACGGGTTGTCGATCGTCCTGATGATCACCTCGATCGTGTCGCTCGCCACGCGCGGGCTCAATCTCGCCATCGACTTCACGGGCGGTGTCACGGTCCAGGCGACTTTCCCCGGAACGGCCAACACCGAGGCGATTCGGACGCACCTCGCAGCCGCGGGCTTTCGCGAGGTCGAGGTACAGAACTTCGGCTCATCGCGCGACATCCTGATCCGCATGCCCCCCGAGGGGCGCCAGAGCGGGAGCGAGATCAGCGCGAAGGTCGAGACCGTTCTGAAATCGGTGGACCGTGGCGCCGTGATCCGCAGCGTCGATGCCGTGGGTCCGCAGGTGGGCGGCGAGCTGGAGCGCAGCGCCGCGTACGCGCTCACCTTCACGCTCTTCGGGATCTTCGTCTACATCGCATTCCGCTTTCATACCTTGCGGCTGTCGCTCGGTGCGATCGTCGCCGTGATTCACGATCCGGTGCTGGTGCTCGGCATCTTCTCGATCGACCGCACCTCGTTCGATCTTGCGGTCGTTGCGGCGATCCTCGCGGTGATTGGTTACTCGCTCAACGACACGGTCGTGGTGTTCGACCGCATTCGCGAGCGTTTTCATGTCAATCGGCGGCTCCCGTCGGCGACGGTGCTCGATCAGTCGATCAATCAGACGCTCTCGCGCACGATCATGACGAAAGTCGTGACGGCGATCGTGGTGGTCGCCCTGCTCGTCCTGGGCGGTCCCGTGCTGCGCGGCTTCTCCGAGGCGCTGCTGATCGGCATCATCGCCGGCACGTATTCGTCGATCTACATCTCGAGCGCGATCGCGCTCGACTGCGGGCTCACGGCGGAGCACATCTTCCCGACGGTGAAGAAGGCGGCCATCGACCACATGCCATAGGGGCGCCTGACACGATGCCCCTTGCCGCAACGCCGTGAATTCGTCTGCGGGCGAGATCAGCTGCCGGCGGCGGCTGTGGTCTTGGACGACGGCAGCCGGTTCGTGGTGCGCAGACAGCTGTGGTGGTATCCGTAGAACGCGTACACGAGCACGCCGATCACGGTCCAGATCACGAGCCGGGCCCAGGTTGCCGCGCCGAGTGACAGCATCATCGCCGCGCAAACCGCCGCACCGGCGGTGCAGGTGAACCACGGCGCGGGGGTTCGAAACGGACGAGGCAGGTCCGGTCGCGTACGGCGCAGCACGAGCACACCGAGGCAAACCGTCACGAAGGCCGCGAGGGTCCCGATGGAGACGAGCTCGCCGAGGATACGGACCGGAAACAGTCCGCCGATGATCGCCGCGGAGGTTCCCGTGACCACGGTCGCCACCGAAGGTGTCCGGAAGCGGGGATGGACGCGGCCGAAGACGGGCCACAGCAACCCATCACGCGCCATGGCAAAGAAGATGCGCGCCTGCGCGAGCGTCATCACGAGCATCACGGACGTCATGCCCGCGATGGCGCCGATCTTCACGGGCAGGCCGAACCACTGGAGCGCGGGATACTGATCGATGGCGAATGCGACCGGAGCGGGCACGCTCAGCTTCTGATAGCTCACCATGCCGGTGAGGACCGCCGCGGTCACGACGTACAGGACCGTGCAGATCACGAGGCTCGTGAGAATGCCGATCGGCATGTCGCGTTGCGGATTGCGGGTCTCCTGTGCCGCGGTCGAGACGGCATCGAAGCCGATATAGGCGAAGAAGATGACACCGGCCGCGCCCATCACGCCGCTCCAACCGAAGTGCCCGAACTGCCCGGTGTTCGGCGGAATGAAGGGGTGCCAGTTCGCCGGCTGGACGTAGCCGATGCCCATCACGATGAACATCACGACGACGGCCACCTTGATCGTGACGATGACCGAATTGAAGCTCGAGGACTGCTTGATCCCGATGTAGCACACGGCGGCGATGGCCGCGACGATCGCCATGGCCGGGATGTTGAGAATCGCTCCGGTGCGCACGATGTCGAGGCCGCCTGCCTTTCCCTCGTCGAGCGGCGCGTGCGAGAGCGCGTAGGGGATGTGAATGTGGAACTGGTCGAGCAGGCTCAGCACGTAGCCCGACCATCCGGTCGATACCGTCGCGACGGCGAACAGGTACTCGAGGATCAGGTTCCAGCCGATGAACCAGGCGACGCCTTCGCCGAGCGTGGCGTAGGAGTACGAGTAGGCGCTGCCGGAGACCGGGATCATCGCGGCGAACTCGGAGTAGCACAAGCCGGCGAGGGTGCAGCCGATGCCTGCGACGATGAACGACAGCACGAGCGCGGGCCCGGCGTGATCCGCGGCGGCCGTGCCCGTCAGCACGAAAATACCCGTGCCGATGATGCCGCCGATCCCGAGCAGGGTCAGCGCGCGCGCGGACAGGACGCGCCGCAGGTCGTGGCCGCCCGCGTCTGCCTCGTGCAGCTCGGCAATGGATTTGGTCGCAAAGAGCTGGCTTCGCATAGCACCCCCGGTTCGCCCGACTCTACACAACCGATCTCGTGAAAGCGACCGGCGCCGCCGCACATTGGAGCATCGTGTGACGCTCGTCCGGGCCGCGCCACGCCGCGCGCGGGCGCACCGGGGATATCGTCGTCATGTCTCGCGCAGCGCCTCCGGCACGTGCGGCGCGAGCGCTGCGAGAAGCGCCGCATAGACTTTCGGCGTACCCGCCACGACGTGCCCGCCCTGGCGGTACTCCCCGCCGGCCAGGGTGCCGATCCGGCCGCCCGCCTCCTGGATGAGGAGTGTTCCGGCCGCGGTGTCCCACGCGCTCAGGCCGATTTCCCAGAATGCATCGACGCGGCCCGCGGCGACGTACGCAAGGTCGAGCGAGGCCGCGCCCGGCCGGCGGATGCCGGCCGTCCCCTGCATCACGACCTTGAGCATCGCAAGGTATGCGTCGAGATACTCGAGGTTCGCACGAAAGGGAAAACCCGTGGAAACCAGCGCCGAGTCGAGCGTGCGCTGCCGGCTCACGCGAATGCGGCGATTCTCGAGGTGCGCACCGGCGCCGCGCGAGGCGGTGAACAGCTCCTGCCGCATGGGATCGTAGATGACCGCATGCTCGAGCCGCCCCTTCTGCTGGCAGGCGATCGACACGGCGAACACCGGAAAGCCGTGCAGGAAATTGGTGGTGCCGTCGAGCGGATCGATGATCCACACAGTATCGCCCGAGCCGCTGGCGCCGCTTTCCTCCGCGAGGAACGCGTGGTTGGGATAGGACCGGCGGATGACCGCGATGATCTCGCGCTCCGCCGCGCGATCCACCTCGCTCACGTAGTCGTTGTGGCCCTTCTCGGCGACCGCAATGCCCTCGATGCGCGTGAGGCTGCGGACGATGAGCTCGCCGGCCCGGCGCGCGGCGCGGACGGCGATATTGAGAAGGGCGTGCACGGTGTATATTAGAACATGATTGATATCCGCTTCATCCTGGTCGAGCCGTCGCATCCGGGGAACATCGGAGCGGCGGCGCGCGCCATGATGAACATGGCGCTCGAGAGTCTCGTGCTCGTGCGTCCCCGCTACTTTCCGCATCCGGAGGCGACGGCGCGCGCCTCGGGGGCCGAGGCGGTGCTCGCCGGCGCGCGCAGCGTCGCAAGTGTCGCCGAGGCCGTCGCCGGGTGCGGTTTCATCGCCGCGACCACCTCGCGTGATCGCGACCAGAACTTTCGCGTGCTCGATGTGCGCGCAGCGGCGGCGCGCATCCTCGAGGAGGCGCAGCGCGCACCTGCCGCCGTGCTGTTCGGCGCCGAGCGAACCGGACTCACGAACGACGATCTCGCGGCGAGTCACGCGCTCGTGCGGATTCCCGCCGCGCGAGCCTACGCGTCGCTGAATCTCGCCATGGCGGTGCAGATCGTCGCTTACGAGCTCTACCGGGCGCGGGCGGATTCCTCGCCGCACAGCGCCGCGAGGCCGCCGGGCGCGGCCCCGCTCGCGCAGCCGCAGGAGATGGAACGTCTCTACGCGCATCTTGCGGAGGTGATGGAGCAAGTCGATTTTCGCGATCGCACCCAGAGCGGGACGAATTTGATGAGCCGCATCCGGCGCTTCCTGCAGCGTGCGGAGCTCGATCAGAACGAGGCGAACATCTTGCGCGGACTGTTGACGGCGGTGCAGAAGCGGCGCCGCGCCGCGGGCGCACCGCCCGCAGCGGCGCGGAGTGTGTCGGACTCATGAGCACCCACGACCGCTCATGGTCTGCCCGCTCGAGGCGCCCGCTGGGTGCGCGCGAATGACGGCTCCCATCTACCTCGATTACGCGGCGTCGACCCCGGTCGATCCGGCGGTGGCGCAAGCGATGGCGCATTGCCTCACGGCCGCGGACGCCTTTGCAAATCCGTCCTCGGCGCACGAGCTGGGGCGCGCGGCCGCGGCGCTCATCGAGCGCGCTCGCGCGCAGGTCGCGGCACTGATCGGAGCGGAGCCGCAGGAGATCGTCTTCACCTCCGGGGCCACCGAATCGGACAACCTCGCGGTGCTCGGCATCGCGCGCGCCAATGCCGCTCGCGGACGTCACATCGTCACGTCACGGATCGAGCACAAGGCGGTGCTCGATCCGTGCCGGCGTCTCGAGCGGGAGGGCTTCCGCGTCACGTATCTCACGCCCGAACCCTCGGGCCTGCTCGACCCCGGGGCCGTCGCGGCTGCGTTGTCTCCGGATACCGTTCTCGTCTCGATCATGCACGTCAACAACGAGATCGGAGTGATCGAGGATATCGCGGCGATCGGTGCCGTCTGCCGCACGGCGGGCGTTGCTTTTCACACCGATGCGGCCCAGAGCGCCGGAAAGGTGAGGATCGATCTGCGAGCGCTTCCGATCGACTTCCTCTCGCTCACGGCGCACAAGATGAATGGGCCGAAAGGCGTGGGCGCGCTGTACGTGCGCCGCAGTGCACGCGCGCGGCTCAAGCCGCTCAGCTTCGGCGGAGGACAGGAGGGGGGGCTGCGGCCGGGCACGCTTGCCACCCACCAGATCGTCGGCTTCGGCGTGGCGGCGGAACTCGCCGCGCGCCTGCTGCCCGCCGAGAGCGGGCGCGTCGCGGGGCTCCGCGAGCGGCTCTGGAAGGGTCTCGCGACCGGCGGGGGCGTGCTCCTCAACGGCGAGGTCGCCCCTCGCGTGCCGGGGATCCTCAATGTGTCGTTCGAGGACGTGGAGGGCGAGAGCCTGGTCGCCGCCCTGCGCACCCTCGCGATATCGACCGGTTCGGCGTGCAACTCGGCGACCGGAGATCCGTCGTACGTCTTGCGCGCGCTGGGACGCAGCACGCGTCTCGCCGAGAGCTCGCTGCGCTTCAGCCTCGGGCGCTTCACGACGGCCGACCAGATCGATTTCGCCATACGAGAGGTGCACCACGAACTGGCGCGCCTCCGGGCCGTCTCGCCCCGCCGGTACGAAGGGCCCGCAGGGTCGCTTGATTCGAGCGTCCACGCCCTCATGAATCCTCGTGGCGGTACCGAGAGCACCGCCGAGCCCGAGACGGAGCTGGAGCGGCTCTTCCGGGAGCTGCCGGGAGCGGGGGTCATACCGGACGCTGTGGGCAGGGTCTTGCATGGCGAGGCCGGCGGTCCGGCCGAGGAGGTCTGGGTCCGCTTCCACCTGCTCGTGGACGGGGACAGTGTGAAAGATGCACGCTTTGAGGCCCGCGGTTGCCCTCATACTCTCGCCACAGCCGCCTGGCTCAGCCGCGAGTTGCGGGGGCGTCGCCGCGAGGAGGCGCTCGGTTGCGGACCGCAGGGATGGGCCCGAGCGCTTGGGGTGCCTGTCGAGAAGCTCGGCAGGTTGCTGATCATCGAGGATGCGCTGAATGCATCCTTACGGAGCTGGTCCTGATCGGACCATCGTGGTTGATATGGCAATTTCGCTCACGGATTCGGCTGCAACACGCGTTCGATCCTTTCTCGCGACCCGCGGACACGGCCTGGGGCTGCGGCTCGCCGTCCGGCGCACAGGCTGCTCGGGTTTCGCGTACGTCGTGAATTACGCCGATGAGGCCCGCCCGGACGACGTGGTCTTCGAGGACCGGGGAGTGAAGGTATTCGTGGATCCCTCGAGCCTTTCGCTGGTCGATGGCACGGTCGTCGATTTCGTGAAGCAGGGCCTCAACGAGGCCTTTCGCTTCCGCAACCCGAACGTCAAGGGCGAGTGCGGCTGCGGGGAAAGCTTCAGCGTTTGAAGGCCCCCTGCGACCGCGCCAGGGCCGTTTCCCCCCGAGCGTAGGCGCGTACCCGCTTTCCGCGGTAGACTGCCGCCCCGCTCCGACCGGAGCGTCGGGGTCGCTCCCCCGCCGCCGCGGGGTATCGTCCCGGCATCACTTTCTCCTGGAGGCTCAATCGAATGGCGCTCGAGCGCACCTTGTCGATCGTCAAACCCGACGGCGTCGGCCGCAACCTGATCGGCGAGGTCTATCGCCGCTTCGAGCAGGCGGGGTTGAGCATCGTCGCGGCCCGGATGCTGCAGCTCTCGCAGCGCGAGGCTGAGGGCTTCTATGCCGTTCACCGGGAGCGGCCGTTCTTTCGGGATCTGGTGCGCTACATGACCTCGGGCCCCGTCGTGGTGCAGGTGTTGCAGGGCGACAACGCGATCGCCCGGAATCGCGATCTGATGGGCGCCACCGATCCGAAGAAGGCTGCAAAGGGTACAATTCGCGGGGACCTGGCCACCAGCATCGAGCAGAATGTCGTGCATGGGTCCGACTCGCCCGAGACCGCGGCGTTCGAGATCGGGTACTTTTTCGCGGCGACACAGATTTTCACCCGCGCCTGAGCGGCGGGTGGGCCGTCATCCCGCCATGCAGAACCTCCCCTCCGGCGAACGCGTGAATCTTCTGGGCCTCACCCAGCCTGCGCTCGAGGCCTATGTGGGCGAGCTCGGGGACCGGCCGTTTCGCGCCCGGCAGCTCGCGCGCTGGATCTACAAGCGCGGCGAGGCGCGCATCGAGCACATGACCGATCTCGCCAAGGCGTTCCGTGCCCGGCTTGCGGAGCAGGCCGAGGTGCGTGTTCCGGAGATCGTGGACGTGCGCGAGTCCCGCGACGGCACCCGCAAGTGGATCCTCCGCGCAGATGCTTCCCAGGCGTTCGAGATGGTCTTCATACCCGAGGACGATCGCGGCACGCTGTGCATCTCTTCGCAGGTCGGCTGCGCGCTCGATTGCGCGTTCTGCTCCACCGCGCAGCAGGGCTTCAATCGCAACCTCACGACGGCCGAGATCATCGGGCAAGTGTGGCTGGCGGCCCGGGAGCTCGGGGGGAGCGAGGCGGGCGCGCGGCTCGGCGAGCGTCTGGCCGACCGGCCGATCACCAACGTCGTGCTGATGGGCATGGGCGAACCGCTCGCCAATCTGCGCAACGTGATCCCGGCGCTCAAGATTCTGGTGGACGACCATGCGTTCGACCTGTCCCGGCGGCGCGTGACCCTCTCGACCTCAGGCCTCGTGCCGCAGATCTATCGGCTCGCGGAGGAGGTGAACGTCGCGCTCGCGGTGTCCCTGCACGCGCCGGACGACGAGCTGCGCAGCGAGCTCGTGCCGATCAACCGCAAGCACCCGATCGCGGAGCTGCTCGCGGCCTGCTGGCACTATCTCGACGAGCAGAACGGCCGCAGCGTGACGTTCGAGTACGTGATGCTCGAGGGCGTGAACGACTCGCCGGCGCAGGCGCGCGGGCTCGCACGGCTGCTCGCCGGCCACCCCGCGAAGATCAACCTCATCCCCTTCAATCCTTTCCCCGGCGCGCCGTACCGCCGCTCGCCGGCCGAGAAGATCCTGCGCTTTCGCGACGAGCTCAACGCGCACGGCCTCATCGCCACCGTCCGGCGCACGCGCGGAGAGGATATCGATGCCGCCTGCGGCCAGCTCGCGGGCCGCGTGATCGATCGCACGACCGTGCGCCTCGGCCGCAAGAGCTTCGGCCTCGTGGTGCAGCCGTGAGCGCATCTGCCCGCTCGGTGCGTTGCCTCGCGGTCATCGCGGTGGCGGCCGTGGGCGGCCTTGCGGCGTGCTCGAGCAAGCCCCGGATCGTCTCGCCCCAGCCCGAAACCAAGACCTTCAAGCCCGATCTCGCGGAAGCGGCGAAGTACAACGTGGAGCTCGGCGTTGCGTACATGAATCGCGGCGATCTCGCGCTCGCGAAGGACAGGCTCAACCGCGCGGAGAAGGAGGCGCCTCACGACCCGATCGTGCACAGCGCGCTCGCGCTGCTCGATGAGCGGCTGGGGCAGCCGAACGATGCGGACCGTGAGTTCCACACGGCGCTGCGGCTCGCGCCGCACGATCCGGACATCGCCAACAACTACGCGGTGTACCTCTGCCGCTCGAACCGCATCGACGAGGGCGTCAAGCTGCTTCTGCGGACGGCCCGCGACCCGCTCTACGAGACTCCGGAGGCCGCCTACACCAACGCAGCGGTCTGTCTGCGCACGGCGCATCGTGACGCCGAGGCCAAGGCCGATTTGCTGCGCGCCATCGCGCTGCGCCCGAATTTCGCCGAGGCGGTCTTGCAGCTGGCGAGTCTCGAGATGCAGCAAGGCGCGCTCCGCGACGCGCGTGCGCGCATCGACCGGTATCTCGAGACGTATACCGCGACCCCCGAGCTGCTCGATCTCGGCGTTCGCATCTCGCGCGCGCTGCGCGATCCCATCGGCGAACAGCGCTACGAACAGCGGCTGCGCGTCGACTTTCCGGACTCGCAGCAAACGCGCGCACTCACTCAGACCGACCCCAATCCGGGGTGAGAGCGGCCGTGACTTTCCAACCGGACGGCGTCGGCAGGAACGACGGCATCGGCTCGCGCCTCAGGACCGCGCGCGAGCGCGCCGGCCTGTCGCTCATCGAGACGGCCGAGAAGCTGCACGTGGAAACACGGGCGATCGAGGCACTCGAGGCCGAGCGATTCGAGGAGTTCGGCGCCTCGGTGTATGTGCGCGGGCACCTCCGGCACTACGCGGAGCTCGTCGGCGAGTCACCGGCCGAGCTGCAACAGCTCTATGCGGCGAGCGGCCACGTCGTGCAGGCGCCCGATCTCACACGGGTGCCGAAGCTGGAGCGCGCGCGCCCCTCCTCAGCGAGCACCCTCCCGGGGTTCGCCGTGGTCGTCCTGGTGGCGCTCGTCGGGTCGGCATGGTGGGCGGCCGGGAGCCTCCACGGCGTATCGAGACCGCAGCCCGTGGACGACCTGTCCGCGCCGCCGCCGGTGCCCGATTCGGAGCTCGCCGGCTCGGGCGAGCCGACCGGAGCGATGCCCGCGCGCCGGGTGGGGCGATCGAGCGTGCTGGCGCAGCGGAGCATGTCGGGGCAACGGAGCGTCTCTGCGGGATCCCCCTTGCCCGTGCCAGCGAGCCGCCTGGGGCAGCCCCTGACGAGGCTCGCAGCCCGTGCGCCGCAGGACCCATCGACACCGGCCGATCACGCGACCGCAGCGTCGGGTGCCGCTGGGAGCGCGGCCGCCACGGCGGTGAGCGACCGCCGCAGCGCCGCAGGGCATGCGAAAGTCGCGGCGCTGCAGCTGCATTTTTCGGAGGACAGCTGGGCTGAGGTGTACGACGCGCGCGGCGAGCGCCTGCTCTTCGACGTGGGCTCGGCAGATTCCACGCGGACCGTGGACGGGATGCCGCCCCTGCGCGTGGTGCTCGGAAATCCGACCGGCGTCGCCCTCGAGCTCGACGGACGGCCGGTCGCCGTTCCTCCCGGGGCAGCCCGCAACGTCAGCATCGAATTCCGGATCAATCGCTCCGGCCGAGTCGCCCCCCCTTCACACCTCGCGGCTGCGGATTGACCGGCACCAGCGGGCCCGGAGTCGAGAGGACGCATTTGACCGCACAGATCCAGGCCGTGCGCGGCATGAACGATGCGCTGCCGGCCGACATCGGGCCGTGGCAGCGGCTCGAGGCCGTCGCACGTGAGCTGCTCACCGGGTACGGCTACGCCGAGATCCGCGTGCCGCTCGTCGAGCACACCCAGCTCTTCCAGCGCGCGATCGGCGAGTACACCGACGTGGTCGAGAAGGAGATGTACACCTTCACGGACCAGGGCGGCGAGAGCCTCACGCTGCGACCCGAGGCGACGGCCGGAATCGTGCGCGCCGTGATCGAGCATGGAATGCTGCGCGGGCAGCGTCACAAGCTGTGGTGCGTGGGGCCGATGTTCCGTCACGAGAAGCCGCAGCGGGGGCGCTTTCGGCAGTTCCATCAGATCGATGTGGAGGCCATCGGCTTCGCCGGCCCGGATGTCGATGCCGAGCTCATCGCGCTGCTCGCGCGCCTGTGGCGCCGTCTCGGCATCGGGCGGGTGAAGCTGCAGGTGAACTCACTCGGCACGCCGGAGTCGCGCCACCTGTACCGCGCGACGCTCGCGAGCTATTTCCGCGCGCACGAGGCGCGCCTCGATGCGGACAGCCGGCGCAGACTCGGGGCCAATCCGCTGCGGATCCTCGACAGCAAGAACCCCGAGATGCAGGAGCTCATCACGCGAGCGCCGCTGCTCACGGAGCATCTCGACGCCGAATCGCGCGCGCACTTCGCCGCCCTGTGCGCCGCGCTCCGGTCGATGGGGATCGAGTTCGAGGTCAATCCGCGCCTGGTGCGCGGGCTCGACTACTACAGCCGCACCGTGTTTGAATGGATCACCGATGCGCTCGGCGCTCAGGATGCCGTTTGCGCCGGCGGTCGGTACGACGGCCTGATCGGTCAGCTCGGCGGCGAGCCGACGCCGGCGATCGGCTTTGCGCTCGGCATGGAGCGAACGGTCGAGCTGCTGCGGCTCGACGCGCCGCTCGCGGCGGCGCACCCCCCGGATGTGTATGTCGTCGTGCACGGGGAGCGTGCGGCCCCGGCCGGCTTGCGGGTGATCGAGTCCCTGCGCGATGCGCTCCCCCGGCTGCGCTTCGAGTTGAGCCTCGGGGGAGGCAACTTCAAGGCGCAGTTCCGCCGCGCCGACCGCAGTGGGGCGAAGCTCGCAGTCGTGCTCGGCGACGAGGAGCTCGATCGGGGCGCGGCGGCGCTGAAACCTTTGCGGCACGAGGCGGGTCAGAGCGAATGTCCGCTCGAGGACTTGCCGGCACGGATCGTGGCCGCTCTGGAGGCGGGGGACCGGTCCGGGTCATGAGAGCTTGGCGTAGTACCTGAAGCGAATCGGAGAGCGGTGTCGGTGGACGAGTACCTGTCGGAACGAGAGCAATGGGAGCGAGTGAAGGCCTGGCTCCGGGAGAACGGCTCGTGGATCGTTGCGGGAGTCGCCGTGGGAGCGCTCGCGATCGGAGGCTGGCGCTGGTGGCAGGCACACACGGACCGGGTCGCCCTCGATGCGAGCCTGCGCTACGAGCAGATCCTGCTCGCCTTCAACCAAGGCGACCGCGCACGCGGACTCGACCTCCTCGAGGAGCTCAAGAGCCAGCACCCCGGCTCACCCTATGTGGACCAGGGCAATCTCGCGGCCGCGCGGCTGTTCGTCGATTCGAACGAGCTCGATCAGGCGGCGCAACGGCTCGAGACGGTCGTGAACGAGTCTCGCGATCCGGACCTCGCCACCATCGCGCGGATGCGGCTCGCCCGGGTGCAGATATCGCTCGGCAAACCGGACGCCGCCCTCGCCACCCTCGCGCGGCCGCCTGCGGGCGCGTTCGCCTCCCGGTATCATGAGATTCGCGGGGATGCCGATTATGCCAAGGGCGAGAAGGCCGCAGCGCTCGATGAGTATCGAGCGGCGCTCCTCGCGGCCGGTCCGTCACTCGCGGAGAACGAAGTGCTCAATCTCAAGATCAACGATCTGATGGGCGAAGCCCAACCCCACGCGGTCACGGGCACGATCCCATCGCACTCGTCGGCGCCACCCGCGCCCGCGGCATCCTCCTCGGCGGCTCGATGAGCATGCGCCGGCTGATCGCGGCCCTCGCGCTGCTCACGCTCTTCACCGCCTGCTCAAAGACGAAAGACGTCGATCGGCCCCAGCAGCTCGTGCCCTTCACGGCGAGCCTGCGCGTGACGCGTGCGTGGTCGGCGTCCGTCGGAGGCACGCGCAAGCCGCTGCGGCTGGGCCTCGACCTGATGGTCGAGGGTGATCGGGTCTACGCGGCCGGGCACGGCGGCGAGGTCGCCGCATTCGATGTGCAGACCGGCCGCAGGCTCTGGGTGCGCCGGCTGAAGGCCGCTCTCTCCGGCGGTCCAGGGGCCGATGCGCAGACCGTCGTCGTCGGCTCCAGCGCCGGGGACGTCTTTGCGCTGCGTGCCGACAACGGCAAGGTTCTCTGGCACGTCAACGTCGCGGGCGAGCTCCTCGCGGCCGCCGCCGTCACCCCACGCCTCGTCGTGGTGCGCGCCGTCGACGGCAAGCTGCACGGCCTTGCGCCGTCCAATGGTCACGAGCTCTGGCAGGTGCAGCAACCGGTGCCGAGCCTCTCGCTGCGCGGCACCTCGCGGCCGATGATCGTCGGGGAAGTCGCGATCTGCGGCTTCGACAATGGGAAGGTGGTCGCCGCGAACCTGACGGACGGCTCGAGCGCCTGGGAGACGGTGATCACGCCGCCCCATGGCAGCAACGATATCGAGCGGTTGAACGATGTGGATGCGACGCCGCGCATCGACGGCGCCGACGTGTATGTCGCTCAGTTCCAGGGCAAGGTCGCCATGCTGGCGCTCGATAACGGTCAGATCTGGTGGTCGCACGACATGTCGAGCTACCGCGGCATGGCGATCGACGACGACAACGTCTATGTCGCAACGGCCGACGGCGAGATCATCGCCATGCGCCGCAAGACCGGTGTCGAGCTGTGGCGGCAGAAGGCGCTCTTGCACCGCCGACTGTCCGTGCCCGTCGTCTCGGCGAACGCCATCGCGGTCGCCGACTTCCAGGGCTATGTGCACTGGCTCAACGCCCAGACGGGGGCGCTGATCGGGCGTACGCGTGCCGGAAAGCACACCATCGACGACGCCCCGGTCGCTGCCGACGGTCTGCTCCTCGTCATCGACGACCGCGGAAAGATCACGGCGCTTCGGCCGACGCCGCTCGCGACCCCCCGACTCGCCAACAAGGATGGCGCTGTGAAGGGGGGCGGGTGAGGGCAACCCGGTGCTTCCCATCGTCGCGCTCGTGGGGCGGCCGAATGTCGGCAAGTCGACGCTGTTCAACGTTCTGACCGGCACACGCGACGCCATCGTCTCGGACGTACCCGGCGTCACGCGCGATCGCCAGTACGGGTTCGGTCGCACGGGCCCGATTCCCTTCGTCGTCATCGATACCGGGGGACTCGTCGCCCAGCCGACGGGGATCGAGGCGCAGATGCGCGCGCAAACCGAGCGCGCCGTGTCCGAGGCCGATCGGCTGATCCTCATCACCGATGCGCGCAGCGGGCTCACGCCGCAGGACCAGATGATCGCGCGCGAGCTGCGCCGTGCGAGCAAGCCGATCACGCTCGCCGTCAACAAGACCGACGGAATGGACCCCGACGTCGTGGCCTCCGAGTTCCACGCGCTCGGGGTGGGCGAGCCGCATGCGATCGCGGCGAGCCAGGGCGCGGGATGCCATGAATTGATGGAACACGCGCTCGCGGGTCTTGCGCTGGGCGCCGAACCGCAGGACAGCCCGAGCGCCATCCGCATCGCGATCGTCGGCCGTCCCAACGTCGGCAAGTCAACGCTCGTCAATCGCCTGCTCGGCGAGGAACGGGTGATCGCGAACGAGGAGCCGGGCACGACGCGCGATCGCATTCTCGTCCCGTTCCGCCGCGACGAGCGCGATTTCCTGCTCATCGATACGGCGGGTGTGCGTCGGCGTGCGCGGATCGATGACGCCGTCGAGCGCGTGAGCGTCGCCAAGACGCTGCAGGCGATCGACCAGGCTCACGTGGTCGTGCTGGTGGTCGATGCGCACGACACGGTGACGGAACAGGACGCGAGCGTGCTCGGCATCGCGCTCGACCGTGGGCGCGCGCTGCTCATTGCGGTCAACAAGTGGGACGGGATCCCTGCCGAGCAGCGCGCGGAGATCCGCCGCCAGCTCGCGCTGCGGCTCGATTTCGCCGCGTTCGTGCCTCTGCACTTCATCTCCGCGCGACACGGCACGGGCGTGGGTGAGCTCGTGAGCGCCGCGGTTCGCGCCTTCGACGCCGCCATGCGCGAGATGCCGACCCCTGCGCTCACGCGGACGCTCGAGCAGGCGATCGCGGCACAGCCGCCACCGCTCGTGCGGGGCCGGCGCATCAAGCTCAAGTTCGCGCATCAGGGCGGCAAGAATCCCCCGCGCATCATCGTGCACGGCAATCAAACAGCCGCCGTTCCGGACGCCTACAGCCGCTATCTCGGCAATGTGTTCCGCAAGACCTACGACCTGTTCGCGACCCCGGTGGTGCTCGAGTTTCGCACGGATGCGAATCCGTACTCTGCAAGGGGGTCGCGGACTCGCCCGGCGGCACGCCGGCGGCGCGCCCGTCGCGGGCGCTAAGGCGGCAGGAACAGCGCCGGATCGACGAACGTCGCGTTCAGGGCGACGCCGAAATGAAGATGTGGGCCGGTCACGCGGCCGGTCCTGCCGACGCGGCCGATGCGGGCCCCGGCCTTCACCTGCTGCCCGCGCCGCACGTCGATCTCGCTCAGGTGACAGTACATCGTCACCAGACCCTCACCGTGGTCGAGAAAGATCGTGTTGCCGTTGAAGAAGAAACTCCCGGTATCGATCACGCGGCCGTCGGCCGCCGCTTCAACCGGGGTGCCGATCGGGGCGGCGATGTCCATTCCGGTATGCGGATTGCGCGGCTCGCCGTTGAACACGCGCCGCATCCCGTAGGAGCTCGAGCGAACGCCCGGCACGGGCTGCCGCAAGCGCATCGTGGCCGGAGGCTCGTGCGAGAACGTCGCCACGTCCCGCTCGATGCGCGGCCGTTCGCGCTCGTAGCGGGCCAGATCCCCGGGGGACAGATCGACCTGACGCGGCGCGACCTTCAGGCGCTGAACGAGGTAATGTTTGTCCCGAATTTGAAACGCGAGCGACCGCGGCGCCGCACCGTTTGATGCGGCGATGACGAGCTGGGTGGTGCCGGGGAGCGCCGATAACGGAATGCCGACGACGGCGAGCCACTCGCCGGCGACTCGCAGCACCATGACGCGCTTGCCGGCAAACGTGACCGTAGGGGCGGAGTTCACGGGGGCCGGCACGGCTCGCTCGAGCACGCCTCCGGGGACGAGACTCTGGGTCGGGAGCTCGCGGGGAGCGCTCGCGGCGAGGGTGCCCTGGCAGAGCATCGCGAGCGCGCCCGTGGCGGCGCTGCGTGTCCAGCTCACCTAGGGGTCCCGTCCGGTCACGCGAGCGCGTAGCCGCCCGTGTGCGAGCCGCGCCTCGATGTCCTCGCCGATGCCGACGGCATCGGCCCGCGTGAGCAGCGCGCCGTCCGCGGTGCGTGTGACGATGGCAAACCCGCGCTCGAGCGTCTTGAGGGGACTTACCGCATCGAGGGCTCGTCCGGCGAGACCCAGACGGTGCGCGATGCCGGAAAGTCGCTGGACGGCTGCGTGCTCGAGCCGTACCGCGAGCGCCGCGTGACGCGCGCCGTACGCGCGGATTCGATGCTCGGGCGAGTGGCGCACGAGCCGCGCGTGCGCATCGCGCATGCGCTGGCGCTGCACATCGAGGCTCGTGCGGTGCGCCCGCGCGAGGCGCCGCTCCAGATCGTCGAGCCGCTGTGCCCGCTGCTCGAGCTGTGCGCCCGGGTGGGCGAGGTGCAACCGCTTCGCGGCGTGCGCGAGCCGCGCCGCAAGCGCGCGCAGCTCGCGCTGAGCGCCGAGCCTCAGCCGGTCCGTGGTCTTATCCAGTGCCTGGAGGAGATCGCCGCGGTCCGGCGTGACGAGCTCGGCGGCACCCGTTGGCGTCGGCGCCCGGGCGTCCGCGGCGAAATCCGCAATCGTGAAGTCGATCTCGTGACCGATGCCGGTCACGACGGGAATGGCCGATGCGCAAATCGCACGCGCGACGCGCTCGTCGTTGAAGGCCCAGAGATCCTCGAGCGAGCCCCCGCCGCGCGCGAGGATGAGCACCTCGCACTCCCCGCGTTGCGAGGCCTGCGCGAGCGCGTCCACGATCGCGGGCGCGGCGGCGGCTCCCTGCACGGGCGTTGGATAGACGAGCACCGCGGCCGGAGGGAATCGGCGGCGCAGAACGTGCAGGATGTCGCGCACGGCAGCGCCGGTCGGGGAGGTGAGGACTCCGATGCGCGCCGGGAACCTCGGCAAGCGGTGCTTGCGCTCCTCAGCAAAGAGCCCCTCCGCGGCGAGCTTCACCTTCAGCCGCTCGAACTCGCGCTGGCGCGCGCCGAGCCCCGCTTCCTCCAGGTGCTCGACGATGAGCTGATACTCGCCGCGCGCCTCGTAGAGACTCACGCGTCCGCGGGCCAGCACGTGCTGACCTGCGCGCGGCGTGAACCCCACGCCGAGCGTGCGCATCCGAAACATGGCGCAGCGGACGCTCGCCTCGCGATCCTTGAGCGAGAAGTACCAGTGCCCGGAGGCGGGCTGCGAGAAATTCGACAGCTCCCCCTCGATCCACACCACGGGGATGCGCTTCTCGAGCAGCAGCCGGACGTCGTGGTTGAGTCGCGAGACCGTGTAGACGGTGCGTTCGGCGGCGCTGGGTGTCTGCGACATGGAGGAGATTTGCCGGCCGTTGCGAGGCTCAAGAGTGATCTCGATGCCGGTGCCCGCGCGCGAGCCCGCGTGCCGCGCTGACCCGTCGAGCGCAGTTTACCAACAGCCTACCGGAGCGTAAAATGGCGAGCTTTTAAGTTGCCGGGAGCCGCGCCCGGCGAGCCCGGGCGAGCAATGCGCATCCTGCATGAGGCTCTGACCTTCGATGACGTCCTCCTGGTTCCGGCTTACTCGGACGTGCTGCCGCGCGAGGTCGATCTCTCCACGCAGCTGACGCGGCGCATCCGCCTCAATCTCCCGCTCGTCGCCGCCGCGATGGATACGGTCACCGAGGCGCGGCTCGCCATCACGATCGCCCAGGAAGGCGGCATCGGCATCATTCACAAGAGCATGTCGATCGAGGCACAGGCGGGCGAGGTCGGGCGCGTCAAGAAATTCGAAAGCGGCGTCATCAAGGATCCCATCACCGTTTCCCCGGACACGACCATCCGCCAGGTGCTGGAGCTCACGCGCGCGCGCGGCATCTCTGGGGTGCCGGTCGTCGTCGGGAAGAAGGTCGTCGGCATCGTCACCCATCGCGACCTGCGCTTCGAGGAGAAGCTCGATGCGCCGGTCTCGAGCGTGATGACGCCCAAGGAGCGCCTGGTCACCGTGCGGGAGAACGCCCCGAAGCAGGAAGTGCTCGGGTTGCTGCACCGTCACCGCATCGAGAAGGTGCTGGTCGTCAACGGCGACTCCGAGCTCAAGGGAATGATCACCGTCAAGGATTTCCAGAAGGCCACCGAGTTTCCGCGCGCCTGCAAGGACGAGCGGGGGCGATTGCGCGTGGGCGCGGCGGTCGGCACCACGCCGGACACCCTCGAGCGCGTCACGGCGTTGCGTGATGCGGGAGCCGACGTGATCGTCGTCGACACCTCGCACGGCCATTCGCGCGGCGTGATCGAGATGGTCGCGCGGATCAAACATCGCTGGCCGGACGAGCAGGTGATCGCCGGCAACATCGTCACGCCCGAGGCGGCGCGCGCCCTGATCGAGTCGGGCGCCGACGGGGTGAAGGTCGGCATCGGCCCCGGCTCGATCTGCACGACGCGCGTCGTTGCCGGCGTGGGCGTGCCGCAGATCTCCGCGGTGGCGAACATCGCCGAGGCGCTGAAGGGCTCCGGTGTGCCGCTCATCGCCGACGGCGGCATCCGCTTCTCGGGCGACGTCGCCAAGGCGATTGCAGCCGGAGCGCATTCGGTCATGATCGGGAGCCTCTTCGCCGGCACGGAGGAGTCCCCCGGCGACGTGGAGCTTTATCAAGGCGCCTCGTACAAATCGTATCGCGGGATGGGATCACTCGGGGCGATGGCCGACCGGTACGGCTCGGCCGATCGGTACTTCCAGGACACGACGACGGAGCTCGAGAAGCTCGTGCCCGAGGGCGTCGAGGGGCGCGTGCCCTACAAGGGAAGCCTCGTCGCGATCCTGCAGCAGCTCGCCGGCGGATTGCGCGCGGCCATGGGCTACACCGGCAGCCAGGACATCGAGGCCATGCGTACGCGTCCGACGTTCGTGCGCGTGACGGCGGCGGGCGTGCGTGAAAGCCACGTGCACGACGTCGCGATCACCAAAGAGGCGCCGAACTACTCCGCCTCGTGACCTCATGGCGAGCGCAGCACTTCCGGTGGATCCCTCTCGAGCGCATCCGGAGCTGCACGCCCCGCATCCGGACATTCACGCCCACCGAATCCTGATCCTCGACTTCGGAGCTCAATATACCCAGCTCATCGCGCGTCGCGTGCGCGAGTGCGGTGTGTACTGCGAGATTCACCCGTGGGACTCGAGCGACGATCAAGTGCGCAAGTTCGCGCCGCGCGGGATCATTCTCTCCGGCGGCCCCGAATCGGTGACCGACACGCAGCCTCCCCGTGCGCCGGCCGCGGTATTCACACTCGGTGTGCCGGTGCTCGGAATCTGCTACGGGATGCAAACGATGGCGCAGCAGCTCGGCGGGCGCGTGGCTGTCGCCACCGCGCGCGAGTTCGGCTATGCGGAGGTGACGGCGAACGGCGCGTGCAGACTCCTCGATGAGATCGAGGACCGCCGCGATGAGGACGGCAGGCGGGTGCTCGATGTGTGGATGAGCCACGGCGACCGTGTGGAGGTGCTGCCACCCGGCTTCAGCGCCGCGGCGGCGACGCCGCACGCTCCGCTCGCGGCGATGAGCGACGAGCGACGCCGATTCTACGGCGTGCAGTTTCATCCGGAAGTGACGCATACGCGGCAGGGCGCGCGCATTCTCGAGCGCTTCGTGCGGGAGATCTGCGCGTGCGATGCGCTGTGGAGCGTCGGGCACATCATCGACGATGCGATCGAGCGGGTGCGCACGCAGATCGGCTCCGGCGGCGTGCTGCTCGGTCTGTCGGGCGGGGTGGATTCGTCCGTCGTGGCGGCGCTCTTGCACCGCGCGATCGGCGATCAGCTCGTGTGCGTGTTCGTGGACCACGGCCTGCTGCGGCTCGGGGAGGCCGACCAGGTCATGCGCACGTTCGCCGGCCACCTCGGCGTCCGTGTGATCCGCGTGGATGCCGGGGCGCGGTTCCTGCATGCGCTCGCGGGCGTGTCCGATCCGGAGGCGAAGCGCAAGATCATCGGGCGCGTTTTCGTCGAGGTGTTCGAGGAGCAGGCACGCAAGCTCGAGAACATCGCGTTCCTCGCGCAAGGGACCATCTACCCCGATGTGATCGAGTCTGCCGGGGCGCGCACCGGCAAGGCACACCTCATCAAATCGCATCACAACGTCGGCGGGCTTCCCGCCGACATGCGCCTCGCGCTCGTCGAGCCGCTGCGCGAGCTGTTCAAGGACGAGGTGCGCCGCTTGGGGCTCGAGCTCGGCCTGCCGCACGAGATGGTGTTCCGCCATCCGTTCCCGGGGCCGGGTCTCGCCGTGCGCATTCTCGGCGAAGTGCGCGTGGAATACGCGGAGCTGCTGCGCAAGGCGGATGCGATCTACATCGAGGAGCTGCGCAAGCACGAGCTCTACGACCGTACGAGCCAGGCATTCGCGGTGTTCCTGCCCGTGCGCTCCGTTGCCGTGATGGGCGATGGGCGCCGCTACGACTACGTCATCGCGCTGCGCGCGGTCGAGACCGTCGACTTCATGACGGCACACTGGGCGCGCCTGCCGTACGAGTTCCTGGATCGAGTCTCGCGGCGGATCGTCAACGAGGTGCCGGGCGTCTCGCGCGTCGTGTACGACATCTCGGGCAAGCCGCCGGCGACGATCGAGTGGGAGTGATTGCGAATAACGTATTGATTTAACACAATCTGCTTAAAGCATCTTCTTGAGTAACTGAGTTATTGCACGATAACAATGCTAGTGTTATCGTGCAAATCAATGTTAACTCAGGATCAACCCACTGTGCCGCAGAGTGCGGTTCGAAAGTATCTTCATGAGGTGTTGGGCGTCGATCCCGTCATTCGACAGTGGGCCGGCGTCCGCGCTCTACCGTACTTTCTGCAGGACGCTTTCGAACTCTACGAGCTGAAAATCCACAATCATTCGATTCTGCTCGCGATCAATCGGCAAGAAAAGACTCTGCGGCTCGCTACGGTCCGCGGCCAGATCGACAAACTCAAGAGTCTCGCGGATTGTCCCGTGGTCTACGTTACGGATGCCCTGGCCTCGTACGAGCGTAAGCGGCTCATCGAGCAAAAAGTGCCGTTCATAGTACCCGGCAATCAACTTTATCTGCCTGATCTCGGGATCGACCTTAGGGAGTACTTCCGACAGAAAAAGCCGGCGCCGGAGCGCGCGCTAAGTCCTGCCACTCAGGCGATGTTGATCAAGGCTCTGTTGAATAAATCCACTCAGACCATTTGGCATCCGGCCGCAACCTCAGCCGAGTTCGGCTACACCCCGATGACGCTGTCTCGAGCGGTCAAAGAATTGACGGCCGCAGGTATCGCGACCCTGCAACGGAAGGGCAAGGAGCGATGGCTACACATGAATCGTCCACCCCCGGAAACCTGGCGCGTGGCCAAGCCCTTGCTGCGCAGTCCTGTAAAACGAAGTGTTTGGACACATCGGAATCCGATACTGCTGCAACCAGAATTACAATTTCCCTTGGCAGGCCGTAGCGCTTTGGCGCGTTATTCCCTGCTGGCCGAGCCGGCCCAGCCCATTTACGCGGTGGATTTGGGGCGATGGAAAACATTGACCCAACGCGGCCTTCCAACGCTGTCGGAACCGCTACTCGATGCGTTTCAATTGCAGGTGTGGACCTATGTGCCAATACCGATGCCCGACAACAAAGCCGTCGATCCATTGTCGTTGATTTTGAGTGTGCAGAACGACTTCGATGAGCGAGTGCAAGGTGCACTGGAAGAGTTGCAGGAGCATCTTCCATGGTGAAGGGACTCGATGTATTTCAAGCGCACTTTGCTGATCACTCGGATCAATTCATATTGATCGGGGGCACTGCTGCGACTCTGGTAATGGAACAAGCCGGCCTCGACTTCAGGGCCACGAGGGATCTCGACATCGTTCTGCATATCGAAGCCATAAACCCGGCATTCGGAGCGGCATTCTGGAGGTTCATCGAAACGGGCGGATACGAGATTCGGGAAGCCAGCGATACAGGGAAGCCCGTGCTATATCGATTTCAGAAACCAGCGGACACGAGCTATCCCTTCATGCTGGAGCTGTTTTGTCGATCGCCGGATGGCATTTCGCTTACCGACAGCAGCCGGCTCACCCCTATCCCGTTCGGCGACGTTGTTTCCAGCCTGTCCGCGATTCTGCTCGATGATGCGTACTACAACTTCATACTCGCCGGTCGCAGGGAAGGCGGTGGATTGACATGGATCGGCGAGGATCGATTGATTCCCCTCAAGGCTCACGCGTGGTTGGATCTGAGCGTCCGCAAGGACCGAGGTGAACAGATTGACTCGAAAAGCATTCGCAAGCACGGCAATGACGTGATACGGCTTTCTCAGCTGCTTTCTCCAGATCGCCGGATACCTGCGCCACCAACGGTTGCTGCGGACCTGGATCGCTTTTTACAGCGCCTCGCAAGTGACGGCACGTACAGTCCAGCGTCGCTCGGGTTAGACAATCCGCTCGACGAGATCGTCCGGCGTATCTCCGAAGCTTACGCGATGGCTCCTGATTAGGAAGGAGCTGCCGCAATGATGTCCCCAGATCCGAGTCGCGTTATCGCATCTCTCGCGCGCGACCGGGTTTGCCTCGACTTGAAGACCGTCGACCTGTGCTTCCTCGCCGGCCTTTACCTGCGAGCCGACAAGGCTGCGCTCGCGTCATTCGAGGAAGACGCGCTCGTCGATATGTTCGAGCAGATCTGTGACGTGGTCGAGCCGGGTGCGGAGAATCCGCGCAAGCGCGCAACGCACGCGATCCAGCGCCTTCGTGAGCAACGTCTGCTTGCTCGCGTCGACGGGGCCGGCATCGTGCGCTCGGGCGAGTACGCGCTGACGCGACTTGCCGCGGCGGTCGTGGAATACTTCCTTGCCGACGAGGCCCTCACGCGCGAAAGCCTCACGCTCCTCACGGCCACACTCCGTGCGCAGCTCGCCGAAGTGCTGGCGGCAGCGAAGAAGGCCGACGGCGGGGACGCCTGGCGTCGGAAGGTCATCGGGCCCTTGCGGGTCACGGTGGGCGACCTCGTCGCAGGCATCGAGCGCCGACAGCGCGGGCTCGACGCTCAGCAGGAAGAAGTGCAAGCCGAGATCGCGACGCTGCTGTCGGCCGACTGGTTCAGCGCCGTCGACCGCTGCCAGGCGGTGCTCGACACGACGACCAAAACCCTGCGGGAGCTCAACGAGATCCTGTTGCGCGACACGCACCATTTTCTCACGCTGCTTCAGGAGATCCAGATTCTTGCGGGGGCAGCCGATAGTACCGAGGCGGAGGAAGCCGTCCAGCGCATCATTGAGCATGTGGACCGGGTCGCAGCGTGGGGCGCCGCACGGCAGAGAGCATGGTCGGACTATTACCAGTACGTGCATCGCTACCTGCGCGACGTTGTGCGCCTCGATCCGGATCGCGCTTTGAGCCAGCGGTTGCGCGATCAGCTTGCGGTTTGGCCGTCGAGGCCGTTCCAGCTCCTCGTCGCACATGCGCCGTCGATTCGGCTGCTGCGCCAACTCGAGGCCCGGGTGGAGCGCCCAGTGGTGGCGAGGCTTCGCGCCGATCGAGAAGCTGCGCCCGAGTGGGTCGATGCCGAAAACGTGCTTGCCGACATCGAGGCACTCGTCGTGGAGGCGATCGAGGATGACGCGCATACGCTGGCCGAAGTGACTTCGCGCGTTTTGCCGGCGCTACCCGAGCCGACGCACTATGCAGCCGCCGGCCGGGTGGCGGATACGCTCGCCCGGGCTGCGGTGGTGCATGTGGAGCGCGAGCGGCCTTGGACGCCTGTTCGCGAAAGGCTCGAGATCGAAGACTGGACGGTAAGCGGCCGTTGGGACGCACCGTGACGGATTCGACCTTCCACACCCTCGAAGCGGCGATTGCCGATACGCACTTTCCGGAGGTCGACCTCATGCTACGGCGGGGCCGACACGTCGGCCGCGACGACGGCACTGCCTATGACTATCTCGTGGATGCGCAAGCGCTGCTCGAGGATTTCTATCGGCGCTTCGGTTGCGAGCTCGTTCAGCGGAGCGACGGCTATTTCTACCTCTTACCGTCGGGCGATCGACTGGGCCGAAGGCAGCTCTCGGCCGGTGAGATGCTCGTCGGACAGACGCTCGCGCTTCTGTACCTCGATCCGGCCACTCTTCAGCATGGTGGGCTCGTGGGCCGAGAAGTCCTGTTGCAGCGGCTTTCCGGCCTGCTCGGCGTCGACGTGCTCGTGCGCACACTGAGTCCTCGCAAGCGCAAGTATGATGAGCGCATCGCGGCCGAGACAGTTCGGACCCAGGTCGGCGAGGCGCTCCGGCGGCTCGCCGACCTGGGCTTCGTCGATATCGTCGACGACGCACGGCTGCGGTTGCGGCCCGCGCTCATGCGGTTTGCCGAGCCTGTGCGTGGGTTGTCCGACCCGAACACTGCCCTCGAACGTCTCGTCGCCAGCGGCGAAGCCCTGATGGGCGAGGGGACTTCTGCGGACGACGGCGCGAACGACGAGGAGCTGCCGCCATGAGCCGCACGCGTGCCGAAGCGCTTGCTCTCGTGAATTGGAAGGGCGTGTTTTACGAGCGCTACCTGTTCGATCGACATGTCACCGCGCTCGAAGGCGCCAACGGTGCGGGTAAGACGACGGTGATGATCGCCGCCTATGTCGTGCTCCTGCCGGACATGTCACGGCTGCGTTTCACCAATCTCGGCGAGACGGGCGCGACCGGGGGCGATAAGGGCCTCTGGGGCAGACTCGGCGAGCCGGGGCGGCCTTCTTACGCCGCCATCGACTTTGCGATCGCAGACGAGCGCAGGCTCATCGCCGGCGTGCACCTCGAGCGCAAGGGCGAACCCTCGGTCGAGCCGACGCCGTTCATCGTCTCGGGGCTCACCGACGACGTTCGCCTACAGGATCTGCTGCTCGTTGCGCAGGGAGACACCGAGGTCGTTCCTGAGTTGCCCGAGCTACGGGAGAACGCGGCCCGCCTGGGCGGCCGCCTACAAGTGTTCCCCTCGGCGCGCGACTACTTCGCGGCGCTTTTTGACGAGGGAGTCACTCCGCTGCGTCTCGGTACCGACGAGGAGCGCAACAAGCTCAACGAGATGCTGCGTACGAGCATGACGGGCGGCATTTCGAGAGCGCTTACCTCGGAGCTGCGGGCCTTCTTGCTGAAGGAGGAAGGCGGCCTCGCCGATACGCTGCAACGAATGAAGACCAACCTCGACGCTTGCCGACGCACGCGCACGGAGGTGCAGGAGTCGCGGCGCCTCGAGCAGGAAATCGGCGGCGTATTCGAAGCCGGTCAGGCGATGTTCGCCGCCGCCTTCCTGGCGACGCGGGAGCGCGCCGACGAGCTCGAGCGTCGTGTCGCCGAAGCCGAAGCGGTGCGGGCCGCGGCGCTCGAAGCGCGGAGTACGGCCGGGGACGCGCTCGCGCGCACGACCTCGGAGATCGAAACGATCGAGACCAGGCGCGCGCAGACCGAGCGCGCTCTCGAATCGGCCAAGGTGTGGCGTGCTCGGGTGGAGGAGGCCCTCGATGCAGCGAGCGCGCTCGAGCGCTGCTCGGCGGCGCTGGAAACAGCCAACGAGGAAGCCAAGATCGCCGCCGCTGCGCGCGCGCAAGCCGACGACCTGCGGGACCGGCGACGTAATGAGCTGCGGCGAGCACAGGAGAGCTACAAGCGTGCGGCCTCCGGTCTTGCCGACATCCAGCGCGGAATCGAAGAGCTTCACCGTCGCGCGAGCGCCTACACCCAAGCCGTGCGCCGGCTGCGTGAGGCGGAGGAGCTGCTCGAGGTTGCATCGCTCGGGATCCGGGAGTTCGACGAGCGTCTCGCCCGAGCCCGCGACGAGCTAGCCCGGGCCGATCAAGGGCGACGTGAGGCGAATACCCGTCTCGCGGACGCCGCCGAGCATCGGCGACGCCATGCCGAGGTGCTTGCTGCGCTGCAAATCATTGTTCGTGGCGAGGTTTCCGTCGAGGATACCGCTCGGATCGCAACGGATGCATTGCGTCGGTATCGCGATCAGGTTGCGCTGGCCGGGCGCCTGTCTTGGATTGCCGAGGAGCTGGCCGAAAAGAGCAAACTCGCCGGGCGCCAGGTGCGCGCCCGAATGCAGGCCGAGAGGCTTGGTGTTGCGCTGGCCACGGAGCCGGCCGGAGCCGCCGTCCGGTTGCTTCTCGAAGCGGTGGAGGCCGAGCAAGCGAAGCAGGAAGACGGGCAGCGCTCTGCACGCGCCGAGATCGCCGCCGCGCAGCGCAGTCTGAAAGAGCTCGACGATCGGCGGCGGGAGCTCCTCGCCCGCGAGCCCGAGTGGCGCGAGCATGAGGCGAGCGCGGCTCGGCTCGGCGAGCACCTGGACTCGCCGGTCACCGATCGTGCGAGCCTCGATGGTGCACGCGCTTCCATAAACACGGTGCTCGCGTCGGTTCGCCAGGCGGAGGACTCGATGCGCATAGATCAGGAGCGCCTCGTACGCGAGGCGCGCGAACTCCTCGCCGCTGGAGGACCCTTCGCGCCGGAGCTGCTTCGCTTGAAGGATCAGCTTGGCGCGGATCTCGTGGCCGGAAGCTTCGAGGATGTTGGGCTACATCAAGCGGGCATGCTCGAAGCCCGGCTTGGAGCGCTCGCCCAGGCCCTCATTGTCGACGATCCGCACTCTGCGGCGCGAATGATGCCGAACCGAGCCGACGCGCTGAGCGACGTGCTGCTCGTCTCGTACCATGCCGACCTCGAGGAGCTGGTCTCCGCGGCGATCCCCAGCGAAAACGGCGCCTCGGATGTAATTGTCGACGAGGGACTCGCGCTCCGCGTCTCGCGAATCCCGGTGCGTCCGCGCCTCGGGCGGCGTGCTCGCGAAGTCCGGGCTTCGGAGCTGCGTGCCGAAGCGGAGGTCAAGGCGCAGGAGCTGGACGCTCTGCGCGCGAAGAGAAGGCGCCTCGAGCGCCTCGTCCTCGACGGAGAGGCACTCCTGGCCGGTCACGCGATCTGGCTCGCGGGTGACCCGACGCCGGCGCTGATGGAGGTGCGACGCAAGGTCGCGGAGACCGAGACGCGGATCGAGGTTCTGCGCAGCGTAGCGGTCCGCCACGCCGAGTCCTCGGCAGCTTTGCGCCCGCGCGTCGATGGCCTACGCAGCCTGCTTTCCGAGGCATTCCTCTTGGACCCCCCGGACCATGCACAGCACGCGCAGTCATTGGAGGAGGAACATCGGCGGGCGCTCGCGGCACAGGCCGAAGTGGCCCGAGTGTCGCGCTTTGCGGAGGTCGTCGATACGAATCTCTCGGTCCTTCGAAGCAAGCCGCTTTCTGAAGAGGAGCTCGCGAAGCTCCGTATCCACGTCGAGGCGCTGCGGCGCGAACGAGAGCGCCTGGATGCCGCCATCGATGCGCTCGAATATGTTCGCGCGAACGCAGATGCGCTCGGCTGGTCCGACGCTCCGCGAAGACTGGCCGACAATCAGACGCTTGTCCCTGCGCTCGAATCGCAGCTCCGCGAGGCCGAAGCGGCGCAGGACACTGCGGACCGGGCGGCCCGGCACGCCGACACGCGCTACGATGAGGCCAACTCGCTCTGGCAGGATGCCGATGGTCGGCGAAAGGACGCCGCTCGAGATCACGGCACGGCGACGACGCGTTTTGACTCGCTGGGGATTGCCGCGCCGACCCAGGAGGCCGTTCGCGTCGCCGGAGAACAAGTATCGCGCATCGAGAGCGAGCTGAGCGCTCAGAATGCCCGTCGTGACGAGCT
>Ga0335074_10001265_pt1 | contig 34541 bp, 34 predicted proteins | sample Lox_Sample_23_FD_206715 | JGI IMG/M metagenome (GOLD analysis project Ga0335074, IMG submission 206715) | Soil microbial communities from Loxahatchee National Wildlife Refuge, Florida, United States - Lox_Sample_2.3 | ecosystem: Environmental > Terrestrial > Soil > Wetlands | place: USA... | reverse complement strand
GAGAGGAACGCGAAGCTGCCACATAAGGAGCGGATCAGCGCTTTCTCCGCCCTGCGCCGCCTCGGCGAACCAGAGGACATCGCCGACGTCATCGCGTTCCTGGTCTCCGATGACGCCCGCTGGGTGACCGGACAGACGATCCTGGCGAGCGGAGGCTTCGTCACCACGGCGTCCACGCTGCTCAGGTACACCGGCCGCGTCAGCGACGCGTAGTCGCAGGCGGTCCGGCTGCCGCGAACTCACCGATCGGATCGGCTAGCATCACCCAGTCGTCGAAGAGGTTGCCCGTGCCGGCGAGCTGGCGCTGCTTGGTCTGGAACCACGAGTCGCGGCCCCAGGGCGGCTCTACCAGCTCTGACGACGCGATGGCCGCGTGCACGGCAGACGAGACCTCTGCCGGGTGGTACGGGTCCCCGTCGCCGTTACGGAAAATGATTGTCGGCGCCGTCACCCTGGCGACGTCCGAAGCGGGAACGCCCGGCAGCACGTTCTCCGGCCGCGGCACGTAGGCCTCGAGCCACGTATTCAGCCGCTTGAGGAACTCGTCCCGGTCCAGGTCAAGGATCTGCTGTCGTAGCCGGGGTTCGGCGTCGATGCGCGCCTTGACATCCGTCAGCTCGGTGACGGCCTCCATCCCGCTCGCCCACGCCGCGGCGATGTGCGGGAGCAGGTAGTTCATCGCGAGGAAGAGCGTGCCGAACGTTCCGCCCGACATCATCCAGACCGCAAGCTTGCTGACCACCTCGGGATGGTTGATCGCGGTCAGGATCGAGACGCGCGAGCCGGCCGAGCCGCCTGCCAGGACGACCGGGCCGAGCTCCAGCGTCCGCAGGAGTTCAGCCAGGTCGTCGGCACACATCAGCGACTCGGAGTTTCCGGTGAACTTGAAATCCGAACGACCGGTGTTGGGGCGGTCCCAGAGCACCACCTGCATGTGCCGGGCCAGCCGCTCGGCAAGCGGACGCAGGCCCGGAACGTCCATGCCGAAGCGCCCGCCCGGGGTCAGCACGATCGGCTGGCCCGAGCCCATCACCTCGTAAACGATCGTCCCGCCGTTGATCGATCGTTCGGGCATCGCGTGTCTCCCCGGCTCAGTTCCGCGCCCGCATGTCGATCGTGCGAGAGGCGAACACGTACTCGCCGTCCTCGATCACCAGCTCGTCGATGTAGTAGCCCGAGCGGATGGCGCAGTCAGCGACCGCTACGAAGATGAATGACGACTCCGCGCGGACGGACCCGTCGGGCCGTCGCTCGAAGTGCGGCACGGCCTGGATGTGCACGCCCGGCATCGAGCCCACGGCGAATTCGGCCAGCTCGTCGCCGGTCACCTTCCGATCACCGACGGCCAGGAAGCCGGACCGGCCGAACAGAGCCTGCCACTGCGGCCCTTTCTTGTTGTCGACGAAACGGGCGTAGTTGGCCAGCAGCCGGTTCGCCGAGGCCAGCTCCTCCGGGCTCAGATTCACGCTTGCTTCAGTCACGCTGTTCGTCATCAGCACCTCCCAGTCCAGGGGCGACAGCGGAGGCTGACGCCCGCACGTCAAGCGAACCATGTATCTGACGTCGACGTTGAGTACGGAGTTGGCGCATCGATCCGTCAGCCCCGCGCGGCCCGGCCCGCGAGAAACTCCCAGGTGCGCTCGGTGTCGCGGCCAGCGGCCGAGACGTTCGCCGCGAAGTCGGTGACCCCGCTGGCTGCGAACTCGTCGAGCCGCCGGTCGATCTCATCCTCGCTGCCGATCAGGGCGAGCTCGGCTATGCCGCGGACGCCCTCGCGCGCCAGGACCTTCTGGTAGGTCGGCAGGCCATCGTTGCCGCCGAACCACTTGTGCACCTTCACGCGGGCCGACTCGGTGTCGTCGGTGATGCACAGCGGCAGCGCGGCCACGATCCGGAACGGCGCCGAACGCTCGGGGGCCAGATCGAGGGCGGAGCGGGTGACCTCGCCAATGGTCTTCGGGCCCGCCGCCCAGGTGATCACGCCGTCCGCCTTCGCTACGGCCAGCTTCGTCATCAGCGGGTTGACCGCACCGAGCAGCAGCGGCGGCGGCTCGAACCGGACGCCGATCTTCATCTCGTCGCTGGCGCCGGAGAATATGTGCTGCAGCCGTTCGACGTAGTCCCGGGTCACCGCGAGCGGAGAGCTCCACGGAAGGCCGAAGGTGCCCCGCACGATCGCCTCGTGCGACGGGCCGATGCCGAGTACCAGGCGATTGCTGCTCGCCTCCTGCACCGACGCCGCCTGCTGGGCCAGCGCGAACGGCGGGCGCAGCGGAATCGGCACGACCGCGGTGCCCAGCTCCACGTCCGGCACCTCCCGGCCGGCGATAGCGAGAACCGTGAGCGTGTCGTGCCCGTTGAGCATCGGTCCCCAGTAGCCGGACAGGCCGTGCGTGCGGACCCGGCCCACCTCGCCCACGACTGAGTCAATGCTGCCGCGGATCGTCGATCCCGAGTGCAGCCCGATTCGCATCTGTCCACTCCTCGCGCCGCCAGTGCCCGGGCCCGGAGTCCCCGCTGGACTGCGTCCTGCCGCAAACTCGACTCCGACGTCGAATCTATTTTGCTGGACAGGCACTGTCAAGGTCACAGCCGGGCGGCGACACCGATCAGAACACGGCGAGCGGGTTCATCGGAGAGCCTGTGGCGGCTCGCAGCGGCAGCACCGGGAAGACCAGGAGGAAGTGCCAGCGGTCCTCCTCGCGGCAGACGTCGTGCAGCTCTCCGAGGGCGAGGTTGTCGATCAGCCATAGCCCCATGGCCACGATGGTGACGACGTGCCAGGCCGGGAAGCGCACTTGTCCGGCCGCGCGGGCCTCGCCCGCGACGTCGGTGCCGAGGACAGCGATCTCACGCTCGGCGAACCAATCGGCGCACTCGATGGCGAAGCCGGGAGCGCCCTGACTGGCCGGGTCGATCCTCCCGGCCGCCTGCTCGCGTGAGTCACGCCCGGTCCGAACGAAGACGATGTCGCCCCGGCCCACGGTGACGTGCTCACGCGCCTCGCAGGCCTCAAGATCGGCCATCGTGATCTCCGCACCGGGCCCGAGAGCGTCCGGGTCGGCGAGGTCTAGCAGCACGCCGCGGCCGACGGTCTCACGCGCGGCCGCGGCCACCCCGAGCGAGGCAGCGCCGGACAGCGCGCTGACCTCCGCGGCGGGACGGTCGTTGTACATCCGCTGGTTCCAGAAGACGTGCGAGAGGGCGTCGAGGTGCGTGACGTCGTACCCGTGGATGTGCAGGCCGATCCACTCCTCGGCGAAGGAGTAGCCCTGCGGCGCGGCTTCAGTTCCGCTCCGCAGCACGTGCCGCAGCAGACGCTGCTCGGCGAAGACCGTCGTCGGATCGGGCAGCGGGCGCGCGCAACTGACCACCCGGCCGCTCGTGACGCTGTTCGCCGCCGCGACGCGCGCCGCGGGTGTGATGTGGTTGAGAGTGCCCAGCTCGTCGTTCGCGCCCCACCGGCCCGCGTTAGAGAGCCGATTGACCGCGGCCACGACTTCGTCATGCAGCGTCATGTGTCACCGTCCCGGGCGAGGTGTGCCGCGGCACCGGATGGTGCCACGTCCGGTCAGAATGCGTACTGGTGCGCGCCGCCGTCGACGGGCACGCAAGCGCCGTGGATCCAGTCGCCGCCCGGCCCGACCAGGAACATTACCGTGGCGGCGACGTCCTCGACGCCGCCGATCCGCCCGGCCGGGATCGGGTGCTTAGCGAGCATGCGGCGCATGACCTCCTCGGTCGTGATGTTGCGAGCCTGCGCGCTGGCCTCGGCGTGGCGCTGCGACGACTCCGTGCCGATCACGCCGGGGAGCACGCAGTTGACGGCGACCCCGTGCGGAGCGAGCGCGCGGGCCGCCGCCTGGGTGAAGTTCACCAGCGCCGCCTTCGCCGCCGAATAGGGCGCGAATATCGGGTCCGGCTCGCGCGCCACGCTCGAGGCGATGTTGACAACGCGGCCCCAGCCGCGCTCGACCATCGCCGGGGCGAGTGCCGTCGTCAGCGTGACGGCGGGGGTCAGGTTCCGGGCGAACCCGGCCGCCCAGTCCTCGGGGGTGAGACTGAGCAGCGGTTTGGCCACTCCCCCGCCGATGTTGTTCACCAGGATGTCGATACCACCGAACCGCTCACGTACCTCGTCCACCGTCCGCTGCTGCCCGGCCGGCAAGGTCAGGTCGGCGACAAGCACATCGATCTGCCCGGCGCCGGCGGCAGCCAGCTCCTGCAGCGGCTCGGGGCGACGGGCCGTGGCCAGCACGCGGGCACCGCCGCGCGCAAGCTCGAGCACGATCTGGCGACCGATGCCGGCGCTGCCGCCGGTCACCAGCGCGGTCTTTCCCGCTACCACCTCAGCTCGTCTCCTCGCTGGCCCCGGCGAGCAACGCAGCTAGCATGCGCCGCGCCGCGGGCCGGTCGATCTTCAGCATCGCGTTCCGCGGCAGGCTCTCGGCGAAGCGGAACTCGGACGGCACCTTGTACGCCGCGAGCTGCTCGCGGGCGTAAGCGGTGAGGACGGCCGCACTCACCCCCTCATCGGCCGCCACCAGGGCGACGACCCGCTCACCGAGGCGTTCGTCGGGCAGGCCGAACACCGCGCTCTCTCGCACCCCTGGGTGACGTTGCAGCGCCCGCTCCACCTCAGCGGGCGAGACGTTGGCGCCGCCGCGGACAATCAGGCTGCGCTTGCGGTCAACGATCGTGACGGTGCTGTGGGTATCGAGGAAGCCGATGTCGCCGGTGCGCAACGGCCCGCCAGCTGCGCGGGACAGTCCGGCAGCTGTCCATTCGCCGAGCATCGGGGTGTAGTAGCCGGCCCAGGCGCCCTCGGTCGCGGCCGAGAGCCAGATCTCGCCGACCTCACCGAGCGGGAGCAGCTGACCGTCCCCGTCCACCACCAGGGCCCGGAGGTAGGGCAAGACTCGCCCGCTGCTGCCGGGCGGGGCCGGGGCATCCCAGTCCTCCACTGCGGCCACAGTCGGCACCTCGGTGAGGCCGTAGGTCCGGGCGATGTCGACTCCGAACTTCCCCCGGTACGCCGCTTTGAGCTCATCCGAGCAGCCCGCGCCGCCGGTCGACGGGTGATCGAGCGAAGCGAGCAGGTCCGGCGTCACCCGCTCGTCGCGCACCAGGTCGAGGACGATCGCCGGCGGCAGGCTTATGGTCGTGACTCGCTCGCGGCTGATCTGGCCGGCCACTTCCGGCGCCCGCCGGCTGTCGATGAGCACGCAGGTCGTTTGCGCCTGCAGGCTGAACAGCGGCCCCAGCGCCATCACGTTCCCGATCGACAGCGGCAGGCACACTCCCATCCGCGGGTGGGCGCCGAGGATCTGCTCGCGACTGCGGTAGTAACCGGGCAGCAGCAGGTTCCAGTGACTGTGCCCGATGGCGCGCGGGTTGCCGGTAGTACCGCTGGTGAAGGCGATGATCGCGAGCGTCCCTGGGTCAGGCGGATCGGCACGCAGCCGGCGCCCGCCGTCATCGGCCAGAGACTCCTCGACACGGCCGGCGTCGATCACGGCGCCGGTCCCGGCTGGCCGCAGCCCCCCGGCGCTCGCCGGCCGGGCGACGATGGCGCCGGCGCCGACCGAGTCGATCAGCTTTTGCCGTTCGGGGAGCGGGGAGCGCGGATCGAGGCCGATCCAGACCATGCGCGAGCAGACAACAGCCAGGAAACTGACGACCGCGGCCACCTCATTGGGCAGGCAGACCGCGACGCGGTCACCCGGCCGGAGGCCGCGGCGGTGCAGCGTCTCGGCCGTCGCGGCGACGCGCTGCCACAGCTGCCGGTAGGTCAGCCGGGTGGTGGCGTCGACGACCGCCGCCGCGTCGCCGAGCGGCTCGGTAGCCAGGAGGACATCGAGGATCGACGTCGTCTGCGGCGGCGCCGACTCGTTGTCAGTCACTGGTCGGGGCCCTCTCCCGTCGGGGGGTATTAGCTGGCAATCTATATCAAGATAGAGATGAATGACCCGGAGGAGATCGCCCACGCTACGTCGCCGTCCTGCCGGGACGGGCTGCACGATCGGCGCGAGAGGCGCCCGACATTAGCCGGATTACATTGCATACAATCATACTGCTGTTAGTCATACCGGGACGGCTGCGGCACCAGGGAGGTTGGCGGCGCGTGAGCCAGGACCGAAGTGCAGATTTCGAGCACCTGGGATCGCGGCTGCGCAAGTCTCCCCGGGTGGGCGCCGAGGTCGCCGCGATCCTGCGCGACAGCATCCTCGACGGATCGCTGGCCAACGGCCAGCTATTGCCGAAGGAGGACGACCTCGTCGCGAGCTTCCGGGTGAGCCGGCAATCCATCCGCGAGGCCATGCGCATCCTCGAGACCGAAGGTCTCGTGACCGTGCAGCGTGGCAACGTTGGCGGCGCGCGAGTGCACGCGCCCAATGCCGGCGGCGCGGCCTACATGCTGAGCATGGTGCTGCAGAGCCAGGGCACGACCTTCGGCGATTTGGCCGTCACGCTCAGGCACCTCGAGCCCATTTGTGCCGAGCTGTGCGCACTGCGCCCCGACCGGGCCAGCGCAATCGTGCCGCGGCTGCGCGCGCACAACGCGTCACTCCGGGACGCGGTGGCCGAGGAAGCGGAATTCACCAGGGTCGCTCGTTCGTACCACCAGACGGTCGTGGCGCTCAGCGGCAACCACACGATCGAACTGATCATCGGCACGCTTGAGTTGCTGTGGTCGGCGCAGGCTCAGACGTGGGCCCAGCGGGCGACGACACAGCGGGAGTACCCGTCACGTTCCCAGCGAACGCAGGTAGTGCGCGCGCACGAGCGAATCACCGACCATATCGAGGCTGGTGATGGCGACAAGGCCCGGCTGGCTTTCCGGCGTCATGTCGAGGCGGCGCAGGAACACATGCTCACCTGGGCCGAGTCGATGACGATCTCAAGCCTGCCGCTACGCCTCGATACCCGTCCCGTCTGACCCCCACTTCTCACAGCGGCAGCAGCTCCGGCAGCCGGCGGGTGCGCAGGATCTGCACGCCGAGCTCGTAGGTGAGCGCGCGCGACGAGCCGAGCAGCTCGTCGAGCAGCAGCGCGCGCCGAAGGTAGCGGTGGAACTGGTGCTCGTAGGTGAATCCCATACCGGCCAGCACCTGCTGGGCGTGCCGCATGGTCACGCGCGCGTTGCGACCAGCAACCGCCTTAGCCATCGACGCGCTGACCGGCGAGCAGTCGTCCCACGCGCCGTCAGCTGCGGCTCGGGCGCCCTCCACAGCGACGTGCGTCTCGGCCAGGCGATGCCGGACCGCCTGGAAGCCCGAGATCGGCCGGCCGAACTGCACCCGGCTCAGGGCGTGCTCGCGAGCCAGCGCGAGCATGGTCGCAGACAGCCCCACCAGTTCGTGCGCGACGGCGCGGCGGCCCGCGGCCAGTCCGCTGGTCCAATCCGCCAGCTTCGCCGCCGCCAGGTCGACCTCAACGCCGGACGGGCCCGTGCCGAGCTCAAACAGCTCGTGGTCCGGGTCGATGCCGTGCAGCGCGCGCACCCGCACGGCTGACGCGGGCACTTGCACTGCGACGTCGGACTCATCGTGCGCGCAGATCACTACGACCTGCTCGTCCGCCGCGGGCTCCCGCAGCGCGACGGCACGCAGGCTTAGCCGCCCGTCGCCGTCGAGGGTGCCCGGCTGGCCGGAGTGCCCGGGCCGCGGCAGGGCGAGCACATCACCGGTGCCGGCACAGCTGCCAGCCGCGGCGTCAACCACGATGGCCAGTGCCTCGCTGGCGTGGGCGACCCGGCCCTGGTTCTCGAAGAGGAACTCGACCGCCGCGCGCGGGTCGTCGGTGAGCGCCTCAGCCCAGCCGAGCTCGGCGAGTACCGCGTCGAGCGGGCGTCCAGTGTGCTCGCTGGTCGCGCTGCGCAGCGCATCGGCATACAGGCTCCGGTCGGTCGCGTCCATCATCGGTCCCTCCCCAGGCCGAGCACGCGCTGAGCCAGGATGTTGCGCTGAATCTCCAGGCTTCCGCCATAGATCGAACTGGCGCGCGAGTACATGAACTCCGAGCGCCACCGTTCGGCTTCGCGGTCATCGCCGAGCACGACACCGTCGGCCATGCCGTCGAGCACCACATCGAACATCGCCTGCTCGGTCTCGACCAGAAGCAGCTTGTCAACGGAGGTCTCTGGCCCGAGGACCCCGCCGGCCCCGGCCCGGTACTGGGTTGCCCGCGATCGCGCGCGCAGCGTGAACAGCTGCTGCACGACCTGGCCGAGCGCGGCCGGCGCGACCAGATCCTCGGGAACTGTCTCGACGAAATGCACGAGCTCGCGGCGCAGGTAAGCACCGCGATGCCACAGTGACGTGCTGCGCTCGAGCGGCAGCAGCGACATCGCGAACTCCCAGCCCTGGCCCTCCCGGCCGATCATGCGCTCGGCGGGGATCTCGACCTCCTCGTAGAAGACCTCGCAGAACTCCTCGATGCCGTCCATGGTCCGCACCGGCCGGATTGTGATGCCGGGCCAGTCCATGTCGATGAAGAAGGCCGAGATGCCCTCGTGCCGCGAGTCAGGACTGCCAGTGCGGGCGAGCAGCACGCCGTGCTCAGCCAACTGGGCGTAGCTCGTCCACACCTTCTGCCCCTGCACGACCCAGTTCGCACCGGAGCGACTCGCCCGGCACTGCAGGCTCGCGAGGTTACTGCCGGTGGCGGGCTCGGAAAAGCCCTGGCACCACAGCACATCGCCGCGCAGAAACGGCGGCACGAAGCGAGTGATCAACTCGTCGTCGGCGAAGCTGATAACGGATGGGGCCAGGAACTCCGCCATCGAGTAGGCGTTCGGAGACACCAGGCGACGTGTCATCAACGCCTCGCCGAGATAGGCGCGCAGCACCACCGAGCCGCCCTGGCCGCCCGCGATCTCGGGCCAGCCGAAGCGCCCCCAGCCGGACTCCCAGAGCGCCTTCTTAACCCGGCTGAGCTGTTCCACCTCGTCGTCGAGCGGAGCCTGGCTCGGCTCGCCGGGAGTCAGCTCGCCGGCGTTGGCATCGAGCCAGGCGTCCAGACCGGACCGGTACTCATTCAGTTCCATGTCAGCTCCACAGTCGCTCCAGGGTTCAGGCCGACGCCTTAGGCACATGCTTGCCCGAGTTGAGCTGACCGCTGCGGCGCAGGAAGGTCAGTGAGCGGCTGCGCACCCGCCAGCCCTCGGGCGTACGAAGGTAGGTGTCGGACCAGTAGCCGAGCCGGGCCGCGTGGGTGGCCTGGTCGACCCAGTAGACGATCTGCTCCCCGGTCGCCTCGTCGCCGTCGATCTCGACTAGCGGAGGTGCGGCGACGACTAGGCCGTGCGGCGCGCCGTCGAGGTAGGCGGGCAACTCCTCGACCGTGCGGGTCTCGCCGAAGGCGTGATACGTGCCGTCGGGCGTGAAGACCGACACCGCGCCCGCATAGTCGCCCTTGGACATGCTCAGGGCGTACCGCGCGAGCACCTGGGTGATGTCGATGACGTCGTTGTGATACGACGACTCAGTCATGGTGACTCCTTGCCGGATGAGGTGAAACGAGGGTCGAGAGCATCGGATCAGGTCAGGTGGTATCCGGGTTGCGGCGCAACCGCGCGGCGAGAGCAGTCGGCCGCTCCGTGACGTCCTCGGCGACAAGGCGCCGCGCCACCTTGCCGGTCGCGGTGCGGGGCATCGGCTGAGTCCAGACGACGATCTGCTCCGGCAGCTTCCAGGTGGCGAGGCCGGCTGCCCGCAGGCCGCCGACGAGCCGGTCCAGGCCGGCCTGCGGGTCGTCGCTGCCAGCGCCGCCCGTCGGGCCGTCGTAGTCGAAGCGAACCGCGAGCACGAGCCGCTCACCAGTCTGTTCGTCAGGCACCCCGTAGGCGGCGACCTCGGCGACACCGGGCAGCCGTCCAGCGTGGTCGTCGACCTCCAGCAGCGAGATCTTCAGGCCTTTTCGCGCAACCATCTCCTTGATGCGCCCGGTGATGGTCAGGCGCGTCCCGTCGAAGCGGGCGAGGTCGCCCGTGCGGTACCACCCGCCGGGTGCGAAGGCGTCCGCGTTGTGCTCGGCGTCGAGGTACCCGAGAAAGCGCATCGGTCCGCGCACCATCAGCTCACCCGGCCCGTCGCCGTCGACGCGCAGCTCTGTACCGGGAGCAGCGACTCCCTCGTCGCGCAGCCGCGCCTCGCCCTCGTCGCAGAGGGCCGTCGCCGCGGCGCTCGGCACTTCCGACGAGCCGTACATGCGGACGGGGCGGATCGCGTACCGGCCCAGCGCCAGCTGCAGCAGCGGCCGCGGACCATCGCCCCGCCGAGGGCGATCGCCCGCACCGGCAGCTCCGGTCGATCCTCGGCCACCGCCTGCCTGATCAGCTCCTCGACGATGATCGGCGGGCTCCCGATCAGCGACGCGCCGTTCGCGCAGAGCCGGGCCAGCGACGCGGCCGGCGCGAAGCGGTCGTCCAGCAGCAAGGCACCGCCGCACTCGAGCATCCGGAGGGTTTGGATGAGCCCCGTGACGCTGGCCAGTGGCGAGGCGACGTAGGCGATGTCGTCCGGTCCGGCGATGAGCGGATGGCCCCAGTTGAACCCGCCGGCCCGCAGCGTGTTCAGGCTGTGCACCACCCCTTTCGGCCGGCTCGTGCTGCCCGAGGTGAACAGTACGGCCGCCGGTTGCTCCGGGTCGGGCTCGGCCCAGTCGCGATCAGGCGTGGCCGCAGCCACCAGGTCGTCCAGGTGGGCGACGGGACGGCCAGTGCGGGCGAGATCAGCACCGGCCGCGAAGTCCGCCGCGCTCAACACGAGCCGCACGTCGTCGTGCCGGGCGGCCAGTTCGACGTCGGCCCGCCCGCAGCGCCGGTCGAGCATCATTGCGACCGCCCCGGTCCGCAGCACCGCGAGGAACGCCACGACACCGGCCACCGTGATCGGCGTTACCACCACGACGGCAGTGCCGCACCTTGCCCCCCGCGCCCGCAGGAAGCCCACCGCGCTGCTGACGCGCTCCTCGAGCGCGCGATACGTCCAGACCGCCCCGCCGTCGATCACGGCGACCCGGTCAGGAGTGGCCGCGGCGACCGACTCGACCCCGTCCCGCAGGGCAACCGCGTTCCAGTACCCCTCCGCCAGGTAGTGCTCGCGGAGAGGGGCCGGGACCGCCTCGGCGTGGGACAGATCCATCGGTCTACTAGCCCCGTGGCGCCGGCAACACGGGGGTTCTCGGGGCGAGTCCGAACTCCTGCCCGGCGATCTGCATCGCCAGCACGTGCGACATCGACCGGCTTTGCGTGAAGCTGCTGCCGGTGACCCAGAAGCCCGGCTGCGGCGTCCGTCGCCACATGTTGCGCATCTCACCGTCCTCGCCGATGCCCCAGATCGGGCCCACCCGTTCGGCCATCCCGTCACCGAACAGGTGCCGCACCTTGTCCTGCATATTGCCGAAGCCGACAGCGAGCACCACGAGGTCCACGCCCAGCGTGTCGCCGTCAGTGAAGACAACGTGGTCCTTCTCCAGCCGGGCGATCTCGGCGCCGTTCTTTATCTTGATCTCGCCGTCGATGATCATCTGCGAAGCACCCACGTCGATGTAGTAACCCCCGCCGTGCCGGTAGAACGCCATCAGCATGCCGCCGCCGTCCTCACCGAGGTGGGTGCGGAAGCCCGCCCGGTTGAGTCCGGCCAGTAGCTCGGCGTCGGCCTCGGCAATGCGCCGCGTGACGTCACCCTGTAGCTGAGCGACCAGCGGCATCGGCGCGGCCAGACCGGTGAGGTCGATGTCCTCGAGCGGCCCGACGCCCTCTCCGTAGCGCGAGTACACCATGGCCGCGCCGGGGCTGAGGCTAATCACGACGGTGGCCTTGCGCTGCAGGATCGTCACGTCGCCACCCGCAAGCGCGCAGTCGCGGGCGATGTCGTGGGCGCTGCTGCCCGTTCCCACCACGAGGATCCGCTTGCCCTCGACCGACAGGTCACCGGTGTAGTCCTGGGCGTAGAGCACCTTGCCGTCGAAACGCTCGGCACCGGGGATGTCGATGCGCACCGGATCACCGGAGATACCGGTCGCGAGAACGACGTGACGCGGCGACACGACCCGCTGCTCGCCGTCGCGCCGCACGCGCAGATGCCAGCGCAGCTCCCGGTCGTCGAAGGCGCCGTGCTCGAGCCTGGCGGCGGTCCACACGTTCAGATCCATCGCGCTGGCGTAGAACTCCAGCCAGTCACCGAGCTTGTCCTTGCCCGTATAGAGCGGCCAGCTCTTGGGGAACGGCAAGTACGGGAAGTCGTTCATCCACACTTCGTTGTGCAGGTACAGCGACTTGTAGCGGTTGCGCCAGTTGTCGCCGACTCGGGGCAGCGACTCGAGGACGAGGGTGTCGACCCCTAGCCGGCCCAGCCGGGCGGCGACGGCCAGACCAGCGTGACCGGCCCCGACGACGACGACCTGCGGCTCGTGGTCGCGGTAGTCCAGGTGGGCGCGCCGCTTGGCGGCCCAGTCCTCACCGGGCTGATCGAAGCCGCGAGGGCGGCGCGGGCCAATCGCCTCGGGATGGCCCTTGAGCGCCTGCAGCACCGTGACGATGGTCCACGCCCGCCATTCGCGGGGCGAATCGGCCGACTCTGAGCCTTCGTGCCGCAGCCGGAAGTGGCCGCGGCACAGCCCGGCTTCGGTCTCGAACCGGAAGAAAGCCTCGACGTAACCGCCGCGCGGGTCGGCAACGAACTGCAGGTTCGCTGTCTCATCGATCTCGAACCCGCGGGCGCTCGCGACCGCCAGCCCCTCGGCCAGCCGGCGACCCACGCTCTCGGGCCTGTGCGCCCAGTCCAGATCCCAGGTCAGCGCGAGTACGTCCCGCCACCAGCCGTCCTCCAGCACCAGGGTGGCGAGCGCGACGGCGTCGCCGGCGGCCGCCACCGACGCGAACTCGGCGAGCCAGTCGTGCGCGATCGTCCGGGGGTCGACGACCTCGGGCCGCGCTCCGCTCTCGCGCTCAGGAGCCATGCCGTACCTGTCCGGTGCCATCCTGCGAAGGACGCCAGTGCTCCAGTGCAGCTGACCGGGCGTGCGCGCGGCGGCCCCCGGCCTCCAGGCTCACCGCGTGTAGCCGCAGCGACCACAGGTGCAGGTCGAACTCGCGGGTCAGCCCGATTGCCCCGGTCAGCTGGTGGCTCTCGCGCACGACGCGCCGGGCGGTTACGCACGCCAGCGCCGCCGCCTTGGCCGCCGCTTCGGGAGCAGCACCCAGCCACGCGCCCTCGTAGGCGAGCAGCCGAGCGCCCTCGACGAGCACATACAGCTCGGCCGTTCGATGACGCAACGCCTGGAAGGCCGCAAGCGGGCGGCCGAACTGCAGCCGGGCCGGCAGGTAGGCGAGCAGCACGCCGAGGGCGGCCGACATGAGCCCGGCCGCCTCGCCGGCCAGTCCCAGCCGCCATAGCGCCATGGCCCGGATCCCGTTGCCGACGACGACCCGGTCGGTGATCGTGGCCCGGCCGAGCGGGTATCCGTACGGCGAGGGCAGCTCCGCCGCGCCGCCTGGGTCGAGAGTGCACAGGTAGGCCCCGGCATCGCTCACGAGCAGGCCGCGCTCGGCCCCGGCAACGTAGCGGCCCCGGCCGCAAGCGTCGAGCAAGGGCAGCGGCCCGGGTCGTAGCTCGAGGCCGAGTCCTGGCGCCACGAGGCACTTGGCGATCGCCGAGACGTTGCCAAGCCCCTGCGCGATGGTCTGGATCGCGAGCACCGCGTCCAGATGGCCGCGGCCAGATCCGTCGCCGAACACCGAGAACCAGTCCGACTCGGTCAGACGCCGGTCGAGATCGCTGTCGAACGCCGGGCCGAGTACCCTGGCCCGGATCGGTCCGCCGTGCGCCTCGAGCAGGGCGGCGAGGGCGTCAACCAGCGCGTTCTGGTCGGCATCGAAGTCGAAGTTCATTCAGCTGTGCTCACGTTGGATGATCGTCGAGGCGACGGTGTTGAGCTGCATCTCGTACGTACCGGACGCGATCCCGGCGGCGAGAGAGTTGCGGAACTGGCCGTCGGCGACGCTGCCCTCGACGACCCCATCCAGTCCGCTCAGGTCGCTGCAGACGTCGCCGACCGCGCGCTCGGCCAGCACGATCGCGGCGCGGGCGGCACTGGCGTCGGCGTGGCGGGCATGGCCCCTGACGCCGCCGTCGACGGCCCGCCAGGCCAGCAACCGGGCCGCGTCGCACAAGGCCAGCGTCTCACCGAGGACCTCCACCGAGCCGTCGGCCGAGTCGAGGAGGTCGTCAGCCTGAGCGATCAGCTCCTCGAGCACCTTCACGGCGCGGACGTAGCGCGGATTGCCGACGCGCTCATTCGCGAGGGCGCCCCGCATGATGGTCCACCCGGCCCCTTCGGGTCCCAGCCGCATCGACTCGTGCACGCGCACCGCGTCGAGGGTGAGCTCATGGAACGCGTGGCTGCCGATGATCGCGTCGATCGGCCGCACCCCGAGTCCCTCGCTGGACATGGGCACCAGGAAGATGGTGATGTCCGCGCGTGGCTGCTCGTGCACCCCGGTGCGGGCGAGTAGCAGGCAGTGCGACGCGTCGCCGGCGTAGGACGTCCAGATCTTCCGCCCGTCGATCACGTACCACTCGCCGTCTCTGCGAGCTCGGGTACGCAGCGATGCGAGGTCGGAGCCAGCGTCGGGCTCGGAGAACCCCTGGCACCACACCATCTCGCCCTGCGCGATCAACGGCAGGAACTTCGCGCGCTGCTCGTCAGTGCCGTACTCCATCAGCGCCGGGCCGATCCAGTTCGCGTTCATGTACTGCGGACCGCGTGGCTCACCGTTCGCCCACATCTCAGCGCTCAGGATGCTGTACTGCCACTGCGTGGCCCCGCGCCCGCCGAACTCGGCCGGCCAGTGCGGCACGAGCAGGTCACGCTCGGCCAGCGTGCGGTTGAACGCCTCGGTCTCGGCCGAGTGCTGTGAACTGCCCAGCGATGACGGCCGGCGGTCCCAGCCCGGCGGGAGCAAGGCGAGCGCATCGCGCACCTCGTCCCGGAAGGCCAGTTCCTCAGGCGACAAGTCGAACTCCACGAAGTGGCCTAACCTGCGGCGCCGGCAGCAGGCCCGCCGGTGAAGGGCACGTACTCCGTCATGTCGCGGGCATACACCTGCAGCTGCGGGTCGATGTCAGACCGGAACGCAGCGGCGATGCGCGCCGGCGTCCACTCGGTATTGCTGAGGAACGGGCCGACCGCATGCGGGTGCGCATAGAGATGCAGGTCGTCACCCCACATCCGCACGACCTGCCCAGTCACGTGCCGGGACAGGTCGGACAGCAGGAAGATCGTCAACGGAGCGATCTTCTCGGGCCCCCAGTGGACAACGCTGCTGCGCATGGTCTCGGTGTTCTTTACCTGCTGGGTGTAGGCAGTCGGGGCGAGAGCGTTGACCCGGATACCGCGGTCGCGGTACTCGGCCGCCCAGGCGTAGGTGAACGACGCCACCGCACCTTTGCTGGCGGCGTAGGCGGCTACGTAGGGCAGGCCGCTCAACGCCCCTGAGGTGACGTTGAGGATGTTGCCGGGCCGTCCCGACTCGACGAAGTAACGCAGCGCAGCCACGCCAGGGAACATCGAGCCGACGACGTTGATGTCCATCATCTGGCGAATGCGCTCGGGCGTGTCCTCGTGCGACGGCGATACGTAGTGCCAGCCGGCGTTGTTCACCAGGGCGTCGAGCCGGCCGAACTGCTTGACCGCCGTGCCGACGAGGCTGTTCGCGACATCCCAGTCGGTGACCGAGCCGGCCACGCTGGCCACCGGGGCGCCGAGCCGGCGGGCCTCGGCCTCGGCTTCGGCCAGCCCGGCCTCGTCGATGTCGTTGAGTACGAGGGTGGCACCCTGGCGCACGAGCGGCTCGACATAGCCTCGCCCAAGGCCTGCGGCCGCCCCGGTCAGGACGATCACACGGCCAGACAGCAATCCGGTTCCGGCCGCGCCGTCTTGTCCGTCCTGCGCCGGCTCTGCCACGCCGATCACGACCTCTCGCCCGAGATGTGCGCCCAGCCGGCCACGGAAACCCGGCCGGATCCGACGACGCTAGTCAGTTGAATCTATAGCAGGATTACAAAGACAGACGCTAGACGCTCAGACGGTCGCAGTCTATCGATTTCGACATCGAGATTATATAGTGGGAGCGTCCCTGACCGGATTCGCGCGGAGGCGATCCCGTGACCACACCCGCGTATCTGCGCAAGCCCACCTTCGACTCGCCGGTAGCCGAGCGCGAGCACCGCAAGCAGCGACTGGCCGCCGGACTGCGGCTGTTCGCCAAGTTCGGTTTCGAAGAGGGCGTCGCCGGCCACATCACCGCTCGCGACCCCATCGAGACGAGCACCTTCTGGGTGAACCCCTTCGCGATGCCGTTCGCCCACATTCGGGTCAGCGACCTCATCCGCGTCAACAGCACCGGCGACGTCGTCGAGGGCGATTACCCGGTCAACCGGGCCGCGTTCGCGATCCACTCCCAGATTCACGCCGCGCGGCCCGACGTCATTGCCGCCGCGCACTCGCACTCGATCCACGGCCGCGCGTTCTCCTCGCTCGGCCGCACGCTCGACCCGATCAACCAGGACGCCTGCGCCTTCTACGGCGACCATGCGCTATTCGACGACTACACCGGTATCGTTACCGACCTCGACGAAGGCAAGCGCATTGCCCACACGCTCGGCGGTGGCAAGGCCGTCATCCTGCGCAATCACGGCCTGCTGACGGTCGGGCGGACCGTCGACGCCGCGCTGTTCTGGTTCATCGCGATGGAGCGCAGCTGCCAGGCGCAGCTGCTCGCGCAAGCGGCGGGCGATCTAGTCTTGATCGGGCCTGACCAGGCCGCGGCCACCCGGGCCGACATCGGCACCGACGGGTTCGGCAGGCTCTCCTTCCAGCCGCTCTGGCAGAAGATCATTCGCGAACAGCCCGATCTGCTGGACTGAGCCCGGCCTAGCCCGTCGTCGCCTCCTCCTCCTCGGTGGTCTCGCCGAGGTAGGACCGCTTAACGACCGGGCTGCTCATGACCTCGTCTGGCAGGCCGATGTGCAGCACCTCGCCGAAGTTCATGGCAAGGACCCGGTCGCAGTTGGCGACGACGAACCCAGGATCGTGGTCGATCAGCACCGTCGTGCGGCCCAGCTCCCGGAGTTGCGTCAGCGCGTCCGAGATCGATCCCCGCGACTGCCCGCTAACGCCCGACGTCGGCTCGTCCAGCAGCAGCAGATGCGTGCCTGACACCACGGCCCTGGCGATATCGACCAGCTTCTGCACCGCGCTCGACAGCTCGCCGAGCCGGCGGCCGGCATACGGTGTCAGGCCGAACTGCGCCAGCGCGTCAGCCGCCCGGTCCATGCGCTCCAAGCCCTTCGCCGGCTTCTTCTCCGAGCGCCGCTGCCGGTGCCGACCGAACCCGAGAGCGCCCACCACATTGTTGGGCAGCTCGCCCAGCGCGACGAGCTCCAGTGCGGTCAGCTCACGGAAGTAATGCGTCGACTGCAGGCTACGGCCGATGCCGTGATGGCGGATGTTATGCGTGCTGGTGTGCCGCAGGTCCACGCCGCCGTAGGTGACCGAGCCGGATGCTGGCCTGATGACGCAACTGATGACGTTCAGCAGGGTCGTCTTGCCCGCCCCGTTCGGGCCGATGATCCCGAACGTTTCGCCCGGCTGCACGGCAAAAGAGATCTGGTGGAGGATACGCGTGCCGCCGAGATAGACGTCCACACCGTCGACGACGAGCTGCCGGTCATTTACTTCAGCGCTCATTTTGCCCCAGATACCGGTCGAGGATGGAGTCGACGGCAAGCTCGGACATCGGTCCTGACGTCACCAGCGCCCCGCTGTCCATCACCTGCACCACGTCAGCCACGCTCAGCGACGCGTGCACGGACTGATCAGCCGCAAGGATCGTGAGGCCGCCCTCGTCGGCCAGACGCCGCAGGTAGGACATCAGCTCCCGGATGATGCCGGGCGCCAGGCCCAGCGAGAGCTCGTCGAACAGCAACACCTTGGGCTTACGCAGCAGCAGCAGGCCGGTCGCCAGCATCTGCCGCTCGCCGCCGCTGAGCATTCCGGCGCGGGTCGAGGCCCGCTCGCGCAGCCGCGGGAAGAATCCGAACACCTCTTCGATATCGGCCTTGTTCGAGGACGCGAGCCGCATTTGCTCGATGACGGCCATGTTGGCGAAGACCTTGTCCCGCTCGGCGACCAGGCCGACGCCCCGGCGCGACATCCCCAGCGGCGTGGGCCGCTTGATCACCTGGCCCTCTAGCGTGATGACCCCGCGCGCCCGGCCCGACTCGTGCGGCAGGAACCCGACGATGCCGCGCAGCGTGCTGGTCTTTCCGGCGCCGTTACGGCCGAGCATCACCGTGACCGTGCCCGGGTACAGGTCGACGGCGTAGTCCCTGACCGCCGAGGCCGTGCCGTCGTACACGACCTCCAGGCCGCGAACGGTCAGAATGGGCGAGCTCACGTCGCCTCCTGCGTCTTCTGGCGACGGACCGCCTGAACCAGGTGACGGGTTCCGGACTCGGCCTTGGCCAGCAAGCCCTCGATGCCGCGGGGCTCGAACAGCACCACGAGCAGGAACAGCAGCGAGAAGAGCCCGGCGTTCACTTCGGCCTCGTTGTTCGTGTACCAGCCGGCGCCGAGGCCGAGCGAGTTCATCCAACCGGGCACGTCGGACTGCAGGAGATACGGGAGCGCCGTGATCGCGACGGCACCGACCAGAGCACCAAGGCGCGAGCGGATGCCGCCGATGAACACCATGGTGATCAGCGTGATCGACAGGGTCAGGTCGAACGCAGAATAGTCCGCGATCCCGACGAGGTAGGCGAACAGGCAGCCCGCGGCGGCGGTGATCGCCCCGCTCGCGGCAAAGGCGTAGAGCTTCCAGCGGACGACGTCGACGCCGCTGATCGCTGCCGCGACTTCGCTCTCCCGCAGTGCGCGCCAGGCCAGGCCGACGCCAGTGCGCTCGATCAGCCAGATGAACGCGCAGACCAGGAGAAGGATGATCACCAGCGTGACGTACAGGCTCTTGCCCGCCGAGAGGTTGAGCGAGCCGAGGGTCAGCGGCGGGATCACCAGCCCGGCCGGGTGGTAGTCAGCCTCGTACTGCTCGGTGACCGCCGTGACGATGAACTGCAGCGCGAGGCTGGCCAGAAGCAGGTAGAGGCCGCGGAATCGCAGCCCGGGCAGGCCGACGACGAGTCCGATGATCCAGCCGACCACGATCGAGACGATCAGCGGCAGCGGGAAGGCGTGCAGGGGCGTGCCGACCAGCATGCCGGTAGTAAAGGCACCGACTGCCATGAACGCGCCGCCGCTGATGGCGATCTGGCCCGCACCGCCCATCAGCAGCGATTGGCCCATCGAAGCGACCGCGTATACGGCGCAGGACTGGCCGATCAGGATAATGAAGGGGCTGCCGAACAGTGCGTAGATGCCGAGCGCTATCAGGGCCAGCGCCATCAAGACGCGCGGGAAACTGCCCTCCCGCGGTACCAGGGAGCCAACGCCCAGGCGCCGCACAACCGGGGTCAGCGGCGCCGCGTCGGAATCGCGCGGGTCGGCGACCGCGACCTGCGCAGTGGCGTCGTCGTCGGTGGTCACAGCCGCACGACCTCATTCTTTCCGAACATGCCGGACGGGCGAAGGAGAAGCAGGCCGAGCATCACGCTGAAGGAGATCACTTCGACCCAGCCCGCACCCCAGATCTGCTGGACGGTGTTCTGGATGCCGGCCAGCAGCAAGCCGCCGAGCAGCGCTCCGCCGACCGAGTCCAGGCCGCCGAGGATGATCGCGGGGAACGCAAGCAGACCGACGTTCGAAACGCCGACCGGATCAACTGACGCGCGCAGGCTGAATGCGATGCCGGCCAGGGCCGCGGTGAACCCGGCCAGGCCCCAGGCAATGGTCGCGATGCGCGACGCGCTCACACCAAGGTGGACCGAGAGGGAGACATTGTCGGCGACCGCGTTCATCCGAAGCCCTAGCGGCGTGAACCGGAGGAGGATGAGCAACACGACGGTCGCGAAGACAGCGAGACTGACAGCGACTATGTCAGCGGTGGGCACGACCGCGCCCAGCCAGTTATAGGCATGGGTGGAGACGACGTTCGGCAAGGTCAGCGGAGCTGTGCCGAACTTGATGGCCACGCCCGCCTGCAACACCCCGGCAAGCCCGATTGTGGCCACTGATGTCGCGAATGCCTCCCGCGCGGCCACTCGCGCGAACACTATGAGGTACACCAAGGCACTGAACGCCGCGACGATCACGACCGTGATGAGCGCCGCTAGCAGGAACGGCCTGGAATTGTTCTGCTCGAGGTCGTAGAAGATGAACGCGCCGAGCAGCATGAAACCGCCCTGGCAAAAGCTGAGGACCTTCGATGCACGGAACAGGAGCGCGAAACCCACACCGACCAGACCGTAAATCGACCCGGAGGCGATCGATCCCTCCACCACCTGCGCAGCCACGTTCATGACGCCACCCGCCCATCATTCGTTCTTGGGCTTGTCGCCGACGTCGGCCGGCAATTTCTTGACTTCGACGTCATAATAGGGAGCACCTCCGGGCCTGTCAATGAACATCACCCCTCGTTGCAAGGCTGAGCACCGCTCGAGACCCTCCTCATCGGTTGCCGTGTCCGCTCCGGCCCGGAGCAGCCAGACGCGGTCAGTGCGGGACCTGAAGGCTGTAGCCGCCGTCGGCGAGCACCTCGGCTCCGGCCAGGAACTCCGCCGACGGCGCGGCCAGGAACGCCACCACCTCGGCGATGTCATCCGGATGCCCGATCCGCCCGATCGGCTGCGTGGCGGCGAGTCGTTCGATCGTCGCGGCGTCGAGCATCGGCGTCGCTATCGGGCCAGGCAGCACCGCGTTGACCCGGACGCCGAGCCGGGCCAGTTCGCCAGCGGCCGTCAGGCTGAGGCCGCGCGCGGCCCATTTCGAGGCGGTGTAGCCGACGTTTGCCGCGGGCACCCGATACGCGGCCGCGCTCAGGGTGTTGACGATGGCGGGCGAATGCGCCTTCTGCAGCAACGGCAGTACCGCGCGGATGCCCGCGAACGGACCGAAGGCGTTCACCCGCCACTGCCGCTCGAAATTCTCGACGGTCTCGTCGAGGAAGCTGCGCCCGTTCAGGTAGCCGGCGTTGTTGACCAGCACGTTCAGCCCGCCGAAGCGCTCCTGGACCGCGGCCACCGCCGCCCGCCAGCTCCGCTCACTGGTGACGTCGAGCTCGAGGGCGAGCACGTCGGGATCGGCCGGCTCGGACAACGCCTGCTCCAGCTCGGCTACGAGCACGTCCCCGGCAGCCACCAGAACGCCGTCCCTGCGCAGCCGCCTGACGATGGCCAGACCCTGGCCACGGGCCGCTCCGGTCACTAGCGCCACTCGAGTGTCGCTCATCGCGACTGTCACCAGAACTCTCCTCTACTCCGGCCAGGCGGGGGCGTCTCTCCCGGCTCCGCCGGAGCCGGGAGAGACGCCCCCGCGCTGCGAGCTATCAGCCCGAGACCGGGAACGAGTCCACGACCGTGACCGTGCTCCCGACCTGGTGCAGCAGATACCAGGAGGTGTACGGGTAGTGGTTGGTCGCGGTGTAGCCGAAGTTGCCGCTGATGAGGCCCGGCAACGTGATCTGCGTGCTCTCCAGTGCCGTCTTCAGCTGCGCACCCGAGCAGGGGTAGCCGCACTTCTTCAGGGCCGCGCCGAACAACTCCGCTGTTGCGAAGGCCGGGATCGACTCACCCGCGTTCAGCGTCATCGTCGTCGGGGTGCCGGTGATGGTCGGCGAGATCGCCGTCACGTAGTTCTTCGCCGCCTGCCCGGTCGAGGTGGGCGTCGGGACCAGCGTGACGTCCATCGGGTAGACGTTCTTGTCGGTTGAGGTCGCCAGCGTCGGCAGGTTGCCGGTACCGTCCAGCCAGACGACCGGGATGTTCAGGCCCGCCGCCCGGATGCCCTTCAGCACCATCAGCATGCCCGGACCCGTGTGCGTGATGATCATGACGTCCGGGTGTGAGTTCACGACCGCAGTCACAGCCGACGACACGTCGGTCGCAGCGATGTTCAGCTCCTGCGAGGTCGTCAGATCGACGCCCGCGGCCTTGGCGGCTGGGCCCATCGACTTCGCGAGCGCAATGTCGGTGAGAGTGTTGATGTAGACGAACGCGGCCTTCGGGTTCGACTTGCCCGTGACCTTCTTCGCTGCGGCGAGCAGCGGGCTGGCTGCGGTCTGGTTTGCCGGACCCAGGTTGAACACGTACGGGCTTTGCTGATCGACTGACAGACAGGCCATCGGGATCTTGTAGCGCACAACGAACGGCGTCGCCGCGGTGCAGTCCGCGCTCAGGATGCCGCCGAACATTGCGTCCACGTTGTCGCTCGTGGCCAGCTGGGTGGCGTTGGTCGCCGCCTCGGACTGCTCGCCAGCATTGTCGAGAACCGTCAGGCTGATCTTGTGGCCGTTAATCCCGCCGGCCGCGTTGACCTGGTCGACGTAGGCCTTGATGCCAGCGGTGAGAGACAGGCCATAGTAAGCGAGCTCACCGGAGTTCTCGCCATTGATACCCCAGTTATAGGTGCCACCCTTGGTCGAGCCGCTGGCGGAGCTGCCGCCGCTGGGCTTGCCGCTGCTACTGCAGGCGGCAACTGCGAGCGCGGTGCAGGCGAGGACCGCCAGTGTTCGGACCGACAACCGGCCAGCTATCGGCATCTGATCCTCCAAATGATTAGAACGATGAAATTGACATCGACGTCACGCTAGATTTTGGTACGTCGCAGTGTCAAGCGCCAAGTCTTAATCGATACGTAACAATCTGACCCTCACGCGAAATCAGGCCGTCACCGTCGCGCCACCGCGCAGTTCCGACTGCCCGAGCAACCGGATCACGGGGTCATGTCCGCCGCCGTGCGAGCGACGACCGCGCGTACCACACCGCCCGACTTCGCGCCGGCCACGGCGTAGGCGCGCTGCACGTCCGCCAGCTCGAAGCGATGCGTGATCAGGTCCGCGACGGGCAGATCGCCCGAGTTGAGCAGCTCGGCCGCGATCTCGTAGTCATGCCGCCCCCGGACCTGGCCGTAGACGACCGGGAAGACCATCCGCAGCTCGCGTTTGAAGGCCGATCGGGCGTCGACCGGCTGCGGGAAGTCGAACAGGCCCAGGACGCTGATCTCGCCACGGACGGCCGCTACCCGGACCGCCAGGTCGATCGTCTCGGCCCGGCCGCCGACGCACTCGACCACGAGATCGGGGGCGAAGGCGGTGAGTTCCGTTACCAGGTCCTCGTCACGGTCGCGAAGCACCCGGTCGGCGCCCATGCTCTTGGCCAGCGCGGCCTGGTGGTCGTGGCGGGCAACGCAGACGATCTCGGCCGCCCCGAGGTACCGGGCGGCGGCCACCGCCAGCAACCCGGTCGCGCCCGCTCCGAGGACGGCGACCCGGACGCCGGAGAGGTCGTCCAGGCGTTCGGCGCACAGCGCCGTCGCGCGAATGGCGTGCACGCTGCAGCCCATCGGCTCCATCAGAGTCGCCACCAGCGGGTTCAGGCCGGCCGGGAGTCGCCAGGCACCCTGCACCCTGACTACGAACCGGTCCGCCAGTCCCCAGACGGGCAGTGTCCGCGGATGGCGGCAGAACCACGTCATGCCGGTCCCGCAGCCCTCACACGCACCGCACGCGGCCGCCAGCTGCGGCTCGAGGGCTACCAGGTCGCCGACGGCATGGGTCGTCACGCCCTCCCCCGTGCCCACCACCCGGGCGGCCGCTTCGTGCCCGAGAGCGCCTGGGTTATCCCGGCGGTCGGCGCCTATCAGCTCGGGATGGTTGAGGTGGTGCAGGTTGGAGCCGCAGATCCCGCAGGCGATCAGCTCCAGGCACACCTCCCCCGGGCCGGGCGCCGGCGGGTCCTCGATCGAGACAAGCTCGACCGTCCCCGGTGCGGTCACCTTGGCGGCACGAACCGTCACGGGTGCTCCTCCTCGTCAGTGCGTGATGCGGAGGCTGTGGCCGCCGTCGACGACGACCTCAGCGCCGGTGAGGAACGAATGCTCCGGCGAGGCCAGCACCGCCACGATGTCGGCGATGTCCTCGGCCGTACCGGCCCGGCCCAGCAGCGGCGCGCTCGAGAGACGCTCGATGGTCGCCGCGTCATGCATGGGCGTTGCGATCGGGCCCGGCAGCACGGCGTTGACGCGGATGCCGTATTGCGCGAGCTCCACTGCAGCGGACTGGCTGACGCCCCGCGCGCCCCATTTGGAGGAGTTGTAGGCCGCGTGCTTGTCGAACGCGCGGATCGCGGACGTGCTGAGCGTGTTGACGATCGCTGGCCGGTCGGCGACTTTCAGCAGCGGCACGGCAGCCCGGATGCCGAGGAACGGCCCGAGGGTGTTCACCCGCCACAGCCGTTCGAAGGCCTCGGCTGTCTCGTCCGCCAGGAACGCGCGGTGCAGGATGCCCGCGTTGTTGACGAGCACGTTCAGGCCGCCAAAGCGCTCCTGCGTGGCGGCGATCGCGTCGGCCCAGCTCTGCTCGTCCGAGACGTCAAGCGTGATCGGGAGGACTTGGTCGTCACCCATGGCCGCGACCGCGGCGTGCAGCTCGGCTACGAGGACGTCACCGGCGACTACAGCCAGGCCCTCCTTGCGCAGGCGATGGACGATGGCGAGGCCCTGGCCGCGTGCGGCTCCGGTGACCAGGGCTACTCGGGTGGCATTCATGACTGTCCTTCACGTCGTGGGCGGTCGTGCGGCGGTTGGCAGGCCGCCAGGGGTCAGTACGACTTGGGCAGGCCGAGCACGTGCTGGCTGATGTAGTTGAGGACCATCTCCTGGCTGACTGGCGCGATGCGCATCAGGCGCGACTCCCTGAAATAGCGCTCGACGTGGTACTCCCTGGCGTAGCCGTACCCGCCGTGCGTCTGGACGGCCGCGTCAGCCGCCTGGAAGCCCGCGTCAGCGCACAGCCACTTGGCCGAGTTCGCCTCCTTGGCGCACGGCAGGCCACGGTCGTAGCGCCGGGCAGCCTCGCGGGCCATCAGCTCCGCGGCGTCGAGCCTGATTGCCGCCTCCGCAAGCGGGAACGCGACCCCCTGGTTCTGCCCGATCGGACGACCGAAGACGACGCGGTTCGAGGCGTAGCTGACGGCGCGGCGCAGCGCCGCCCGGCCGATGCCGAGCGCCTCATGCGCGAGCAGGATCCGCTCCGGGTTGATGCCGTCGAGCAGATAGGTGAAGCCGCGCCCCTCCTCGCCGATCAGGGCTGAGCCCGGCAGCCGGAGGTCGTCGATGAACAGCTCGTAGGACGACACCGCATTGCGCCCCATCTTCGGGATCGCCTGCATCTGGACGGCAGGATCGGTGATGTCAGCGATGAACAGCGACAGGCCCTTCGTGGGGCGCGCCTCATCAAGGGGCGAGGTGCGAGCCAGCAACACTGCCTTCTGCGACTGGCCGGCCTTGGTGATCCAGACTTTCCTGCCGTTGATCACCCAGTCCGACCCGTCGCGGCGGGCACGGGTCGAGACGCGGCTGGTGTCGGTGCCGGCGTCCGGTTCGGTAACCGCGAAGCAGACGTGCAGCGAGCCGGTCGCCGCCGCTGGCAGCAGTTGCGAGCGCAGATCCTCGTCGGCGTGCTTCACGACGATGTTGAGGCCGAACATGGTGAGGTGGAACGGACTGCATCCGTTCATCCCCGCCCCCGAGGCGGCGATCTCGTACAGCATCGCCGCGGCGGCTTCGATGCCCTGGCCGCCGCCACCATATTTCTCCGGGATAGCGATCCCCAGCCAGCCGCCGCGGGCGAAGGCATCGTAGAACTCCCACGGAAACTCGCCGGCCTGGTCGTGCTCGGACCAGTATGTGTCGGGGAAGCCGGCGGCGATCTGCCGGACGGCGGCCCGGAGCTCGTCGAGGCCCAGGCGGTCCTGCGTGGTCACGCTTGCTGGTTCAGCCATGGCGGCGAAGGTCTCCTGTCAGGTGACGGCGAAGCCCCGGTAGGAGTCTTGAGCGACGTCGGCACACTCGTCCATGTATCTCGGCAGGCCGCCGATATAGGGCAGGAAGACGCGCGGCTTGCCGGGAATGTTGGCGCCGACGTACCAGGAGTTCGCCTTCAGCATCAGCGAACCCTCGGCCAGCTTGCTGCAATGCTCGCCCCATTCCTGTTGCGCCTGCGCCGTTGCCTCGATCACGTGTTTCCCGCGGCGGTCGAGGCCGGCGATGGTCTCGCCGATCCACTCGACCTGGTGCTCGGAGGTGAGCACCATGTTCGCCAGGACCGACGGGCTGCCCGGCCCGTTAACGATGAACAGGTTAGGGAACCCCGTGACGGCCATGCCCAGATAGCTCTGCGGGCCGGACGCCCACTCGTCGCGCAGCAGGCGCCCGTGGCGCCCGCGCACGTCGATCCGCGTAAGCGCGCCGGTCACGGCGTCGTAGCCGGTCGCCAGGACGAGGTCGTCGATCTCGAAGGCCCCGCTGCGCAGCTGAACCGACGCCGGGCCGAAGCGCTCGATCGGGTCCTCGCGCAGGTTCACCAGCACGACATCGTCGCGGTTGAACACCTCGTAGTAGTCGATGTCTACGCAGATCCGCTTCGTCCCGAACGGATGATCGCGAGGCAGCAGCTTGTCAGCCACCTGTGGGTCGCGGACGGTGGCCCGGATCTTGTCGTGGACAAAGCGAACGGCCTCAGCGTTGGCCCGCTCGTCGGTCATCAGATCCAGGAACGTGCGCGTGAAGCGGGCGCCGCCAACGCCCCACTTCTCCTCGAAGATGCGCTGGCGCTCGTCATCGTCCACGCTGAAGGTGCTCTTGTCCGGTGGCGGGAACGGCGTCCCGGCGGCGCTGCGCCAGGCGAGGGCGCGCCGTTCCCGGTAGTTTGCCTTCAGCCGCGCCAGCTGCTCCGGGTCGTACCGGTAGTTGCGGGCCGGGATGCTGAAATTCGGCGTGCGCTGGAGGACAAGCACCCGCTTGGCGGTCTCTGCCAGCTGCGGGATCAGCTGGATGCCGGAGGACCCCGTGCCGATCACCGCTACCACCCGGCCGGCGAACTCCACCGGCTCGTGCGGCCAGGCACCGGTATGCAGCACCCGGCCCCGGAATTCGTCTAGACCGGGCAGATCGGGCCGGTTGACGGCCGAGAGCGCCCCGCTCGCCAGCACGACAAAGCGGGCCCGCACCCGCTCGCCGCCGGACGTGCCCGCCACCCAGGTCAGGCCGTCCTCGTCGAGGTGCACCGACTCGATGACGGTATTGAACGTGATGTCGCGCCGCAGGTCGAGGCGGTCTGCGACGAACTGCTGGTAGCGCAGGATCTCCGGCTGCGTCGCGTACCGCTCCGTCCACGACCACTCCTGCTCGATCTCCGGCGAGAACGAGTAGGAATAGTCCACGCTCTCGACATCGCAGCGGGCCCCTGGGTACCGGTTCCAGTACCAGGTGCCGCCGACGTCCGAGCCGGCTTCGAAGCAGCGCACGCGCAGGCCGGCGCTGCGCAGCCGGTGGACTGCGTACATGCCGGCAAATCCGGCTCCAACGATGACGACGTCGACATCGTCATCGGCCAGGTTCTCGGCCGCCAGGCTAGGCGACGGGCCCGGTCGCGACATCCGGCACCTCCGCATTGTGCTGTCCCAGGGCGGACCCCCACTCCTCCAGGCACCAGAGGGCGGATTCGATGTGTCCGTCCGGCCACGCCAGGCCGTTCTCCAGGGTGCTCAGCGATACGTGCGTCGCGCCATGCTCCTTCCAGCGCAGCAGCGACGCAACCCCGGCATCGCTGGCGTGCTCCCGGTAACGCACCTGGCCCTGCAGTCCGAGGCTGTCGGGATCACGCCCGGCGCGCTCGGCCGCGGCGCGCACGACGGGCAGGGCCGCCGTTATTCGCGCGCCGTCACCGAGAGCAGGATGCGGGATCCACCCGTCCGCCAGTCGGCCCACTCGCTCGAGGGCCGATGGGGCGTCCCCGCACCCGATCCACAACGGAATCGGCCGTTGCACGGGCAGTGGCGCGATGCCGGCCCGGTCGATGGTGTCGAACTCGCCGTTATGCGTTACGGACTGCTCGGTCCACAGCCGGCGCAGCAACGGGATCTGCTCCTCCATCTTGCGGGCGCGAGTGCGGAAACGGACCCCGAGAGCGTCGTACTCGACCTCGTTCCAGCCGATGCCGACGCCCAGGCGCAACTTGCCGCCGACCAAGATGTCGACCGTCGCCGCCTGCTTCGCGACCAGGGCCGTTTGTCGCTGCGGCAGCACCAGCACTTCGGTGACGAGTTCGAGCGACGTGACTGCGCCGAGGTAGCTGAAGAGGGCGAACGGTTCCAGGAAGGGCGACTCGTGGTTGTAGTAACCCTCCCAGCCCGGCCGCTTCGTCGAGTCGGCACCGAGGACGTGCTCAAAGGCGAGCAGGTGGTCGAACCCAGCCTGTTCCATCCGGACGGCGAAGTCGCCGACGACCAGAGGATCCGTCGTGTCGATCTCGGCCTGCGGCAGGACCACGCCCAGACGCAGAGCGCCATGGCCCTTCACGACTCGGCTACCTCCGTGTGACAGGTCGGCCCGGCGGCAGGCATCGGCCGATGTGGTTCCGCACCTAGGCGAGGATTCTACACCGACGTCGATATCAATGGTAGTGTCGAGCGCACCGGCAACCGGATCCGTGCGGCCGCACCCGGCCAGTCAGCTCCAGGCCCGTGCCAGCGCGGCCACTTCGACCGCCTGCTGGGCCAGCGAGAGCGGATGCGCCGGCACGATCGTCGCGAAACCGTGGCAGGTGCCCGGCACAAGATGCAACTCGGTGGGCACGCGGTCCTGCACCAGGCGCCGGGCGTAATCGAGCGCCTCGTCGCGCAGCGGGTCGAGCTCTGAACAGCAGATATAGGCCGGCGGTAGGCCGGCCAGCGTCGGCGCGGCCGCCGGGCTGGCGTACGGCGTGACGGGATGGCCGGCCAGGTAGCTCGCCCACACCCACGCCGCACTTTGCGAGTTGAACCCGGGGGTCTCGACAAACTCGACCATCGACGGCGACGAGCAGGATGCGTCGAGCATCGGCTGGTGCATGAGCTGAAGGCGCACGGCCGGGCCGCCCTCGTCGCGCAGCCGCAGCGCGACCGCCGCGGTCAGGCCGGCGCCCGCGCTGTTGCCGCCGATAGCGAGACGATCGACGTCCGTGCCGTTGGCCCTGGCGTCGGTGACCCATGCGCGCACTGCGTCCACGCAGTCGTCGATCGCGGCGGGATACGGGTGTTCGGGCGCGAGCCGGTACTCAACGCTCACCACGACGCACTGCGCACCTCGTGCGAGCGCGACGCACATGCGGTGGTCGGTGTCAAGGTTGCCCAGGACCAGACCGCCGCTGTGGAAGAAGAACAGAGTCGGCGCCGGGCGCTCAGCCGTGCCCCGGTATATACGCACTGTAATAGTCCGACCGACGACGGTGACCGACGACGCTTCAACCACCACACCGTCCAGGGGCATCTCGTCGACGAGCAGGGCCCTGCGGGCGTCCAGCGACTCGCGCGCACCCGCCAGCGTCTCCGGGCCGAGCACAGAGAACATGAGGGCGCCGCTCGCGACCAACTGGGGGTCGAGGCGATCCATCCCCTGCAGCCCGGCTGGATTCGGCTCCGTCGTCATGGGCGGCCCGAGCGGCCCAGTATTCTAGACATCGATCTCGAAATCACGTATGCAGTTATAGTCGCCCAGCTCACAACCGACAACCGGCGATGCCCCGGGGAGGCGCGACCGGGCTTTCACAGTGGTTAGGAAGGGCGGACATGGACGCGGAACCGCGATCGGCCAAGGGCAGGCGAACGCGGGCCCGACTGCTCGAGGCAGGCAAGGCCGTATTCGAGCGCGACGGTTTCCTCGATGCGCGGATCTCTGATATCGCCGCCGAGGCAAGCGTCTCCCACGGGTCCTTCTACCACTACTTCACTTCGAAGGAAGAACTCTTCCGCGAGATCGCCGAAGAGGTCGAAGTGCGTCTGGTGTCCATGGACGACGTCGCCCACGATGGCGATCACCTTGACGGCCCGGCCGGACGCATTCGCGCCGCGAACCGCTCCTACCTCATGGCCTACAAGCGCGAGGCACGGATCATGCGCGTCATCGAGGAGGTGAGCCGCTACAACGAGGACGTCCGCGCGGTTCGCACGAAGCGCGACGATTACCTCGGGACGCGGCTGGAGTCGGCCATCGCCCGGCTGCAGGCCGCCGGCCTCGCCGACAAGCGCATCGACAAGCGCTACGCGGCGACGGCCCTCGGCGGCATGGTGGCGCGTTTCGCAGAGACGATGTTCATTGGCGGCGGGTCGTACGACATCGATACGGCGGTCGAGCAGCTGACCCTGCTCTGGGCAAACTCTCTCGGCATCGCCGAGATCGCCGAGGCCAGTCGCAAGCGGCCGCAACGACTGGCCGTCAGCACGAAGTAACATTGACGTCGACCAAGAATTAGTGCCAAGCTGGCATCCTCGGGTATGCGCGGGCGTACTGGAAGGAGCAGCGGTGACATCGAGCGAGTGCTTGCGGATCGAAGCGGGCGACGACGGCATCGTCGTCGTGACGCTCAACCGGCCGGAGGCGCTGAATTCCGCGAACGAAGAGCTGCACGGCGCCATCGCGGCCGTGTGGCCGGAGCTGGCCGCAATCGAGGGCGCGAAAGCAATCGTGCTCACCGGTGCCGGCCGCGCTTTCTCGGCGGGCGGTGACCTCCCCCTGCTCCGGAGCATGATCGACGATCTCGATCTCCGCAAAAAGATCATGACCGAGGCCGCGGCACTGGTCCGCGCCATGACCTCGTTCCCGCTGCCGATCGTCGCCGCCGTCAACGGTGCTGCCGTCGGTCTCGGCTGCAGCCTCGCCTCGCTCTCCGACCTCGTCGTGATGGAGGAGCAGGCCTACTTCGCCGACCCGCACGTGGCCCTCGGCCTCGTGGCCGGCGACGGTGGCGCCCTGACCTGGCCGCTGAACATGGGCCTGCAGCGGGTGAAGGAGTGGATCCTGCTCGGCGGGCGGATCTCCGCGGCGCAGGCGCTCGACTGGGGCCTGGCCAACCGCGTCGTGCCGGAGGGCCAGTCGCTCACTGAGGCGCGCGCCCTTGCCACTCGGCTCGTGAAGCTGCCGCCCCAGGCCCTCGCCGAGACGCGGCGCGTGCTCAACCAGCCGCTCGCCGCGCGGGTGGCCGAAGCGCTCGACGACATCCTCGAGGCCGAGACGAGGTCCTTCGAGGAGCCCGCCTTCCAGCGCAACCTGGAGCGGATGCTCGCGCGCCGGCCGAACTGAGCGGCTCAGCGGGCGATCGCGCTGGAGGGGAACCTGTCATGACCGAGATACCCCAGCCCAGCGAGACGGTTGGCCAGGGTGGTGATCTCGACTCGGGCATCGTAACCGCGCTGCATGCCGCGGGTGCGCGGTACACGATCGGACTCGACACCCGGGACGTCGATCTGTTCCTGACCGCTTTCACTGCCACGGCCCGGATGTCAGTCGAGGCCGAGCCGGATGGCCCCGTCGCCTCGAGCGTACGGAACGGCCACGCGGAGCTCGCGCACCTGCCGATCGGACTGAAACGATTTGCCCGCACGCACCACATGCTCGGCCAGCACCACTTCTGGCTGGGCGCCGACGGGCCGCAGGGATCGGTCTACTGCACGGCCCGGCACCTGACCCGCGGCCCGGACCGGAGCACCGATCTCGCGATGTTCATTCGCTACCTCGACCGGTACGCCCTGGCCGGCGACGGGCGCTGGCTGATCGCCTCGCGTCGCGTGGTGATCGACTGGACTGAGCTGCACGAGGTGCGCTGAGCACTGCCCTTAGTCGAGCACTGCCCTTAGTCGAGCACTGCCCTTAGTCGAGCACTGCCCTTAGTCGAGCACTGCCCGGAAAGCATGCCTCAGCCGGACCGCGCCCGCAGCAGGTCTTTGCGCACCTTGCCGTTCGCGGTCTGTGGCAGCTCAGTGCACAGGGTGACGTGGCGCGGCACCTTGAAACTGGCCATCCGCTCGCGGCACCACCCGATCAGCTCATCCTCGCCGACCGTCGCGCCGGCCGTCGGAACGACGAAGGCGTGTCCCACTTCACCCATCCTCTCGTCGGCGACGCCGACGACGGCGGCGCAGGCGATCTGCGGGTGCTCCAGGAGGAACGCCTCGATCTCCGCGGGGTACACGTTGAAGCCACCGACCAGGAAGATGTCCTTCTTGCGGTCCAGGACAAGCAGGTTCCCGCCGGCGTCCAGCTCGCCGATGTCACCGGTATGCAGCCAGCCCTCGGCGTCGATCGCCTCCGCCGTAGCCTGCGGGTCGTCGAGGTACTCCTTCATCAGGTGACCGCGGAGCAGGATCTCGCCGTCGGGGGTGAAGCGCAGCTCCATCCCGGGGATCGGCGGGCCGTTCGTGGCGGTCACCACCTCGATCGGGTCGCCGGGGCGGCACATCGTTCCCAGCCCGTTTGCCTCGGTGAGCCCGTACCCGACGCAGATGTCGCGGAAGCCGAGATCGTCGCGCATTCGCAGCAGAAGCGACGCGGGAACGCCGGTCGAACCGGTGATCGTCATGCGCAGCGTGCTGAGATCCACCTCCTGCCACGCGCCCGACTCAAGCAGCGACCAGAACACGGTAGGCGGGCCGGGGAACACGGTGATGCGCTCACGCTCCACGGTCCGCAGCGCCTGCTCGACGTCGAACACTGCCATCGGGTAGACGACGGCGCCGGTAAGCAGGCAACCGACCCAGCCCGCCTTATAGCCGAACGCGTGAAAGAACGGGTTGACGATCAGGTAGCGGTCGTGGCGCCGCAAGCCGACGACGCCGGCGAGGGTCGCGCTCGCGCGCACGGTGCTCGCGTGCGTGCACACTGCGCCCTTGGCCCGGCCCGTCGTTCCGGATGTGAACAGCACGTCGCAGAGGTCGTCACCGGTCACGGTGGCCCCCCGGGCCCAGCCGAGCTCCGGATTGCCGGCGGTCAGATCGCTCCACGGACGGGCCCTGGTCGATGCGGTGGGACCGATGGCGTAGACCGCGGTCAGCTCGGGCAGTTGCGCGGCGAACGGTTCCACGGAGGCGGGGTAGTCGCGCCCGAGGAAGGTACCGGTGCTGACGAGCACGCGCGTCTTCGACTGGGCCAGGATATCGGCGACCTCCCGGGCCTTGAACCGCGTATTCAGTGGCACCAGGGCAGCACCGGCCAGCTGCAGGCCGAGGGCGCAGACGATCCACTCGTAGCCGTTCTGTGCCCAGATCGCGACACGATCGCCGCGCCGGACCCCGCCGTCGACCAGTGCTCCGGCTACCGCGGCGGCCCGGGCACCGAGATCGCCGAATGTGAGGCGCAATCCGCCGTCAACGATCGCGAGATCGCCTTCCCACCGGCTGGCCCGGTCGGCGACCAGCGCGGCGACGGTGGTGACGTGCTCACCGCAGGTCGGCATTGTCAACCGGTCCGGCGCCAGCCGAATTGCCCACTTCGGCGCTACTTCTTCCTCGCCGGCCGGATGCTGACGCCCTCGGACGTCAGGTAACGGCACAACCGCATGTGGATCTTCCACTTGCCGTCTACCCGCCGCAACTCGTCGTCGTACACGGTCAGCCGCGACTCGCCGGTTTCCCGGTCAACGAAGTAGAGGTTCTGGCGCGTTCGCGCGCTGTCTTTGGTGATCTCCTCGATGACGACCGGACCACCGTGGTGCAGCCCCTGCGGCGCGTAGGTCATCACGTTCTTGAGCTCGTCCGGACCGGTCCACTGGCGGCCGTAGGAGTGGAAGGAGCCGTCGGGCGTGAAGACGTCGAGCCACGCGTCGAGTTCCTGGTGGTCGAGCGTGAGGCAGTACCTCGCGAACAGGTTCGAGATCTCCGCGTAATCATCGGCGAATGTGGTCATGCCTCTCCTTGGTTGTCGCCCGGCCCCGGCTGCTCGCCGCTCACCCCCGCGCGGGCCGGGATGCCGAGGATGGCCCGCGCCTCCTCGGTCGTGGCGACCTCGCGGCCCACGTCGCGCGCGATCCGCGCGAACCGGTCCACCATCTCGGCATTCGACAGGGCCTTCCCGTCCCAGCGGGGCAGGTCGCCGAGCCCCGTGCGGACGTGCCCGCCCATCGCGATGGCCAGCAGGTTCAGCGTCCGGTGTGACTCGGGATCGGAGTCGGACGAGTTGAAGTTGTTGGCGAAGTTGTGGATGAACCAGTGGAACGGGCGCTTCCCGTCGGGAACGGCATCCAGGAACGCCTGGATCCCCTTGACACCTGGGATGGGACCGAACGGCGGGCCGTCGGAGAAGTTGAGGTGGACCACGACGGGATCGGGAACGACGCCGAGGTCCTGGTAATGGTAGATGTGCCGGATGTGGCCGGGCTCGCGTACGCCGAACTGCGCGACCAGGCCGGCCTGGGCGCTCCAGCGCAGGAACGACACGGCCTCCTCGTGCAGCATGTAGTTGACGGTGTCGGTGGCGAAGCGCGCTCGCTTGGAGTCCCACCAGCCCATGTTGGCAGCGCCGATAAAGAAGACGAAGGTCTCCAGATTCACCTCGGG
>Ga0335074_10001264_pt1 | contig 34548 bp, 37 predicted proteins | sample Lox_Sample_23_FD_206715 | JGI IMG/M metagenome (GOLD analysis project Ga0335074, IMG submission 206715) | Soil microbial communities from Loxahatchee National Wildlife Refuge, Florida, United States - Lox_Sample_2.3 | ecosystem: Environmental > Terrestrial > Soil > Wetlands | place: USA... | reverse complement strand
CAGGGCCCGGCCGCCAGCAGTGCCTCCATGTAGGCCCGGGTCTGCAGCAGCCCGGGCAGCACCAGCGGCATGTACACGCTGATCCTCGCCGCATCGTTCTCAAACCCCGCAAACTCATTGCCCTTGGTGAAGACGTCCTCGTAGGTCCGCCACCACACGCGTTCCCGCGCCTGCCTGCCGAGATCCTCCAGTTCCGCCCGCTCCTCATCGCTGGCCTCATAAATCCGGGCCAGGTCACGCACGTGGCTCGCGTCGGGGAGCCGCCACTCGTTGCGCTCGTACCGGTCCAGTCGGCCCCGGCTCCAGCCCAGCTTGTCGCCCGCCTCGTTCAAGCTCAGCCCGGACCGCATCCGCAGCCCGGTCAGCCGACGCGCCAGCCGCCGCTTGGCTACGATGGCCCCGTAGGCGTCGTCGGCCACCTGGATTCCTCCTTGACAGAATCTCCAGATGAGCCTACCAGCCAGCTAATCTGTGAAGCACAGATTAGCGAGCGGCTCTTGTCACGAGGCCTGAGACGACGCCAGACGCCAGATAGAGTCGTCGCCGGCGTGCTTCCTGTCACCAGGGCTGCGAGGAACCACGGCAACCGCGGGCGGCCGTAACTTCTTGCGCGGCCTGGGCTGGCTGGCCGCCAGCACAGCACGCCGCCACGCCAGAGGGCCGCGAGAGCGCTTCAGCTCCGCAGCAGCTCCCCGTTCAGATCAGGGACGGCCATGACGGAGCGGCGGCCCGTGCACGTACCGGCAAGCTCGGCAGGTGAACCTGGGGATCCCCGGAGGCTTCACCGGCAGGCGCGCTATGCGCCCGGCCAGACTCAAGCAACCGCAGGAAGGGGCACCCTGCCGACGCCGGTCAGCCGTCAGGGGTTACATCCCGGCTTCCCGCTGCCCGGCGTTCACGGCAGCCGTAATGCGGCGCCGCTAGGGCTCGGACGCCGCGCCGTCGAACTCGCCGTTCCGGACGCCGTCGAGGAAGCAGTCCCACTCGAAACGGCTAAACACGCTGACCCTCCCGTCGGGGTCACCGGCCACCCGCACCAGCACCCATTCCTCGCCCGCGACCCATTCGAACGCGACCTCGATGGCGCCCGGCCCGCCGGTGGAACGCCGCCAGGCGAGCGCGGCTGTATCGATGCCGAGCTCCGCGACGGTGGGCTTGACCGGCTGCGTCGCCCGCGGCCTGGGCTTGCGGGCGACGGCGGCGTAGAACGAGCGCGAGCCGTCGCTCTCGGCGGCCTCCGGATCTACGCAGTCCCACACACCCGCGGACGTCAGTGCCGGGTCCGCGCCCGGGTATGGCGGCACGATCGCCAGGCCGGCGAAGAACCGGCCGACCTCGGCCCGGGTGCGTGGGGTGTTCAACGGGATGGTCGAGGTCCCGTATACGTCGACGATTCGGTCCACCTTCCGGGCGGCCATGTGGTCCGCGGTCGGCGCGGACAGGGCCAGGTACGAACTGGGGGCTAGAGCATCCACGTAGCGCGCCACCAGCGCCCACGGGTCGTCTACGTCGGGGATGAACTGGGTCAGCGCGACGATCAGCAGCCCGGTCGGCTGCGTGAAGTCGATCAGCCGCCGCGTCTCGGGGTGGCTCAGGAAGTCGGCGGGCCGGCGGAAGTCAGCCTCGATCACGGCCGTGCCTGGCACGTCGGCGAGGATCTCCTGCCCGTGAGCGATCACGCCTGGGTCGATGTCGGTGTAGACGACGCGGGCGTCTGGCCGGATCTCCCGGGCCACCTCGTGGGTGCACCGCTGCGTCGGCAGCCCGGCACCGAGGTCAATGAACTGACGGATGTCACGTTCGGCCATCCAGCGAACCGCGCGCTGCAGGAAGCCACGGTTCGCCCACGCCGCGTCCCGGATCTCCGGCACTAACTCAAGGATGCGGTCCACCGCGTCTCGGTCCGCCCGGAAGTTCGCGGTGCCGCCCAGGTACCGGTCGTACATCCGGGCCGGGCTCGGCTTGCTCGGGTCCACGCCGGGCGGAACCCGGATCATGTCGCTCATTCACGCCTCCGGAGAACGGTCTGTATCGGGGCCGGGTCCTCGCCGGGCCGCCGCGGCAAGGCTGATCGGGTCTGCGGAGCCCGCGATCTCCGCCATGACCGCCTGGCCAATCTTCCTCCAACATGCTAATGCAAGGGAGCAAATCTGTGTTATATAAATTTCGTGATTGAATTGTCTAGGCTACAACCTGCCGGGGAGGTCGAGATGACCGACAAGTCCTACGGGGCGACCGTGGCGAAGCGGCGGCTGGCGCGCCGACTGACCGGGCTGCGGGTGCGGTCCGGGCTGAGCCTGAACGAGGCGGCCGACAAGCTGGGCTGGAACCGGGGCCGGCTGAACCGGTTCGAGGCCAACCAGTGGCGGCAGCCCGACCCCAGCCTCGTCCGCGACCTGGCCCGCATATACGGGACCAGCGAGGCCGAGCGCGAGGATTTAGAGGACCTGGTCACCCGCTCCCGGGCGCGGCTGTGGTGGCACGAGCCGGACAAGGACATGGACAAGGTCTTCAGCAATGAGTTTGCGGGGTTTGAGAACGATGCGGCGAGGATCAGCGTGTACATGCCGCTGGTGCTGCCCGGGCTGCTGCAGACCCGGGCCTACATGGAGGCACTGCTGGCGGCCGGGCCCTGGTCGCCGCGGTGGCGGGAGCGGGCGCTGGAGGCCCGGCTGCGCCGCCAGCAGATCCTTGACCGTGCTGACGGCACCGTCCCGCGGCTGGTCGCGGTGATCACCGAGGCTTCCCTGATGTACCGCTGGGGCAGCCTGGAGGACCGGCGCGCCCAGGTCGCGCACCTGGCCGCGATAAGCCGCCGGCCCAGCGTCGAGCTGCGGCTGCTGCGGTTCGCCGGCGGCCCGCACCCGGGCATGAGCAGCCTGATCGACATCTTCGACTTCCCCGACGATGAGGACCCCAGCATCGTGTACCTGGAGAACGACACCGACATCCAGGAAGTCACCAAGGCCAGCGAGGTCGACGCGTACCGGGCGACCTTCGCCCGGATCCGCGAGGCCGCGCTCGCGCCCGCGGCGACCAGGACCTACCTCGACACACTCAGCCAAACCCAGGAGTGAGCAGCAATGATCGATCTTTCCGGCGCCATCTGGCGCAAGGCGGCCCGCAGTACATCAGGCAATGGCGGCTGCGTGGAGGTCGCCGGCAACCTGCCCGGCGTGACCGCGATCCGCGATTCCAAGCGCCCGGAGGACGGGCCGCACGTGGTGCAGAGGGCCGCGTTCGCCGCGTTCCTCGCTGACGTCAAGGCCGGCCGTTACGACGGCTGACGTATCTGCGCGCCATGCGCGGCGCCGCGGACACCGCAGCGTACAGAGGTTGGCCAGAGTCTGTGATCCGCCGCGGCGAAGGTTACCTGGCGGCGCGATTGCCTCCCTCCCGGATCTGGGTCGATGGGTATGAGGCGCTGAGGCAATAACCCACGTCCAGCACCGGGATACCTGGCCTTTCCGGTGACCACCTCGGTCGGCATACGGCCGGTCGGCGTTGCGTGCCATGGGTTCTTGACGAGGCTGCGGGCGGCAATGCGGCATGATCCTGGGCTCGTCGTGACCTCACGCCGGATCCGGCCCACCGTCGCGTCCGCGCCTCGGTCGCAGCTTAATCCTCGATTCTCTGGTCATTGGGCCGTCTCCCTCCGCCACTGTCGGAGGTACGGCTCAGTCGCCGCGCCAGGTACAGCCTCAGCGGCGCGGGACACGCGGAAGCCTTGCGCGGCCCGTTTAGCATAGCTATATTCATATCTACAAATCTGTGCAGCACATATTTACTTGTTGTCAAGTCTAGATGAGGGTCGGATGGGCTACACCCCGAGCCACACCTGTCCGCGACCTCTCGTGGCCGGTGGCCGCACGGACTGGGTCTCTGTGACTGCACAGGCATGCAGCAGCCCCTTTCGCGAACCGAGGAGACCAGGATGGCATCTGCGCCGCAGACCACCATCGCTGCGCACTTCCAGGCTGAGGGCGGATCCCCTGCATCTGGAATCGGTGATACCGGGCATGGCACAGGGCCAGTATCACGCCAAGGCGACGACCAGAGCCCAGCCGGAAGGCAGCAGACAGCCGCGACGGGCGGCGCTACCCCGTTCTTAGACCCGCCTGAGGCGGTGGCGACCTCAAGGCCGCCGACATCACGCTGGCACAGCTATCCGGGACGGCCTGATCAGGCAGCCAGGGTCCGGGCCTTCCTGGCCAGAGTGCTGGCCGACTGCCCGGCCGCCGAAGACGTGATCTTGATGACTGATGAGCTCGTCACCAATGCCCTGCAGCACACCAAATCGCGCGAGCCCGGCGGGACCTTCGGGGTGCGCGTACTGGTCTGCCATGGGGAATGGGTACGGGTCGAGGTAGCCGACGCAGGCGGCAGGTGGGCCAGGCTAGGCAGCGTTGACAGCTCAGGCTGCGATGGCGCGGCTGACGGCTACAGGTCCGGAGGGCGAGGCCTGCACATCGTGGAGGTGCTCTCAGCCGCGTGGGGGGTGGCCGGGGACCAGGCCGGCCGCACAGTGTGGTTCACGGCCCCCTGGGACGCGGGATGACCGATCAAGAAGAACAGATCAGGGCAATCGCCCAGCAGTTCCCCGGCTGGGAAGCCTGGCAGAGCCTGGACGGCCGGTGGCACGCCCGCATCGTCGGCTCCACCCCGCCGGTCATGGTCCACGGTGAGTCGATCGACGAACTGCTTGAGCAGATCCGCACGCGGGCGACGTGAGCAGGCGCGGGGCCGCGCCGCCCTCCCCGGGGCGGGCAGGACCGGACTCGATTGGGTCGGCATGGCGGCCCGCGCACGCCCACCGGGGCTGCCGGTCAGGCGCAAGGGCGACAGCCGAAGCCTGGGCCGGTTGTGATCACCGCCGCCAGGCGGCCATGACCCACCCGGCGGGCCTCAAGCGTGGGCACCTGCCAGCCGGGCCGGGGACGTCACGTGAGCACGCGGCACGTAGCGATCAGGTGAGCATCTCTAGGCTCAGGGGGGACCTGCCGTCCTGTGGCCTGCTGTCGCGCCCCGCCGCATTGCGGCCCCCGCCTAGGTGCCCCGGCAGCAATCCTGCGGCGACGATCGGTGCGGTCCAGGTTCGGCCGGTGCGGTCGCGCGTGCGGCATCCGGGCATGACCGGATGAGCGGGGCCGGGCAGGCCCAGGCGATGCGCCGGGAGTTGGGGCAGCGGCTGCAAGAGCTGCGGTTGGCGGCCGGGCTGAGCCAGCAGCAGGTAGCGCGGCGGGCCGGGTATACCCGCAGCGCGGTGTCGAACGCCGAGGCTGGCGGTTACGCGCGGCGGCGGTTCTGGGAGTTGTGCGACGAGTTGTTCGGGACCGGGGACATGCTGGCCCGCGGCTACGACGAGATCGGGCACCGGTCGGCTGCGACATCGCGTAGCCGTGCCGCCGAGTCTGAACGCGACGCGGGCGTGCCTGGCCTGGAACTGCTGCGCGTCGCGGGGGACGCGGGCTCGGCGGCTGGGGCGCTGGCCGTTTACCAGAGGCTGGGCTGGTCGGCCAAGCAGCACGAGGGCGGGCTGACGCTGGTGACCGGCACCGTGATCGACGCGCTGGAGGTGCCACGCGCGGCCGGGCTGCTGGCCGCGCGCTGGTGGGTGTTCACCGGCGGCGCCGCCGACGAGGTCCGCGGCCTGCCCGCGCTGCCTCGCCCAGAGCAGGCGATGGCCGTGGTCGACGCCGGCGACAGCCTGTTTTTCCTGGCCCGCGCGGCTGGCCCGTGGGATGGCGGCGGCGTGCCTGCCGGTGCGCGGGTGCCGGGCAGTGGCCTGGCCGCGGTGCGCTGGCATGGCCTGGGCAGTCAGATCCCGGCACCGCCCTCGCCGGCCGGGGCCGGGCAGCCAGCGGCGTGGGCGCACCTGCCGCGGGGGCGGCTGCGGCTCGCCCCGGCGATCGGATTGCTCGACCTGCTGGCCAAGGCGGCCGCTGCCGCGGGGCCCGGCGGCGGCCGGCTCGCCTTCCCCGGCGGGGTCCTGGTCGTGCCTGTCCCCGGGCTGCGCCACCCGCCCCTCGCCTAGCTGTCCCGTCCCGGTCACCCGCGCTGGCCCGGTGCCCGCCTGTTCCCTTCGCATGCCCGCAGGCGCCCCGCGGTGGCTGGTGACACGGCTGCCACGGTGCTGACATGAACGCTTCCTGTTGTCTGCCGTGTCAGCCCATCGTGTCCGGCATGCCAGATATCTGCCAGCATTCCGCAGGCGGCCCAGCCGCCCAGCCTGACGACCACAGCCACAGCCGCGTCGGCCACGCCCGCGCCGCCCGCCGCGCCGATGGCGGGAGGTGGCGCGGCGGCGCTCGGAGCACAAAGGCCGGCTGGGTCGTGGTGTCGGTACTGGCACCCCCCGGACTCCACCCCGGCCCAGGTCACCGCGACCATCGGCCGCGCCCTGGCGACCATCACCACGCCCAGCGAGCCTGACCGCCCGGCACGCATCCCTGCAAAAGGACCCCGCCCCCGATGACCCCCAAGGCTCGCGGCCAGCATGCCCCCGCGCCCCGGCTGGCCGGAACCGGCCAGCTCGCCGACGACCTGTACCTGATCGCCCACCACGAGCGGACCGGCAAGCCGCTGCTAGCGCCCCGCGCGGTCGGCCTGGGCCTGGCCGGCGCCTTGCTGGCCGAGCTGATCATGGCCGGCGCGATCGGCATCGCGGTCGGCACCGTCGCCGCCGGGCCCTTCCGTTCCAACGACGCGTTAGCCGCCGGGGTGATAGGCCAGGTGACCGCCGAGCCGCAGCGGTACCCGGTACAGGACTGGCTGACGGTCCTGGCCCGCACCGTCCCACAGCAGGTCGCCGGGCGGCTGGCAGAGGCCGGGTACCTGGTGCCGGCGTCCGGCCGGCCGTGGCGCGGCCAGCGGTGGGTTCCGGTTGATGCCGATTGCGCGTTCGCCCCGGTCACCCGCATCTGCTCTGCCATCGGCTCCGCCCGCGGCGATGCCCAGGGCGTGACACTGGCCGCCCTGGCCGCCGCGTGCGGGCTGGGCGCCCGGCTGGCGCTGTACCTGCCACCCGGCTCGCGCGCCCGCCTTGACCAGGCGGCCGCCTGGCTGGATCCCAGCCTGCGGGAGGTGATCACCCAGACCCAGGCCGCCGTGGACGCCGCCGTGCTCGCCCATCGCGCATGACACGCCCGACCTATCCGATCCGCCTCTACCCCCGGAGTCGCCTGATGTCCCGAACCCAGGCCGCCACCGCCCGGCCCGGCGCCATGTCCCGCGAGCTGGCCCGTGACCGGCTCGGCGTGCCCGCCGTGCTGTTCTTCGTCCTGGCCGGCGTCGCCCCACTGACCGTCGCCGCCGGCGTCATCCCCATCGCCTACGCCACCACCGGCCTGACCGGCATCCCCGCCACGTTCCTGGTCATCGCCGTGATCCTGGCCATATTTTCGGCCGGGTATGTCGCAATGACCCGGTATATCCGAAACGCAGGAGCCTTCTACGCGTTCATCTCGGCCGGCCTGGGCCGGGTGACCGGGGTGGCCGCCGCCCTGGTCGCGCTGCTGGCCTACAGCTTCCTCCAGATCGGGCTGTACGGCGCGTTCGGGCCCAACGCGCAGGCCGAAGCCGCCGCCCACCTGGGCGTGCACGCCCCCTGGTGGGCCTGGGCGCTGGGCGCGTGGGCGCTGGTCGCCGTGCTGGGCCTGCTGCGCGTGGACATCACCGGCAAGGTCCTGGGGGTGCTGCTGACCTGCGAGCTTATCGTGATCGTCGCCCAGGCCGCCGCCGGGCTGGCCCGCCCGGCCGGCGGGCATCTGAGCTTCGCCACCTTGTCCCCGGCCGATCTGACCTCCGTCGGGTTCGGCACCTTCGGCGTGCTGGCCGTCGTCGCGGTGCTCGGGTTCGTCGGATTCGAGCAGGCCCCCGTGCTGGCCGAAGAGGCAAAACGGCCACGGCGCACGGTCCCGGCCGCGACCTACACCGCGCTGGGCATGATCGCGGTGGTGTACGCCGGGGTGAGCTGGGCCATGGCCGCCCACAACGGCACCGGCCACGTCGTGGCCGCCGCCGGCCGGCTGGGTCCAGGGCTGCTGTTCGGCCTGGCCGGCAGCGCTTTCTTGTCCCAGGCCGCCCAGTGGCTCTTTTTGACCTCGCTGTTCGCCGCCGCCCTGGCATTCCATAACGCCGTCTGGCGGTACATGTTCGCCCTAGGCCGGGAGAACGTCCTGCCCGCCGCCCTGGGCCGCACCGGCGGCAACAACATCCCCAAGACCGCCTCACTGGTGCAAAGCGCCACTGCGCTTGCGGTCATCACCGCCTACGCGATCGGCGGCTGGGCGCCGATGGAAAACCTGTTCTTCTGGTTCGGCACATCCGGCGGTCTGGGCATAATGATCTTGCTGGCGGCCACGTCGGTCGCGGTGATCGCGTTCTTCGCCCGCGACCCCCGCGGGGAGAACCCCTGGCGGCGGCTTTTCGCCCCGGCCCTGGCCGCGCTGCTGCTGGCCGGGATCGTCGTGCTGGCTGTTCAGCATTACGCCATCTTGCTGGGCATCGCGCCGGGTGACCCGGCCGCGTGGGCGCTGCCGACCAGCTACGCCGTCGTGGCCGCGATCGGCCTGGGCTGGGGGGTGGTGCTGAAGGCCCGCCGCCCGCAGGTATATGCGACGGTCGGGCTGGGCGCGCACGCCGTCACCGGCCAGGCGGCCCCCGCCGCCCCCGCTGAGGGGGAGCTGCGGTGACCCCCGGTCTGGCCTGTCCGGTGGTCACCGCCGGCCCGACGGATCTGGATGCTCTCAGCCAGGTGATCGCCGACGCGTTCCATGACCTGGCGCCGTCGCGGTGGCTGATCAATGACCCAGATGCCCGGCGGGCGATCTTCCCAGCCTATTTCCGGATTTACGCCGAGCACGCGCTGGCCGCCGGGGTGATCCACACCACGCCGGACCGGGCCGCCGCGGCGTTGTGGCTGCCCGCCGGGCCCGGCGCCCCAGGCGAGCCCCCCGATTACGGTGCCCGGCTGGCCGCCGTCACCGCCCCCTGGACTAGCCGGTTCGTGACCTTCGACGCGGCACTGGAGGCCCGCCACCCGGCCGGGTTCACCCACCATCACCTGGCCCTGCTGGCCGTCCGGCCCGACCGGCAGGGTCAGGGCACCGGCACCGCGCTGCTGCGCGCCTATCACGAGATCCTCGACCGCGACAACATGCCGGCCTACCTGGAGGCCTCCGGGCCGCGGACCCGCCGCATCTACCTGCACCACGGCTACACCGACCAGGGCCCCCTTATCCAGCTTCCCGACGGCCCGGCGATGTACCCGATGGTGCGATGTGTAAATAACCGGCCGGAACCCGGCGTGCCAGGCCCGAAAGGGAGCCGACGCGGTCAGGTGAGCCCGTGAAGGCTGAGACCGATGACACTGGCGAAATACGCCCCGTGGGATGTTCTCGTGGCACTCGCACCGATGTGGCGCAAACCAGTACGCGGGCCGCGTAATTCGGTGCCCCAGCGACTCCCGGCCCGCGCAGTCCTAGACCGCCTGCGCGGGCCGGGGCCACCAGTTTTCCTGCGGAAAGAGGCAGTTCGGCATGAAACCTTAGGGAAATCACAAGGAGGAACATCAATGAGAGAAAGCATTCCAGAAATTCTCGCACCTCTTACCGATCAGGTGGACTGGGATAGCGCAAAGAAAGCCAGGAAGAGTTTTGCCAATGGCAATTGTGTCGAACTAGCTCCTGGCGAAGGAGTGGTCGGCTTCCAGGACTCCAAGCAGGAGGGCATGCCAGACCGGACGAGGCTGGTTGTTGAAACTGGCGTAGCGGCAGCGTTCTTCGCCGGTGTGAAAGCTGGTGAGTTCGACCTGTAATCTGTACCCTCGCTTCACGGGACCTGCGACGGCTGCATGACGACCGGGTGGATGTCCCTGCCGGGCTTGCCCGTCGGCTTGCGGTGGCGAACCCTGGGCGGGGCGCTCGGCGTGGCCTGGCAGCAGGCAGGCCGGTGAGCGATGCCTCTCAGGCCCGCGCGATGTGCCGGGAGGTTGGGGCTACGCGAGGCGGAGCCACCAGCAGACGGCGTGGCGGGCCGCGTACGGCCGCAGCGCGATATCGAACGCCGAACCCGACCATGCGCGGCGCCGGTTCTGGGAGCTGTGCGACGGGCTGTCCGGGACCGGTTCGATCAGCAGCGGTCGGACTGCTGCGCAGGGGTGGCGGGCTTGCTGGCCACGGGCGCCCTGTGGCAGCGCCTGCCAGGTCAGGTAGAGGCTCGGCGGTTCGCCTCGATCCAGGCCTGTATATCCTTGTCCTCCCATAGCCGAACGCGCGCATGCCGGACCGTCGGCTCGGGAAAGCCGCGGCGCCGGGATAGCTGGTCGGCGCGCGTCCGTGAGACGCCGAGCATGTCGGCGACTTCCTTAATCCCCACTAGCGCCATGGCTCTAGAACCTTAAGGCTAGCTCTAAAGACAGTGTCTCTAGAGACAGCCCTGGAGAGGCGAGGGTGGCGGCTTGCTGGCACTTGCGAGGCCAGGGACGGAGGCGAAGCGGGATCTGGCAGGACGCGTGATATGCCTTGTGATATCGGGGCAGGCTGCAGGGGAACGTTCATGCCGGGCGCTTGTGCACCCAGCCCCGGATAATGGCCAGAATATCCTCTGGGCCAGGGGGCTTGCGGCCGGGCCAGTTGCCGCCAGTGGCCTGCGCGGCTTCGATTTTCCCGGAAAGTTTCCTGAGCAGTTCGGCCTCGGTTTGGCTGCTGGCATGTCCGCCGACGATTATCTTTGTGTATCGGACCGTATCGACAATTGCCGACTTCACTCGTTCATGGGTGAGATAGGCGCCAAGGTTGGGTTCCCAGCCTTCTGATGCCTCGCGTGGCACGGCAGCGAGCCACGCGGCTTGCGCGGCCTCGTATTCACTGGGCGAGTAACCCATCTTGTGCAGGTGGACGGCAAGGTCATAGACGGGATCTCCCCACAGCGCGAGCTCCCAGTCGAGGAAGTATGTCCGCCCACGGGATACGATCATGTTCTTGCGGTGCAGGTCGGTGTGCAGTAGCCGGAACGGCCGCGGGTGCAGGGTCGTCCAACGGGCGAGGACGAGGGCTAGCGGGTCGGAGGGGATCCCGAGTGAGGTGAAGAGCTCGCCGTATTCGGGCAGGAAACGCTCGTAGACGCTCTCAGTGATGGCGGATAGTCGGCGGGCGAATTCGGCTGTCTTTCCGTCTGCTGGCCAGTCTGCGGGCAGTGGCGGAATTTTTCCCCGGGGGATTGCGCCGAGCTGGCTGAACGCTTCACCTACATCCCCGATTACGTGACTGGGTACGGGTACGCCCCTGGGCGCAAACGCGTCGAGCTGCTCGCCGTCGATGAACTCGAGTATCTGGAACCGGGGATGGTCGCTTGCGTACAGCAGGCGGGGCGCGTGGGTGACCAGGTCGCGGATGGTCCGCAGGACGCTGGCCTCCGGCCAGATGGCCAGGTCCATGGTGTCGGATGCCGGGATGGGTATGCGGACGATCACCGGCCGCGCCGGGGTTGGCAGCTTGATGTTGTGGTTGTAGAAGCCGGATGCCGGGCCGGCCTGGGCGGCGGCCTGCTGGTAGAGGTCGGCGGGTTTCCAGGTGCCGGGACCGAGCAGGCCGTCGACGAATTCACCGATGCTGGTGTCGAGTTCGGCGGGGCTGCCGAGCGGCTGGATCTTGCCGACTGCCCTGCGCGCGGCGGATGTTATCTCGCTGTCGGCGACGCCCGGGAGGCTGAGCATGCGGGCCGCGCACGCGATGAGCGTCGGGTACACGTCGGCGGCTTCCAGTTCCGCGACGGCCCAGCGCAGCGACGATAGGGCCTCGTCGATCCTTCCGCGGCGCATATGCAGTGCAGCCTGGTAAAACTCAGCGCGGGCGCGGCCCGAACGGTAGCCGGCCCGGTCGAGCGAAGAGAAAGCTGACCGTAGCGCGGCCTGCGCCTGATCGAGCTCGCCGCGGCGCTGGTGGGCCACGCCCAGCGCGGTGTACGCCTTGCCAAGTTCATGGTGGGCGCCTATCTCGCCCTGCATCTCCACGGCGCGGCTTGCCTCGGTGACCGCTTCGGCAGCATCGGTCAAGGCGAGAAGCTCGGCGCGGTTGGTGCAGACGTTGGCCAGTCCCAGGACACTGTTGGCGGCCTTGTAGCAAGCCGTGGCCTCGTCCAGGTGGCGGCTCGCGGTGGCGAAGTCGAAGGCGAACCTGTGGCTGAGGTGGCGCAGCCGGGCCACGTCGCCGCGGAACTCGTTCTCGTCCGCCGGGCTGAGCGTTTCGAGTTCACGGGCGAGTTCCTCGGCGTCACGGAAGCGGCCCCGGCACATGTGCAGGTCCGCGGCCCAGAGCCCGGCGGCTAGCCGTGGCCGCCCGGCGGCGTGCTCCCAGACGTGAGTGAAGATGGCGAGCGCCGCCTGAGTGTGCCCGGCTATCCGCTGGCCATGGCCGGCTGCCACGGCCAGGCGGGCCGCGACCGGGGTGTCAACTGCGGCGGTGGACGCGGGCAGGCCGCCGGTCAGCGCCGCGACGGCTGCCGCGTCACCGAGCCGGACGGCGGCCTCGGCGCGCAGGCATCCCAGCGCCCGGGCAGCGTCGCCGTCTCCGCGCGAGCCGGGGTGACTGGCAAGCCACTCTTCCAGGTCGTCGGCGATGCCCGCCGCGCTGCCGTGCCCTCCCCGGCGTACCGCTTGGTCGGCGTAGCGGAGCAGGCCGGGGGCCGTAACCGTTCCGGCTCGAAGGCCGTGGTAGGCCGCCTCGCGGCAGGCGCGTGCCGCAGCGGTTCCCGTGCTGCGCTGGGCGCGGTCGTCCCATAGTTCCCTCAGCAGTGTGTGGATCTGCATCACGGTGGCGTCGGGAAGCCGTTCCAGGACGGCGGCGCGGATGAGCTGGTGGAGGCGCAGGGCGTCACCGGCGGGATAGATAAACGAGTATGCGGTGAGTGAGTCCCAGGCGAGCCGGTGGCCAGGCAGGTGAAAGGCGGCGGTGAGTGTCTGGAAGATGTCATAGTCGAAGATCCGCGCTGGGCTCAGTACCTCCAGCGAGCGGATTTCCTCGGGAGCCACGTGCTGGAGGAAGCGCGCGAGGATCTCGTCCTGGGAGACAAGAGCGCCGTCGACCCGCTGGCGGGTGTCGACGGCCAGGTGCAGGTAGAAGGGGAGGCCTGCGCTTGCGTTTGCGATGAGCTGGCGCTCGGCTGGGTCGGATATTCCCCCGGCCTGAAGCAGTTCCAGTCTCGCGGCCATCGGCAGGCCGTCCAGGGCCGATGTCGTTATGGCGCTGGCCCAGTCGGGGTCGTAGGTCTCCCAGTGCAGACGTTCGCGGCTTGCGATGACGACCAGTGCCCGGTCGAGCTGGCCGGCCAGGTCCCGCAGCCATGCGTCGGCGAGCTGCGCTCGTCCCGAATATGCGGGCGCCGGGACCAGGGCGTCGTAGGAATCCACGATGATGACGGACTGCTTGCTGGCGCTGGCCGCCCGCAGGTCCTCGGCGAACAGGTACGTCACTGCGTCGCTCAGCTCCCCGTTCGGCAGTCCGTCAAGCGCCTGCAAGGTGGGGTCGCGCCGTATCTGCCGCTTCCGGCGTACATCGGCCGACCCTCGCTCGAAAAGTTTGACGAGCCCCATCGCGGTGCCGAAAACAGGCAGGGGAGCAAAGTGGTCGAGAATGTCGCCCAGGATAGAGCTGTACTCGACGAACGACAGTTCCTCTTTGCTAAGCCGCAGGTGAGGATGCAGGCGCTGCCACAGCACAGCGTAGGCGATGTCGAAGCGGTCAAAATCGACGTGCTGTCTTCCCATCTGACCCCGCAGCACGGCCAGCGCGTCATCCTGGCGGCGCAGTGCTGGCACCTGCAGGTCGATGATGGCGGTCCGGAACCGTGGCCGGGCGCGGTCTTCCAGTTCATGCAGCAGTCGCGATTTCCCGATTCCGCCGACACCTGTAACATTAAATACGCGCGGGCCAGCGCCAATCCGCGTGAGTTCCGTGGCGAAGTCCGACAGAACCTGCTCGCGGTTAACGAATGGCCGTTGTAATGCAGCGACGCGGTGGAATCGTGGCGCTATCGGCATTCTCTTCTTCTCCCGGCGAGCAGACTATTCCAGGTTTGCGCGACCATGATCTATCAAGCGCCGACACGATCACGGCCGCTGCGCGTTCTGCGCTTCCGCAATGGTAACCGGCCGTCGGCGCGGGCGACCCCTGAGAATGGCGACTGTCTTTAGAGACAGTTTCTTTAAAGACAGTGGAATGATTGTGGAAGCCGTGCCTCCAGAGATATAGGCGCGGCCGTCACCAGCTCGTTATCGCCCGATGCACCCAGCGGGTGTCCGGCATGCGGGTCGCACGAACAGGGGATGCGGGCTATGGGTAGTACGCCTCGACATCGGGCAGGTCCAGGCAGATTACGTAGCTGGCCGTGCCGGGATGCGCGTGGTTGATCAGGAACCTCACGCGTTCGCCGCCCGGGTCCCGAGGCTCCCGCCGGGAGGCGGGTCTGTGATCGGATCGCGGAGCTCCTTTTTGAGCTCTCGGGCTCGGGGGGATCCGATCCGCTCGTATACGGCCAGGGCCTGGAGCAGCATCTTGCGTCCCTCACTGGGGTTGCCTTCCAGGGTGTGACACAGGCCGAGACCTTCCAGGGCGCGGGCTTGCTCAAGCTGGGCGGCGATGATGGTCGCGATCTCCAGGGCCTTCTGGTAGTAGGGCCGTGCCTGTGACGGCTGGGCGGTGCCGCGGATCATGTCGGCGATGTTGTTCAGAGCCTCGGCCTCACCGGACCGGTCGTCCAGGTCGCGGTAGAGCTGCAGAGCGCGAGTGTGGCTGGCCTCGGCGGCTGGGTAGTCCCCGGCGCGATACTGGAGGGTGCCGAGGCTGGTGAGCGCGTGTGCTTCGCCGAGCCGGTCGCCGAGCCGACGGTACAGTCCTAGGGCCTGCTGCTCGGCCCGGGCGGCCGCCGCCAGGTCTCCGGTTGCGTAGTGCACGGTGCCGAGTTCGGTGAGGGCGCTGGCTTCGCCGAGTTGGCTGCCCGCCTCAGCGTAGAACTCCAGGGCGCGGGTAAGGCTGGTCGTGGCGGCCGGGCTGTCGCCGGCGGCCTGCTGGATTGCGCCGAGGCTGGTCAGGGCGCTGGCTTGGCCGAGCACGTCGGCCAGGCTCTGGTACAGGCCCAGGGCGCGGGTGATGCTGGCGGAGGCGGCCGGGCTGTCGCCGACGGCGTGCTGAACGGCGCCGAGGCTGGTCAGGGCGCGGGCCTCACCGAGCCGGTCACCCACGCCCCGGTACACCTCCAGCGCCCGGGTCAGAGTGCCCCCCGCGGCGGGATAGTCGTCGGTGAGGAATTGCATGTCGCCCAGGTCGGTCAGCGCCCGGGCCTCGGCGAGCTGGTTCCCGGCGTCCCGGGCCGCCTGGAGGGCGGATTGGTGCAGGGTCAGGGCCTGGTCCCAGTGCCCCTGGCTGCGCCAGAACTCGTGCATCGCGGCCGGGATTCCGGCGACGTGCCCGGGTCGGCCGGACGCGGCGGCGTAGTCGGCCGCCGCGTGCAGGTTGAGCCGCTCGGCGTTCAGCCAGGCCAGGGCGTCGTCACGGCCGGTGATCTGCCTCATGGGCGGCGCTCCGCCGGAAGATGGTCCGGGCGGGGAGTCGGCGCGGCTGGCCAGCTGCTGGTCAGCGGCGCGGGCGGCGTGCAGGTAATAATCCAGCAGGCGGCCGACGGCGGCGTCGCGTTCAGTGGGCGGGTCGTCGGCGGCTAGGTCGCGGGCGTGCTCGCGGATCAGGTCGTGGAACCGGTAGCGGCCCCGTGTGGTCTCGGCGAGCAGGTAGTGGTCGTACAAGCCTTCCAGTTCTCTGCGGGCCTCGGGCACCGGGACGCCGGCCAGGGCCGCGGCGGCCCAGGCGTCGAAGTCGGTGCCAGGGTGCAGGCCCAGGGAGCGGAACATTGCCTGCTCCGCGGCGGACAGGTCCTGGTAGGACCGGTCGAACGCGGCGGCGACCGACAGGTTCTCGGCGTGCATCCGCTCCAGCCTGTCCCGCGCCGCGGACAGGTCGGCGGCAAGCTCCACCGGAGTCCAGGCCGGATGATGGTACAGCTGGCGGGCCACCATGCCCAGGGCCAGCGGCAGCCGGCCGCACAGCGCGGCGATCTGCGCTATGGCCGGGTCGGCTGGGTCCAGACCCGGCCTGGCGGCCAGTCGGGCCAGTAGCCCGGCGGCCTCGCCGGGTGTCAGCGTGTCCAGGCTGATGACCCGGGCGTCCTCCAGCGCGGTCAGGTGTCGCCGGCTGGTGATCAGCACCAAGGCGCCGGCAGTGCCGGGGAGCAGCGGCCGGAGCTGGTCGCTGTCGGCGGCGTCATCGAGCACTAACAGCAGCCGCTGCCCGGACACCCGGTCGCGCCACAAGCTGGCCCGCGATTCCAGGCTGGCCGGGATCTGCGCGGGCGCGATCCCGGTGGTCTGCAGCAAGCTGGCCAGCGCGTCGGTGGGCCGCGCCGGCTGCTGCCCGGCGGTATGCGCGTGCAGCGGAAGGAAGACCTGCCCGTCCGGGAACTGCGGCGCGAGCCGACGGGCGGCGCGGACCGCGAACGCGGTCTTGCCGACGCCGGCCATCCCGCCGATCACCCAGATGCCGCCCGCCCCGGCCCCGGCCTCCAGTTGGGCCAGCTCGTCGGCCCGGCCGGTGAACGAGGCGATATCCCGTGGCAGCGCCCGGCTCGCCGCCGCGACCCCGGTGCCCGGGTCACGCCCCCCGGCCGCAGCCAGGAACTCGGCCCGGTCCGGCCCGGCCAGTCCCAGCGCGTCGGCCAGCAGCCGGGCGGTGTGGTTGCGGGCGGTCAGGTTGATGCCCCGTTCCAGGTCACTGATCGTCCGGGTGCTCAGCGCGGCCGCCCGGGCGAGTTCTTCCTGGCTTATCCCGGCGCTGGTCCGCAACCGCCGCAGCAGCTGCCCGAACGCCATCATCACCCGCTCCCCAGTCAGATACAGCCCGCGGACAGACCTAGCCGCCCGCTCCGCTCGCGGGCCGGGCTGCTGTGCCCACTTTAAGGAGCCGGTCCCGCGCATCACAGTCATCACGGCGAATATGTGGGCATCCTGTGGCCTTCCCTCGTCGCCATACCCGCCGGGCCTGCCTAGCGTCGGCAGTGACCAGCACCGCCACGTGCTAAGGGAGCCCCGGTGCATACCCCGTCCTTGATCCTCATCGCCCCGCAGCCTCGGGCGGGCGGCGCAGAGCGGGACTCCGCCACAGGTGCCCATGCTGGCGTGCGCCACCCAGGGAGCCCGTGCTGTCGTCCATCCCCGCACGCCCGTCCCTGTCCAGCAGTCAAGGAGTGCCAGTGATCTCATCTCTCGTTTCCCTGGTGGTCGTTACCGGCCTGACCGGCATGTCGCTGGCCGTCTACCTGCTTCCGGTCCTGGTCGGCTGGTCCCGCGGTGCCCCGGACATCGGCGCGATCGCGGTGATCGACATCCTGCTCGGCTGGACCCTGCTCGGCTGGGTGCTAGCCTTGGCGATGGCGTTCCGGTCGGTGCCTCCTCCCGGCCCGCCGCCACGGCACCGGCCCCTTCCCCCGGCTGATGCCAGCTGGTCAGGGCCCGGCAGACCGCCTACCTCGCGGCCGGGCTCGCCGCCGCCGCTGGTGCTCCCGCCCCGGCCCTCGGCTGATCAGGAAGACGTCGGCCATGGGTGGTGAGCCGCACGGCGGCAGCGCGGCGGCCCGTCGGCGGACAGATCCAGGAACAGCCGGGGCATGGGGCACGGCGCCGGCAGCTCCCAGGCTCGCCGCCACGAGCACACCGGCTGCGGCCGTGCTGGCCAGCGGCGCGCGGCGTGCAGGCGCGCTGGCCGCCGTCGGCGGCCCGCGACTCGACGACATCCTGGGCGATCTCGATCTCCCGGTGCCCTTCGAGCTGGCTAGCTTCCTCGCCCGGATCGAGAAACTCCGGAGCAGGCCCATCGACCTGAGACCCTTCAGGGCACCTCCCGGCGGCCCCAGCGGCGTGTGGATCGGTGCCCGGCATGCCGACTACGTCTTCTACGACCAGGCGGCGACCACCCTGCACCGGACCCACATCGTGGTCCACGAGATAGCGCACATGCTCCTCGGCCACCACGGCACCGGCCCGGCCGGCAGCGACCTGATCCAGATAATCGCCCCTGACCCAAGCGCTGAGCTGATCGCCCCGATCCTCGGGCGTAACGGCCCATACCAGTCGTCCCGGGAGCGCGAGGCAGAGTACCTCGCCTCGATCATCCTGGAGCGCGCAAGCCAGCAGAGCCGGCCGTCCTCCGCCCGTGAGCAAATGCCCCGGCCATCGCCCGGCGAACCGCGCAAGCAGTGCGCGTACCGTCGGCTTCGGCCGCTATGGCAGGCTGTGCGCGCTGCGGTTCCGGAAATCGCCCTGCCGCCCGGCCCGTCTGCCGGCATCGGCTACAGGCTCTACCGCCGCGTCATCGAGATCCGCGACGGGCAACTGGCGCTACGGCCCTACAGCGACCCCCAGGCAGTCGCCATGGCGGAGTCAGAAGCACGCGGCGAGGGCGTGATCGGAGCTGACCTGGAAGCGACGATCGAGGCAGCGCTCCTGGCCATCGCGATCAGCGCGAGGGAATGCGGCCTGCCACGGCACGACGACCCCGGCCACCTGCCACCAATGAGATCCGGCGAGCAGCTGGCAGACGAGGTCGGCTGGCTGATCAGAGTCTCCCAGATGTTCGCGAGGTCGCCGATCGTTCATCAATTCAGTCAAAAGGTCGCTGCAAGAGTGCAAGCGGACACCAGCTAGTAGTCAACCAGGTGCGTGCCAATATGCATGCCTTTGCATCCGGTCAAACTCCTCCACCAGTGTGCCGCCTGTTCCCAGCGTGCGATCGGCTGCTTCCCAGAATGTGCGGGCGCACCGAATCCGTTCACGCTCCGGAACGGCTGTCCACAGGCACCGGCTCCGGCCGGTGCCTGCGCCCGGAGCGGGGTCAGGATCGTAACCCGTCCACTGAGAAAGGTGAGCGCCATGCCGGAGATCAACAACACGCAGGCGCGGCTGGAGGCGGCCAGTGACCTGCCCGCACTGCTCACCGCCGCGTGGGATGCCTTCAGCGTGCTGCTGGCCGCCTGCCAGGACGGCCAGGACCGGTCGGCTGAGCTGTTCGCGGCGTTCGCGTTCGCGGCGGCCGCCGCGGCGCAGGGCCGCCTGATCATCGCCGGAGCCCCGTCGCTCCCGGCGGATCTGGATCTGAGCGAGGCAACCAGCAGCGGTGCGGCCGGTGAACCAGACCCGGGCAAGCTCGCCGGTGTGCTGGCCAGCCTGGCTGGCCAGCTCGCCGGGCGGCTGTCGTCGGCAGCCCGCGAATCGGCCGGTCCCGGTGACCGGGACGCGTGCCAGGACGCGGCCGGCCAGGCGGCGCGGGTATGCGAGATCCTGGAGCCGGGCACGCCATGAGCGCGGTGACGCTCGGCGATCTGCTGAGCCGGGCCCGCGGTCATCTCGACGCCTCCGTCGCGCTGGCCGGCACGCCCCAGCACAGCGAGTCCGTGATCGCTGCCGCGCGGCTGACTGGGCAGCTGGCCCGTGTCCTGTCGCATTACCTGAACGACATCGCCCCCTACAGCGCGGACGAGGCGATCACCAGGACTGACCTTGAACGCGCCGCGCGGGCCGCCGTCGACGCCCGCCAGGCACTGCAGATGGCGGCAGACGGCCTGCGTGCGGGTGAGGCGGACCACGGCATCCCCGCGAACGAGCCAGCGGGCTCGCTGGCCGGACACCTCGCCGCAGCTGTGACGTTGCTGGCGGCCGGCCGGGACCTGCTGCGCACTCATTTCAGCACCGATCCCGGTGGGTGGCCGCAGCGCCGGGACTGGGCCGAGGTGATCACCTCCGTCCCGGTCACCCGGGCACTGCTGGCCGAAGCGGGCGGCTGGTCCCGGCAGCTTGCGTTCTTGACCGGTTCGCTCTCGCTGCCATCCGCGCCCGGCCCGGCTGTCCCGCCGCCGGTACACCAGGGCCTGGCCGGGGCCTATCACTGGATGCTGACCGGTTCGGCAGCGATCACGGCCGGACAGGGCGACAACCCGGCGACGGCGGCGGACGCCGAGCTGATGCGGGCCATCCCGGTCAGCCTGCCCCCCGCGCGGCAGCCACCCCACGATGCCGAGACAGCCGGTGAGCTCGCAGGCGGAGTGGCCGTCAGTGCCGCACGGCTGCGCATCATCGCCCAGGCCAGCGGAGAGCAAGCGGCCTGGTCCACGGTGCTGACCGCGGAATCGTGGCAGTGGACCGCGACCGGCGCAGCAGTCATCTGCCACCTCAGCGAGCTCATGCTCCGGCCACTCGCCGAAAGTCCCCGCGTCGCGGCCGGCACGCCCGAGGCAATCTCACAGCTAAACAGCGCCGCAGAGGCGGCCGCGCACGCGAGCGCCCGCTGGCGTGAGGTGACGGCAGGATGGAAGCAGATGACCACCGAGACCAGCGGCCTGACCGCACCCGGCATCGCCGACACCAGCGACCTGATCCTGCGCCTTGGCCGGCTCGCGTTCACCGACCCTGCCTGGACCCCTCGCCATGCCCGCCGCGCGCCGCTGCGCGACCTAGCCGACCTGGCCCCCGACAGCGCGTCGGCCGCGGTGGTCGTCGGTGCGGTGCACCACGCGGCGGACACCGTGGCCTGGGTGGGCGCTGCCGACCAGCGCGCTGTCGATACGGCGATCCGCGCCGACCGGATCTACGTTCCCACCCGGACACTGCCGGAGTACTACGACGTGCCGTACCGGTACGGGAACGCCACCCCGGCAGCCACCGCCACCCTGCTCGACGCCTACCAGGCGGCCCGCAGCGCCACCGAGCACGCGGTCACCGGCCTGGACGCAGTTGCCGTCACTATAAACGCGCCGACCCGGGTCCTGGCCGCCGCCAGAGCAGCTACGCACGCCGCAGCCGACGCTGGCGAGCGTCGCGCGGCAGGCCAGCCGGACCGGCGCCCGGCGGCTTCGACGCCGCAGCCGCCGCACTGGCCAGGTTCTGTCGAGCAAGCGGTGCGGAGCGCAGGCAGCCCCGACCTGATCCTGTTGATGCGCGCCAGGGCAATCGACAAGCTGGCAGCGAAGCTCATCGATGAGGCGAAGGAGCCTTGTCAGGACGTCGATGCACCTGGTCCGGTACATGGTCACGGCCGGACTGGCCGGCTCGCCAGGAACCCGGCACAGGTCGCGGGCGAGAACTTCCCTCAGGGCCTTCTCGCCGCGTCGACAGCTAGCCGCCCAGCCGGCCCCTCGCCACGCTCGGAGGCAGTCCCTGCTCGCCTGCGAACCGAAGGCCGCAGAAGCCGCCGCTGAGATGATTCCGCCGGAGGGGGCCCGATCGCGGCTGGCTGTTGCAGCGCAAGCAGCAGCGTTAGCCGAAGGCTATAGTGCATCTTGGCAGGTTGAGCCCGGCGTTGCCGGGTTCCGCGTTGCTATTCGCGCTGTCTTTCGGCTGCGGCTTGGCGAGTAACTTGATCAGTCGCTCGATCTCTACCGCATCACCGGAGGTGCCGATGGAAGCTACGAAGATGGCGAGGGGAAGGCAAGCCGTTCTAATTGCGGTCTCTACTTTCTTCGCCACCGTGGCCGAGGCAGCGGCTGGGATAGCAACGTCGGGCTGAGCTTGTCATCGTCGTGCGTCCGCTCGCTGGCGTTGTACTCGGCGACTGCGGTGAGCGGTTCCTCGAAGCTCATGCGGCCGCCTCAAAAGAATCCCGGTGAAGTCGATCAGGTCGAGGAAGCCGGAAGCGCTCAGCGATTGCCATTCGTCTCAGCCTAGTTCCGCGCCCGGGCGGAGAGCTGGGCTTATCCTTACCGAGCGTGACAGTACAGTCGCCCAATCGAGACGTCGTCCGGTGGTATGGCAGCGCTCGGTGCAGCACCTGACGGGCGCGTTCGTTGTGTTGCCTCCGAATCCCATCTTCGCCTAGAAGGTGCTGGCCCGCGGCGGGCATCCTGACCGTCACCACTATCCCGGTCGTGCTCGGCACATGCATCTCGCCACTCGACGATCACCTTCGCCCTCGACGTCGGCGCGGCGCTGCGCGACGTGCAGGACTACGCGCGCCACAAGGACCCCAGACCACGCGCCGCTACGACCACGCCCGCGACAGCCTCGACCGCAACGCCGCCTACGTAGTCGCCGCCTACCTGGCATGACTAGCGGCTGCCCTGCGGGGCTGGCTGAAACGCACGAAGTCCCAACGGATCCCCGGGTGTGCGTATTGACTGGCTACGAGGGTGCTACGGGGGTGTGCTGACCTGCGGCCCTGCGATTTTGGATTAGCACTAACTGAAAAGAATGGTGTGTAGCCCAAAGCGCACCGCCCTGTTGGCGGCGTAGGTCCGCGCATCCGCATACTGGCGGCGTCACCTGCGAGTTCATGTCTCGAGGTCAGAGGGAGAGGAGGTGGCCGTGGCCCAGTGCCGTCGTCCACTACCCGTACAGTGCGAGCGCATCCTGCGGGCGATGGCGCGCCCCCTGCTCCGCCGGATGGCCGCGTACGACTGGACTCAGGAAGCCCTGGGGGAGCGGCTCCGCAAGCGGCAGGCGCAGATCGGGGGGCGGCTTGGGTGCGATCGGTCCCGGGTGTCCCGCGCACTCGGCGGCAAGGAGATACCATCCCGGCGGCTGATCGAGCAGATCGCGCTCATCCTCGACGCGCACGCTGTGGAACGAGGGCTCCAGTTCGGGCCGCTGACGGAGCCCACCATGCGGCGCTGGCAGGAGGCCGACAACGCCCGCCGTGCCGCCGCCAGGCGGGCCGCCGGGCGGCGCGCGCCAGGACCGCCCCGGCCGAGGGCGCACCCCCTGCCGGGATGACCACCCACCAGGACCTGCGCCAGGCGCTGAGCACCTTGGTCACCAGGAGCTACGGGTCCCAGCATGCGATGTGCCGGGTGCACACGAACCTGGTCAGGCCTACCGTCCAGGCCGCCCTCAGCGACCGCAACGCCCTGAGCCTCGACCTGCTGAACGCGATCCTGCGAGCTTGCGGCGTCCAGGACCAGGACCGTCAGGCGTGGATGAGCGCCTGGCAGCGTCTCGGGTGGCCCCGCCAGAAGGCCGCGATCGAGCGGCGGCGCGAGGGATACGACTATGCCAAGCGCAACAGGGGACGGCCATGGCAGTGACCGGTCCCGGTGAGCGCCGGCCAGCCGTCGAAATCCGCGTCCGCGGCGTGCTCTATGTGCGCGTTGAACGGTGCCCACGCTGGCTGGCTCATGTGATCTTCTCGGCCGGCGCAGCGGCGGCTGGCTGGCTGGTCGCCCGCCACCCGTGGCTGCTGACCAGGTGACACCCCGCCCCCCGCCAGCCCGCTGGGCTGGTTAGGCAGCGCGGCGAGGTTCTTAGCCGCCCCCGACAGCGTGACGTTGGCGTGGACACGGCATGCGTTACACCGCTGCCTGCAGAGACGCTCGTGGCTGGGGAGTCTCCGTGAACGATCGTCTCCGCGATGCTTTCGCTTGTGCTGCCGACCCACCGGCACCCTTAGCGGTCCCGCGCGATCACCCTCGTTCCACTCCGGCCGGGCGGATGCCAGCCCCTCAGCGACCAGGAACTCAATCACGTCTTCCAGGATCACCCGGTACCGCCGGCCGCCGGGTGCCAGATGACACACCCGCGCTGGCGCCAGCAGGAGCAGCGCCAGATGTCTTCACCTCGCGCTCCCAGGCCGCCCGCACCCGTCGCCTTGCCCATCTCTGGACCCAGCTATCCCGGTACTTCCAGCCCCGCGCCCTGCTGACAACATCGCTGATGGCGTCATCCAGGTCTGGCGGCGCGGGACGGCCCACCCCGTCGCCCCTCGCCGTCCGGGCCTGCCAGTCGGCAGCCTCCCCCAGGGCCCACCGCTCACTGGCAAGCCGCCGCTGCCAAGTCCGCCAGGCGTTCCGCAGCCCTGCTCCGGCAGCCAGCACGCCTCCGGACATCAGCGCAGTGACCGCGTCGTCCGGGAGATCCACGCCCGCAGCCTACCCCAGGGACGAGCCGGGCAAAACGGTCACTGCTTAGGGTGGGAAATGGTGTGGGCAAATAGCAGAGGGCTCTGTCCGTAATGTTCGGATCGCAGTCTTAGGCGAAATATGGTGTGGGCAGATGCTGATGGTAATCGCGGTCCCCCGCGGCCCTCCCCGCCTCGGTGATAGGAGCAGGCGAGCACGGCCCCGGCCAGCTCGGTGATCGAGAATCCGGAGCTGGCCGGGGAAGGCCAGGTGTCCGTTAAGTAGTCATGATTGCCTACCCAAGAAAACGGCAGGGTTTTCTGCAGTAAGAATGGAGTCGCTCCTGCGACAACGCAGCCTTCGCAACGGGTGACATAGCCGTGTTTTCTGCGATAGACCTCCGGGAGGTGGGGCATGGCGACGGTCACGAAGCTACAGCCGGGTCAGCGCGTCCGGCCAGCTGCTCGACCGCCAGCAGCACGCCTTGGCTGAGGCGGGTGCATCCGGGTATTCGCTGACAAGCTCTCCGCCAGGAACGCCGACCGGCGTGCGCCTCAGGGTCATGAGTTGTTCAGGCAGCCAGGTACCGCCGGTGTACGCTCGCGAGGATCTCGGCTGGTTCCTGTCCGGTGGTGGCGCTGAGGTCGTCGAGCAGGATCCCGGCGAGGGCGGATAGCCCGAACGTCAGCTGTGTCACCGTCGTTGCGTTGTCGGTGCCGTTGTTGTCGGTTAGTACGCGCTGGATGGCCTGCCAGTAGAAGGCGGGGTCGCCGCGCGAGTGGGTGAACGCGGTCATGACCTCAAGTGCGGGCAGGAGGACCTGCGTGATGAGCTGGTCGCGTTTGGCGCTCACTGGCGGGCTCGGGTGTTTCAGCCTGCGACTGCGGCGGTGTAGCGGGCGGCGACGTCGGGCCAGTTGACTACTTCCCACATGGCCTTGACGAAGTCGGGGCGGACGTTGCGGTATTGCAGGTAGTAGGCGTGTTCCCAGGCGTCGAAGGCCAGTAGCGGCAGGGAGCCCTGGGCGACGTTGCCATGGTGGTCGTAGACCTGCTCGACTAGGAGCTTGCGGGCGGTTGGTTCGTAGATCAGCACTCCCCATCCCGATCCCTGTACGGCGGTCGTGGCGGCGGTCAGCTGGCCGTGGAAGGCCTCAAAGGAGCCGAAGTGCTCGGTGATCGCGTCGGCGAGGCCGCCGTCGGGTCGGCCGCCGCCGTCGGGGGACATGTTCTGCCAGTACAGGGTGTGCAGCAGGTGGCCGGAGACGTTGAACGCCAGTGTCTTCTCCAGGCCGACCAGGGATGCGAAGTTGCCGTTGTCGCGAGCCTCGGCGAGCTGGTCGAGGGTGTCGTTGGCGCCCTTGACGTAGGCGGCGTGGTGCTTGTCGTGGTGCAGTTCCAGGATCTGCCCGTTGATGTGCGGTTCCAGCGCTGCGTAGTCGTAGGGCAGGTCCGGCAGGGAGTAGACAGCCATCAGTGGGGCCTCCAGATCTGGTCGTCAGAACAGGACAGTTTGGGGTATGGCGGGAAGCTGGCTAGTGGTGACGGTCAGGTACTCCTCGATGAGGGACCACCGGGCTATGCAGCGCGCGGGCGGCTGCGGCCAGGGCCGGGTCGGTTGGGCGGAGAAACGCAAGGTGCCGACTGCCGCTCACGCCGGATCTCAGCAGTCCGACGCGGTTGGCACGGCCGCGGTGCGGCCGGACGCGCCGGTTGCTCATGCGCCGGCATCCGGCTGGCGGGCTGCTCCGCAGGCGTCCGGTGCGCGCGAGGCAGTTGCGTCCCGTCCGGGCGGCGCCCCGCCTGGCGCAGATTTCATTCGCGGCAGCTTGAGCACAGGCCGACTACCGCGGACCGGTGAGGCTCGATCGTGAACTCGTACTGCTCGCGCGCCTGCTCGGCGAGGCTGGCGAACATCTGGCCGGGTACTTCGGCGACCGTTCCGCACTTCTCGCAGACCAGGTGGCCGTGTGCGGTAGATGCCAGGTGGTAGGTGGCGGGTCCGTGGACGGGGCGGGTGCGGTCGACGACCTTGAGGCGTTCCAGTTCGTCGAGGTTGCGGTAGATGGTCGTGATGTTGACGTCGGGTGCGCGGGCCCGGACCTTGGCGGCCAGCCTCTCGGCGGTGAGGTGTCCGGGCTTGTCGGCTAGGGCCTGCAGCAGCAGGCGGCGTGCCGGGGTCGCCCGGTCACCATGCGCACGCATCCGCGCCATGAGGCCTTCCACGATGTCGTGGTGCTCAGCGGCCGGGGCTTGGTGGCTCATGGGCTACTCGGCTATCGCGGCGCTCTGGCTGGTCTGGAGCCGGGCGGACCAGCGTTCTTCGATGTGGGCGTACTTCCATATGAGGATGGCGGCGGCCCAGGTGACGACGAACATGCCGACGATGATGAAGCCAGCGGTGTTGATGTTGAAGTTGTACATGAAGCCCCAGAAGCCGCTGGTCTGGCTGACGCCGTGGATCTCCAGGGGGACCAGGCTCAGGGTTTCGATGCCGCCGATGAAGATGCAGATCGCCACCGACAGGCCGGTAATGGCCAGGTTGTAGTAGACCTTGCGGATCGGGTTGAAGAACGCCCAGCCGTAGGCGACGTTCATGAACAGGCCGTCGGAGGTGTCCATCAGGCTCATCCCGGCGGTGAACAAGATCGGCAGCGCGATGATCGCCAGCCAGGGGATGTGCTCCCCGGCCGCCAGCGCGACCGCGGTCAGCAGCGCGACTTCGGTGGCGGTGTCGAAGCCCATGCCGAACACGACCCCGACGGGGTACATCTGCCATTCCTTCTCGATGGTGTTCATCCAGCGGCCGAAGAAGCGGTAGAAGAAGCCGCGCTTTTCCAGCTGGGCTTCGAGTTCGGCCTCGTTGTACTCGCCGCGGCGCATCGCGGTGAAGACGCGGACGATCCCGCCGAGGATGATCAGGTTGAGCAGGGCGATGAGGAACAGGAACGCCGCCGAGACGATGGTACCGAAGGTGCCGCCGAACGACTCCAGCGAGGAGTTGGAGTGCGTCACGGCGGGCAGCACGGTTTTCTCGGCGATGATGAGCCCGACGCCGATGGCGATCACGATGGTGGAGTGGCCGAGGGAGAAGAAGTAGCCGAAGGCGAGCGGCCGTGGCTGGTCGGTGCCCTGCCGGTTGTTCATCGACTTGCGGGTGGTGTTGTCGATGGCGGAGATGTGGTCGGCGTCGAACGCGTGCCGCAGCCCCAGGGTGTAGGCCGTCACGGACAGCCCGATGCCGAAGAACCGGTAGTGCGCGGGCAGCACGATGAGGATGAACAGGGCGAACCCGAGCGCGTGCAGCAGCAGGATCGAGGCGTACATGCCCAGTGTGCGGCGCTTCTCGACCGGGGAGAGCCCGTGGAATGACGCGGCGATCATCTTGCGCATGCTCATCTTCGGTAGCTGTGTCACGTTCGTGTTCGCCATCGCCGCAGCCCTCCGGTCACCACCACGCCGTGCTCTGCCTGTGGACGCACGGTAACCTGGCTGCGAATGAGTTGCAAGTACTTATCTGCCGCAGTTACAAGCATGACGCAGCCGGAACCTTTGCGGGCGGGGAGCCGCAGCCGCCATGCTGGCGGGATGCACAAGATCTCCGGGCAGCGTGACCCTGCGGCGGCGTTCCCCCTGCCCGCCACCCGCGACGACGCAGCAGAACGACAAGACGCCAGCCGGGCCATCGCCGTCAGCGCGATCGACCTCGCGGCAACCGGCATCGTGGAACTGCTGCTCGCGATTCTCACGAACTCGGTGGGACTGCTGGGCGACGCGATCCACAACCTCTCCGACGTGTCCACTAGCGCCGTGGTGTTCCTCGGCTTCCGGCTGTCCAAGCGGACGCCGACCGAGCGGTACCCCTACGGCCTGGACCGGGCCGAGGACCTGGCCGGCATCGGAATCGCCATCGTCATCTCGGCCAGCGCCGTGTTCGCCGGGTTCGAGAGTGTCCGCAAGCTCCTCGCGCACGGCCCGACCAGCCACATCGGCCTCGGCATCCTCGGAGCGGTCCTCGGCATCATCGGCAACCAGGTCGTCGCCCGCTACAAGCTCGTCACCGGCAGGCGCATCAACTCCGCGACCCTCATCGCCGACGCCCGGCACTCCTGGCTAGATGCCCTCTCCTCCGCCGGCGCCCTCATCGGGCTCATCGCCGTCGAACTCGGCCAGCGATGGGGAGACCCTGTGGCCGGCATAGCCGTCACCGGATTCATCTGCCATGTCGGCTACGAAGTCACCAGCGACGTCGTGCACCGCCTCGCTGACGGCATCGACCCCGCCATCATCACCACCGCCGAAGCAGCCGCCGGGAATGTCCCCGGCGTCATCCACGCCCACGCCCGAGCCCGATGGACAGGACGAACCCTCCGGGTAGAACTCGAAGGCTGGGTCGATCCGGACCTGCCCGCGCGCGAGGTCGAGGCGCTCGGACGCCAGGTCGCTGAAGCCCTCGCCCGGCAACTCCCCGACATGAGCAGTTTCACCTGGGCCGCACGGGCGGCACCACAATGACAGCCACCAGGCCGAGGCGAGAAACGCGGGAAATGGACCTGGTGGCGCGTCGTCCCGGAACGGCTCGCCGCCCTCCGCCAGGCACTCGGCGGCTAGCATCGCATCGCAAGTATCCGAGATGGCCAAGCGAGGATCCACGGCACCACCAGCAACTACCCTGCCCTAAGCTCACCGCCCGCAACGAGATGCGGCCGGCGCGCGGTTGCTCCGCCGGGCAGATCACGTCAAACCCGGCCACCCAGTCCTCACCCCGGTCCCGGTTGGTCCACAGCACGCCCAGGCGGACGCGGAGCCTGCCGGCCGGAGTGCCCAGCGCCCGCGGGCAGGCCCAGTCGTGCTGGTGACATGCACAGCCGGCGGCGGCGCGTCAAGCCGGAATCCGATGTAAACCCGCATCAGGTGCGAGGCGCCCCGGTTGGGGTGCGGCACGCCGACGGACGGCGCATCGACAATCGCCGGGAGCAGCCGGGCGACCCCACGGCACTCATCCCTGGTACCCCATGAGGCGGATCTTCACAGCTGAACCTGGCCGCGAGCGTGCACTTCCTGGCCAGCATCGACAACACCCGGTACTTCGAGACGGCTCGGCGGACAACCCGCTGCCGTCGCTGCTGTGCTCGGCGTCCTACGATCTCGGCCCAGAGGGCTCGGTGCGCCCCCAGGCCGGGCCCCGGGGTCGACGTGGACGAGGAGTTCTCCGGGCCCACCCGGACACGAGGGGGCGCTAGTCTTCTGACTCAACGGGTGGCGGCATCCTGCGGTACGGCGGGGGAGTCGGCGCCGGGATGGCGGACAGGACGCGAGCGTGGCATCGGGACGAGGTTCCCGCCCCGGCGGCGGTGGCCGTTGGCATTCGGCAGCGCACCGGGCCGGGCTGGTGGCGGCGGCGGTGGTCACGAGCGCGGTCGTTGCCGCGTGCGGGAGCGGCCCGGCGAACAGCTTGCCGCGGTATGAGGTGCTCGCCCGCGGCATCCCGGGCCTGGGCGAGATCATCACCGATGGCACGGGCCTGACGCTGTACATGTACGCTCCCGATCATCGCGGGCTCTCGCAGTGCAGCGGGTTCTGCGCTCAGCAGTGGCCGCCGCTGGTGTTGCCGCGCGGGGTCACTCGCCCAAAGGCGGGTCCAGGCGTCCGGGCGTCTCTGCTCGGGACGGTGCGGCGCGCTAACGGGCAGCTGCAGGAGACCTACGGCGGGTGGCCGCTTTATCTGTGGATCGGTGATACCGGCCCTGGCCAGGCCACTGGCCAGGCCGACGACATGGGCCTGTGGTACGTGCTGTCGGTGACCGGCGCCGTGGACCGGGGCACGCCCCGCGGATAGCGCTCAGAGCGTGCCGGCCGGGGTCAGGGGTGTCGGCGGTCAGCGGGTGCCGGGCTTCCCGGGGCTCGGTGAGCTGGGATATTCAACGCGCGGCTCTCGCGTCGGCTATATCGTGACCGGCGGTATGGATGGCACTCACTGGGGAGCAATCGCTTCGGGCGTTGGCGGCATCGCCACGGCCGGGGCGCTGTTCGTCTCGCTGGTGCTACTTCGGCAGCAGATGCGCGACCAGCGGCGAGCGCGCGCAGACCGCCACCAGGAGCATGCCAGCCACATGGCGTTCTGGGTCGAGCTGGCTGAGTACAACGAGCGCGATGGGGATGTCGTGATCGTCGCGCACTACGCGAATACCAGCCTCCAGCCTGCGATGAGCATCCTGATGGCCGTCGGCATCCGTAAGGACGTGTGGGCCGATGGCGGCGCTCCCGGCGCGGATGTAGGCGAGCAATGGAGTCCCGTCGCCATCGGGCCTGGGTACGAGGGCACATACAGCTTCCGGCTGGAAGGCATGCCCGTGCCGGTGGTACGCCTGGCGGGGCAGTACGGGGATCCAGCCATCATCGGCGAGCTGCATTTCACCGACTCGTCCGGGGTCGGCTGGGTCAGGACGTCGCGTGGCCAGCTGATCGAGCGCCGGTCTGCGCTCTGGCTGACTCTGATGCCCATGTCGCTCTCGGAGAGACGCCGCGCTTCGCGAGTCTGAGCGGTCCAAGCAGGGGATGCGCGAGCGGATGCTGTTCTGGGCACTCAATCATCTGAGGCCGTAGGTGGCCTCAAGGCTCCGCTCACAATTCCATGATCTTGCGAGGGCGTGCGGGTAGTCACCGGAGGCCCGGCAGGCGGGTGCTGATATGGGACCCGGGCTGCCGGCGGACTCTCCCGGTCGAGTTGGCGGTGCTGGCCGACGAGCGGGTGGTTACCGGCGGGAGCGACCAGCGGGTAGTGATCTGGCACCTGGGCGGAGGAAGCACGCTCGTCATTCAGCTGGCCAAGAGCGGTAGCCGATGAAGATCGCCGGGCATCGGCTGGCTGATCGCCGCGCGCGGGCGCTGCAGGCCGTCGGCGGCACGATGCTTAGCCCCGTGGCGATGGCGATCATCGCCAACAAATTCCCCGACCCGGCCGAGCGGGCCAGGGCCATCGGCGTGTTCGGCTGGGTGTCCGGCCTGGCGCTGGCGCTGAGCCCGGTCCTCGGCGGCGCCCTGGTCGAGGGCGTCGGCTGGCGCTTCATCTTCTGCGTCAACGTGCCGATTGTGACCGCCGCTATCGTGTGCACTGCACTGTTCGTGCCCGAATCCCGAGCCGTCCGGGCACGCCAGTTCGACCCGACAGGCCAGGCCCTGATGATCCTGATGCTGGGCAGCGTCGTCTACGCGATCATCGAGTCCAGCAGGTTCGGCTGTCGAGCGCTTCGTGCAGGCTCTTGAAGCCGACGCCGTGCCGGCCGACCCGCAATGCCCCGTTCGGCGGGTCGGCGCAGCCTGGATCAGGTGCCCGCGCTGCCCGCCCCGGCCGTCGCGGGCAAGGCGCCCGGTCACTCGGCGTTACCGGGAGCCCGGGACCGATGGCCAGGCGCGGAATGAATCGTGGAATGAGAAGCCAGCGCGACCGGGGGATATGACGGATTTCCGGGCGCCCAGCGGGGACATCGGCGCAGGCAGGAGCGTCGGGACGCCTGGCCAGGCTACTTGTAAACGGCAGGCCAGCGGTTCGAAATCCGCTCAACTTCCCTCGCAACCTGAGATGTCAGCGAGATCTGGCGCGCCGGGGTCTCGTACAGCATGCGCCACAGGGTACGTTCCCGCAGCGCGATGTCCTCGCGGGTGAGCATCTGCTCAACGTGCGCGGGCACGCGGCTCGGCCCGGAGGGTGCCCATCGCATTGGGCGCGGCCAGCCATGTAGGCAAGTCCTGCGGGCCGGCAGCGCAACGCGGCTGTCCGGCCCGCGGACTGGCTACGGAAGGATCGTTCCCTCATTCAGTAGTTCGGCTTTGATCATGCGGGCGAGCGTGTTCAGGGCCTCGTTGGAACCCATGATCCCGCCGCTGCGCAGCGCTCGCCGTGACACAGGTCTTCCCGCGTCGGCTAGTTCGAGGGCTATGCGGAGTGCCTGCTGCTTCTGCGGGTGCCCGGGATCGGAGACGGGATGCCGGGTGCTGCTGGGCGCTGCCGAGCCGTGCTCCACGAGAGAAGGCCCGTTGGTCTCCGGGGGATGACGGGTCTGGGCCGTGGTCCCGGCCGCTTGATCCTGGTCCGGCCGACCGGCGTGCTGGTCCGCAGGAGACCACTCCGGGGACCGCGCGGCGGCTGGCCCGGCGGCCCGGCCGCACGGTCCGCCACCAGTCGCGGCGTCGGCGCGCAGCATGTGAGCCAGGGCAGTCCCCATGGCCAGGACCAGGACCGGCAGGCAGGACACGATCGTGGTGATGGGCCACGGTGCCCGCGCCGCGTCGGCCTGGGCCAGCAGGTGATAGGCGACCTGCCCGGCCATGCCGAGCAAGAAGGAGAACATCGCGGACCACTTCGCGAACCGGCGAGTCCGGACGCTGACCGTGTGCTCGCTGGCCAGCCACGCACGCAGCGCGTACGCCGCGTAGGCCTCCACGCCGACCGGCAGGGTGATGGCGGTGTCCAGGTTCAGAGAGGGCCAGATCCCCGGCAGCGGAGTCACCAGCCCGAATCCGGTCTTCTGCGCGATGCCGACCCACCCGGACCAGACCTCGGCCGCGGCCGGGACGGCCAGGACCAGCAGCGGCCAGGACCGCACGGTCCTCCCCGGCTGGACAGCCGCCGGGGACCGGTCCGCAGCGGCTGGTCCGCTGGTCCGTGCGGGGAGCGCACCACGCAGGCCCAGGATGGGGCCACGCAGGCCCGGGTCCATGGCCTGGGGCGCGTCGGTGGTGATAGCAGCCATGCCGGTCACCGCTCTTCCGTCGTGGCGAGGGGGTGCGGTTCGCCGGTCAGCGCGGCCAGGGCGGTTGCGACCTCGCTGAGGGTGGCGCGCACGTACGTCGATGTGGCGGTCCCGGTATCGCCCGCGCCGTCGGTGTGGCCTGCGTAGGCGTGGGCGACTGCGAATCCGAAGTTGCGCTCGACCCAGGTCAGGGTGGTGTGCCGCAGCCAGTGCGTGCTGATCTGCTGGGTACGGACCCACGGCAGGTGCCGTCCGATGCGGACCCACAGCCCGTCATACCGGCGGTAGGTGACCGGCCTGCCGTCGCGGTAGCGCAGCAGCCGCCCGTCATCCGGGGCGTGCCGTTGGGCGGCGTGCTGGACCAGTCCGGCCATCAGGGTGGGCGAGACTGGCTGCCAGCGGACCGTCTCGCTTTTCTCCCGAAGCAGGACCAGGCACTGCTCGCGGTCCAGGTCGGCCGGGCGCAGCGCGAGCGCGCCGCCGCGGCGGCAGGCAGTCTCGGTATGCAGCCGCAGGATCAGTGTGTCGAGTTCGGGATCATCGCCCGTGGTCGCGGCGACGTGGTTGATCTCCGCCAGCCGGGTGTCGGCCACGGCCCGGCGGGTGGACGGCAGGCGGCGGGGCTTGCCGACTTTCCGGGCTGGGTTGTCCTTCTCGTCGATCAGCCCGTCGTCCTCGGCGTGCCGGTACAGGCAGCGCAGCGCGGCGATGAGGTTCTCGGCTGCGCCGCGCCCGCCGCGGGCGTTGCGCCGGGGCACCACGTTTGACCGGACGTGCTTGACCAGTTGCCGGATCTCCGACGGTGCCGGCTCGTCCAGGTGCCGGGTGCCCCACTGCTCGACCACCCGGTTCCAGTAGGAGCCATAGGCCTTGCGGGTGCCATCGGTCACTGCGGCGGACACGACCGGGACGTAGTCGGCGAAGGTCGGCATCGTCGGCCGCTGCCTGGGGGTGGCGGCCAGGTCGTCCGGGGACAGGCCCATCCGCTCCAGGATCAGCAGCGCCGCGTCCACGGCGGCCTGCTGGGACGCGGCCGGGGAAGTCGGGGTGATCATGCCGGTCCTCCTTGTGCGTGCGGGGACGCGCCGTGGGCACGGATGGCCTGGTCCACCACGGCGAGCGAGTAAGCAGAGAGCATGTCGTCGCCGGGCACTGCGGCCAGCAGCACCCGGTCGCCGGGCTGCAGCCCGCAGCGGTGGCGCAGCGCGGCGGGAATCGCGATGTACGCGCGGCCGGGCAGCGTGATCATGCCGCCCGGGTCGCGGCGGGCAGTCACCACGCCCGCGTCCGCGGTCAGGGTCAGCCGGTCACCGCCGCGCCAGCCCAGCGCGCTGGTGACGGCCCGGTCGGCGATCCGGCCAGAGGCGTCGATGCGGCCGATCCCGTAGACCACGTCCGCGGGAGTCGGCGGCACGGGCACCGGGCGGGCCAGCGGCAGTGGCCGGCCCGCAGCAGACCTGGCACGCTGCCGGCTCGTCTGGACGGCGGACGAGGGAATGACAGGAGCGAGAGGCGGCGCGGTCACGGCTGCCTCCCCGCGAGGAGGAGAGCAGGACCGGCCGTAGCGCAGGCGGCGGCAGGGCTGCCCGCAGACGCGTTCAAGCGGTGTGCGTTTGGGGGATTTCCCACCGGTTTGAGTGTCCGGGGCAGGACTTGACCACTGCAAACGGTGAGTTTTCCCCAGGTTGGGGAAAACCACCACCGCGTGTTCAAGCGGTGCCCGGTTCGGGGGCATTTCACCGGTCTGGGTGTCCGAGGGGGGACTTGAACCCCCATGCCCTTTTGGGGCACTAGCACCTCAAGCTAGCGCGTCTGCCTATTCCGCCACCCGGACGAGTGCGCGCCACGGCTGAAGCCGGGCTGGCCGCATCACG
>Ga0335074_10001263_pt1 | contig 34571 bp, 26 predicted proteins | sample Lox_Sample_23_FD_206715 | JGI IMG/M metagenome (GOLD analysis project Ga0335074, IMG submission 206715) | Soil microbial communities from Loxahatchee National Wildlife Refuge, Florida, United States - Lox_Sample_2.3 | ecosystem: Environmental > Terrestrial > Soil > Wetlands | place: USA... | reverse complement strand
GCGGAACTGCTGCTCGTCGCAGCCCATCAGCACCGCGTCCTCGAGCGCGTCTTGCGCCAGGGCGCGCAGCTCCTCGAGGTTCTCGTTCAGCACCTTGATCTTGTCGAGGCAGGACACCGGCTCGCCCTCGGGCGTAAGCCAAGTCGGCAGGTCGAGCTGCCCGGGCTTTTTCGCATCGCTCATGGCCGCGTCTCCGGCGGCTTCAGCGCGACGAAGCGCAGCCGCACATAGTCGACCGTCCAAATGCCCGCCGCATCAAGCCGCGTGCCGCGCAGCATGTCCTCGACCTCCGCCTTGACCATGGACCGCGTTTGCGGCGGAACGGTGGCAAGAAAACTCTCCGCGAAGGTGTCGAGCCAGTCGGCGAGCGCGCCGGGAAGCGATGTCGGCCGCGGGATCAGCGCCATCGACGCGACTTTGAAGCCTTGGCGCTCGAGCCGGGCGCGATACTCCGCGGGCTCGGGAAAGTACCAGGGGCTCGCCGCCTCGGCATCGCCGCCGCGCTGCGCCAGCGCCGCGGCGAGCGCCCGGAGCACGCTCTCGACATTGCCGGCACCGCCGCATTCCGCGACGAAGCGCCCGCCGGGCTTGAGCGCGCGCCACACGCCGGCGATCACCGCGTCAGGATCGCGCATCCAATGCAGCGCCGCATTGCTGAAAACGGCGTCGAACTCCGCCTCGAAAGCGAGGCGGGTGCCGTCGGCGACGGCGGCATCGAGGCCGCGCGCACGCGCCGCCGCCACCTGCTCGGAACTGGCATCAACGCCGGTCACACGGGCGCGCGCGGCGATGAGCTCGGTCAACGCACCATCGCCGCAGCCGAGATCGAGAATGCGCTCGCCCGGTTGCGGCGCGAGCAGCTCGAGCAGCGGCTCGCCGAGTGCGGCGACGAAGCCGGCATTGCGCTGGTAGCGCGCGGGATCCCAGTGCTGCTCGACGACCGTCGCGCCCGGACGGAGCGTGCTACTTGGCTGGCGGAATTTGGCCATTCGGCTTCGCCTGCTGGCCGCCGCCCCCGGCGCTCTGCTGGCCGTAGATGAACTGGCCGATCAGGGATTCGAGGCTCATCGGCGGCGTCGTGTGCTCGATCGTGCCGCCGGGCTTGATGAACTCATCTTCGGCGCCAGGGACGATCGAGAGGTATTTGTCGCCGAGCAAACCGCTCGAGGTGATGGTGGCGACGGAGTCCACCGGTATCTTGACCGCCGGATTGATGCTCATCTTCACGATGGCGACGAAATCCTTCGGATCGAGCGTCTGCGAAATGATGCTGCCGACCTTGATGCCGCTGATGCGGACATCGCCGCCATCGCGCAGCCCCTCGACCCGGTCGAAATTGGCGGTGAGCTCGTAGCCGGAGACGGCGCGGACCTGGCTTGTGGTATAGGCGAAGAACAAGAAGACCGCGGCGACCACCAGCACGACGGCGCCCATCACGGTCTCGACGGCGTTGCGACTCATCCCCTCTTACTCCAGCTCTCGGTTGTTACCGTCTATGTTGTCGCCCTCTATTCCGGCCGCCAGGGCTCGTAATCGCCGCTCGACCTGGCGCGCTGGCCGCCGCGCAGCAGCGAGCCGGGCGGCCGATAGGCGTCGGGCGTGCCGGTGAGGTTCGGCACGTAGTCCTTCTGCCAGGGAAATTTCTTCGTGCCGGCGTCCTTTGGCACGTCGGCGAAGGTGTGATGCAGCCAGCCATGCCATTCCGGCGGCACGCGCGACGCTTCGGGCTCGCCTTTATAGATGACCCAGCGCCGCTCGCGGCTGTCGCGGCCCGCGCCACCCTGCAGCTTCCGCTGCCCCTTCTCGCGGTAATAGCGATTGCCGAAGGCATCGACACCGACCAGCTCGCCGCGCAGCCAAGTGAAGAGCCTCGTGCCCAGTGTAGCGCCCATGGAGGAGAACCCGACTTCGTGCGGCGAACGCGCCGTCCGACCGCTGTGGCTATAGGAGAGAACCGGCGCGACTATGGCACCTGACTTGCGATGCGTCCAGCAAGCGAGCCGGCTCTCGGAAGCGGAATTCTCGCCACAGCTTGCGGACAGTATCGACGCCCGCCTCACCCCGCCAGCGCTCCGCGATCAGGACACCCGTTCGAGCACTCTGCGCTTTTGCAGCCTCAGGGGACCGGTCGCAAAGCGATCGGCCGGGTCGGTGGGCTCCGGCGAGGTGGGGTGTGTCGGATTTACTACATCTTGTGGGTTGTCTCCGGATAGCCACAAAATCCTGTTGCCAGCGGCCAAGCCTTCGCTATATCTTGAATTTCTCAGCCGGTGCGACCCAATAGGTAGCGCCGACTGGGACGCGGGGCAAGAAACTTGTGGGGTAGGTGGGGGATGCGCATCCAGCGGCGGTTCACCAAAAGCGGACAGGACCCCTATTCCGGTATCGCCTTCCGGCTGGCGACCAGTGAAATCCGGAACCCGGACGGCTCCCGCGTCTTCCACCTGCCGGACATCGAAGTTCCCGCCGAATGGAGCCAGGTCGCTTGCGACATCCTTGCCCAGAAATATTTCCGCAAGGCCGGCGTCCCGGCGAAGCTGAGCCCGGTGGCCGAAGCCGATATGCCGGAATGGCTGTGGCGGCGGGCCGCCGATGAAGCGGCGCTGAGGGCGCTGCCGGCGAAGGAGCGCTACGGTTCCGAGAACAGCGCCAAGCAGGTGTTCGACCGGCTCGCCGGCACCTGGGCCTATTGGGGCTGGAAGGGCGGCTATTTCGACGGCGAAGACGATGCCCGCGCCTATTACGACGAAATGCGCTACATGCTGTGCTGCCAGATGGCGGCGCCGAATTCGCCGCAGTGGTTCAATACCGGGCTCTTCTGGGCCTATGGCATCGACGGCCCGGCGCAAGGTCACTACTACGTCGACTACAAGACCGGAGAGCTCGTCGCCTCCGAGAGCGCCTACGAGCATCCGCAGCCGCATGCCTGCTTCATCCAGTCCGTCGCCGACGACCTCGTCAACGAGGGCGGCATCATGGATCTCTGGGTGCGCGAGGCGCGGCTCTTCAAATACGGCTCGGGAACCGGCTCCAACTTCTCGAAGCTGCGCGGCGAGAACGAGAAGCTGTCGGGCGGCGGACGCTCCTCGGGGCTGATGAGCTTCCTCAAGATCGGCGACCGCGCGGCGGGCGCGATCAAGTCGGGCGGCACCACGCGCCGGGCGGCGAAGATGGTGACGGTCGATATCGACCACCCCGATATCGAGGCCTATATCGACTGGAAGGTCATCGAGGAGCAGAAGGTCGCGGCGCTGGTCGCCGGCTCGAAGCTGGCCGAGACGCATCTGAACCGCGTCATCGCCGCCTGCCAGGGAGGCGCGTGCGATGCGGCGGACGGGAGCCGCTTCGACCCCGCGCGCAACCCGGCGCTGAAGCGCGAGATCAAAGCGGCGCGACGCGCCATGATCCCGGAGAATTATGTCCAGCGCGTCATCCAGTTCGCGCAGCAGGGCTACACCCGGATCGACTTCCGCACCTATGACACCGATTGGGACAGCGAGGCCTATCTCACCGTCTCCGGCCAGAACTCGAACAACTCGGTCCGCGTCACCAACGCGTTCCTCGCCGAGGTCGAGACGGACGGCGACTGGAACCTCCACCGCCGCACCGACGGCAAGGTGCACAAGACGCTGAAGGCGCGCGAGCTGTGGGAGAAGATCGCCCATGCCGCCTGGGCGAGCGCCGATCCCGGGCTGCAATACGACACGACGATCAACGAATGGCACACCTGCCCGGCGAGCGGCCGCATCAACGCGTCGAACCCGTGCTCGGAATACATGTTCCTCGACGACACGGCGTGCAATCTCGCCTCGCTCAATCTGATGGCGTTCCGGCGCGAGGATGGCGAGTTCGACACGCCCGCCTTCGAGCACGCGACGCGGCTCTGGACCGTCACGCTCGAGGTCTCGGTGCTGATGGCGCAGTTCCCGTCGCGCGAGATCGCCAAACTCTCCTACGAGTTCCGCACGCTCGGCCTCGGTTACGCCAATATCGGCGGATTGCTGATGGCGGCGGGGCTGCCTTATGACAGCGACCAGGGCCGCGCGCTCGGCGCCGCCCTCACCGCGGTCATGACCGGCATCGCCTATGCCACCTCGGCGGAGATGGCGGCGGAGCTCGGCGCCTACCCCGGCTTCGCGCGCAACCGCGAGCCGATGCTGCGCGTCATCCGCAACCACCGTCGTGCCGCGCATGGCGAAAGCAAGGGCTATGAGGGCCTCTCGATCCTGCCGGTGCCGCTCGATGCGGCGAACTGCCCCGATCAGGCGCTGGTCGAGGCGGCGCGCAACGCCTGGGACGCGGCGCTGGCGCTGGGCGAGCTGCACGGCTATCGCAACGCGCAGACGACGGTGATCGCCCCGACCGGGACGATCGGCCTGGTGATGGATTGCGATACCACCGGCATCGAGCCCGACTTCGCCCTCGTCAAGTTCAAGAAGCTCGCCGGCGGCGGCTATTTCAAGATCATCAACCGCATGGTGCCGGAAGCGCTGCACGTCCTCGGCTATGACGCCGCCGAGATCGAGACGATCGTGCGCTATGCCGTCGGCCACGGCACGCTCAAGGGCGCGCCCGCGGTCAACCACGAGCAGCTCCGCGCGCGCGGCTTCACCGACGGCGCCATCGAGGCCGTCGAGAACGCGCTCGGCGCGGCCTTCGACATCAAATTCGCCTTCAACAAATGGACGATCGGCGAAGAGCTGTGCAAGGCGGCGTTCGGCTTCACCGCGGCGCAGCTCGACGATGTCGGCTTCGACATGCTGACGGCGCTCGGCTTCACGCGCGCCGAGATCGAGGCGGCCAACGCCTATTGCTGCGGCGCCATGACGCTCGAAGGCGCGCCGCATCTGCAGGAGCAGCACCTGCCGGTCTTCGACTGCGCCAACCCCTGCGGCCGGGTCGGCAAGCGCTTCCTCTCGGTCGACAGCCACATCCGCATGATGGCGGCGGCGCAGCCCTTCATCTCCGGCGCGATCTCGAAGACGATCAACATGCCGAACGCCGCCACGGTCGAGGAGTGCAAGGACGCCTATCTCCTGTCCTGGCGCCTCGGCCTCAAGGCGAATGCGCTCTACCGCGACGGCTCGAAGCTGTCGCAGCCGCTCTCCTCGGCGCTCATCGCCGATGACGAGGACGAGGATAGGGTGGAGGAGCTGCTGGAGAAGGCGCCGATCGAGCGCGTGCCGGTGCTGGCCGAGCGCATCGTCGAGCGCGTGGTCGAGCGCATCGTGCAGCAGACCGAGCGCCGCCGCCTGCCGCAGCGGCGCAAGGGCTACACGCAGAAGGCCATCGTCGGCGGCCACAAGGTCTATCTGCGCACCGGCGAATACGAGGACGGCAAGCTCGCCGAGGTCTTCATTGACATGCACAAGGAAGGCTCCGCCTTCCGCTCGCTGATGAACAACTTCGCCATCGCCATCTCGATCGGCCTGCAATACGGCGTGCCGCTCGAAGAATATGTCGAAGCTTTCACCTTCACGCGCTTCGAGCCGGCCGGTCTGGTCGAGGGCAACGATACGATCAAGATGGCGACCTCGCTGCTCGACTACATCTTCCGCGAGCTCGCGATCTCCTATCTCGGCCGCAACGACCTGGCGCATGTCCAGCCCGCAGACATCCTTCCGGACACCGTCGGCAAGGGCGTCGCGGAATCGACGCTGCCCGAGGAGGGCGGCCGTGGCACCGACGTGGCGGCGGTGATGAAGAAGGTCGCGTCCAACGGCTACGTGCGAAACAAGCTGACGACGCTCACGGTTGTGCAAGGGGGAGCGCGCGGGGCCGCGGCGAGCGACGGCAATGCCGCCATCACCTTCGGCGCGCCGGTGAGCCAGACCGTGTCGTTGGCGGCGCAGCTGCAGGCGAGCACCTCGCTCAGCTTGCCGGAGACACGGATCGAGCAGATCCGCGCCGCGCGCATGAAAGGCTACGAGGGTGACAGCTGCGGCGAATGCGGCAACTTCACCCTCGTACGCAACGGGACCTGCCTCAAATGCGATACGTGCGGCAGCACCAGCGGCTGTAGCTGATCGCGGCGTGCCCCCGGCTTAAAGCCTCCCGGCCGGTGCACGGTATTGGGGCAGAAATTGGGGTGCGGTGCAAGCCGCACCCCTCTTTTTTTCAAATTCATCCTTGATTCACCAAGCCCGCTGGGCGTTCGCCGGTCCAAAACAGCAACATCCAGGCGAGCGGCCGCCAGAGAAAGACAACCAAATGGCCCGCTCGCAGCAATACGACCGAAAATCCGTGGTGCCTGGGGATGATCCGAAAAACCCGCCCCTATCACTCCATACCCTCGCCCAGTGGCGAGGGGCCACGCGCAGTTGACTGGCCGGCCATCTTCGTGATGGCCGGCCTTTTTTCTCGGCTTCAGCCCGGCTTGCCGCTGAGTAAAGCCTGCAACATGCGGGAAGGCAGCTCGACGAGGCCGGGCGGCAAGTGAAAGAGGGCGGGGTCCTGCGGCCCGATGGCCAGATTCGCGAGCTCCATGCGCAGCTGCATGGGCCGCCCGCCATGGGCGCGGGTGATGGTGCCGTCGAGCCGCATCAGCACGCCGCGCGCGCTCACCCAGACAAAGCCGCGGGCGCGGCTGCCATCGGCGGCGACATGGTCGATGCGGTATTTGGTCGTGCGCACGCCGTTGACCACCTCCTGCCCCATCGGCGAGCGGCGAAGAGCGGGATCGTCGAGTTCGGCCAGGAGCGGCGGAAAGGCGAAGGTCACATAGGTCTTGAGCATCGGCAGGAAGAGAAAGCCCTGCTTCGCGGCCGCATCGAGAATGATCACTTCGGCGATGCCCTGAATCTCCTGCTCGTCGCGGTCGCGGCCGGGAATATGAAAGACCGTGCCGGTGTAGGGCGTGCCGTTGATGACCACGGTGCGCTCGGCGCGGTAGGCGACTGCCGCATCGCCGAGCAGCTCCGCTCGCGCCCGCCCGGACACGGCCACCAGCATGAGAAGGCTCAGCACGATGATCCACCGGCGCATGCGATACTCCCTGCCCTCGCCCGGCGTTCCGATAGCCGCGGATTGCGGCGCTTTCGCGGCGGCGCGCTGGCGCGCTATGCTCACCAGACCACAGCTTTTCGCGGGAAGGCAGATCATGGCGGGACGCATCGAAGCGCGGCTTAGGGAATTGAAGCTCGCATTGCCCGAGCCGGCGGCACCGGTGGCGAATTACGTGCCTGCCGTGCGCAGCGGCGATCTCCTGTTCATCGCCGGCCAGATCTGCCAGTGGCAGGGCGAGCGGCGCTTCATCGGCAAGCTGGGACAGGAGATCAGTCTCGAGCAGGGCCAGGAAGCGGCGCGGCTTTGCGCGCTCAACATCCTCGCCCAGGCCAAGGCGGCGCTGGGCGGCGATCTCGACCGCGTGCTGCGCTGCGTCCGCCTCGGCGCCTTCGTCAACTGCACGCCGGACTACACGCAGCAACCACAAGTCGCGAACGGCGCCTCCGACCTGATGGTCGAAGTGCTCGGCGATGCCGGCCGGCACGCCCGCGCCGCGGTCGGCGTCAATGCGCTTCCGGGCGGCGTCGCCGTCGAGGTCGACGCGGTCTTCGAGGTGCGTTGAGCGAGGAGCCGGTCTCACCCATGGCGGATGGCGGCGGCGGCGTCACGGTCAAGGTCGTCTCGGCGTTGAGCGACATCCCGGCGGCAGCGTGGGACGCTTGCGCCGGCAGCGACAACCCGTTCGTATCGCATGCTTTCCTCGAGGCGCTGGAGGCCTCGGGCTCGGCGACGGCGGAGAGCGGCTGGCTGCCGCAGCACCTCGCGCTCGAGGACGAGAGCGGCACGCTGCTGGGCGCCGTGCCGCTCTATCTCAAGAGCCATTCCTATGGCGAGTACATCTTCGACTGGGGCTGGGCGTCGGCCTATGAGCGCGCCGGCGGCCGCTACTATCCGAAGCTGCAATGCGCGGTGCCGTTCACGCCGGTGACCGGACCACGCCTGCTGCTGCGGGCGGACGCGCCGGAAGCGGCCGCCGACACGCTCGTCGCCGCCATGGTGGAGCTCGCCCGGCGGCACAAGGTGTCGTCGCTCCACGTCACTTTCCCCACCGAGCTGGAGTGGCAGCGCCTCGGCGACGCCGGCTTCCTGCAGCGCATCGGCCAGCAATTCCATTGGCAGAACGAGGGGTATGGCAGCTTCGATGAGTTCCTCGAAGCGCTGAACTCGCGCAAGCGCAAGCAGATCCGGCGCGAGCGGCGCGATGCGCTGCAGGGCGGGATAGAGATCGAGATGCTCACCGGCGGCGACATCAAGAGCGCACATTGGGATGCGTTCTATCGTTTCTACCGCTCGACCTCCGATCGCAAATGGGGCGAAGCCTATCTCACGCGGCGCTTCTTCGACCTGCTCGGCGAGCGCATGGCCGAGCGCGTCCTCCTGGTCATGGCGAAGAAAGGCGGACGCTATGTCGCCGGCGCCCTCAACCTGTTCGGCAACGAGACGCTCTTCGGCCGGAATTGGGGATGCCTCGGCGATTTCCCCTTCCTGCATTTCGAAGCCTGCTATTACCGCGCGATCGACTTCGCCATCGCGCGCGGACTGAAGCGCGTCGAGGCGGGAGCGCAGGGCCAGCACAAGATTCAGCGCGGCTACCTGCCGGTAGCGGTCTACAGCGCGCATTGGATTCGCGATCCCGGCTTCGCCCGCGCCGTCGCCGATTTCGTCAAGCGCGAGCGCCACGCGCTCGAAAGCGAGATGGAACAGCTCGAAGAGACGCTGTCGCCGTTCCGGTGCGAGGCGGACTAGCGCAAGGGAGGGAGCCATGACCGAAGCGCTCACCCTGACCCGGCTCGGCGATGCGCTCGGTATCGCCGCGGCGGGCATCGATCTCAACCAGCCGCTCGCCGCCTCGTCGCGCGCGGCGCTGCGCCGGGCGCTTCTCGACGGTCTCGTGCTCTGCATCCGCGGCCAGTCGTTGACGCCCGGCGCCTATCTCGCGGCGATGCGCGCCTTCGGCGAGCCGATCACGCAGGTGCGACAGGCCGCGCGTCATCCCGAAGTCGCGGAGATCATGATCCTGTCGAGCGAGGATCGCGACGATCTGGGCGACGGTAAGCGGCTCGTGGTCGGCGCTCATTGGCACAGCGACGACAGCTACAAGGCGGTGCCCTGCGCCCTCACCATGCTCTATGGCGTCGAGGTGCCGGTCTCAGGCGGCGACACCCAGTTCGTCAACATGTACCGGGCTTGCGAGGATCTGCCGGCCGAAATGCGGCAGAAGATCGCGCCGCTGCGCGTCATCCACAAATACGATTCGAGCCGAAAGGGGACGCGCATCGCCGCCCTTACCACGGCGGAGGCACAGACAGTGCCGGATGTGGTCCACCCGCTGGTGCGGACGCACCCCGAGGCAGGGCGCAAAGCGCTCTACATGAACCCCAACCGCATGGAAGCGGTGGTCGGCCTCGAGCGCGCCGAGAGCGACGCCCTGCTCGACGCGCTGGTGCGGCATGCGACGCAGCCGAGATACCAATACCGCCACCAATGGCGGCCGGGCGACATTTTGATCTGGGACAATCGCTGCACGATGCACAAGGCGAACGGCGATTATCCCGAGGGTGCGCGGCGCCTCATGCACCGCATTATCGTCGCGGGCACGGTGCCGGCGTAGCTCCGCCGATTGCCGCAAAAAAGAAGGCCGCAGACGCGGCCTTCTTGTTCCGATCCGGAGCGACCGGCTTCAGGTCTCGACCGGCTCCAGCTCCTTCGGCATCGGCGTGCGCGGCGGCGCCTCGGTAAAGGAGAAGCCGAGCTTGTCGCCGTCGCGGGTGACGCGCACCACGCCGCCCTTGGTGAGCTTGCCGAACAGCAGCTCCTCGGCGAGCGGCTTCTTGATGTGCTCCTGGATGACGCGCGCCAGCGGCCTTGCGCCAAAGAGCTTGTCGTAGCCCTTCTGCGCCAGCCATTCACGGGCGGACTCGTCGAGCTCGATGGTGACGTTGCGGTCGGCGAGCTGCTCTTCGAGCTGGAGGATGAACTTGTCGACGACGCGGCCGATGATGTCCGCCGTCAGCGCCGAGAAGGAGATGATCGCGTCGAGCCGGTTGCGGAACTCCGGCGTGAACAGCCGGTTGATCGCCTCCTCGTCATCGCCGGTCCGCATGCCGCCGCCGAAGCCGATGGCGGGCTTGGCGAGCTCCGCCGCGCCGGCGTTCGTCGTCATGATCAGGATGACGTTGCGGAAATCCACATTCTTGCCGTTGTGGTCGGTGAGCTTCCCGTAATCCATCACCTGCAGCAGGATGTTGAAGAGATCGGGATGCGCCTTTTCGATCTCGTCCAGCAGCAGCACCGAATGCGGATGCTGGTCGACAGCATCGGTGAGCAAGCCGCCCTGATCGAAGCCGACATAGCCCGGAGGCGCACCGATCAAGCGCGAGACGGTGTGCCGTTCCATGTATTCCGACATGTCGAAGCGGGTGAGCTCGATGCCGAGCGTGCGGGCGAGCTGGCGCGCCACTTCGGTCTTGCCGACGCCGGTCGGGCCGGAGAAGAGATAGCTGCCGATCGGCTTCTCGGGATCGCGCAAGCCGGCGCGGGCGAGCTTGATCGCCGCCACCAGCGCCTCGATCGCCGTATCCTGACCGAAGACCATGGTCTTCAGGTCGCGATCGAGGTTCTTCAGCACTTCCTTGTCGTCGCGCGAGACGCTCTTCGGCGGGATGCGCGCCATGGTGGCGATGACCGCCTCCACCTCTTTGGCGGTGATGGTCTTGCGCCGCCTTCCCTCCGGCACCAGCATCTGCGCCGCGCCGACCTCGTCGATCACGTCGATGGCTTTGTCCGGCAGCTTGCGGTCGCCGATATAGCGGTGCGAGAGCTCCACCGCGGCGCGGATGGCGTCGGCGGTGTAGCGCACCTTGTGATGGCGCTCGTAATAGGGCTTGAGCCCGCGCAGTATCTTGACGCTGTCCTCGACCGTGGGCTCGTTAATGTCGATCTTCTGGAAGCGGCGAACGAGAGCGCGATCCTTCTCGAAATAGTTGCGATATTCCTTGTAGGTGGTCGAACCGATGCAGCGGATGGCGCCGCTGGCGAGAGCCGGCTTCAGCAGGTTCGACGCGTCCATCGCGCCGCCGCTGGTGGCGCCGGCGCCGATCACGGTGTGGATCTCGTCGATGAACAGCACCGCGCCCGGCATCGCCTCGAGCTCGCTCAACACCGCCTTGAGCCGCTCCTCGAAATCGCCGCGATAGCGCGTCCCGGCGAGAAGGGCACCCATGTCGAGGGCGTAGATCGTGGCGTTGAGCAGCACCTCCGGCACTTCTTTCTGCACGATGCGGCGCGCCAGGCCTTCGGCGATCGCCGTCTTGCCGACGCCGGGGTCGCCGACATAGAGCGGGTTGTTCTTGGAGCGCCGGCACAGGATCTGGATGGTGCGGTCGACCTCGGATTCGCGGCCGATGAGCGGATCGATCTTGCCGTTTTTGGCCTTCTTGTTGAGGTTGACGCAGTAGGCGTCGAGCGCGTCATGGCCGCGCTTCTGCTGCTTCTCGTTGCCGCGCTCCTCCTCGTCCGCGCCTTGCACGCGGCGGGTCTCGGAGCGGCCGGGCGCCTTGGCGATGCCGTGCGAGATGTAGTTGACGGCATCGAAGCGCGTCATGTCCTGCTCCTGCAGGAAATAGACGGCATGGCTCTCGCGCTCGGCAAACATGGCGACGAGGACGTTGGCGCCGGTCACCTCCTCGCGACCGGAGGATTGGACGTGGATCGCGGCGCGCTGCAGCACGCGCTGAAAGCTCGCGGTCGGCTTCGCGTCCTCGACATGGGTCGAGACCAGGTTGACCAGCTCGTTGTCGACGTAGCCCAGCAGATCCCGGCGCAGCTTCTCGAGATCGACCGTGCAGGCGCGGAGCACCGCCACCGCGTCCTGATCTTCGGTCAGGGCCAACAGAAGGTGCTCGAGCGTCGCGTATTCGTGGCGCCGCTCATTGGCATAAGCGAGGGCCCGATGCAGCGTCTTTTCAAGGTTGCGCGAGAGCATCTACGCCTGATCCTTTTATGGTTCCCAACAGGGCTTTCCGTATCAGTCTTTTTCCAAGGTGCATTGCAGCGGGTGTTGATGTTGCCGGGCGAAATCCATCACTTGGGTCACCTTGGTCTCGGCGACTTCGTAGGTGTAGACGCCGCAGATGCCGACGCCGCGGCGGTGGACGTGCAGCATGATGCGCGTCGCTTCCTCCCGGTTCTTGTTGAAGAACCGCTCCAGGATGTGAACGACGAACTCCATGGGCGTGTAGTCGTCGTTCAACATCAGGACCTTGTACATCGACGGCTTCTTCGTCTTCGGCTTCGCCTTGACGATGACGCCAGTGGCTGGTCCCTCGCCACCGTTCCGCTTCTCGACGTCGCTCATCTCCGGCCGATCACGATACGGGTCCGTGCGCCCCATCCTTCCCATGATATTGGGTTCATCGATCCAGGGGAAAGCCCTTTCCATGACGCCTCGCCGACTCTTCACGCCAAGTTAGGACCGGCTCGCCCTGAACCCGGGCGCGCGAACCCCGCTTGCGGATGCCTGCGACAGAGTGTAGCAGACGCATGGTTAACGCTCGGAAAAGGCGCTCGCGATCAAAGAAAAACCCGGCCGCGAAGCCGGGTTTCCAACGACTCGCCGCCGCGGCTCCGGTCAGCCCGCGTGCGGGCGCGACAAGCTGTGGATCGTCGCTTCGACCCGGCCGCCGAGCGGCGCGAGCGCCTCGTTGGCGACCTTGACGCTCATCTCCGAGAGCTTGGCCGAGCGCTCGATCAGCCGCTCGAGATTGGCCTTGGCGAATTCGGAGTTGAGCTGGAAGACGTCTTCCAGGGTCTTCGCGCCGAGCAGCGCCGTCGCCGTCTCGGCCGCCTGCTCGAAGGAGCGCCGCGCATAGAGGATGACCTCCTTGCCGATCGCCTCGAGGCCTTCGGAAAGCACGGCATTGGCGCGCAGCACCGCGGCAAAATTCTCCCGGCCGAGATCGGCCAGCTGGTCATAGCCCGCGAACAGCGCCGCCGTCGCTTCGCCATTGGCTTGCTTGGTCGTCGCCACCGCGCTTGTCTTGGGCGTCGCCACCGCGCTTGTCGGCTTCTTCGTCTTCGCCATCACTGATACTCCCATCGCCACGCCCGGCACGTGGCCAGGGCGAGCATACCGCAACGCAACACGGCTTATATGGCACAACCATGCCAATAATCAAGTAATATGTGTGCGTCGCAACAAAAGTGCCTTGCGGCGGAGACAGGAGCTGCCAGCGGTTGCGAGCGCGCCGCGCGAGGGCGGCGATGGAACGCTCTGCCGATCGGCGACGTTCTCCACTGCCGGTTTCATCGCGCGGAGCGAGCGGAAATCGCCACGTCCGTCGCACTTGGGAGCGGCTGTCGCGACCATGGAAAAATGTTCGTGGCGCGTCACAGAAAACCTGGACAAGGACTCCATGGTTTTTTAATCTCTCTTTGATTGAATCCTATCCCTGGTTTCGGGGGGATTGGGGGAGAACAGTGAGAAGTTTAATCGTGCGCGGTGCCCTTCGTCGTTTCGTCTTGTTAAGACTGTCGATCGCTCTGGCTGCCGCGCTGTTTCTCCTGGCCCCGCCGCTCGCAATCGCGAAGACCGAATCCTACATCGTTATCGACGCCGGCACCGGCAAGACGCTCGCCGAGAGCAACGCCGATGCGCCGGCGCATCCCGCGTCGCTCACCAAGATGATGACGCTGTACTTGCTGTTCGACGCTCTCGAAAAAGGAAAAGTGACGCTCGATACCCCGTTTACGGTTTCCCGCTGGGCCGCGTCGCAAGCTCCTTCCAAGCTCAATCTGGTCGCCGGCCAGACGGTCCCGGTGCGCGATCTCATCCTCGGCATCGTCACCAAGTCGGCGAATGACGCCGCGGTTACCATCGCCGAGAATCTCGGGGGCAGCGAGCCCGCTTTCGCCGAGATGATGACGGCGAAGGCGCACGCCCTGGGCATGACGCACACCTTCTATCGCGACGCGTCGGGGTTGCCCAATTCGGGGCAGCTTACAACCGCACGTGACCTCGCCAAGATGGCGCTGGCGCTCTATCGTGATTTTCCGAAGGAATACCACTACTTCGCGACCGAAGAGTTCACCTATAACGGCGTCCACTTCGTCACGCACAACCACCTCATGGAGAGCTTCCAGGGGATGGACGGCATCAAGACCGGCTACATCCGCGCCTCGGGCTTCAATCTCGCCGCCTCGGCGGTGCGCGACAACCGCCGGCTGATCGGCATCGTCCTGGGCGGCGATACGGCCCATGCACGCGACCTCGAGATGGCCCGCCTGCTCAACACCGCCTTTGCCGGCCAGTCGGCTCCGCCGGTCATGACCGCGGAGGCGACGGACGACGCCGACCAGCAGCCCTCGCTGACCCGTCGGGCGGCCCACACCCTGGCGGCGCTTTCGCCGGTGGCACGTGCCGAAGCGGCGACGCCGGCCCGGGTCCGCCATGTGCGCCACGAAGCGGCCGACCATTGGAGCATCCAGGTCGGCGCCTTTGCCCAGCAAACCGCCGCCGAGAAGGCCGGCGCTGTCGCCTTGGCGAAGCTCCCGGCCAAGGGCCGCACCGTCCAGGTGCTGTCGCCCGGTCAGAGCGAGCGCTACTACCGCGCCCGCATCGTCAGCTTCTCCGAGCGCGACGCCGAAAGGGCATGCCGCGCGCTCCACAAGAAGCATCTGCAATGCGCCGTCATCGCGCCGGGCCCGACGCAACAGATGGCGGCCGCTCCCAGCCATCGCGGCTGAGCTAACGCTCCTGTAACGGCTTAGACGCTGCTAGCGGCCTAGAAGCTCGGCGGCACGATGCCGCTGGCAGCGAGCTGCTCGGAGAGCAGCGCCTTCAGCCGGCCGAGCCCCGCCTCGTCGCGCGCCTCGGCGCGGGCGACGAGAACATCCTGCGTGTTGGACGCGCGCAGCAGCCACCAGCCATCGTCGGTGCGGACACGCACGCCATCGATGTCCGACATATCGGCGCCGGCGCGCTGCAAGCGTTCGCGCACTTCGGTGATGACAGCGAATTTGCGCGTCTCGGCGCAGGGAAAGCGCAGCTCCGGCGTATTCACCACCGGCGGCAGGCGGTCGCGCAGCTCGGCAAGACTCTCGCTGCTGCGGCCCAGGATGCCGAGCAGCCGCACGGCGGCGTAAAGCGCATCGTCGTAGCCGTAATAGCGGTCGGCATAGAAGATATGGCCGCTCATCTCACCGGCCAGCGGAGCGCGGATCTCGGCCATCTTGGTCTTGATCAGGGAGTGGCCGGTCCGCCACATCAGCGGCGTGCCGCCGAGGCGCGCAATCTCGTCGAACAGGACCTGGCTCGCCTTGACGTCGGCGATGATCGTCGCCCCCGGCGTCAAGCGGATGATGTCGCCGGCAAGCATGACCATGAACTGATCGCCCCAAAGGATGCGACCCTTGCCGTCGATGACGCCGATGCGGTCGCCGTCACCGTCGAAGGCAATGCCGAGATCGCAGCCGCGCTCGAGCACCGCTTGCCGCAGCTGGACCAGATTCTTCACTTCGGTCGGATCCGGATGATGCGCGGGAAAGCGGCCATCGATGGTCTCGTTGAGCAGCTCATGCCGGCCCGGCAGGCGCGCGACCAGGCGCTGCAACACCTCACCGGTTGCGCCGTTGCCGGCATCCCAGGCGATGTGGAGCGGCCGCACGCCGTCGTAGTCGACGAGGAGACGCGCGACATAGGCGTCGATCACCTCGCGCTCGGCGGCGCCGCCGCGGCGCGCCGCCGGCGCCGGCGGCGCCGCGGCCACCCGGCCGAGGCGCTGAATCTCTGGGCCGAAGAACGGCTTCTTGCCGAGCATCAGCTTGAAGCCGTTGTAGTCCGCGGGATTGTGCGAGCCGGTCACCATCAGCCCGCCATCGACATCGAGCGTGTTGACGGCGAAATAGAGCATCGGCGTCGGGCCCAACCCGATGCGCAACGACTCGACGCCGCCTTCGGCCAGACCCTCGACCAGCGCCGCTTCGAGCGCCGGCGAGCTGAGCCGGCCGTCACGGCCGACAGCGACGCGCTTGCCACCGGACTCTTGCACGATCGCAGCGAAGGCGCGGCCGATGGCGCGCGCGTCGGCCGGGTCGAGGGTTTCACCGACCACGCCGCGGATGTCGTATTCGCGCAGGATCGTCGGGTTCAGCAGGCGACCGCTCTCGGCGTCGGCGCCGCTCATGGCCAAATCCCTCATAGGCTCAGCAATAGCTATCGAGAATCTTGCGCACGGCCGCAGCCATGTCCGGCCGGGCAAGGGCGAAGGCGATATTCGCCTGGAGAAAACCGACCTTGTCGCCGCAATCGAAGCGCGTGCCGTCGAAGCGCAGCCCGTGGAAGGGCTTGTTGCCGTGGATCAGCTCGGCCAGCGCGTCGGTGAGCTGGATCTCGTTTCCGGCGCCGCGGCCGATGCGGGCGAGATGGTCGAAAACCTCGGGCTCGAGGATGTAGCGGCCGATGATGCTGAGATTGGAGGGTGCTGTCGCCGGGTCGGGTTTCTCGACGACGCCCTTAACGTTAACGAGCCTGCCCTCCTCGCCTTCGATATCGAGGATGCCGTAACGGTTGGTGTGCTCACGCGGCACTTCCATGACCGCCACCATGCTGCCCTCGGCGCCATTCTGCGCCTCAATCATCTGCTTGAGGCAAGGCGTGTCGGCGAGGATGAGGTCGTCGGCCAGCAGCACCGCGAAAGGCTCGTCGCCGATGAGGTTGCGCGCACACCAGACGGCGTGGCCGAGGCCCAGCGGCACTTGCTGGCGGGTATAAGCGACCTGCCCGGGCTGCGGCATCCAGGAATTGAGCGCCGCGATTTGCGCTTCTTTGCTGCGCTCCCGAAGCGTCGTCTCGAGCTCATAGGAATGATCGAAATGGTCCTCGATCGCGGTCTTGGAGCGTCCGGTAACGAAGATGAACTCCTCAATTCCGGCGGCCTGCGCTTCTTCCACCGCGTATTGAATGAGCGGCTTGTCTACCACCGGCAGCATTTCCTTAGGCATCGCCTTGGTCGCCGGCAGGAACCGCGTCCCCAGCCCGCCAACAGGAAAGACCGCCTTGCGAACGCGCTGTGCCATATAAATGTCTCTTCGTCGATGGAGGGAGCGTGTTTGGGGAATAACGGAAAGCCCCAGCCGCTTGTTCCCTCGCAGGGTTACTGCGCGGCCGTCGGTCGCACGCCGATTATATATCAGTTTATAACTTCAGCGCGGCCGACAAGCCAGCGGCCAGAACTTAGTCGCGCAGTAGTACCTCGCGCGCTCGGTTGATCTGGGCAGCAAGATAGGTCGAACCGCCCTGATCGGGGTGGATCTTCATCATCAGCCGGTGATAGGCGGCGCGAATCTCCGCCTCACCGGCACCCGCCGCCAAGCCCAGAACGGCGTAGGCCTCCTCGCGCGTCATGGCGTCGCCTGCGCGCCCCGGGGGTGGTCCTGCCGCCTCGCCGGCCGCGCGCCAGCCCGGCGCGAAGCGGTCGAGATAGGCCTCGAGCAGATGCGCGCCTTGCGCGTCTTCGGCGCGGCATGTGCGCCAAAGTTCCACCAACTCGTCCCGTCCGAGCTCGCTCAACTGGCGCCCCTGAAAGCGGCCGCGACGCACGGTGCCGGACATGGTGGCGGTGTCGTGATCGAGCCGCATGCGCAGATATTCGGTCTCGACCTCCGAGACTTGACCACGCGGCGGCGCCGCGGCCGGGCGGTGCCGGCGCCAATGCAGCCAGCCACGCAGCAGAATGGGCGCGATGCCGCCGATCTCGGCAAGGCCGAGGCCGAGCCGGCCGCTGGCGACGAGCACGACCAGCAGCAGCGCCGCTACGGTGGCGCCGACGGAGATGAGCAGTACGCGCGCGCCGCGGGCCAGCTTCGCGGGATCGGCTTCGACGAAGGCGCGCAGCAGCCAGAGCGCGAGCAACAGCACCAAAACGCCGAGGCCGAGATAGACGATCATCCGCTCTCTGTGCCGCCGATGGCGCCGGCGAGCAGGCGAGCGGCGCCGCCGGCGCGGTTTCCGTAAGCGGTGAGCGCCGCCCGCCCGCCCGCGGCATAAGCCGCAACCGCGCCGAGCAATTGCCGAAGCTGCTGGGCGCTGGCCGCGTCGAACCTGCCGTAAGCGCCGCCGGAAAGCCGGGCGATCTGCCGGAAAGCGCTGCCGGCCGTTTCGTCGCCGCCCTCGTGAAACACGAAGATCGGAACCCCCAACAACCCGAGCTCGCCGGCGAGGTGGCTCAGCTCGTCCAGCTTCTCCTCCATCGCATCGCCAACGAAGACCAGCGCGTTCACCTTCTCCGCCCGCGCCTCGCGCAGCGCGTGCGCGAGCACGCGACCAATCTGCGTCTCGCCGCCGACGCAGGAGACACGACGCATGGCACGATGCAGATCCGCGGCGGTGCCAAGCCAGCGGCTCGCTTTGCATTCATGGAAGCCGCGGTAAAAGACCAGCTGCACGTCGAGCCCGCCGAGCGCCGCTGCCGCCTCGAACATCTCGCCTTGCAGCCGGCAGGCATGGTCCCAGGTGGCCTCGCGGCTTGCCGTCGCATCGAGCGAAAAGATCAGGCGCCCGCGACCGCTTTCGGGTCGCAACGCCGGCATCGTCTTGACCTGGCGCAGGAACGCCTCGACCTCGGCGGATTGCCGGTCGGCAGGAAGCTGCTTGTCGCGATCGCGGTCGTTTGCCATCGACCTATTATATGGGGTGCGCCGCGCCGGCGCTCAGCTGGCCGTGTCTCTCACCCAGACCGGTCCCCAGAGATTGAGCGCTTTGCCTCCGGCCGGCCAGCGTTTGCCCGGCACCCCCTTGGCCAGACGCTCAAGCTCGGCGGAGATCTCGATATTGTTGCCGTCGGGGTCCTTGACCATGAAAAAGAGATTGTTGCCGGCGCCATGGCGGCCCGGCCCCCACCAGATGCCGACATCGTGCGCAGCGAAATGATCGGCCCAGTCCCGGATATCGTCCCAGCCCGGCACCTCGAGCGCGAAATGATCGCTGGCGGATTGGGGCGCGCGGAAGACGGCGAAGCTGTGATGCTCGAGATTGCCGCGCAGGAAGCAGACATTGACTTCGCCGAGCCCGCCCTTGCCGTCATCGACATGAACCGTATCGGAGACGAGGAAGCCCAACACGTCGCGGTAGAACGCCATCATGGCAGGAAAGCGCTCCGACGCGACGACGACATGCTGAAGGCGGCCGGGCAATCCGGAGACGGTTGCCGGAGACTCCCTGCCCCCTACGCCGAAAACCGCGAGCCGGCCATCGGGATCGCGCAACGCAAAGCCGCCCTGAGCGAAAAGCGGCGTCGGCGAAGCGAGCCCCTCGGCGCCGCGCTCGCGCAGAAAGCGGCGGTAGCGCTCGAGCTGCTCGTCATCCTGCAGCGCAAACGCGCTCCAGGGATGACCGCGCGGCTCGCCCCGGCCGATGACCAGGCGCCGCTCGTGACCTTCGGCGAGATAGAGGTCGCTGTCGAGACGCGACACGCTCATCCCGAGCGCTCGCGCATAGAAAGCCGCAAGCGCCTTTGGATCCGGTGAATCAAGGCGAAGATGATCGAGCGCGGCAGGCCAGAGCGGCGAGACCCCGAGCGTTGCATCCGCCATCATGCGGCGCGCACCCAAACCGCGGTGTCGTGGAAGACGGCCCCGCCATTGGGAAGACCGGGATCGGCGCTGATCAAAGCGTTGATGCCGATGCCTTCGTCGAACGCGCGGTTGGGCCAGATGCCTTCGACCACCAGGACGCCGCGCTGCAGCCCGTCGAAAGCGCGGGCATGGAGCAGCACGGTGCCGAGGCGATTGCCGAGCCTGACGCGATCGCCATCGCCGAGACCGAGCGCGGCAAGATCGTCAGGATGGATGCGCACGACCGGCCTGCCCTCGCGCCCGAGGCTCGACGGCATGTTGTTGAAGGTGGTGTTGAGGAAGGAGCGCGCCGGCGGTGCCACCATGCGGAAGGGATGCTCGGCATCGGAGCGGTCGATCACCGCCACCTGATCGGGAAAGCGCGGCAGCGCCGCATGATTAGGGCCGATCGCGGCCCAATCGGCATCGAAATGGAAGCGCTTATCGGCATGAGCGAAGCCGTCGAGAAAATGCGCCGTCGCGAAAGGCAGCGCCAGGTCGTGGCCGCCGCGGTCATAGATGGTCGCGGCATCGGGCAATCCGGAGGCGGCGAGCGTGCCGTCGATGATTTCCCATTCCGTCATGGTAAAGCCGGGATGATCGGCACCGAGTCGCTTGGCCAGCGCGCAAATGACGGAATGGTTGGAGCGGGCTTCACCAGGCGGCTCGACCACCTTGCGCGCGACCTGAAGGAAGGTGTGAGCGCCGGCGGTGTAGATGTCGTCGTGCTCCAACATCGTCGTCGCCGGGAGCACGATATCGGCCATCGCCGCCGTCTCGGTCATGAACTGCTCGTGCACGCAGGTGAAGAGGTCGGAGCGGAGAAATCCGCGGCGCACCTTGTTGGAGTCCGGCGATACGACCAGCGGGTTGGTGTTCTGGATGAGCAGGGCGGTCACCGGCGGCCCGTCGCCGAGGTCACGTCGATCGCCGGTCAGGATCGGACCAATGCGCGACTGGTCGAGGATGCGGGTTTTGGCATCGACCGCGTCGAGTCCTTCGATAAGGCTGCGGTTGAGCTTGTAGATGCCCGCGCCATTGGCATAGAGCGCGCCGCCGCCCTCGTGCTGCCAAGCACCGGTGACCGCCGGCAGGCAGCTCGCCGCGAAGAGCTGCATGGCGCCGTTGCGGCTGCGCGAGAAGCCATAGCCGATACGCAGGAAGCTGCGCTTGGTGCGGCCGTAAAGTCGGGCGAAATCGATGATCGCGCGCTCGGAAAGCCCGGTGATCGCCGACGCCCAGGCAGGATCGCGGGTGGCAAGATGGGTCTCGAGCGCTTCGGCGCCGCGGGTATAGCGCGCCATGTAGGCGCGGTCCGCGTAGCCTTCGCGAAACAGCACATGCATCACCGCGCAAGCGAGCGCGGCGTCGGTGCCGGGACGCGGCGCCAGATGGATGTCGGCGACCTCGGCGGTCGGCGTGCGGTAGGGATCGATGACGACGAAGGTCGCAGCGCGCTCTTTGCGCGCGCGCGTGATGTGCGTCATCAGATTGACCTGTGTCGCGACCGGGTTGCCGCCCCAGACCACGACCAGATCGGCGAGCGGAATCTCGCGCCCGTCCACGCCGCGCTTGACGCCCGCGCCGGCGAGCCAGCCGCAATCAGAAAGGACGTTGCAGATGGTCGAGTGCTGACGCGAGTAGCGCATGGCATGGCGCAGCCGGTTGATGCCGTCGCGCTGCACCAGCCCCATGGTGCCGGCGTAGAAATGCGGCCATACCGTCTCGCTGCCGTAGCGGCGCGCCGCGTCGGCAAAGGCTTCGGCGACCCGGTCCAACGCCTCGTCCCAAGCGATCGGAACGAAGGCCGCCGCGCCCACGCCTTTATCGCCGACTCGGCGCAGCGGGGTTGTCAGCCGCTCCGGATGGTGCTGGCGCTCGGCATAGTGCGAGACCTTGGCGCAGACCACGCCGGCGGTATAGGGATGGTTTTTCCGGCCATAAACCCGTCCGATGGTTGCGGGATCGAGGCGCTCCACCTCGAGGGCGCAGGTGCTCGGGCAGTCATGCGGACAGACCGAAGGTACAAAGTCGCGCGGCACTGGCACCTCCTCCAGCGCCACTATATGGCGCAGGAAGGGCGCGGGAAAGCCGGTTGCGCCGCCGGTCCCGGGGTGGCATCGTCAGCCGTCGGCGCCGTGCGACCAGCGCGCTTGCGCGCCTTGACGATGACAGCGGCAGTGTTAGGGTATTTACCCTAAAGCCGAGGGTGGGGGCGAGGAATGAGCGTCACCAATCACGGCGAGGCTGGCGCCGCGGCGCCGCGTCTTGCCAAGCCGCGCGTGCCCGAGAAACCGCTGTCGCTCCTTCAGTTCATGCGCGTGCTGCGCGACAATTCGCTCGCCACCTACCGGCACGAGGCCTACAGCGCCGATATCCTCGAGCGCCGGCTGTTTTGGAAGCGCACCTTCTTCGTCAACGAACCCAGCGCGCTAAAGCACATTCTGCTCGATAACGTCGCCAACTATCGCAAGACGGAAATCACGCGTCGGCTGCTCGAGCCCGGCCTCGGCCGCGGCTTGTTGACGAGCGAGGGGGAGACCTGGCGGCGGCATCGCCGGATCATGGCACCGGCCTTCGATCATCGCAGCATCGTCGGCTATGCGCCGATCATGACCGAGATCGCCGAGCGGCTGGTGGCCGAATGGGGCGGCCGGCCGCAGGGCACCGAGCTAGACATCGCGGCGGCGATGATGCATGCGACCTTGCACATCATTTCGCGGACGATGTTCTCCTCCGATTCCGACGACATCGTCGACATCGTCGAGAAGGGCGTCGAGCGTTACCAAGCCGAAGTACGCCCCGGGCTCGCCGATCTGCTCGAACTGCCGGTCTGGTTGTCTCGGCTCGGCTCCGGCCACCATCCCGAGCGCATCTTTACCGAGTTCGACCGCGCCATCGACCGGCTGCTCGCGGCGCGCGAGCGCGATCCGGCATCGCAGCCCAAGGACCTGCTCGCCCGTCTCATCGCCGCCCGCGACGAAGAAACCGGCGGCGGCATGAGCGCCGCGGAAGTCCGCAACCAGGTGGTCACCATTTTCATGGCCGGCCACGAGACGACGGCGCTGGCGCTGACCTGGACCTGGTACCTACTGTCGCAGCATCCAGCGGTCGAAGCCAAGCTCCATGCCGAGTTGGAGGCGGTTCTCGGCGGGCGGACGCCGCGGCACGAGCAGCTCGGCCAACTGCCCTACACCCGCATGGTCATCGAGGAAGCGATGCGCCTCTATCCGCCGGCCCACACGCTGTCGCGCAGGGCCATGGGCGAGGACGAAGTGCTGGGCCGGCGCATTCCCAAAGGCGCGCAGATCATGATCGTGCCCTGGCTGCTGCACCGCAATCCGCGGCTTTGGCCAGATCCTGAGCGCTTCGATCCCGAGCGCTTCGCGCCGGACCGCGCGGCGTCGCGCCATCGCTTCGCCTATATTCCGTTCGGCGCCGGCCCCCGCATCTGCATCGGCGCCGCCTTCGCCATGGCGGAAGCGATGCTGATCTTGGCGACGGTCGCGCAACGCTATCGGCTGCGCCTCAAACCCGGTTTCCCCGTGGAGCCGCAAGGCCTCATCACCTTGCGCCCCCGGCATGGCATGCAGATGATCCCGGAGCGGCGCTGAGCTGTGCTCAGCAATTCGCCCTAGCGATCCTCTTCACGCAGCGACAAGAGGCTGGCATTGCCGCCGGCGGCGGTGGTGTCGACGCTCAGCGACCGCTCGACGGCGAAGCGGTGAAGATAGTGTGGACCGCCGGCCTTCGGGCCGGTGCCCGACAGGCCTTCGCCGCCAAAGGGCTGCACGCCGACGACGGCGCCGATCATGTTGCGGTTGACATAGGTATTGCCGATGGCGAGGCGGCGGTGGATGTGTGCCACCGTCTCATCGATGCGACTGTGAATTCCGAGCGTCAGGCCGTAGCCGGAAGCGGCGATGGCGTCGAGGACATTGTCGAGCGCATCGCCGCGCCAGCGGACGACATGCAGGATCGGGCCGAACACCTCGCCCTCGAGCACATCGAGGCGGTCGATCTCGAACGCGCGCGGCGCGAAGAAGCTGCCCTGCTCGGTGCCCGCCGGCAGATCGAGCGCACAGATCAGCCGCCCCTCGCGCACCATCCGCGCGGCATGTCGCTCGAGCGATTGGCGCGCGTCGTCGTCGATCACCGGACCGATATCGGTGGCGAGGAGCCCCGGATCGCCAATGACGAGCTCGCGCATGGCGCCGGCGAGCAGGCTCATCGCGCGCGGGGCGATGTCGTCCTGCAGGAACAGCACGCGGAGCGCCGAACAGCGCTGGCCGGCGCTGTTAAAGGCGGAGGCCAGCACATCGACGACGAGCTGCTCGGGAAGCGCCGATGAATCCGCAATCAGCGCATTCTGCCCGCCAGTTTCGGCGATGAAGGGGACGATCGGGCCGGACCGCTTGGCAAGCGCAAGATTGATGGTGCGCGCCGTCTCGGTCGAGCCGGTGAAGGCGACGCCGCCGATGCGGGGATCGGCGACAAGCGGCGCGCCGACCTGATTGCCGTCGCCGGGCAGCAAGGCCAGCAGATCGCCGGGAATGCCGGCCTCATGCAACAGGCGAACCGCAGCGGCAGCAACGAGCGGCGTCTGCTCCGCGGGCTTGGCGATGACCGCGTTGCCGGCAGCGAGCGCGGCAAGGATCTGACCGGTGAAGATGGCCAGCGGGAAATTCCACGGCGCGATGCAGGCAAAGACGCCGCGGCCGTGAAGCGACAGCGTGTCTCGCTCGCCGGTCGGGCCCGGCAGCAGGCTCGGCGCCGCAAATTCGGCACGGGCGCGGCTGGCGTAATAGCGGCAGTAGTCGACCGCCTCGCGCAGCTCGGCGAGCGCGTCCGGAATGGTCCGCCCGCCCTCGCGCACGATCAGCGACAGCAGTGACGGGTGGCGGGCCTCCATGAGCTCGGCGGCGCGCTCGAGACAAGCGGCGCGGTGCTCGGCGCCGATCGCGTCCCAACCTGGCGCCGCCGCCGCCGCGCGCGTCAGCGCTTCGTCGAGATGCGCCTGAGATGCCGTTGCCACCGTGCCGAGCTCGCGCCGGCGATCGGCAGGGTCGAGCACCGGGTTCGCCAGCCCCGCCCTCTCCTCGCCGCCGATGATCGGTGCGGCGTGCCAAGGCTCGACGGCATAGGTCATCGCCTCAGCCAGCCCGACAAGGCGCAACCGGTCCGACAGATCGATGCCCCGCGAATTGCGGCGCGACGCGCCATAGAGCTCCTGCGGCACCGGAATGCGGGGATGGCGCTTTTGCGGCAGGGCGGCCAATCGGGCGATGGGATCGGCGACGATCTCCGCGATGGGGGCGGCCTCGTCGACGAGCCGATTGACGAAAGACGTGTTCGCACCGTTCTCGAGCAGGCGCCGCACGAGATAGGCCAAGAGGTCCTCATGGCCGCCGACCGGCGCGTAGACCCGGCAAGGAAGGCCCAGGCCGCCCTTGCCAACGACTTGCTCATGGAGCGCTTCGCCCATGCCGTGCAGGCGCTGAAACTCGAAATCGCGCCGCTCGCCCGCGAGCTCGAGCACCGCCGCCACGGTGTGCGCATTGTGAGTCGCGAATTGCGGGTAGAACGCGTCGGGCGCGGCGAGGAGCCGTTTGGCGCAAGCGAGATAGGAAACGTCGGTGGCGAGCTTGCGGGTGAAGACCGGGTAGCCGTCGAGCCCTTGCTCCTGGGCGCGCTTGATCTCGCTGTCCCAATAGGCGCCTTTCACGAGCCGCAACATCAAGCGGTGCTTGCCGCGACGGGCCAACGCGGCGAGCCAGTCGATCAGCGGCAAGGCCCGCTTCTGGTAGGCCTGGACGGCGAGTCCGAGGCCGTTCCAGCCGGCGAGATCGGGATCAAGCGCCACGCGCTCGATGAGGTCGAGCGAAAGCTCGAGCCGGTTCGCTTCCTCGGCATCGATGGTGAAGCCGATGCCGGCGGACCGCGCGCGCCGCGCCAGCGCGTCGAGGCGCGGGGCGAGTTCGCGCATGACGCGCTCGTGCTGGCTCTCCTCGTAGCGGGGGTGAAGCGCCGACAGCTTCACCGAAATGCCGGGCCGATCGGCGACGTCATCACCCGTTCCCGCGGCGGCGCCGATGGCGGCGATGGCCGCCTCATAGGCGGCGAAATAGCGATCAGCATCGTCGGCATCGCGCGCCGCCTCGCCGAGCATGTCGTAGGAATGACGGTAGCCTTGACGCTCGGCCGGCCGAGCGCGGTCGAGCGCTTCGGCGATGGTGCGGCCGATGACGAACTGCCGGGCGAGAACGCGGATGGCCGCTGTGACCGCCTGGCGAACGAGCGGCTCACCCGAGCGCGCCAACAATCGACGGAGAGCTTGGGCGAGATCGCCGTGCGCCTCGCCCTCGCCGATCAATCGCCCGGTGAGCATCAAAGCCCAGGTCGAGGCATTGACCAGGAGCGAGCCGGAATGGCCCAGATGGCTCGCCCAATCTGCCGGCGCGAGCTTGTCGCGGATGAGGCGGTCCACAGTGGCGGCATCGGGGATCCGCAGCAGCGCCTCGGCAAGGCACATCAAGGCCACGCCTTCGGGCGAGGACAGCGCATATTCATGAAGCAGGGCATCGATGCCGCCCTTGCCGCGCTGGCGCTTTCGTGCCTCGGCGACGAAGCGGCTTGCACGTCGCTCGATGCGCTCGGCCGCCTCCGGCGGCAGCGCCGCCTCGGTCAAAATCCGCGCGACCGCCGCCCCTTCCTCCTCGCAGTGAGCAAGACGCATCGCTTGGCGCGACGGGTCGGCGGGCGGAGGCGAAGCGAAGACGAGGCCCATGGGGTGCTGCTTAACCAAGCTTAGGACGATCAGGCGACCTGAGCGAGACGTGTGAAGAAGCGGGCGGCGCGCCAAACCGACGCAAGCCGGACCGGCGCCAGCGATTATGGTAAAGACGGGGCGGTCCGATCGAGGCCGGGTTGGCGGCGGACGCCTCTCCGGATAGATAGTGTCGGCGCAGAATCTCCCAGCAATAGTGGCCCATCACTAAACCCCGCGGCGCACCACTGATCCGCAGGAAGGCTGCGACTCCGGGTCGCGCTGGCGGACCGACCGTGCTATAAGGACGCCGGGATTGTTCGGGACTTGCTCAACCCGACGGTTCCGGATCATGATGAGACGCAAAAGCGTCCGTGACGACCCTTGGGTCTGAAAGTTCGCCAAGGGGGCCAACCAGACCATATCTGCAATGAACCGCCGGCAAGAGCGGGGCCAAAGACGGGAGGTAACGCGTATCATGAAGACCACAACGGTTTCTCGTCGCAAATTTATCAAGCGCGCGGCATTGGCGACGACTGCTGCCGTTGCAGCACCTTACATGCGCACTTCTTATTCCGCCGGCAAGCTCACGCTTGGCTGCTGGGACCATTGGGTCCCCGGTGCCAATGACACGCTGACCGCGATCGTCAATGAGTGGGGTGCGCAGAACCACGTCGAGACGCATATCGACTACATCACCTCGGTCGGCGACAAGGATCTGCTGACGGCCAGCGCCGAAGCGGAAGCGAAGACCGGCCACGACATCATGCAGCATCGCGCCTGGCAGGTTCAGGTGCATCGCGATGTGCTCGAACCGGTCGACGACGTGATCGACCGCCTGGTCAAGGATCATGGGCCGATCGCCACGATCAGTGAGTACCTGGCCAAGGACACGCACGGCAAATGGAAAGGCGTACCAACCGTTGTCGGCAGCCAGGTCAAGCCATGCTGCTCGCGGATCGATCTCTATAATAAATATTGCGGCGTCGACGTCACGAAGATCTTCCCGTTCGGCGACACTCGCGACAAGACCTTGGTCGATGGCTGGAACTGGGACCTCTATCTGACGACGGCGGAAAAGCTGTTCAAAGGCGGCTATCCCGTCGGTCTCCCGATGGGCCAGACCAGCGATGCGATCGACTGGGTGGGCGCGCTCTTCCGCTCCTACGGCGCGGTCTTCGTCGACGAGAAGGACAATGTCACCGTCGACAGCGCTGAGACCCGCGCCGCGCTCGAATACGCGCAGAAGCTGATGAAGTTCAACCCGCCCGATGTCTATGCCTGGGACGATGCCGGCAACAACAAATGGCTCATCTCCGGCAAGGGGTCGAGCATTATGAACCCGCCCAGCGCCTGGGCCGTGGCGAAGCGCGACAATATCAAGGTGGCGGAGCAGTGCTGGACGCACGACATGCCCCGTGGCCCCAAGGGCCGGTTCGCGCCCTACCTGCCCTTCTATTATGGCGTGTGGACCTTCGCTCAGAACAAATCGGCGGCCATGGACCTCATCCACTACATCGTCGACAAGCCGCAGGCGAAACGACAGGTAGCCGCCTCGGTGGGGTACGACTTGCCGGCCTTCAAGAGCTACTACGACTTCGACACCTGGAAAACGGTCGAGCCGCCCAAGGGCACGGTCTACAACTACCCGCCGCGCGGCGACGAAGAGCTCAGCATCACCGGCTACCCCGCTCGCGCCGATGTGGCGGCGCAGATCTACAACCAGTCGCTGCAGACCGTGATGATCGGCAAGGTGTCGCAGGGCGGCGAGAAGATCGACGACGTCGTCAAATGGGCGAAGAACGAGTGCGAGGGCTATCTGCGCAGCTAAGGCTGGGCGGACGGCGTTAGTCTAATCGCAACGGCGCGGCGTGGTCCCCACGCCGCGCCGGCGTGCGCAAGCCGCGCACCCGTCGCTGGTGGGAGTGGTAACGTCATGAGTGATACGATTCCACGGACTCTGGCGTCGGGCAATACCGCGGCGGCGATCGGACGCCCGGGCAGCCTTTACCGCATGTCGCGGCAACGCTCGACCGTCGCTTTCCTCTTCGCGCTGCCTCTCCTCGTCGTCATCGGCGGACTCATTGTCTATCCCGGCTTTTACGCGGTCTATCTGTCGACGCTCAACACGCGGATGAACAGGTTCATCGGCTTAGGCAATTACACATTCCTGTTCAGCCGCGACACGTTTTGGATGGTGGTGGAGCAGACTTGCCTCTTTGCCATCACTGCCGTGATCTTCAAGGCGCTCATCGGCATCGTCACCGCGCACCTCGTCAACAATCTGCCGAGCAAAGGCCAACGCAAGTGGCGCGGGATGCTCCTCATTCCCTGGGTCATGCCGCTATCGCTCAGCACTCTCGGTTGGCGCTGGCTGCTCGACCCGACCTACAGCGCCTTCAACTGGCTTTTCGCTCAGTTCGGCGGACCGCAGATCGGCTGGCTCAGTGATCCGATGTGGGCGCGCTTCTCTGCCATTCTGGTCAACGTGTGGTTCGGCGCCCCGTTCTTCCTGATCATGTATCTCGCCGCGCTCAAATCGGTCCCCGGCGAGCTTTACGAGGCGGCATCGATCGACGGCGCCACCGCTTGGCAAAAGCTCATTCACGTGACGCTGCCGATGATGCGCAACATCATCTCGATCACCATACTGTTCTCGCTCATCGTCACTTTCGCCAATTATGACATCGTCAACGTGCTCACCGCGGGCGGTCCGCGCAATATGACTCATGTTATTGCCACCTGGGCCTTCCAACTCGGCATCGCAAGCGGCGACATCCCGCTGGGCGCTTCGGTGTCGCTCTTCATGTTCCCGATTCTGGGCATCTGCGCGATTTTCATCCTGCGCGGTGTGCGCCGGCGCGGAAAGGAGATTTGATGACCGCGATCACCGCCGATACCGCAGCTGTCGTCAAAGGCGGCAGCCTGCGCCGCAATCGGCGCTGGGCGCTTATCACCTCCTATGTCTGCCTCGCGCTCTTCGCCATCTTCTTCCTGACGCCGCCCTTCTATGCTCTGGTCACCGCAACCAAGAGCACCGAAGAGATCTCGAACCAGAATACCATTCCCTGGCTGCCGTCGATGTCGCCGACGCTGTCCAACCTCGAGACTCTGTGGACGCAGACGGACTTCCCGATCTATCTCAAGAACAGCGCCATCGTGACGGTCTGCGTCGTGGCGATCACCATGGTAATTGCCGTGCCGGCGGCATTCTCGCTCGGGCGGATGAAGTTCTGGGGCTCCGGGATTCTTGCCACAGGTGTGTTCCTCACTTATCTCGTTCCCGACACTTTGCTCTTCCTGCCGCTGTTCAAGGTCGTCGGGTCGTTCGGGCTGCTCAATTCCTATTGGGGCCTGGTTCTCGTCTATCCGACACTGACGGTCCCATTCTGCACCTGGATCATGATCGGCTATTTCCAGAGCATTCCCAAGGAGCTCGATGAAGCGGCGCTGATCGACGGCGCGAATCACCTGCAGATGCTGTTCAAGATCTTCATTCCGGTGGCGCTGCCCGGGCTCATCGCCGCCACGATCTTCGCTTTCACCGCCTGCTGGGCGGAGTTCGTTTATCCGATGGCTTTCATCTTCACCTCCAGCCAACAAGTGCTGACCGCCGGAACGATCACGACGCTGGTCAAAGCCGACGTCTATCAATGGGGCATGATCATGACCGCCCAGTTGATCGCGGCGATGCCGCCCCTCATCCTCTACGCCTTCCTCATGGATTACTACATCGCCGGGCTCACCGCCGGCGCGACGAAGGGATAAGCGCCATGGCACAAGTGACGCTCAACAAGGTTGTCAAGAAGTTCGACCAAACCGAGGCGGTGCGCGGCATCGATCTCGACATCGCTGACCAGGAGTTCGTCGTGTTGGTCGGGCCGTCCGGCTGCGGCAAGAGCACCACGCTGCGTATGATCGCGGGCCTGGAGGAAACCACGGCCGGCGAGATCGTGATCGGCGGACAGATCGTCAACGATCTGCCGCCCAAGGATCGCGACATCGCCATGGTGTTTCAGAACTATGCCCTCTACCCGCACATGACCGTCTTCGAGAACATGTCTTTCGGCCTTCGGCTGAAGAAGTTCCCGAAAGCAGAGATCAAGCAGCGCGTCGAGCGCGCCGCGCGTATCCTCGACATCACCGAGCTGCTCGAGCGCCGGCCGCGCCAGCTGTCGGGCGGTCAGCGCCAGCGCGTCGCCATGGGCCGCGCCATCGTGCGCAATCCCAAGGTCTTTCTGTTCGACGAGCCGCTGTCAAACCTCGATGCCAAGCTGCGCGTGCAGATGCGCACCGAGATCAAAAAGGTGCACCAGCAGGTCCGCACCACGACGGTCTATGTCACGCATGATCAGGTGGAGGCCATGACGCTGGCCGACCGGGTCGTGGTGATGAATGGGGGCCTCATCGAACAGATCGGCACGCCGCACGAGCTTTACCACGCGCCGAAGACGCGGTTCGTTGCGGGGTTCATCGGCTCGCCGGCGATGAACTTCCTGCCCTGTCGGCTGATCGAGCATTCGGGAGCGCTTTCGGCGCAGATGGGCGGCGGCCTCACGCTGCCCGTCCCCGCCGAGCGCAACGCCGCCTATCGGCCTCATCTCAATCGAGACCTGCTCTTCGGCATCCGCCCCGAGCACGTCACCGAGACGCGTTCCTACGGCGCCGGCGCCGAGTTCACCATGCCGGTCGACGTCGTCGAGCCCATGGGCATGGAAACCATGGTCTACTTCGTCGTCGATGGCGCCGAGGTGTGCGCTCGTGTGAGCCCTGAAGCGGCACTGCAGCCCGGCGAACGCATGCGCTTCATGGCCGACATGCGCCACATGCACCTGATCGACCCTGAAAACGACGGGGTGATCGAGGTGCCAGCGTCGGCGCGCGTCAACGGCGCTGCCACCGCGGCTTAGGCGCGAAGCGCCTAGCTGCTGATCCGGTTCAGCATCTTCTCCGGCGGCCGCTCGCCCCATTGCGAGACGAAGCCGTCTTCGGCAGAGATCAAATTGGCGCCGTTTCGCGCATTGAGCCGATCCGTATCGGTCCAGTGCTCATGCGTGCGGCCCCACGGATCGGCCCAGTAGTCGTAGATCTGGCTGCCGAGCAAGTGGCGGCCAAAGCCCCACATATGCTCATATTTGCCCTTCTGCCGCAGATGCTCGTGGCCGAGGAAGACGTCGTCGACGTCCAAAACCTCGAAGGAAAGATGGTTCAGCCCGGCTTTCTCATGCTGCAGGCAGAAGAAGGCGTGATGGTCGACGTATTCCTCGCCGCGATCGCAGCGGTTGAAGGAGCCGATGATGTGGTCCTTGCTGCCCGCGTAGACATCGTCGGAGCAGATCAGGCCGAGCGTATCCCGGAACCAGTCCACCGTCTCCCGCAAGCGCGGCGTTCCCATCACACCGTGACCGATCCGCTTCACATGCGCCGCGCCGCGTTGCAGCCTCATCAGTTCGCCGGGCCGCTTGAGCGCGTCGCTGCCCGTATTCATCAGCTGGCGCGGCACTTGGATCGGCGCCACCGATTCGATCCCGTAAACGACCTCGATCTGGTAGCCATTGGGCTCCTTGAGGCGAATACGCTTGCCGCCGCCGGGCTCATCGATGCTCTCCACCGCCGAGGCGCCGGGCAGCTTCGCCAAGCGGTCGAGATCCTCCTCACTGGCGGCGTCCCAAGCGAGCCCGACGAAACGCGGCTCGCCCAGCTCTGTCACATGGAGGTGATGGACGGGATCGGTCCCCCGCATATAGAGCGCCTTGCTCGTGCGCGCCGCCCGGACCATGCCGAAATCGGTGAGAAACTCTTCCATCAGGTCGAGATCCGGCGCGCGCAGCCGGCCATAGGCGATGTCCTTGACCTTGATCGTGGGCATTTGTTCCTCCCTGAAGCGGCGAAGCCCCTGGGACGAGTATGACGCCGGCGCCCGCCAGGGCAAGCCTTACAGGCGTCAGCCGGCGAATGGCCGGAAATGCTTGGCCAGCGCCAGACCTTGATTTTGGTAGTTGGATTTGATGCTGACGCCATAAACGCGATCGGGATGCCCGGCCATTCGTTCATAGCGCAGCCAGGCGACCGTCTGGCCATGCTCAAGCATGAACGGGACTTCGTGTGAACGCACCTCCAGCACCGCGCGGCTGCCGCCGGCACGCCCGTTCCAGCCGAAGCCGGGATCGAAGAACCCCGCATAATGCACGCGATATTCGCCGGAGCGGGTGTAGTAAGGCACCATCTCCGCCGCAAGGTCGGGTGGCACCCCCACCTCCTCGGCGGTGGCAAGAATGTAAAACTCGTCCGGGTCGAGGATCAGCGTTGCCTCGCGGTGATAGGTTATGCGCTCCCAATAGTCATGCGGGTCGTAGGCGCCGAGCGCGTCGATATCGATCTTGTCGGTATGCTTCTTGGCGCGATAGCCGATGACGCTGCCCTGACCCTGGCCTTTGAGGTCGATGGTCACGGGCACGAGATTGTCTCTGATCTGATGGCGTGCGCCGTCCGCGCGCACGAGCTGGCCTTCGTCATAGAGGCGATGCAGCTCGCTCACGGCGATGATCGGATTACCGCGCTGGAAGCGCAGCTGATTGAGCCGCGAGCCCTGGCGCGCGACGATGCTGAAGGTTTGCGGAGCGATCTCGAGGTAAAGGGGGCCTTCATAGCCGCGCTCGATCTGATCGAACGCGGTGCCGCGGTCGGTGATGAGGCGCGTGAGCACATCGAGGCGGCCCGTCGAACTCTTCGGGTTGGCAAAGCCCATGACGCCGCCGCTGAGACGCACTCTCTCCATCAGCGGCACGACATAGACGCAGCCGCGCTCGAGCACCGCGCCTTCGGCAAGGTCGAGGGGATATCCGCCCATCTCCTTGACCTTGTCCATGACGCTGGCTTCGGCGCCCGGCAGAAAGCTCGCCCGCACGCGGTAGGCATGATGGCCGAGACGCAGGTCCATGCTCGCCGGCTGGATCTGTGCCGGTTCGATCTCGGGTGCGGCGGTGATCTCGCGGGCGCGGATCATCGCCATGATTGCCTGATAGGGCAGCACGCCGGTGCCCATCCGCTGGGCGAGCCCGGCCGAGCCTGTATCCGCCGACGCAAGCACCGAGGGCGCCATGCCGAGGCTTTCCGTCATTGTGTCTGTTGTCCTCGCGATGTGAGGCGGATGGTGCAACGGATCGCAGGCGCGATCAAATGATTACCATTCAGATTCAATCCCCCGCCTCCACCAGTCCGAGCCTTTTTCTAGGGCTTTGAAATGACACGATATTGGGGATTATCCCCGTTATCCACAGACAGGTGGTAGTGAGCAATGGTGGACAAACTGCGCTTATCGGAAGTCGCGGCTCTCGATGCGGAGCTCGACGGGCGCGCTGAGGCCGGGATCGCCGAGCCGACGCAGCAGCGGCGAAAGATCGGTAAGACGGCCAGCGACGACATGGATGACTTCGCCCTCGCGCTGCAGGCGGCCGGTGACTTCGACCAGCTTGGCGCCCATGACGATCGAACGGAAGCGCTCGAACACCTTGCGCCAGACGACGATATTGGCGATGCCGGTCTCATCCTCGAGCGTCATGAAGATGACGCCGCTCGCCGTCGCCGGCTGCTGACGCACGATGGCAAGCCCGGCGAGCTTGACGAGTCCTGATGGCGGCGCCGTGGTTAGCTGTGCATTCGGCAGGATGCGGCGCGCCGCGAGCTCCGAGCGCAACAGCGCCAGCGGATGGCGTTTCAGAGAGAGGCCGGTGGCGCGATAATCCTCGACAACATGCTCGCCCAGGCCCATTGCCGGCAGCGGCGCCGGCGGCTCGGGACTCCCGGCGGCGAGCGGTGCCAGCAAAGGCAGCGGCATCTCCGGCTTGACATGCCCAAGCCCTTTCACCGCCCAGAGCGCCTGGCGCCGATCGAGCCCCATCGAGCGAAAGGCATCGGCATCGGCCAGCCGCTCCAGCGCACCGCGGGAAAGCCCAGTCCGGTGCTGCAGCTCGGCGGGCCAACGGAATGGGGCATGACGTTGCGCCACGAGCTTGTCCCTGATTTCCGTCTCGGCGAGTCCCTTCACTTGGCAAAAGCCGAGATGGAGCGCACGGCGCCCGCCATCGCCGATGGGCTCGAGCGTGCAATCCCAATTGCTGTGATTGACGTCGACCGGGCGCAGCTCGACGCCATGGTTCTGCGCATCGCGCACGATCTGCGCCGGCGCATA
>Ga0335074_10001262_pt1 | contig 34605 bp, 32 predicted proteins | sample Lox_Sample_23_FD_206715 | JGI IMG/M metagenome (GOLD analysis project Ga0335074, IMG submission 206715) | Soil microbial communities from Loxahatchee National Wildlife Refuge, Florida, United States - Lox_Sample_2.3 | ecosystem: Environmental > Terrestrial > Soil > Wetlands | place: USA... | reverse complement strand
TTCGCCGGTGGCGTGATTTTCAGATGCGCATAGCCCGCGGGCGTGAGCTGGCGTCCCTTGGGCGTGCGGCGGATCAGCCCACACTGAAGCAGAAACGGCTCGATTACATCTTCCAGCGTATCGGCTTCCTCGCCCATGGTCGCCGCCAGTGCTTCCAGACCGGCCGGGCCGCCTTCGTAATCGCGCGCCAGCACCAGCATAAAACGCCTGTCCAGCGCATCGAGTCCAACCTGGTCGATGCCTTCGAGCTTAAGCGCTTCATTGGCCACGTCGACGGTGAGTTTCCCTTTGCCGCGTACAATGGCGAAATCACGCACACGTCGCAACAGGCGATTGGCCACCCGCGGCGTGCCGCGAGCGCGATGAGAAACCAACTCCAGCGCTGCGGCATCGGCGGGAAGTTCCAAAAGCTGCGCCGAACGGCTTACGATGATGAGCAAATCATGCGGATCGTAAAAATCCAGATGATGCACGATGCCAAATCGCGAACGCATCGGGCCGGATAATAGGCCGGCACGTGTGGTCGCGCCGATAAGCGTGAAGGGTTCAATCTGAATGTGAATCGACTGGGCGTGCATGCCCGAGCCGGTGACGACGTCGATGCAGAAATCTTCCATGGCCGGGTAAAGATATTCTTCGACCGTCGGGGGAATGCGGTGAATTTCATCGATGAAAAGTATTTCTCCCTTGCCCACGTTGGTGAGCATGGAGACCAGATCGGTCGGACGCGCCAACGCCGGGCCGCTGGTGATCTTGGGAACAGACCCATTAAGCTCACTGGCGATAATGTGGGCCAGGGTGGTTTTGCCCAGACCCGGTGGGCCGTGCAGCAATACGTGTTCCATGGCCTCCGAACGCCTGCGGGCGGCGGCAATGCTGATGCGAAGTTTTTCAATCAGTGGCTTCTGGCCGATGTAGCTGTCGAGTGTTTTGGGGCGCAGCGTCAGCAGTTCGGAGCGATTGGTTTGATCCTCCGGAAGCGGGCTGCTTTCAACTAACCGTTCTCTGGCCATAAATTATCCGCCTGCCTTGAGGCGATATGCCGCACGCATGATCGTGGACGATTCAGTCAGCGACTTATCAGCGCGGCAGGCGCGATCCACCCAGTTTTCGGCCTCGGGCCGTTTTTCGCCCAGCGAGACCATCGCGACTATGGCCTGTTCCTGTTCATCGGTGCGCTGCTGTACAACGACAGATGAACCGGCGGGACCGGCGAATTCGTCGACCTTTCCGGAAAGTTCCGCGATGACATGTTCCGCGGTGCGCTTGCCGATTTCCGGCAGCCCGGTCAGGTAATGCAGATCTTTACGGTTGACGGCGGCGGCTATTTCCGAAACCGGGGCCGCCAGCACGCGCAAGGCACGCCGCGGGCCGATTCCTTTGACGGTAATGAAGCGTTCAAAAAATTCCTTGTCCTGACGGCGCAAAAAACCGATCAAACGCGGCGAAAGCTGGCCGAAGCTGGCGTTGCCTTCGATGTATTCAAGCGTGAAAAAAGCGACACGACGGCCTACCTGCGATTGAAGATGAGGGATATCGACGGCGGGCACAAGTACTTCATAGCTAAGTTCTCCCACCGCAACCAGAGCCGACTCTTCGTTTACCGCTTCCACTGTGCCGTTAATCCGGGCAATCATTGTTTTGCATCCTGCAAAAAAGTTATAGGGTTCCAGGAGACACCAAGTATAAGGGCGCGGCGCGGAAGTCTCCACGACTCTCCTGCTTTTAGAATATACTACATTGATGTAGCAATACAATTAATTTATAATCCATTGATGTATAAATTATTTTCTGTCTCTACATTCAGGAGTTGATGGTGAATTTACCAACACGATTGGTCCGCGAGGTAACCGGCGCGAGTCTGCGACAGTTGGGATATTGGGCAAAAACCGATTTGCTGGCGCCCGGCGGATCCCATCATGCGGGCCGAAGCCGTCGTTATTACACATTTCATGACGTTGTCGCCGCACTGGCGATTGTGCAATTGCGCAAAAAGGGGTGTCCGTTGCAGAAAATCCGGGTTGCAATTCAATATCTGCAACAACATTTTCCCAACGAATCAAACAGCGCCAAGCTGAGCCGCCTGACGCTAATGACCGACGGTAGAAAAGTTTATATGCTCAGCAAAGAAAGAGAAATTTTTGACGTCGTTAGCCGGCAACATGTCTGGAGCATCGCCCTGGGGATGCTGGTGCGCCAAGCGAAGCAGCTCATGGATGCTCTGCCCATGGAATGGGTTCAAAAAGTCGCGGTCGAGGGAAAATCATATCATTTGGTTGTAAACCGCGATCCGGAAAAAGGCGAGTACATCGTCCAATGCCGCGAATTGCCTGGCGCCCTGGAACAGGGTGCTACGGCCGAACAAGCAATCGCCAACGGTAAAGATGCCATTGAATCTGTTCTGAGATTCATGAAACGAAAGCACCACCATTCAGAGGCGATTCATGTCAAGGCTGGCTAATGCAAACGTGACCAGCCGGGTGGTGCGGGCTCTGAAACGTTTCGGATTCGAAGAATATGCTGGCTCAAAACACACCATCATGACCCATCCCGATGGACGGTATACCACCGTGCCGCGACATCCACGCATCAATCCAATGCTGCTTAAAAAGATTCTTAAACAGTGCGGGATCGGCGAAGACGAATTCATCAGGAATTATTAATCCGTATCGGTTTGCCACAAATTTTCGCGCTGCACAGGTTCCGCGATGGATGGTAAAATTAACAAACGATGAATCCTGCTTCCGCAACTTCGACTCCAACGGCTCTTAAAGCGCCCGACTTGTCTGTCCGCATCGGCAAAATGCAATTGGCCAATCCGGTGATGACTGCATCGGGCACCTGCGGCTACGCCGACGAATACGCGCCATACGCGGATTTAAGCAAACTCGGCGCGTTTGTCACCAAGTCGATCAGTAAAACGCCGCGGAAGGGCAATGAAAGCCAACGCGTGATTGAAACGCGCGCCGGGATGCTCAATTCCATCGGCCTGGCCAACATCGGCCTGGAAAAATTCATCTCAGAAAAAGTTCCGCGCCTGGCGAAGATGGGCGTACCGGTGATTGTGAACGTGCCCGGCTGGTGCACGGAAGATTATGTGGAAGTGGCCGAACGGCTGGACAAAGAAGTTGAACTGGTCAAAGGAATCGAGCTCAACGTTAGCTGCCCGAACGTAAAAAACGGCCTGAGCTTCGGAACCGACCCGGTGCGCCTGGCGGAATTGGTTTCGGCGGTGCGCAAGCGCATATCGCGCACCACGCTGATCGTGAAGCTTTCGCCCAACGTCGCGGATGTAGCCATCACCGCCCGTGCTGCGGTTGAAGCGGGCGCCGATTGCCTTTCACTGGTGAACACATTCACCGCGATGGTGGTGGACATTGAAAAAGGCCGGCCCATGCTGGCCAATGGCACCGGCGGCCTGAGCGGCCCCGCGATTAAACCGATCGCGGTATTCATGGTGCACCGCGTTTACACGCAGGTCGCCAAATCACATAACATTCCGCTGATCGGCATGGGCGGCATACAGACCTGGCAGGATGCGGCGGAATTTTTGCTTGCGGGCGCCACGGGCATCGCCGTGGGAACTGCGCTATTTATTGATCCGGCGATCCCGCTGAAAATCTGCGATGGACTGAAAACCTATCTGGCCAACAAAGGCAAAAAGAGCGTGGCAGATATCATCGGCACGCTGGAGTTTGAGAACTCTTAGCCGCGGCGTTTGCGCAGCAGCAGACTGGCGCATATAATTCTGAGGGATGACCACAAATACCTCTGATCTAACTGACCAACCGCGCCCGGGGTTTTCTTCCACCTTAGCCGTGTTCCGCACACGCACCTTTCTGTATCTGTGGTGCGGGGCCTTAATCTCCAACATCGGCAACTGGATGGAAAACGCCGGCCAGAACTGGGCGGTAGTCAGCGGCGTAAAGGACAATCCGCGGTTAGCCGCTCTTTTGACCGAAGTGCTTAACTTCGCCGACTTTGCGCCGGTGTTGCTATTGGCCCTGGCGGCTGGCGTGATCAGCGATCGGGTGGACCGGAGAAAGTGGCTGCTGATTCTGCAATCGCTGGCGTGCCTGCTGGGCGCAGGGCTGGCGGTTGTAGGTTACATGGGACTGGCCAGCCCCGGCGTGGTGATCGGATTTACCGCCGCCGAAGGCGTGGTCTGGGCGTTTACCGGTCCGACCTGGCTGGCCTTAGTGCCGGCGGTGGCGCCGCGCGAATATCTGCCGCGAGCCGTAGCCCTTAACAGCGTGCAATTCAATCTGGCCCGGCTGATTGGGCCGGTGCTGGCGGGCTTGATCATCCTGCGCTGGAGCGTGAATCTGGCGTTTGCCATCAACGCGGCAACGTTCGTGTTTGTGATCGCGGCCTTATTTAAAATTCCGCCGCAACCGCCGCGTGCCGATCGAGTGCGCCGACATCCCGTGCACGATCTGAAAGAGGGTTTACGGTTTGTGACTACGCATCGCGGCATACGGCAACTGGCAATCATGGCGATCATATTTATGTTTCTTGCGGCGCCCGTGCAGGGACTGCTTGCGGTTTATGCTCATCAGGTTCTCCATGGCCAATCGGATTTATATGGATGGATGCTCGGTTCAATTGGGCTGGGATCGGTTCTAGGCGCATTATTTTTGGGGCGGATTCCATCATATTACCCGCGGCATCATTTGATTCCGCTGGCCATGACTCTCTTTACCATTATGGCGCTGGCTTATAGCTTTTCGACGATTCCACTTTTAAGTTTGCCGTTGTTACTGATGTGCGGATTTTTCTGGCTCATGGCGCTGAATTCCTCCAACACTGCCAATCAATTGCTGGCCAGCGACGAAATGCGCGGGCGCGTGATGAGCGTCATGTTTTTATGCATTCAGGGTTCTCTGCCGCTGGGACACCTGGCCGCCGCCGGCCTGACCACTTTGATGCCTGCGACATGGGTTTTGCGCGGCATGCTGTGCGTACTGTTCATTTGCACTCTGGTATTTCTAATTCGCCGTGAACCGGCGATTGATAATCTCACGCGGCGGCAGGGCATACGCCGGGAAAGTTTTGGTGAGACGATTTGGGAAGCGATCACCGCCGATTCGCATCGCCCGGCTCGTGCATCAGACTCAGGCGAAGGCCCGGCGGAACAGGCGTAATTAATTACTATTAGAATCTCCCGTATTTTGACGATAATTATGACATATATGTCGTATATTATTGTTGATTTTATGATATATATGACGTAATATTATGCTTAAGGTGCTTTATGACATCTACTTTAATGAATTTACACAAAGAACTGGAAACACGCAGGCGAATACTTGGCATGAGTTGTTCGGCAGTGGCAAAGCGTACTGCGCTTAGTCTGCGCACCGTACAAAGGGTGCTTTCTGGAAGAGAAAAAGATCCTGGATTTCAAACCATCGCCACGATCACTAATTGTCTGGGAATGAGCATTGATTTTAAGGCCACAGACTCAAATGATCTTCGACGCCGGCAAGCCGAGCACAAGGCGAATCAACTGGTATCCATTGTTCAAGGTTCTTCCGCACTGGAAGCACAAGGAGTGTCAGACGATACAATTCGCCGATTGAAAGAAAAAACGGTTCATGAACTGCTCGCGGGTTCATCCCGAAAATTATGGAAGTAAATTCCAGGTTCGCGACGTGTTATGAGACAGAACCGAGATGAATACATGGCAAAGCATCCCGGGCGAAACGCCGATTGATGATATCTCCGGTCTGATTCCCAAAGGCATCACAACCAGAAGCCAACTCAACGATCTTGAGGCCGAAAATATTCGCGAGGCGGTCGTCGTTTACCTTGCGGCAAAACCGACGAAGCGTCAGGCGCCCTTTACACTGAATTGGATATACAAACTTCACAAACACATGTTTGGAGATGTCTGGACCTGGGCCGGAACCAAACGGACGATGGAGGTTAATATCGGCGTATCCGTTCATCAAATTGACGAACAACTGCAGAACATGCTGGACAATCTCGAATATTGGCGCCGAACCGGCACGATGAACATGCTTGAACAATCCGCAAGACTCCACCATCAAGCCGTTTATATTCATCCGTTTCTGAATGGAAATGGCAGGTGGGCAAGGCTTTTAGCCAACATCTGGCTGATGCGTAATGACAGTCCGATTACGATTTGGCCCGATCAGGCCGTAGGTAATAAAAGCATCATTCGCGATGAATATCTCGAAGCCATCCGGGCTGCAGATGCGGGAAATTTTGCGCCACTCATCGGGCTTCATCATCGCTATTCAACGGAAATTTAGCCTCTAATATCCTCCCCAACATCTGCGGTCATCGGCGTAATTTGTGGATAAAAATTTAAGATGAATCCGCAGATGACGCAGATTTCCTCAGAAAAATCCGTGTAATCATTGATTCGTATTAACGGCTTACTTTGCGATTTTAAACGCCGAAGGGCAAAGATCCGCCAGCGTACACGATTCGCAATCTGGTTTGCGGGCGAAGCAGACTTGCCGGCCGTGAAAAATCAGCAGATGGGCGAACAAGGCCCACTGTTTTTGCGGAACCAATTTCATCAGGTCCTGTTCGACTTTTTCGGGATTGTCCTGCCTGGTTAAACCCAACCGACGGGAAATTCGCCCCACGTGCGTATCGACCACGATGCCGACGTTTTTACCAAAGGCGTTTCCCAAAACGACATTGGCGGTTTTGCGCCCTACGCCACTGAGCGAAGTGAGCGACTCCATCGTGTCGGGGACTTTTCCGTTGTAGCGCTCGACGAGCAATTTGGCGGTTTGCTGAATGGCCCGGGCCTTGGCGCGGTAAAAACCCGTGCTGCGGATGATTTGTTCAATGTTGGTTATGTTTGCGGCGGCCAGAGATGCCGCATCGGGAAAACGTTTGAATAATTCAGGCGTGACCATGTTCACGCGCACGTCCGTGCACTGGGCGGAAAGGATGGTCGCAATCAGCAATTGCAGCGGCGTGCGATGATCCAGAGCGCAATGTGCGTCAGGATAGGCTTTTTTGAGCCGGGCGATGATAGTCGCGGTTTGTTTTTTTTCAGCGGTTTGAGTCGCCATAACTTTTCTGCGTCATTGATTTTTCATCTGCTGATCCAACCCCACAGGCGCGGGACCGGGAGTTTGTGTAACAATCTGCTGAACATATTCCCAGCGCGTGGGGTAGTTAACGCCCCATGCGGAGACGATTACCAATAACAGCAGAAGAACTGCCTTAATTTTGCCGTTGCGTTCAGCTTGAGAATGCAAAGTCTTGAAAAGCGCCTGATTCTGCGTGGCAAGATCGGGGTTAGAGTCCGTGTTTTTGATCCATTGATCGTGGACGGTGCGAATCTTCGGCGAAAGCAAAAAGATGTCCTGGACCGCGATGATGGCCAGAACCACAGCCAAAGCGAGGCGCAGCCAGAGCCAGACATCCCAGATATACATGTACAGGGACATCTGAATCACGATGGGAATCAAAATCAGCGGCAGGCAGATCAATTCCACGAGATTAAACAGATGTAGAATGTTGCCGAAAACGCTGCCGGCCAATTCGGTGGCCGGATCTGTATGAGGACTGGTTCCCGTGATTTGCGCGCCAGCGCCGCGGATGGTGGAAAAAATCTGTGACGCGACAATCGGCCCAAGCAAAAACAGGCCGCCGAAATAGATGCTCAGTCCCAGCCAGAAGATGACCTGCGTGAGTTTGAATCCAGCCATAATTAGCCACCAAGCACACGAAGAGCGCGGAAGGATTCTACCACAACGACACAAAGACACGACGATTTAACGAAGGCCGTAGCCAATAAAAATATAAATTAAGGCGTCTTATATTACCCATTGGTTGAATCGGCATGCGAATTTTGGCCGTTGCCCCATCGTTCGCCCAGTGGGATCGCCAGCGCGGCAAGAATGGCCGGCAGCGCCAGCGCCCACAGTCCAAAACGAACTTCCAGAATGGCGCCGGCGGCACACCCGACGGCGAATCCTATGACGCTCGCAAAAGTCATGACGCTGCGGCGACGAGCCCTGGCCACCTCGCCGGCCTGCCCCCAGCCGCCGGCAAGCGTTACCAGATCGATGGTTAACTGGGTGATGTTCGTGGTCATCACTGCGGTTGTCGGCGCTCCCGGAAGGGCCAGCCTGACCAGTGCATTCTGCGTGGCCATCGCCGCAACGCCAAGCATTCCCACGAATACCGCCATTGGACGGTCGACGTTGGCGAATGGTCCGAACGCGGCCCCGAATATCAGGCATCCCATCAAAAGAACTGCTTGCAGAATAAGAAGTGCGCGGCGCGGGAAATGGCCCGTCCGCTCAAGTTTCCCTGAAACCAACGTCACCGTGGCCAAAACGGCGATAAAAACCGGCACGGACAAGACCGGCCCGATTTGGCTAAATCCACCGGTAATGTAATGGGCGGCGAGGATAATTATGTTGCCGGTGATATGGGCGGTGAAGAGCCCTCCCAGCGTGAGGAAAATAATGACATCGACCGCGCCGGCCGTTGTGCCCAGAACAATCGGCAAAAGCCAATTCGTGTTAAACATGGTGCCTTGTGCTGTCATTGTTCGAGACCTCCATATCCATTGCTTGCATATCCCGGCTCGTAGTGCCGGCGTTTGAAGAAAAGGTGCGCGTCGGACGATTTACCAACACCAGTCAAACCGCTCGCGAAGAAATGTTACCACATGTTTTAAGGGACATGTGACAGGGCGCGGCGGCGTGGCCGCCGAGTAGGGTGTTCTGAGACGGGAGTAGGGAGTGCGAGGAATAATAGGCTGGAAGCCTGTCCCACATTGTTTTCAAGGCAAATCGCGAAAACCTTAGGTTTCTATAGAAGTTTGTTGTGTTCTCTTTAATCTACTATTCTTATGCACATGAACCGGGCGGAAATTCTTAGCGGCATAACGAACATCGTGGTGAAGGTGGGCACCAATGCGCTCACGGATGACGGCGGACGGTTGGATCACCAGATCATCCGTGTCTTAGCCGAAGACATCGCCGGGCTTTGCCGCGAGAAGAATATCCGCGTCACTTTGGTTTCCAGCGGCGCCATCGGCGCGGGCATGGCGGAACTGAACCTGCCGGCAAGACCCAAAGATTTGTCCATGCTCCAGGCCACCGCCGCCGTCGGGCAAAGCCTGCTGATGCGCTATTTCGCCGAAGCGCTCAAGCCGCATAACCTGCACGTCGGGCAAATCCTGGTCACGCGTCATGATTTTGAAGACCGCCTGAGATATCTGAATTTGCGCAACTGCATTCACGCGCTACAGCAAAGCGGCTGTTTGCCGATCATCAATGAAAATGACGCCGTGGCCGTGGATGAAATCCGTTTCGGCGACAACGACCTGATTGCCGCACACGTAACCAATTTGCTGCAGGCGGATTTGCTCATCCTGCTTTCCGTCGTAGACGGCCTGCTGGACGAAAAAGGGAAGGTCCAGGATCTGGTAACGGAAATGGACGACTCGGTGACCGGCATGGTAAAAAAGGAAAAATCCAGCCGCGGCACCGGCGGCATGACCAGCAAACTTATGGCCGCAGGCACGGTGCAAACCGCCGGCGAACCGGTGATCATCGCCAATGGCAAAACGCCGGGGATATTGGGTAAACTGTTGGCCGGCCAGCCGCTGGGCACGCTGATTGTGCCGGGTAAACGCCGTCTTTCCGCGCGAAGCCGCTGGATCGCTCTGACGGCCAAAACCTGTGGCGTGATCGTCGTGGACGCGGGTGCGGCGGCGGCTCTAAAAAATAATAAATCGCTACTGGCGGGCGGCATTGTTTCCACTTCGGGTGATTTTTCCCCCGGCGACGCCGTGGCGATCCAAGACGCTTCCGGCAACCACATCGCCCGTGGTTTAACCAATTACAGCCGGGGAGACGTGGAAAAAATAAAGGGGCATAAATCGCGCGATTTTGGAGCTTTGCTGGGCAGCGAAACCTGGTACGACGAAGTGGTTCATCGCGATGATCTGGTCATTCATGAGGCTTGATGGTTACAATACCTCTCGCTGCCTGGAAATACTTCAGGGCTGTGACGTTGAAAATTTCGGCCCCAAAGCAGGAGCTTTGACGAAGCAGGCGTTAAGATACAATACCGTTCGGAAAACAGGCGCCGCATGATTGAACAGCGCGCGACCTGAAATATTTCCCGACAGATCCAGGGTTTGTTTATCTCGGGCAAATGCTATGAAGCTATGTCGGCTTATCAACTTTCTTTTAGTCATACAACTCTGTTTATTCACCTTGCTCGTGGCGGGCTGTTCGCTATTTGACCTGGGAGGACCGAACCTGAACAGCGACGATCCGTCCCAAAAAATACCGGCTATGAGACAGGCAGCGCAAAATCACGACATCAGCGCCATACCCGCCCTGATTGATGCACTCGGCAGCGAGGACCCGGCCATACGGTTTTACGCCATCTACGCGCTGGAGCAGATTACGGGGCAGCAATTCGGATACGTTTACTACGCGCCCGAGCCGCAACGCGACACGGCAATTGAACGCTGGAAAGAATGGCTGGCTAAAAACAATCCCAACAATTCCGCCAAGGTGGGAGGAGCCTGAAAATGTTCAGCAAAACTCACATGCGCCGCGCTTCACTGGGCACGGCTGAACACATGTCGGACGGTCGCGTTTTTTACCGGCTCACCGCGATGATGAAAATGTCGGCGGTGCCGGACTTGCGGCAGGAAATTTTTGAGGTCGTCGAATATTTCAAACCCCTCAAGTTCATTCTGGAACTCGATCGCCTGCATCGCTTTGGCGGCGCGGGGCTGGCCATTTTGGTGGAGATCATGCAGCGTATGCCTGAAGGCGGCCGCATTTACCTGGTGCACGCGCACACCATGGTGCGCGGGATGATCGAAATCGGACAATTGCAGAGTCTGTTTACCATTGTGGACGATATGCCCCACAATGAAGCTGTCGACCTGCTCAACGGCACAACCTGCCTGCTGGAAGCGCCATACGTGGACAAGATTCTCTCCGGACCGCCGATTGATATCCACGGCGCCCTGGAGGACGGTCATGCGTGAAACCTTTGAAATGTTCGGGGACCTGGGCTACATGCTGCTGGACGCGGCGGCGGGCATCAAGCCCGCGCTCCTGTCGGGGCGCGGCACGCGGCAGGGATGGCATAATCTCTGGACGCAGATGAATCGCATCGGCGTGGAAAGCATTCCCATCGTCTGCCTGGTGATGTCCTGCATCGGGGCGATTCTGGCGCTGCAACTCGGGCCGCAGTTCGCTCGCTTCGGTTTTGTCCCATACACCGCCGACGCGGTGGCCCTGGCCACGTTCCGTGAAATGGGGCCTCTGGTGGCGGCGGTGGTGCTGACCGGCTTCGGCGGAGCGGCCATCGCCGCGGAAATCGGAACCATGGTGGTGGGCGAGGAAATTGAAGCCATGTATGCGCTCTCGATTAATCCGATTCGTTTTCTGGTCACGCCGCGCATCCTGGCCTCGATGATCATGATGGTCTGCCTGACCGCGACGGCGGACATCGCGGCGGTATTCGGCGGGATGCTGGTTTCCTCTCTCTCACTGCACATACGTACCCTGCAATACATTCACCACACGGTCAGCAGCCTGAGCGTCGGAGATTTCGTCAGCGGCCTTATTAAAGGCGCCGTGTTTGGGCTGCTCATCGGCGCCATCGCCTGTTTTCTGGGGCTGCGCGTCACCGGCGGGGCTGAGGGCGTGGGTATTAACACCAGCAAAACGGTTGTGATGACCATTGTGGCGCTGATTGTGGTGGACCTGTTGTTTACGACCGTGTTTTTCTACCTGGGTTTTTAACCAATACCGGAGTCTCGCGGCATGCCTGAACCGATCTTTCAACTTCAGCAGATATGCAAGCAATTCTCGGGTCGCGTGATTTTCGATCACCTGGACCTGGATATTTTTCCCGGCGAAACTCTGGTGGTGTTGGGCCCTTCCGGCACCGGCAAATCCACTCTGCTGCGGGTTTTGACGGGATATATCAAGCCGGATTCGGGACGGGTCCTTTTGCGCGGAAAGCCGATGAACGATTTTTCCGAGCACGAACTGAGCGCGTGGATGCTGTCGGTGGGAATGTTGTTTCAGTCCGGGGCGCTGTTTAATTCCATGACGCTGCGCGAGAACCTGTCGCTACCGGTGCGGGAAAACACCGACTTGCCGGAGGAAACCATCGAGATCATGGCCAAAATTTATCTCCAGCTTGTCGGGCTCCGGGAACATATCGACAAACTCCCGGGGCAGCTCAGCGGCGGCATGAAGAAACGCGGAGGACTGGCCCGCGAACTGATGATGCAGCCGCGCATCATGTTTTATGATGAACCGACCGCGGGGCTGGACCCGGTCAGCAGCAGGCAGATCGCTCAGCTCATCATGGATCTGAATAAAAAACTCGGGGTCACCGGCGTGGTGGTCACGCACGACATGCAGTCCGCCTTTCACATCGCCGACCGCATGGTGCTTTTACATGAGGGGAAGATCGGCGCCGCCGGCGCTCCGGAGGATTTTCTGACCACCAGCGACCCGTACGTAAGACAATTTGTCGACGGTTTACTGACCGGACCAATGATCGGTCAGAGTGATCTAAATGCTTATGAAGCCGATATTCTTGCAACCCGAATAGAGGGTTAGAACCCCTAAGGAGAAACTCATGGCCCGAAAACAGCGCGATGCCCTGCGTGCCGGTGTGTACATGCTGCTGAGCCTGATCCTCATTCTTGTCGTCATTCTCAGCATCAGTCACGTGTCCGGACTGCTGCAGCCGTCGCAGATACGCTCCGCGCGTTTTGAGCTTACGGTCGACCTGGGCGGGCTGGCCACCGGCGACAACATCCGGCTGGGTGGATTTACCGTCGGATCGGTGCGATCGATTGATCTGATCGCGGATCAGGGCCCGCCATATATTTTGGTGCGCTTTAACCTGCCGGCAAAATATGTTTTGCATCAAGGGGCATACGTGGCCGTCGGCGGCACGCTCACGGGCATAAGCTGGCTGAACTTTACCAGTCTGGGAACCGGCGCGGTGCTGCCGGACGATTACGTGCTCGAAGGACACCCCAGCGCGTTTTCGGACCTTTTCGGCTCCATTTCTCAATTCACTCCACGCATTGGAAGTATCCTTGCTCAGGTACAACAGCAAACATTGCCCCTTGTAAACAACGATCTTTCCAAAGCGGGCCCCATGATTACTTCGTTCCATACCGCGGCGGACAATATTTCCGGGCTTTCTCAAAACGTCAACGACCAGGTTCCGGACATTATGTCCAAATATGATAAAGCCATGGATAGCGCCCATTACGCCCTGGATCAGGCCGGCGATACGATAGGTTCGGCGCACACCGGCGCGGTAAGCAACATCAACGACATGACGGCGTCGCTCAAGAAGCAATTACCCGGCCTGATCAGCCTGGTGCAAAATGATTTGCAGGAGATGCACAATACACTTGCGAATACCACGCATATCAGCGGACAGGCCAGGCAAATCGTCGATGCCAACGCCGACAATATCACCGATATGCTCCAGGCGCTGGACGGCGCGGCGGACAATTTGAAAATTTTCAGCGTTGAAATCCGGCACAGCCCCTGGCGCCTGCTGTACAAGCCCAGCGATCAGGAAATGGATAATCTGAACATTTACGATTCGGTGCGTGAATTTGCCGACGCGGCGACCAAACTTCAGCAGGCAGCCGACGCGCTTAAGGCAACGGTGCAGGCACAGAACGGAACGGTAAATCAGCAGCAGGTTTCTGCGCTTTTGAAACAATTGAACGACACGTTCGCCAAGTTCCAGCAGGCGCAGAACACATTCTGGAAGCAGACGAAGGATTGATGGTGGCTGCGCCGCAATGTTCATGATTTGTGTATAGCAAATTGGGTCGCGTAGTCTCAAGCGAAAAATTTTACGGTCCGAGCCGTGTATTTTTTGTGCTTTTCGTATATTTCGTGGTTAAACCTGCGTAATCTGTGGATAATTTTGCCTTTTTATCTCACCGCCCCTGATTTTTAAATCTTACTCCCGTCGTGCGGCTGAAGATGAACAACCCGGCGACGATAATCAATATCCCCACAAGAATAAATATGTAGGGCGCAGCCCCCAGGTCGCGCTGCAATATGGAATCGGCGGGATTGGCCGGATTGTAATAAATCGTACAGACTTTGCCCGCCGGATATTGGTTCACGATAGACTCTACGTCGTTCTGTGACAGGCCATACATGTCCGCCTCATTGTAGTGGCGGCCGGTGTATCTTTGGCCATCGACGCTGTAGCTGAAAACGACGATGGGATAATAAGCCACTTGTTCCGGGCCGGCGGGCTGGCCTGCGGCATTCCGACCCGTGGAATTCTGGCCTATGCTGCTGGAAACCATGATGCCGGTCGTTGGCTTAAAGCTCATTGTCTGCTGTTGGCGCAGGATGGCATGAAATCCTTTATAGATGAAGAAGGCCCCGAAAAGGACCATCGCGACCAGTAAAATAATCTGGACGCCGCGAGTGAGTGGATTGGCCATCGAGCAGCTCCTGTTTGTTCTCCGCTGGTTGCAGGAATTTTACCCATTTATATGGGGTTGCACGGATAAAAATAAGGTCGCGTGGATCGTTTTTCTTTTTTACTTTTGCCTATTTACTTTACCACGCCTGGCATCGCCTCCGCAGCTTCCATGCTCCTATAACCTTGAAACCAGGTAATTCAATCAAGTCCTAAAACACCGCTGCCGATAACTAATATAGATTGATGTGTTCATACCTTGCATCAGCCTGTGGCGGCCAACAATCCAGACCGCCCCATGAACGACGTGATTAACGAATCCGCCCTGAACCCGGGCACTCACGTCAATATCGGCGCATTTGTACGCCTCAGAAATTGAACGGGTGGATCATGCACGCCGCGCACGCAACAGGCCGCGCCAAACACTGCTGCACTTGCCACAAGAATGTTGCCGGCCGATGGCGAACCAAAAATCAGGCGGGGCAATACTTTTGCCGTTCCTGCTTTGAAAATCTCAGCGTGACGGTTCGCTTTGCCCGTGAACGCACGCTTGCCCCCTCACCTTCGGATACCCATACAACCGTACCTTTCCGTACACTCTCCTCATCGCATAGCTGGTCCAACCGCAGGCATTGCAAAAAATGTCTGACGGACGTCTCCAAAACCTGGTGCATCGAAAACAGCGAGGGAAAATATCTATGCGAACACTGCCATGCCAAAACGCCTCTCTTGTCGCAAGAGGAAGGCATTCGCCGCGATCCGGACATAATCCAGTCCCGCGATTTCGTTGGCTAACTTCCGCGTAAAAACGCCGTGTCGTCGTACCGTTGTGGTGAATTGGTCTGTTTGGGCTTTTCGTGTATTTCGTGGTCTACTTTCTACTTTCAACTCACTACTTTCTCGGCGTAGCCGTGCCCTCTGTGGCTAAAATTTATCCGCGCCTTCTGCGTTAAAACATTTCTCATCCCCGTGCTGCCGTTTCGCATATCTCACAAATCACCCAAAATAAGATACGTCTATGCGTAGTTTTCGAATGTTTTATTTGGGAAATATTAATTTTATCGACAAAAAACAAGATTTTTTTGACAGACCCATAAATCTGATGTAGATTCACTACATCCGCATGGGGCTCAGGTTGTCTGCCTCAGAAGTATTTTGCAGATATTTATTTTTCTAAAGGGAGATTTCAAATGAAATTACGTCCATCGCGTGGCCTTTTGGCTGCGATTGTATCCGTCGGAGTCCTTGGCTTGCTGACCGCAGGGGCGGCCCGGGCTGACATGGTCACCTATACCGGTGATTTTTCTTCGACAACGTTAGGCAGCACCTTGTCAACAGACCTGCCCCAGTTTAATAGCGCACTCGGGACGTTGACAGGCGTTCAGATCACGCTGAACATGACGGTCACCCCTTACGCCTCTGCTGCCAATTTTGGGAGCCCTAGTACCCCCCTGATTTTCGACCCCACTTCATGGACTTCTGCGACTTTTAGTCCCGCCATCGGCAACTGGACCGTCTCTTATGCCACTGATAGCTGGACCTTGACCGCGCCGACGGTCTCGACCGGAGACATCTACGGCAGCAATCAGTCGGTTCCGTTCCCAACTATCTTGTCGTTTACTGGCGCCACTTCGGCGTCTGCGAGCTTAACGAATGTATCCGGCTCGGATTTATCTGCCTATATCGGCTCAGGAAATCTCGTCTTTGGAATAACCGGGCCGGGCACTTGGGCCGGCGGCGGGCCGTTCTATAACTACGGCTACGGCTATACCGGCGGCGGTGCAAATCTGACCAGCACGGATGGCACGGAGTCTGTCACGTACGATTATTCTTCTGTTCCCGAACCCGCATCCATGGGACTTATGGCGATGGGCGGGATTGGACTTTTAATCAATCGTCGCAAAAAAGCCTGATCACCAAATCGGGTTATCTAAATTGTTTACAGCATGACGGCGGGTTTATCTCCGCCGTCTTTTTTGTCCTCTGTGGCTTAAATTCCTTCGTTCTCATCGCTTCTTTGCGGCGAAAAACACCTCTCTATATCGCATGCCTTGCTCTACGCACGCCGGCAATTTTGCGAACAAGGGAAATGGAGCAGTATCTGCTATTTTCCGCAAAGCAAGGAGAATCACATCAAAGCCTTGAACAGACGTCAGCCCTGCGAGTCTTTTGTTCCCTCGCGGACAGTCCGCTTTTTAATTATTTCTGTATTATAAACGTCCCAGATTTCCGTAATCCGTATTGTAGCATCGAGACGGTTGGGGTTGGTGGTAATGATTACCCCAACTTTATCACCTTTTTCGTCCGATGAGGCGGTCCCTGTTTTTCTACTTATTTTGTTTCTAACGCGATCATATTGTTTGATTGACATATTCCCGACCTTTATCCGGTTATCAAAACTGCGGCATTCCCTCATGATCGATTCTGCGTCGTTGTCCCTGCTCCGCATTCTTTCCAAATCCCGGTCTCTGCATCTTTCATCGCAGCGATGATTTTATCCAAATCTTCTTTTAATCCTGCCATATGATGCGTACAAATATGTGCGGCGCGGGATGAATATCCTGATAGAACCGGGGTTTTTCCTGACCGAATATTGTCTATCTGGGCTTTGTGATCAGATAGTCGATTACTCAAGATGGTCCCGAAGTGTTGCATCGCTTTGTAAGCTTCATCAAATTTTGACATATAATTATCTCCAAAAAATAAAACCAACCTATTATACACTTGCTTCCCCATCGATTACCAGCGCCGGGCGCTCTTATGCCGGCGGGTGATCCGAGGAGCAAAACGCCGACGCCGCGGGTTATTTTCACGAAAGCAACGCGGCACGGCGCAGTGAAACTGCGCCGAGAGCAGGAGAACAGGAGAGCGAATAAGGGTGTCAGAACAGAAGAATCACAAGCGGATGCCACCGAGAAAGTGGAGAGTTGCAACCACGAAAGGCATGAAAAACACAAAGATTGTAACGCGGAGGAGGCGGAGATGCGAAGAGAACGAAGGCTTTAACGGATAAAAAAATTTATTGTAACCAACAAGCCGGTAAGAAATAAGTTTTTAGCACAGTTCACGCGGCGGGCAGGCTGGCGCATAATAGCAGGCGTTATGGCGATACTGGGACATGGCGTGGATCTGGTGGAAGTCGCACGCATTGCCGAAATGATCGAACGGCACGGGGAACACTTTCTTAATCGCTGCTTCACCGCGACCGAACAGGAATACTGCGCTTCATATAAGGATTCCGCCCCGCATTACGCCGGTCGATTCGCAGCCAAGGAGGCGATCGCCAAGGCACTGGGCACCGGTTTTCGCGGGCAGATTAACTGGACAGACATGGAAATTCTGCCGGATACCGAAGGCCGGCCCGTGCTGGCGCTCAAAGGGCCTATTCGGGAAGCAGCGGGTGAAATGGGAATTTCGCACTGGCATGTTTCGATCAGTCATACAATGGAACACGCGATGGCCAGCGCAATCGCCGAAGGCTAACGGCGTGGCGAAGCCACGCCGAGAACAGGAGAAAAGTAGAGCAGGTGATCAGGTGAGCAAATAAGGAATTTTTGATAGCACTTTAATATTAAACGAAGGTGATTTATGCATCATACAGCAACGGTGGAGTGGGAACGAAAGGGAGCGGTTTTCATAGATAACCGCTATAGCCGCATGCATACCTGGAAATTTGACGGCGGCACGGAAGTAATGGGATCGTCGGCCCCGCAAATTGTCCCGGCGCCGCTATCCGACCCGCGCGGCGTCGATCCGGAAGAAGCGTTTATCGCCTCTCTGGCCAGTTGCCACATGCTCTGGTTTTTGTCGATTGCGGCCAGAAAAGGGTTCGTGGTGGAAAACTATACGGATGTCGCCGAGGCGGAGTCGGGTAAAAACGAGGAAGGAAAAATTGCCATCCTGCAGTTGACGCTCAAGCCGGTGATCTTCTTCGCGGGCACGAAAAAGCCGACCGAAGAGGAGTTCCGGGCCATGCATCACGAAGCACATGAAAAGTGCTTCATCGCGGCGTCGGTTAAAACACATATTAAGCATGATCCGAGGATGGTAATCCAACCATAATAAGTATATTATATTTTACTTGTGATAAAATTAGTAAATATTATTATACTATTGATTTATATACGATATTTACGATAATCTAATAAGTGGCTAAAGTAACGGGAAAGTATCGCCAAATAAGTGTTGATGGCAAACAAGCGTTTGCTTTTATTCCACATTCACTGCCGCCCGCAAGCCTCCTTTTCGCTCTGGATTCTAAAGTCAAAGATACCCTTCTGCCGGAGATAGCACGACTTTCCGGGCAGGCTGCATTGTTGGTTCAAACCGGCATAGAGATAGACGCCTTGAACGAGATATTGGTTTACCGCGAAGCGGTTCTTTCGTCACAAATTGCCGGGGTGCGCACAACGTTGCGCGACGTTCTGGAATTTAGCGCCTGTGGCATCAGCCAGAATGAAAAACAAGTCAGGCAGGTACTCAATTACGCCGAGGCTTATAGTTTTGCCCGCGGCCAGATCATTCGCGTTGGCGCATTCCACATCGACATGCCGACCATCGAAGAAATCCATCGGCGGCTGATGCAAAATGAGGCCGATTCGGGGCAGGAGTTTTACACGGGGCAGGGCGAGATACAGCTTGGCCCCCCGCCGGCAGATGCCGCGTCAGAATCACTTGGTGCCCTGCAGCGCTGGCTTAATGGCCCTGATGATTTACCGCCGGTTCTTCGCGCGGCCCTGGTGCATGGACAATTCTGTTTGCTCCGTCCGTTGCCCGGTGCGAATGACCGGGTTGGACGGTTGCTGACTTTTATTCTATTGGAGCATTTCAAATTGGGCGAAAGTATTTTGCTTTGTCCGAGCGCTTCATTTAAAAGACGCCGTGAGGAATATTCACAGCGGCTGGAGGCGATTCGCACACACGGTGACTGGGAAGGATGGACGACGTTTTATATCGAATCTCTGCGCGACGCGTTGCAGGAGTGCATCAGCACGGTGCCGCGGATATTTGCCGGGGTCAATGCCCATCGCGAATTGCTGATGGACCATGCGGAACTGACGATTCCCACGATGCGGCTGTTTTCCAAACTATTGCAGCATCCTTACGTCACACTGGCGCTGGCGCTCAAATTACTCGACGCCACCAAGCCGACGGCGTCGCGGGCGATTGACCTGCTGCGACGACTGGAGATTCTGCGGGAAATCACCGGGCGACAAAGAGATCGGGTATACATGTATCAAAGTTACGTGGATAAATTGGCGAAGGAGACGGAATGACGCGGCGAAGACGCGTCAAGAGAATAGAAAGTAGTAAGTGGAAAGTAGAGCAAATAAGGATTTTTAAACTAAAATGTTCCACTAGTTTGTACAGATAAGCAGAAAGCAGAGAACTTGTTCAAACAACGGATGCTCCTGGGGATTTTGATTAGCGCTGCGCTGCTGACGATCGTCTATTTCGATCAGGTCACGGCGCGCGGCTGGCCGGCACGGACCTGGTCGTTTCCGCCCGGAACGCTTATGGCCATTGCGCTCGCGGGCATTGTTCCTTTTTCCGTGGGTGAAATGCGCAACTTGCTGGCGAATCAAAAAATCGTCATTTCCAAACGGGTCTGCGTAACGGCAGCGCTGTTGTGCCTCCTCTGGCCGTGGATGCAACTGCTTTCGGAACTGCTGCTGGAGAATCCGCAGGGGGCGCATCCGCTGGCCATACAAATCGCCCGATGGATTCATTCGGTGCACCCGGAATACTTAATTTCATCGGTGCTGGGGCTGGCGTTCGTGGGCGCCCTGCTGATGTTCAGCCGGAATCAGAAAATCGAAGGGGCGATGGCCTCGGCAGGCGGGTCACTATTGACGATTATTTACCTGGGTGTATTGCCTAGTTTTTTTCTGCCGATACGTTTGAGCCATTCCTCGGGAATGATCGTTTCGATTCTGCTGATGGTTAAAGGAGCGGACATCGGCGCCTATAGCTTTGGTAAAAAGTTCGGCAAACACAAATTAATTCCGTGGCTCTCGCCCAAAAAAACGTGGGAGGGATTTTTCGGTGGACTCTTTTTGTCGGCGATCATCGGCGTTCTTCTCGGGCACTTTGCAACGGGATATTTCTGGTGGCAGGGGCTTGCGGCGGGGATCATCCTCGGCGCGGTGGGACAAGTTGGGGATTTACTCGAAAGCCTGCTCAAACGCGACGCGGGCGTAAAAGATTCCGGTGCGGTTCCGGGCTTCGGGGGCGTGCTGGACATGATCGATTCACCATTATTAGCCGCACCTGCAGCCTATTGGTTGCTTAAACTCGTTCATTAACGGCTACGTGTTAGTGAACGGTTTTCGTGGTAAAATCTGCCCTTTAAATGCGGGGGGTTTTACCCGTAATTCCCTGTTGGCGGAGACCCAGATGTTTGACCAGGATGCCCGGATAACAGACCTGCAAATCGAGACCGAGCTTTCCGAAAGCTATCTCACATACGCCATGAGCACCATCATGGACCGGGCCCTGCCCGACGTGCGCGACGGCCTGAAGCCTTCGCAGCGCCGCATCCTGGTGGCCATGAACGACCTGCAGCTTGGCCCGCGTTCCAAACACCGTAAATGCGCGAAAATCGCCGGCGATACTTCGGGCAATTATCACCCGCACGGCGAAATGGTCATTTATCCCACGCTCGTTCGCATGGCCCAAAGCTGGAACATGCGCCACCTGCTGGTGGACGGACAGGGAAACTTCGGCTCGATCGACGGCGATCCGCCGGCTGCGATGCGTTACACCGAAGCCCGCATGGCTGACGCCGCCGCCGAAATGATGGAGGACCTCAAGGAAGACACGGTTGATTTTATTCCCAACTACGACGAAGTCCGCCACGAGCCGACGGTTCTGCCGGGCAAATTTCCCAATCTGCTGGTTAATGGTTCACAGGGAATCGCGGTGGGCATGGCCACCAGCCTGCCGCCGCACAACTTGCGCGAAATCTGCGATGGCGTCGTCAAAGTCATCGATGAGCCGCAGTGCACCATCAGAGAGTTGTTAAAAATTGTCAAAGGGCCGGATTTCCCGACCGGCGGCATGATCTGCGGGCGCGGCGGCATCGTTGAAGGGTATGAAACCGGACGCGGGCGCATTGTGGTGCGCGGCAAGGTGCATACCGAGCAACTTAAAGGCGGCAAGGAACAAATCGTTATTTCCGAAATCCCCTATCAAGTGCTCAAGAAAACCATCATTGAATCCATCGCCGAACAGGTCAAAGAAGAAAAAATCAAGGACATTTCCGACGTTCGCGACGAATCGGATCGCGAACACGCGGTGCGCGTGGTAGTGGAGCTGAAGCGCGACGCGGACCCGAATATTGTTATCAACCAGTTGTACCAATTCACGCCGCTGCAGAGTACTTTTTCCATCATCAATATCGCGCTGGTCAATCGCCAGCCGCGCACGCTGAGCATTAAAGAACTCATCGAGCTATTCGTCGGCCATCGCAAAGAAGTCATTCGCCGGCGGACGCAGTTCCGGCTTAAAAAAGCCCGGCAACGAGCGCACATACTTGAAGGTCTGATTCTAGCCCTGGCCGACATTAATACCGAAGAAGTCACCGGCAAAGCTTTGCGCGGCGGCGTGGAGGTGATGGGCGTGATTGAAATTCTGCGCAACCGGAAAATCAGTCCCGACGTGCCCACCGCCAAAGCCAACCTGATGAAAAAGAAATTCACCGTCGACGAGGCGCTGACGTGGAAAGCTGCGATTCCCAAGGCGTTCCGCAAACGCATCGACGACGCGGCGGCCAAAAACGGCGGCATGACCCTTTCGGCGGCACAGGCGGATGCGATCCTGATCATGCAACTCCAACGGCTGGTGGGGCTGGAAATCGACAAGCTTACCGAGGAATACAACAAACTGGTCGATGAAATCGCTGATTATGAGATGATCCTCAGCGATGAAAAGCTGGTGCTGGACATCATTCGCGAGGACATCATCGAGCTTAAAGAAAAATACGGCGACGATCGCCGCACGCAGATCACCAACGAAGCCACCGATATTAATATCGAAGATCTGATCGCTGACGAACAGGTGGTGGTGACCATCAGCCACGAGGGATACATCAAACGTATGCCGGTGGACACATACCGCAAGCAGGGCCGCGGCGGACGCGGCGTGGTAGGCGCCGACTCCAAGGAGGGCGATTTTATTGAGCATCTGTTCATTGGCTCCACGCACGATTACCTGATGTTCTTTACCAACCTGGGCCGGTGCTACTGGCAGAAAGTTTACGACGTGCCGCAGATGAGCCGGCAGAGCAAAGGACGCTCCATCGCCAACCTGGTGGCGATGCAACCGGATGAAAAACTCGCCGCGGTTTTGGTGGTACGCGATTTTTCGGATGAAGCCAAGCATTTGATTATGGCCACCGCCAAAGGCATTATTAAGAAAACACTGCTTAAGGCTTACGGCAATCCACAGAAGCGCGGCATTATCGCCATCGGACTGGACAAGGGAGACAGCGTCATTGGCGTCGGCGTTACCAATGGCAAGGATCAGATTGTGCTGGCCACGCGCGAAGGCATGGCGGTGCGCTTTGAAGAAACCGAAGTTCGCGACATGGGTCGTCAGGCCGGCGGCGTCAAAGGCGTTGAACTGGAAAAAGGCGACGAGGTCGTCGAAATGGTCATCATCCCGCAAGGGTTGGACCATGGCGATAACCAGGCCACGCTGCTGACCGCGTGTGAACACGGTTATGGCAAACGCACGCGAATAGAGGAATACCGCCTGACGCACCGCGGCGGCAAGGGCGTCATCAACATCAAAACCACCGACCGCAATGGGCAGGTCGTTTCGGTCAAGGCCATCAATGACAACGACGAATTGATGATGATCACCCGCGGCGGCCAGGTGGTCCGAATCGGCGTGACCGGTGAATTACGTGAAATGGGCCGGGCCACGCAAGGCGTGCGGCTGATCCGCCTGGAAGAGAAAGATATTCTGGTAAGCGTGGCGCGCGTCGTTCCGGAAGATGAGGAAGATGCGGCTGCGGAAAGCCCTAAGTCCTGAAATTTTTAAGAAAAATTTTTACCAAGGGGTTCCGTATTGTGCGGCTGGACTATATGATTTAGCGGGTCATGGCCCAAGTGTCCTTTACACACCTGTGGCTACCATGGCGAAAATTGGAGTCGCGTCGTGATTAAAAACAATAAAAACATGTTGCGGGAAATGCCTTTTTTTTCCAGCGCCGTCCGTCCGGCTTTTATAACCATCCTGATGCTTTTTGCGACAATGGTGATTACCGGCTGCAGTGATCAATCCTCCACCAGCTCCAACACCAACACCAGCACCAGCATCAGCACCAGTTCCAGCCAGGTCGGTCCCGGCTATCACGCGGGAGATACCTATACGCTTACCTGCGATGTATTTCTTTCCAAAAAGCCCGCGTACATCGTCCAGCCCGGCCTTACCCCGGAAGATAAATGGTCGCCGTATTACCTAAATCCCCCGGCGGATGACGCGGTTACACCGCCCACGATTGCGGATTATCAAAAAGCACCGCTTACCTGGCCGCAGGTGATGGGGATCGTACCAGCGGGAAGCAAAATCGAGTATTTGTTCACCGGCACTTCGGCTAAGAATCACAGCTCGCAGATTGGATTTCCATTTTTTGAAATTGAAACCGGCCCATATGCGAATTTTGTGGTTGATGGTTCTCTTGTATCAATTTTGGGAAGAGCTGATATACTGACCCCGGAAGCAGATCCTCGCTATTTGAAACCCGCGGCGCAATAGTCACAGCCGCATTAAAAATATTTTGGGCGGCGCAAGACATTTAGTTGAAACAAACATTTGTTTTGCGCGTGTTACATACCAAGAACACATTACGGGCTTTGAGTACGATAAATGAATCGTTGTCTGTTTGGCGGAGTAATGTCGAAAAAGTGGTCAGTAGCAGGTAGGACGCTCTGAAGTTCATTCCTCCTGTTCGCGCGCCGGGGCAGTGATGCCCGGTTGCCCGCGAACGCAGGCCTGAAACGATTTCAGGTCCTGAACAAATCAAGTTCATCAGGGATGTCACATCCGACAGATGCGCATGGGATGCATCTGGAATGGATGTGTGTTCAGGCGAATCCTTTTGGGGACTTTGGCCTGGGGGCGGAGAGCGAGAGGGGGTTGTCTTTATTCTAACCGTGCGCTTCGAGTCATTCGCGGAGCGCATGGTTTTATTTTGCGCCTTGCCAAAAGACTCTATGGAGGCGTCGCTTCCCAACCGCCCCCCAGCGCGTTGTAGAGCGTAATTAAATCCGTATCGACGGCGGTGAGACTCAGGACATATGAATCCTGGGCCGAAAGCAGAGCCTGCTGCGCGGTAAGCACATCCAAAAAAGTATCCAGACCGTTTTGATACAATTGCATTGAAAGATTAAACACCTTCTGGTCCGCCACCACTACGCCTGCAAGCTGTTCGCGATGTATCTGATCCTGCTGCAAGGCTATCAGTGCGTCTTCGGTTTCCTGCAACGCCGTGAGCACGGTCTGTTTGTAGGTAATCAGCGCCTGATCGGCCAGAGCCTTGTCCTGGTCAATAGTCGCATTCACGCGCCCGAAATCCCAGAGGTCCCATGAGATTTGCGGTCCGAACTGATAAAACAACGAATTAACATCAAGCCAGTTGGCCGAATGATTGGATGAAAAACCGCCGGAACCGGTCAGCGTAAACGTGGGGAAAAGGTTCGAGACGGCCACGCCAATCTGGGCTGTCGCTGCATGCAGGCTTTCCTCGGCGCTGCGGATGTCCGGTCGGCGCCACAAAAGGTCGGCAGGCATTCCCACCGGCACACTCGAAGGAGGATGCGGTATCGGCGCGGTGACCGACAAGGTTTTCATCAGTGTTCCGGGTTCCTCACCGAGCAACACCGAGAGGGCGTGGATGGTCTGGTCTTCGCTGATTTTTAGTGGCGGCAGCAGAGCCTCGGTTGTAGCCAGTTGCGCCTGCGCCTGCTGCACCGCCAGGGAATTGCCAAAACCATTGCCGTTATTGAAAAGCTGTTGGGTCATCTTCACCGTACCCTGTTGGGCGCTAATGTTGTTTTGCACAACCTCAATCTGCCGTTGAATGCCGCGAAGCTGCACGTAATCCAACGCCACTTCCGACGTAACCACCACCAGTGCATCCTGCTGGTCATATTCCGACGCAGCCAGCGACGCGGAAGCCGATTCAATTCCCCGGCGAATGCCGCCGAATATGTCAATTTCCCAGGAAGCGTCGATGTCGGCCAGATAATTATTGGATATTTCCTGATGTCCGCCCGGATTGTAGCTTGGTTTTTGACGATTAAACGAGGCATTGCCGGTAAATTCCGGCAGAAGGTTGGCTACGGAGCCATTAAGCACCGCACGGGATTGCTGCACGCGGGAAATCGCCAGTTGCACATCGAGATTGCTGCTCATGGCCTGAGTAATAAGCGAGTTCAGTTCAGGATCATTGAACTGATTCCACCATGCGCTTAAATCCGCCTCGCGCTGTTCGAGCGTCACCTGATGCGGATACGCTGGTTGCGTTGTCGCGGCGGGCCGCGTCGCCGCGGGCTGTGTGGCGGCAGCCGGCAATTCACTGAAAGTTGCGGGTGATTTGGTTTCCGGCGGTGAATAATTCGGTCCGACCATGCATCCAGCGGGCAAAAAGGCTGCGGCAATCAGCGCCAGAACCGCTCGCCTGGACAAAGGATTGGAAAAATTGAACTTTAAGGATCCGAGCATTCGGTTGTTCTCCGATTATTCATAACGCAATGCCTGAATAGGGTCCAGCTTTGATGCTTTCCATGCCGGGTAATAGCCGAACACCAGGCCCACGCTCACAGCCACCACCACGGCGGCGATAATCGCTGGGACGGAAACCTGCGTCGGCCAATGCAACAGGGCGCTGATCAGCCACGACCCGCCCATTCCCAGACCGATGCCCAGCGCTCCTCCGAGCATGCAAAGCAATACCGCCTCGAACAGAAATTGCAGCAGCACGTCGCGGCCGGCGGCGCCTACGGCCATGCGCAAACCAATTTCCTTTGTGCGCTCAGTTACGGAAACCAACATGATGTTCATGATTCCCACGCCGCCGACGATCAGCGAAATTAAAGCCACGCCGAGCAGAAGATTCGTCATGGTATTGGTGGTCGCGGCGAGCGTATCAGTGATTTCCGTCATATTGCGAATGGTAAAATCGTTCTCATCATTAGCGGTAAGCTGATGGCGCGAGCGGAGTAATTGGGTGATTTGGTCAATGGCGGGATCAATGTCTGAGGCCGACCATGCCGATACCATGATGCCGTTGACATTGTCGAAGCGGGTAATCACCGGAAAATCAGCGGTTTCCGCCGCAGTTTCGCTATCCGCCGGATATAAATCATCGGTTTCTGCGGCCTCTGGATAGAGTTGATCGGTGGTGATGGTGGACTGTTCGTCCGCAGCGCTCTGATTGTTTTCGCTGAATGTACTGCCGATTACGCGATATTTCAGGGTTGTCCATGGCAAAAGCAGAATATCATCCTGGTCCATGCCCAGCATATTGGCCCCTTTGACCTTAAGTACGCCGATGACCTCCAGCGGCACCGACCGCATGTAAACTTCTTTGCCGATCGGAGAGTCCGTGCCGAAAAGTTGATTGACCGTTGTTTGGCCCAGCACACAAACCTTGGCGGCGCTGCGCACCTCGGCGGAGGTAAAACATCGGCCGGAAGCCATGTCCCAGTCCTCTACCTGAAGGTACGCCGGTGTGGTTCCATAGATTTGATTGGGAACGTAATTATTGCCGTTGTAAAGGACCTGCACGCGGGCGCGCACAAATGGCGCTACATAGCGCACGGAGGCACTATCACGGGAAATCGCGGTTGCGTCGTCTGTGGTCAGGTTCAACCCGCTTCCCGAGCCCATGCTCACCCCACCCAGGGTTACGGTGCCCGGCATAATCATCAGGACATTGGAACCCATGTTGGCAATTGTGCTCTGTATGGCCGCCGAAGAACCGGCGCCGATTTCCATCATGGCGATAACCGCCGCGATGCCGATCACAATGCCCAACGTCGTAAGCGTGGCACGTAAGACGTTGCGCTGCAGAGATCGCACCGCTGTTTTGCCGTTCAAGAGCAGGTATTGCATTAGGCGCCCCCTTCCACGCCGACTGCCGCCATGATCTGTGCCGACGGCAGGTCGTCGATAATCTCGCCGTCGCGAATGCGGATGGTGCGCTGCGTGTATTTGGCCACATTCGCATCGTGCGTCACCAGTACAATCGTAATACCCTCATCGCGATTGAGATGCCCAAACATCTCCAGCACTTCCAAACTGGTATGGGAATCCAAGTTTCCGGTCGGTTCATCGGCAAATAATATCACCGGAGAATTTACCAGTGACCGGGCGATGGCCACTCTCTGCTGCTGGCCGCCGGAAAGCTGCGACGGATAATGGTCCATGCGATCGGCCAGGCCCACCTTCTGGAGCAACCTGGTCGCGATGTTTTTTGCTTCGCGCTCGGAAACAAACCGGTGCGAATAAGTCAACGGCATCAGGACGTTGTCCAGAGCGCTGGTCTTGGGTAACAGGTTAAAACTTTGAAACACAAAGCCTATCTTCTTGCTGCGCAGTTCGGCCCGTTGATTGGATGAAAGCCTGGATATTTCCTCGCCATCCAGCCAATACCGGCCGGAGGTCGGCTGGTCCAGGCAGCCCAGGATGTTCATCAGCGTCGTCTTGCCGGAACCCGAAGCACCCATCAGCGCGACCATTTCTCCCCTGCGAACGTTCAAGGTAATGTCTTTGAGTACCCTTAGTTCAACCTCCCCAAGCAAATAGGTCTTGCTCAGTTTTTCCAGTCGGATGATGTCTTGTTCTGAATTCATGATCGACGAATATCCTGCAACGTCCTGTACTTAATGGTGGAATTGCGGCAGGAAAGGATTGGTTGATCCGGCAGTGCCGCCGCCGGAGCCGCCTGCCTCCGCGATCACCACTTGCATTCCTGGTTCTACACCATCACCGGAGACTTCCACGTAACTATCGTTGTCCAGTCCTGTCTGCACGATAATCGGCTTGAGATAATTACCTTCAACGACCCACAAAACGCCTTGGGAACCGGAGGATTCCGAAGTTTCTGAGGCTTGAGTTGCCGCCGGACGGGTTGCAACCGTTGTCACGTTCAACGGCGGCGGCAGATTGAGCGAGCGGAATTGCGGATCAACCTGACTCTCGCTCGTTGGCTGAAATTCCAGCGCTTCAATCGGCGCCATCAGCACGTTCTTATGTTGGGCAACAATGAAATCAAGATCGGCTGTCAGATAGGGCAGAATGACTCCATTGGGATTCTTCGTATCAACTACCACCGTATAAGTAACAACGTTCTGGCTCAGTGATGCATTGAGGCGAATTTGCTCTACCGTTCCGGTGAAAGTCTGGTTGGGCAGCGCATCAAGCGTAAAACTTACTTTCTGCCCATCATGAATTTTGCCAATGTCCGCCTCATCAACCGATGCCCACACCTGAAGGTTGGTTAGATCCGTCGAGATCAGAAACAGGCTCGGCGTACTTAAACTCGAAACCACCGTTTCGCCGATATCGACTCTCCGGTCGATGATCACGCCGTTCACCGGCGAAATGATCGTACAGTAATTGAGGTTGATCTGATCATGATCCAGGGTAGCCTGAGCCTGCTGAATCGCCGCCTGTTCCTGCAGAATGTTTGCCTGAGCGACGGCCACATCGGCTATTGCCTGTTCATAGGTTGATTTGTATTGATCGTATTGCGTGGCGGCCAGGGCCCCGGAATTTTCCCCTATACTTTGGGCACGGTTCCAATCCGCGGCGGCATCATCCAGGGCTGCCTGTTTTAACTGCAGATTGGCCTTACCCGCCACCAGATTGGCCTGCGCCTGGGCCAGCGCCGCTTTGTCGGATTCGACTGCTGCGGCATAAAGCGAATCGTCAATTCGCGCCAGAACTTCCCCTTTTGTGACCTTCGAGTTGTAATCAATTTGCTGCCCGGGATGGTTCGGATCGTCGCCAAATGATTGAATCAGGCCATTTACCTGCGCACCAACATCGACCACCTCGCTCGGCTCAACGGTTCCCGTGGCGTTCACGGTGACCTGAAGCGTTCCTTTGCGAATTACCGCAGTGCGATACTGCAGCGGCGCGGAATGCCATTTAAACCACCAGAATGCGCCTGCGGCCAACGCCAGCACCAAAATCACAAAAATAAAGAACAATTTCCGCATTGCCCGTATTACCTTTCTGAGCATATCAAACAGAACAAGCTAGAGAATTATACGATTCTTCCACAAAATAGTTACATTATGTTAACTTTTAACTTTTGATTAAAATCACCCCCGCTTATGCTATGCGCCACGCCTGCTCGGCTGACAAAACGGTTATTGAAAACAAATATTGCCACTGAATACTTGTATCAGATTTTATTGCCCAGACTGGTCATCAGGAGCTGGTGCTGGCGATGCGGCTGGTGCCGGTGTGGCCGGTGGCGGTGGTGGGGGTATAGCTGCTTCTGCTGACAACTCACTCGCATAAGCAGAAGCCACTGGGTCTTTATCCGTCCTGGCAAACCCGGCTAATTGGCTACCGGCGGTTTGAAGCTGATTCGGATCGTTGGCTGCCTCCGCCAAAGCCAGAAGCCGCCAGTAACTGGCCATACGGACGACCGAATTAGGCGATCCAGTCAGAGAATTAATGATCGAAGCAATATTATCCGGCAGGCCGCTCAGCGGAGCGCGGCGCACCAGCCAGGCTTGCGTCAGTGGAGCTTGTGGATTGGAAGCCGCATTCAAAACCGCCGTGGTCAGCGTGTCCATCAGCGTTTGTTGATCCGCCGAAGCATTGGCGGCGTTGGCATTAAGCCCGGCCAGTACACAGGCGAGCGTACCCGCCGTGAGCATCTGATCGCTTCCCTGAAGAGTCGGCAGCGATTTAGCCGTCTCGGTCAACGCCGGCGGGTCGCCGGAACAATACCCCTGCACGTTGAAATCACCTGCATCCAGTTGCTGACCGCCCAGGCCGGGCAGCAAATCAGCGCCGCTTGTCGCCGGATTCGTGACTACCATTAAGTCACCGCTGAAAAACGTCGCGGGGTTGTTGAATAAAAGCTCCCTTAAAACGCCTTGATCCACACGATAAGTGATGGTCACATCGGCGTTGGGATCCAGCCGGAAAATTTGTTGATCTGAATCGACCGCATACGCCCCCAGATCGGTTGTGCTTAATCCATTACTCGCCGCAGCCAAGGCGATACCGGTGGTCAAGCCGGCATCCGGTCCCACCGCCAGCGTCCAAGGACTGGTATTGACGTAGCGCACATCGATATAAATCGGCTGGCCCAATGTTGCAAACTGGTTTTCCCAGTTCACCGTAACCTGCACGACGTTGGAAGGATTGTCCGCTGCATGCAAAAGCTGGTCGGGGTATGCCGCTGCGGCGGCACTGATTGCCTGTTCGTCAGAGGTTTGTGTAAGCGTTATTCCCTGCAAGCGCGCTTCCTGTGCGACGTCCAGCGCCAGAATATTTGCCAGATGGGAATCCCAAAGGTTCTGGAGAATCTTCCCCTCCGCGTCCTTATCTCCTTTGAGCGCAGCGATATGGGCCAGTCCCAGAAGCGCATAGGGGTCGTTGTCCGCAGCCTGAAATTGTTCGCTCGCGGCATCCAGACGGCCCTGCCTGAGCAAGAGCCATCCTTCCAGGCGTTTTTGCTCAACCACGCTGCTTTTTGCGCCCAATTCCGACACTCGAGATTTCATGTCGGAAGGCAGCACAGGGTTATAAAACAGGTCCAGCCAGGCATCATCTATTTCCAGATCGGTTTTCTGATTGGGGTCGGACTGCATCGTTGAAGCAAGCTGGTCGTGCAACTGTTGTAACAATCCCTGAGCTTTGCTGGTAACGGCAAAACTTCCGTTCGTTTGATTAGTCAGGGCAATCATCAAAACCTGCGTGGAAGGCTCTTGGAGCGCCAGAAGTTCATTCAGATACGGGGCAAGCAGATTTTGCTGGCCGGCAATCGCCCAATAGGCGGCGAGGTTTTCCGCCAGCGCCGGATCCAGTTGCTGCCCTGCTTGCTGAAATTGCTGGATCGCGGCGTTGGTCCAGCTTGCCGCCTGTTGATAATCGTTTGCTGAAGCCAGAATCTGTGCTCCGGCGGCCAGCGCTCCGGGCTGATAAGGATCGCAATGCAGAAGCTCCAGCAAGGCATAAAGCCGATCCATTGGAGGAGAGTTGTTAAGCACCAGCACACGAACGATTTGCTGCCAGGCTGCAAGATTCGCCGAATTAAGCTTCACGGCCGTAAGGTACATTTGAGAAGCGGCGGCATTACGACCCTGCTGCACAAGTAAATCGCCGATACGCCCGGCCATGACGCTTTGCACCTGCGGGTCCAGGTTCGGGTTGTTCAACGCCGCCTGATAAACAGCGATGCGATCGGCGACCGTTTGCTTCTGATTAGCCAGTGCGTCCATGAACTGAGCCTGGACGACGAGATTATTCGGCTCGAGCTTACTGAGCGCCAGCAGGGAATCCTGCGCGAGCTTGAAGTTGGCATTGGCATATGCCGCCTCCGACAACAGCTTGAGCGCTTTGGTGGAATTTGGATCCAGACGAACCGCTTCTTCGAGCAAAGTGAGCGCCTCGCGCGTCGCCAGATCGACGGGAATTTTCAGATTTCGTCCGGCGCTTTGGGCATCGCTGAGAAACTGCTCGGAAAGTAATGTTGCCCCGCCCGGCGTAGTTTGCGCCTGGCCCCGCGCGATCCCAAAGGTCACAACCGACGCGGTCAGCGCAGTAATCAGGGCATATCGCCGGAGTTGCCGTATCACGTGTTTACCTCGTTATTTAGAACCTTTAACAAAATAAGCGCTGGTGCGCCTTATTTTGTTAGAGGCTCTTTGCAGACTTATATCGGGTCCGCACCCCGGCGGTCAATGCTCTCCCTGAAGCACAACGATTTCAAATTATGCCTGGTCCGTCAGACTTCAAGCAGCAACCGTGCCGGATCTTCCAACGCTTCTTTGATGTTTACCAGGAACATCACCGCCTGTTGACCGTCGATCAGCCTGTGGTCATAAGAGAGCGCTACATACATCATCGGCCGTATGACAATCTGGTCGTCGACCACCACGGCGCGTTTTTCTATTTTGTGCAGGCCGAGAATGGCGCTCTGCGGCGGATTAAGTATGGGCGTGGACAAGAGCGAACCAAACACGCCGCCATTGGTGATGGTGAATGTTCCTCCGCCGAGCTCCTCTAGTGTTATTTTTCCTTCGCGGGCGCGCCCCGCCAGACGTTTGATTTCTGTTTCGGTCTGGGCCATGGAAAGTTTGTCCGCGTAACGCACGACGGGAACAATCAGTCCCTTTTCCGTCGCCACCGCCACGCCCAGGTGCACGTGATTTTTATAAACAATCACTCGATCCTGCAGTTGCGCATTTATGATCGGCGATGCCTTGATCGCCGCGCACGCAGCGCGGGCGAAAAAGGAAAGGAACCCCAGCCCAACGCTATGAAGCTTTTCAAAACGTTCTTTGTATTTTTCCCGCAGAGACATCACCGCGGACATATCAATTTCATTAACTGTTGTGAGAATCGCCGCTGTGTGCTGCGCTTCCACCATACGGCGGGCGACGGTTTCCCGAAGCTTGGACATTTCCACCCGGGTTTCCTCCGGCCCATCCGCGGCCAGAGCTTTTGGCGCGGTGCGCGGCGCGGGCGCCGGTGCTGGCGCGCTGCGTTTTTCCGGTGCGGCAGGTGTTGCCGGCGCGCTTGCCGCAGCGCCGCGCGATTGCATGTAATTCAGGACGTCTTCCTTGGTCAGTCGGCTTCCCGGTCCGGTCGCGGAAATTTTTTCCGGGTCCAGTTTATTTTCCGTCACCAGCCGTTGCACCGCGGGCGCCAGCGGCGGCTTGGCAGCTGGCGTTGGCGCCGGTGTTGGCGCTGGCACGGTAGAGACCGCGGCAGAGGCTGCAGGAGTTTGGGCCGTCGGAGAAATCGGCGGTTTGGCCAAATTTTCCGCCGCTCCCGGTTCAATGCGGGCGATCACTTCGCCGATGTTCACCGTCTGGCCCTGGGTTTTCACAATCCGTAACACGCCATTGGCCCCGGCGGGCAGTTCAACAGTTGCCTTGTCGGTTTCGAGTTCCGCGACAACTTCGTCCGGCGTTACGCGAGCTCCATCGGGTTTGACCCAATTCGCAATGCGCGCCTCGGTGACGGATTCACCTAGTCCGGGAACCTGCAAGTCGATAAGTGAGGTTGACATAACAGCGGAAATTCCAGTTCCAAATTTCAACTTTGAAATTTTAAGTTATTACTTGCCCACTGGCGAACTATCGGTAACTTCCACTTCGCTGGGCTTGGGTTCTTTTTCGGCTTTCAGCGCCGCCTGATCGGCAGGCTTGAGCACTTCCGCAGGCGTCAAATTCAGCGCCCGGGCAATGATTTCCGCCTGCTCGCGAACGTGTTGTTCATGCGAGCCCGCGGCCGGCGAGCACGATGGCTTGCGCCCGATGTAAATCAATTTTTGCATGCCCGGCCAGTGATAGTGCAGCTTGGCGCCGATGAACGGATATACGCCGTTGTTTCGCGGCTCTTCCTGCACCCAGATCATTTCCACGCCCTTGGGGTACGTACGGGCTATTTCCGTCAGTCGTTCCGCGTGGAACGGATAAATTTGTTCCAGCCGCAGAATGGCAATGTCCGTAATCCGATGCCGCGTGCGCTCCGCCAACAGTTCGTAATAAATCTTTCCGCTGCACATAAGCACGCGCCGCACGCGCGACCGGTCAATCTTCGACCCTTCGTCGATGATCTCTTCGAATTGAGCGTTTGCGAACTCATCCAGCGTCGAAACCGCCAGTTTACTCCGCAGCAGGCTCTTAGGCGACATCACGATCAGCGGTTTGCGGAAACTCCGCAGCACCTGCCGCCGCAAAAGATGGAAATATTGCGCCGGCGTCGTCGGGTTGCAGACCTGAATATTGTCTTCAGCGGAAAGTTGCAGGAATCGTTCCAGCCGCGCGTGGGAATGTTCCGGACCCTGGCCTTCATATCCATGCGGCAGCAGCATCACCAGCCCGCTGAGTTTGCCCCATTTGCTTTCCGCGCTGACTAAAAACTGATCGA
>Ga0335074_10001261_pt1 | contig 34623 bp, 23 predicted proteins | sample Lox_Sample_23_FD_206715 | JGI IMG/M metagenome (GOLD analysis project Ga0335074, IMG submission 206715) | Soil microbial communities from Loxahatchee National Wildlife Refuge, Florida, United States - Lox_Sample_2.3 | ecosystem: Environmental > Terrestrial > Soil > Wetlands | place: USA... | reverse complement strand
CGGGCGATCATCTCGAACGAGCGCCGCACCGCGGCCTCGGCGCCGAACGGCATCACGTACTGGTACTGGCGGAAGCCGCCGGGGCCGTAGACCCGATTCCAGTTCCTGATCCCGTCCAGCGGGTGGAAGAACTGGCTGATCGTCTGGAGTTCGCCCTCGCGCAGCCTCGGCGCCTTGCGGTACCAGGCCTCGTTCGCGAGCCTGATCGAGTACCGGTTCATCAGGCCGGGCGGGAAGGCGGCGGGCGCGCCGATCCTGGCCCGCGGGTCGAACGCGAACGGGTCCGCCCGCCGGCCCGGCGACAGGTCGGCCAGCCGGGCGAAGTCGCCGCTGGTGATGATCGACCGGCCGAGGGCGCCGCCGGTGGCGAGCACATCGGACCACGCCACCGTGTAGCCGTGCTTCTTGTCGTGCTCGGCCAGCACCGCCATCGTCTCGTCGATATCCGCGGTCTTGACGGTGTCCGCCGCGACCAGCGATGATTCGACCCGCTTGAGCCTTATCGTCGCGCGCGTGATGAGCCCGGTCAGTCCCATGCCGCCGGCGGTCGCCCAGAAGAGCCCCGGATCGCCGTCGGGGGTCACCGTCACCGGCTCGCCGCCGGGCAGCAGCAGTTCGAAGGCGCTGACGTGGCTGGCGAAGGACCCGGCCAGGTGGTGGTTCTTGCCATGGACGTCGGCCGCTATCGCGCCGCCGATCGTCACCTGCCTGGTGCCGGGCGAGACCGGCACGAACCAGCCGTGCGGCAGCCCCGCGACCATGAGCTGCTCAAGGCTGACGCCCGCCTCGCAGACGGCGACGCCGGTCTCCGGGTCCAGGCTGAGGATCTGATTCAGCCGGCCGGTGGAGATCACCACGCCGCCGGCCGACTGCGCGGCGTTGTTGTAACTCCGGCCGAGCCCCCGCGGGATCACGGCGGTCGAACGGCCGGCCGTCAGCCGGAGCAGCCCGGCCGCCTCCGGGCCGCTCGCCGGGGTGGCGAGCTCGGCCGTGGTCGGCGCGATCCGGCCCCAGCCGGTCAGGGTGACGGTGCTGGTCGGCACCGGATAGGGCGTCGCCGGGCTCGGCGTAGCGGGGCTGGTCGCCATGCGACGCATCTTACTGGGGACTGAAGCGGCGCAGGCGCAGGCTGTTGGTAACCACGAACAGCGAGCTGAACGCCATCGCGGCGGCCGCGATCGTGGGGTTGAGCAGGCCGGAAGCGGCCAGCGGGATGGCCGCCGCGTTGTAGCCGAAGGCCCAGCCGAGGTTGGCCTTGATGGTCCTGAGCGTCTTCCTCGACAAGGCGATCGCGTCGGCCACCGCGCGGGGGTCGCCGCCGACCAGCGTCACGTCGGCGGCCTCGATGGCCGCGTCGGTGCCGGTGCCCATCGCCAGCCCCAGGTCGGCCTGGGCGAGCGCGGCGGCGTCGTTTACCCCGTCGCCGACCATGGCCACCGTGCGGCGCCGGTCCTGGAGACCCCTGATCGCGGCCAGCTTGCCGCCCGGGTCGACGCCCGCGATGACGTCGTCGATGCCGACCTGGCCGGCCACCGCGCGGGCGGCGCGCTCGTTATCGCCGGTCAGCAGCACCGGGTGCAGGCCCAGGTCGCGCAGCCTGGCCACCGCCGCCGGGGCGGTCGGCTTGATCGTGTCGGCCACCGTGAGCACACCGCGGACCCGCCCGTCCCAGGCGACGAAGACGGCGGTCCGACCGCTCGCCTCGGCCCGGTCCGCCCACTCGGCCAGCTCGGTCAGCTCCGGCCCGGTAGCCAGCGACCATTCGCGGGCGAGCCAGCCGCGCTGGCCGACGAGGACGGCGTGGCCCGCGGCCACCCCCGAGACGCCGAAGCCGGGATAGGCGGCGAAGTCGGAGACATCGCTCGTGTCAGGCGTCCACCGAGGAGCGGCGGCGCCGACGGCGGCGGCGAGGCGATCCCGCGCGCCCGCGGTGATCGCGGCGGCGATCGGATGCTCGGACGCGGATTCGACGACGGCCGCCAGCCGGAGCAGTTCGGTCTCGAGTACGCCCGGAGCGGTCACCACGCCGGCCAGCGTCATCCGGCCGACGGTGATCGTGCCGGTCTTGTCCAGCACCACGGTGTCCACCCGACGGGTGCTCTCCAGGATCTCGGGGCCCTTGATGAGGATGCCGAGCTGCGCGCCGCGGCCGGTGCCGACCAGGATCGCGGTCGGGGTCGCCAGGCCCATCGCGCACGGGCAGGCGATGATCAGCACCGCGACGGCGGCGGTGAAGGCCGCGTCCGGCGACGCTCCCGACGCCAGCCAGCCGGCCAGCGTCGCGGCGGCGATCACGAGCACGGCCGGGACGAAGACCGCGCTGACCCGGTCCGCGAGGCGCTGCACGGGCGCCTTGCCCGCCTGCGCCTGGGTGACGAGCCGGGCGAGGTGGGCGAGCTCGGTATCCGCCCCGACCCGGGTGGCCCGGACCAGGAGACGGCCGCCGACGTTCACGCAGCCGCCGGTCACCGCGTCGCCCGGGCCGACCTCGACCGGAACCGGTTCCCCGGTCAGCATCGACGTGTCCACCGCCGAGCTGCCCCCGATGACGGTGCCGTCGGCCGATATCTTCTCCCCTGGCCGGACGACGAAGTCGTCGTCCACGCGGAGCTGGCCGGCGGGAACGCTGAACTCCTGTCCGTCCCTGAGCACGGTCGCCTGCTTGGCGCCCAGGTCAAGCAGAGCGCGCAGGGCCGCGCCCGCGCTCCGCTTCGCCCGCGCCTCCAGGTACCGGCCGAGCAGGATCAGCGCCGTGACGCCGGACGCCACCTCTAGGTAAGTGGCGTGCGTCCCGCCGCCGGCCAGGAACAGGGCGTACAGCGACCACAGGTAGGCGGCGGACACGCCGATCGAGACCAGGGTGTCCATCGTCGCCGCGCCGTGCCGCGCGCTGATCAGGGCGGCGCGGTGGAACGGCCACGCGCCCCAGGTCGCGACCGGCGTCGCCGCCGCCAGCGATGCCCACCGCCAGTCCGGGAACTGGAGGGCGGGAGTCATCGCGAGCAGGACGACGGGAACCGCGAGGGCCACGGAAACGAGCATCCGCGGGCGCAGCTCCCGGCGCGCCTGGGCCGCGCGGTCCGCGTCCTGCCCGGCATCGGGCGGCGCGGGCAGCGCGGCGGTGTAGCCGGTGCGTTCCACCACCGCGATGAGATCGGCGACGTTGAGCGTCTCGGGGAAGGACACCCGCGCCGCCTCGGTCGCGAAGTTGACGGTCGCGGTGACGCCGTCGAGCCGGTTCAGCTTCCGCTCAACCCGGGCCGCGCAGGAGGCGCACGTCATGCCGCCGATAATGAGGTCGGTGGCGCTCGTCTTGATCACGCTCAGGACTTGACGAGGCGGGCGATCGCCTCGGACGCCTCGCGAACCTTCTCGGCCGCGACGTCGCCGCCCTCGGCCGTCGCCTGCGCCACGCAGTGCCCGAGGTGATCCTCGAGCAGGCCGAGCGCCACCGACTGGAGGGCGCTGGTCACCGCCGACACCTGGGTCAGGATGTCGATGCAGTACTTGTCGTCGTCGACCATCTTCTGCAGGCCGCGGACCTGGCCCTCGATCCGGCGCAGGCGCGTGAGGTACCTGTCCTTGTCCGGCGTGTAGCCGTGCATGTCCGCCTCCGGGTGGTCGATCGCAAAATACGATACCCCAGCAGGGTATCACAGAGGCCCAGCGGCAGTGCCGTCACGTCGCCCGGCGGCTCCTGGGGCGGTGATCACCGTCATTGTGTTCCCTTTGGAACATCGTTCCGGCACATTGGACGTCATTGTGTTCCAAAGGGGGCAGCCGGCGACCCGAACTGCACACGCTGGCGCCCGAACGCCGACCAGCCGCGACCAAAGCGGCACGAGGGACGCGTGTTGCCGATGCGAAGGCGCCCTGACCGTTCCTGAACTCGGGGTGCCAAGAAGGGGATGCTGGCATGGACGGGGTGCCAGATAGGGACGCTGCGGTCGGTGGAGCCGCTCGGTAGGAACGGTTGCGAAGACCGGGGCGCTCAGCGGGGCACGCTCCCGGGGCGGAGGCCGGGGCGCTCAGGCGGGACGATTCCGGGGCGGGCGCGGGGGCGCTCGGTGGGGACGCTGACGGCGGTGACGGCGGTGACGGCGGTTAGGGGACGGTGGTGTGGGTGGGGGCGGCGGGGCGGGTGTCGGCCTCGGCGCGGCGCTTGCGGGTTAGGCGCCTGCGGTAGGCGAGGCTCGCGAAGCCGGCCAAGATCGCCGCGCCGCCGGCGCCGAACAGCGTGACGTCCTGCAGGCCGGCCGTGCCGCCGCCGCCCGTCTGGGGCGCGCCGACCGGGTAGTAGTGGCTGGGCGCGGTCGTCGCGTGGTGCGTCACCGTCGGCGTGGGCCTCGCCGTGGCCGTCCGCGTCGCGGACGGGGTCGCGGTCGGCCGGCGGGTCGGCGTTGCGGTCACGGTCGCCCGGTCGGTCGGCGCCGCCGTGCTGGTCGATGTCGCCTTGGCGCTTGACGTGGGCCTGCCCGTCGCCGAGCTCCCGCCCGTGCTGCCGGACGACGGCGAGGGCGTCCGCCCCGCCCCGCCGGAGGCGGTGCCGGTCGTCACGTGCGGACTCGGCGACAACGCGGAGGAGGGGGATCCGCCGCTGCAGGCGGCGACCGCGACCGCCAGGAGGGCGGCCACCGCGGCCGCGCGGCCGACGCTGAGCCATGCCCCCGGCGCCACAGCGGGCCTGGTCAGCGTGGACGGGGTCCCGTTGACGGGGATCGGAGCAGGACGAATCGCGACGGGCACAGTCAGGCGGACCTTCATGAAGCCTCCTCGGATGACCGGCGGACAATGGCGTCGCTCTACCCATCTGAGCATGTGCCATCCGAACCGCCGGCGAAAGAGCGAACGGCAAACAACCCGCCGCCGTTCCCTTCGGCCGGCATAATTCCAGGCGCCGAGGGGTGAGACGTTCGCATAGACAGTCACGGAAAGCGCCGCCCGCGATCGGACCGGCGGACGGGCAATGGCGTGTCTTCCATTAGCACATTAGGCTACGCGAGTAGCACCCCTTACGGAAGACAACCCCGCGAGCCAAGAGGGCGAGCGGGAATGGCAGAAAGGGACGGCATTGAGCCGCTGGCCGCGTATTGGCGGGCTGCGCGTGGTCATGTCGTGGCCGGACAGCCAGTTCGCGCCCGCCCCGCCGCTGCCCGGGCGGGCCAGGATCAGGCTGGCCGGGTTGACCGGGACGGCGCTGCTGCTTGGCGGCGCGGCCGCCATCGCCGTCGCGGTGCTCGCCCAGCAGCACGCGCCGTCGCCGGGCGCGGCGGCGGCGGGGACGGTCGGCCCGGCCGCGCCGAGGGAACCGTCGCTGCGGCGCTCATCCCCGGTGTCCGTCACCATCCCGGCCATCGGCGTGCGATCGCCCCTGCTCCGCCTCGGGCTCAACCCGGACGGCACCATGGCGGTGCCCGACCTCGCCACCAGCGCCGACGAGGCGGCCTGGTACGAGTACTCGGTGACGCCGGGGCAGATCGGCACGGCCGTCATCGAAGGCCACGTGGACAGCGAGGTCGGGCCGGCCGTCTTTTTCCGGCTCGGCGCGCTGCACCCGGGCGATCATATTGACGTGGCGCTGGCCGACGGAATGACGGCCGTCTTCCGCGTCACCGGCGTGCGCGAATACACAAAGATCGATTTCCCGACAGAAATGATCTACGGTCCCACCCATTACTCGTCGCTAAGGCTTGTCACCTGCGGCGGGACGTTCGACTACGCCACCGGCCATTACCTGAGCTCGGTGGTGGTATTCGCGTCTCTGGTCTCCTCGGAACGCTCGGTCATGGGCTGACCGGGCGAAGCCACGCGACCGTTCGGGATAAATGAGGGCAGCAGGCGGGACATCGCCGCGGGCGGCCGCGACGGGTCGCCGCGGCGACGGTCGATCGTGACCAGCGCCGGCAGCGCGAGCAGACCGCAGAGCAGGGTGGGCACGCCGCCGACCACGAGCGACCAGCGGGCGCCTCCCTCCTGGCCGACCCAGCCGACGATCGGCCCGCCGATCGGGGTGGAGCCGAGCCAGGCCAGGCCCCAAAGCGCCATGACCCGGCCGCGCATCTCCGGCGCGGCGGCGAGTTGCAGCACGGTCTTCGCCATCGAGTTGAACGTGATCGAGCCGTACCCGACGAACAGCAGCGCCGCCAGCTCGAGCGGCATCGACGGCGCGACCGCGGCCACCAGGATCGCGATCCCCCAGCCGATCGAGGCGAGGCACAGCGCCCGGCCGCTCGGCCGCGCCCGCGCCGCCGAGACCAGGCCGCCCGCGACCGCGCCGACCCCCATGACCGAGGCCATCACCCCGTAGGCGGCGGCCCCGCCGCCGAAGACGTGGCTGGCCATCAGCGGCAGCGACACCTGGAACTCCCAGGCGAGGGTGCCGACGACGGCGATCATGACGAGCGGGATGAGCAGCGCCGGGGTCGACTTGACGTAGCGCATCCCCTCCCGGATCTGCCCCGGTTTCTTCGAGGCCGGCCTGGCCGGGTACAGCGCGGCGGTGCTCATCAGCGTCAGCGACAGCAGGACGGCGCCGAACGAGACCGCGTTGAGCGCGAAGCACAGGGTCAGGCCGATCGCCGCCAGCACCCCGCCGACGGCGGCGCCGAAGACCCGCGCCATGTTCATCGCGACCGAGTTGAGCGTCACCGCGTTGGCGAGGTTCTCCGGCGGGACCATCTCGGAGATGAACGCCTGCCGGGCCGGGTTGTCGAAGACGTTGACGAAGCCGAGCACGATCGCGAGCAGGTAGACGCTCCACAGCCGGATCTCGTGGGTGCCGGTGAGCACGGCGAACACGGCCGCCAGGAGGCCGGCCGAGGTCTGGGTGACGAGCAGGATCCGGCGCTTGTCCCGGCGGTCGGCGAACAGGCCGCCGGCCTGGCCGAAGATCAGGATCGGGAGGAAGCGGGCGGCGGTGGTGAGCCCGAGCTGCGTTCCGCTGTGGGTGAGGTCGAGCACGAGGAACGACTGGGCGATCGTCTGCATCCAGGTGCCGATCACCGAGACGAGCTGGCCGAAGAAGAACAGCCGGTAGTTGCGGTGGCGGAAGGACGACGTCATCTGGTGCCAGGCGGCGGGGCCGCGCCGCACGCCGCCGGGCGGGCCGGCGTCCTCAGCTGCCGCCGGGGCCGCGCTCGCGGAGTCTTCCTGGATGGCTGACACGGCCTGATCGCCCCACTCCCGGATCGTTGCCTCAGCGAACTATAACATTACCTCTGCTAAGGATTCTTCCCGGCGATCAGCCGGGCGACCGGGCGACCGGGCGACCGGGCGCCCAGGACCACGCTCGGACGCAAAAAATTCAACAGATTCATCACATAGTCGAGAATTGCGCAGAGTCGGGTCGTGACGCCATGGATGGCTGCCGGGTCGGTCGCGTTTCGTTCTGGATTAATTTCCTGATTCTTTCAGGTCGCCGTCCACTCGCTTGCTACGGTGCACTACCGGGAGAAGGAACTTTGGGGGGACTTGCCGGTGTATCCGAGAACTCTGGTTGAGGTCATCAGCGAGGTTGTCGTGGGCAAGCCCGCGGCAGTCGAACTTGCCGTTACCTGCCTGCTGGCAGAGGGCCACCTGCTGATCGAGGACGTGCCGGGGACCGGAAAGACCACGCTCGCGCGGGCGGTCGCGACGGCGCTCGGCGCCCGGTGGAAAAGAATTCAGTTCACCCCCGACCTGCTGCCTGCCGATATTACCGGCACCACCATGCTTGACCAGAAGTCCGGGCTTTTCACGTTCCATGAAGGCCCCGTTTTCGCTAACGTCGTGATTGCAGACGAGATCAACCGGGCCTCGCCGAAGACGCAGTCCGCGCTCCTTGAGGTGATGGGCGAGCGGACCGTCACGGTGGACGGCGAGCCGCGCCACGTGCCGCGCCCGTTCTTCGTGATCGCGACCCAGAACCCGGTTGACATGGAAGGCACCTACTCGCTGCCGGAGGCGCAACTCGACCGCTTCCTGATGCGAATCAGCCTCGGTCATCTGGATCCTGAGGATGAGCTCGCGGTCATCCAGGGGCACCAGGCCGGCCGCACCGTCGAGCATCTGCGCCCGGTGATGGACGTGCGGACGGCTGAGCAGCTCATCGCGATGGCCAGCCAGGTCCGGGTCAGCGACGCGCTCGCCCGCTACGCGGTCGCGCTGTCGGCCGTCACCAGGCGGCATCCGCACGTCCGGCACGGGGCGTCCACCCGGGCCACACTCGCCCTCGTGCGAGCCGCCAGGGCGCGGGCGCTGCTGCGCAACCCCGACTTCGGCACCGCCTACGCGACCGCGGATGACGTTCAGTCGCTGGCGCTGCCGGTACTCGCCCACCGCCTCGTGCTGACCCCGCAGGCCGAACTCGAGGGCGTCTCCCAGCAGGACGTGGTGCGCGACGCCCTGCGCCGTACCCCGGTGCCGGACACCGCTGGAAGCTGGCGTTGAGCGGGCCCGCCGACCACGCCCTTTCTGAGAGTCGGGGACACCCCGACGGCAGCGGCCCGGCGGAGACCTGCACGCCGCTGCACCGGGCACTCACCGCACGGGGCGCGACGGTGCTCGGCGGCGCGCTCATCGTGGGCGTGTGCGGTGTGCTGCTGCGCTACCCGGAGCTGATCGCCCTCGGGGCGGCCGGCCTGGCCGCCGTCCTCGTCGCGATTGCCATGGTCGGCCGCGCACCGCGGGTGGCGGTGACTCGCGTGATCCGCCCCGCCCATGTGACGCGCGGCAGCGCCGCCGGCGCGGTCGCCCTGGTCAGCCTCCGCGCCGCCGGACGACGGGCGGTGCCCGCGATGTCCGCCCGCGACCTGGCCGGCCCGGGCACGCGCCAGTTCGCCGTGCCGCGGCTGAAAGGGGTCGATGCCCACGAGTTGGAGGTGCCGCTGCCGGTGGGTCGACGCGGCATCGTCCCGAGCGGGCCGCTGCTGGTGGCGCGGGAGGACCCTTTCGGGCTCGCGCACCGGACGCTGGACACCGGGACGGCGGCGGCGCTCTACGTCCGGCCGCGGGCCATTCCGCTCCCGGACGTGACCGCGTCCCTGGCCCGGTCGGTGGACGGACCGCAGTCGGACACGTCGATGGAGGGCACCCTCGCGTTCAACTCGCTGCGCGAGTACGTCCCCGGCGACGAACTGCGGCACGTGCACTGGCGGGCTTCCGCGCACGCCGGCAAGCTGGTCGTCAAGCAGCACGTGGACACGGCGCACGCCGCCGTCGCGGTCGTCCTCGACACGGCGTTCGACCCGACCGGGCCTGCCGACAGGGGTCGGGGCGCAGGCGGCGCCCTGCTCGGCCCGGACGAGATCTTCGATGCGGCGGTGGACTGCGCGGCCAGCGTGGCCGTGATCGCCGCGCAGCAGCGTCATCCGCTGCTGCTGCTCGACGGGGCGGGCCAGTCGCTGCTGCCGGGGACCGGCCGACGACGCGGCGGGAGCGCCGTCGAAGACGTGCTCGACGCGCTGACCTTGATCATGCCGACGACGCTCGCCGCCGGCGCAGTCGATCCGCTGGCCGATTCGGTGCGGCGGCTGGGATCCGGGCCGCGCGGCTCGCTGGCGGCCGTGGTGAGCACCCGGCCGCTGGAGCGGATCGCCGAGCCGCTGCGGCTGCTCGCGGGCGCGTACGCCCGGGTGCTGGCCGTGACCGCCTGCGGTACGGCCGGCACCGGGACCACGAGGACCGGGCGGGTGACCTGGGTGACGGTCGGCTCCGTCGACGAGCTCCCGGCCGCGCTGCTCCGCGCCAGGGCCGCCGCGTGAGCGCCACCGCGACCGGCCGGCACGGGACACGGGCCAAACCGGCCGCCGCCGCGCGCGGTGCCGGAAGGCCGGGCGCTTCCGCGCGCGGCGGGGCCGGACGGAGGGCGGCGACGCTGGCGGCGACGATGCTGCTCGCGGTGGCGGCTGAACTGCCGCTGCTGCGCGTGTTCGGCTCGCCCGGACTTCGGATCGTGCTGCTGGCCGCGCCGTTCGCCGTGCTGGCGTCGGCCGGGGCGCGGGCCGGGTGCGATCGGCTACCCGGCCGGAGCGTGCCGACTGGCGCACCGACCGACGCGCCGCCCGACGCCGCGCAGCGGGCCGCCAGCTCGCCACTGGCGGTGCTGGCGGGGTTCACAGCGGGCATGCTCGCCGGCGCGTTGCCCGGCCTGGTCACGGCGGCGGCCGATCCGTTCGGGCCCGCCTCGCTGGCGGGCCGGCTGCGGGATGCGCTGACCGACGGGTGGTACCGGCTGCTGTCGGTGCCGGTGCCGGTGCCGTTCACCCGGTCCTTCACGGACCTCCCGGTGCTGCTCGCGGCGCTGCTCGGCACGGTGATCGCGCTGTGCGGGGCGAGCCGCCGGCCTGCGCTGGCGGTGGCCCCCGCCGTCGTCGGGTTCGCCGGGCTGCTCGTGCTCGGCGCGGACGGGCCGGTGACCGCGACCACGCTAACCGGCGGCTTCGCCCTCGCGGTGACGATCTTCCTGCTGGTTGCGGCGGACCCGGCGAAGGGCGCGGTCCGGCGCCGGGGCGCGACCGGGGCGGCGGCGGGGGTCGCCTTGATCGCCGCGACTGTGCTGGTGGCGGGCGCGCTGCACCCGGGCCCGCCCTACAACCCGCGCGCCCGGGTGCGGCTGCCGGTGGACGTCCAGGTATCGCAGGACCCGCTGGCGCTGCTCTCCTCGCTGCTGCAGACGCCCGACGTGCCGGTGCTGACCGCCCGCCTCTCGGGGGCGCTGCTCGCGCAGCCGAGGAACTGGGTGCTGCTCACCTACGACGACTACGACGGCGCGGGATGGCAGGCGCCGGGCGACGCCAGGCCGGCCGTTACCTCGGCGGCCGCGCCCGACTCGATCGGCGACGGAGTGGCCTCGGTGGTGGCCGCGTCGCCGCTGACGATGCTGCCGCATCCGCCGACGGTGCTGTCAAGCTCGCCCGCCGACCTGGAGTACGCACCCGACTCCGAGCTGCTGGCGGCAACGTCGGCGGTTCGCGCCTACACGACGCGGGTCTCGGTCGGCGAGCCGTCGGCGGCGGTGCTGCGCCTGGCCGCGATCCCATCCGATGTCCCAGCCGCGCTGACCGCGGTGCCCTCCTGCGTGCCGCCCGCGCTCCGCACGCTGGCCCGCCAGCTGTCCTCAGCCGACGCGCTCCCCGGCGAGCAGGTGGAACGGCTGCAGCAGTACCTGAGTTCGCAGCCGTTCCGCTACGCTCCCTCGGCGGCGCCAGGGGAAGGGTGCGCGAGCATCAGCGCCATGCTGGCGCGACGCGACGGTACCAGCGCCCAGTTCGCGACCGCGTTCGCCCTCGTGGCCCGGTTGCTCGGGATACCGGCGCGGGTTGCCGTCGGGTACTCGCCGGGGACGATCTCCGGCGATGTGGCGACGGTGACCGACGGCGACGCCTACGCCTGGCCGCAGGTGGAGCTGAGCGGCATCGGCTGGCTGGACGTCGACCCGACGCCCAAGTCCAAGAACACCGCCGGACCGCAGCCGGTCCGGGAGAGGCAGCCGGCCATCCAGCAGCTGCGGAACGCCGCGCCGCCGCCGAGCGTGCACCCGGGCCAGGGCCGCATCGCGCCCGGGCCGGTCGCGGGACCGGGGCTGAGCCTGGCCGATCGGGTGCTGCTCGGGATCCTCGGGGGCGCGGCGGTCGTGCTGCTCTGGCTGGCGGGGGTGTGGGCAGTTGGCGCCCGCCGTCGCACGCGGCGCCGACGAACGGCCGACCCGGCCGGGCGGGCTCTCGGCGCCTGGGACGAGCTGCTGGTGCCGCTCGAGCAGGCGGGCGTGCGCATCGCCGGCCGGAGCGCGCCCGCGGTCGCCGCCGACGCGGGCGCGCTGCTGCCCGCCCAGGGCGGTCCGGCCAGGGAACTCGCGGAACTGGCGGAGCGAGCGCTCTACGGGGTCGTCACGGCTGCCGACGCGGACGCCGCCTGGCGGCTCAGCGACGCCGCCAGGCGGCCGTTCACGGCGGCGGCCAGCCGTCCGGCTCGACTTCGGCGGCTCTTTCTCCCGGCCGGCCAGGGCGTCAGGCGGTTAGCCCGATCGGCTAGGCATGGCCGCCGTTGACGCAGGAACTCGCGGTGACCGCGGAGTAGGCGACATCGCCGGGGGCAACGTAGTAGCCGACGGCGAAGCAGTACGGCTGCATCGGGCTGAGGCCGGTGATCACCTGCGGGCTCTGGTTGACGATCGCCCGGGGCTTGTAGCCGCTGCCCATGCTGACGACGACGGTCGGATCCCCGGCGTGCGGGCCGACGTTCCGCCAGGAGAGCCGGACGGAGGAACTGCCCGCCACCACCGCGGCCGTGACCTCCTGCGGCGGTTCGACCGTCCGGGGGGCCGTTCCGGTCGATGCGGTGGCGGTCGGCGTGCTCGCCCCGCCCTGGCTGGCGGACGGGTGCTTCGGTGCTGACATCAGGTAGGCCGCGGTCAGGAGGGCGACGATCGCGACGCCGCCGCCGATCGCGATGGTGCGCTTCCGCACCGGCTTGCGGGCGGGCTTGGCCGTTGGCCGGGCCGGCGCGCGGTACGCGTATTCGGTGCCGAGGTGGCTCGTGACCTGCCCCGACCTCGTTGTGTGGGTCGGGGCGTACTCGTGCGGCCAGAGTCCCTCGGGGACCGGCGCGAGCGGCGCGGCGGGTCCGTAGCCGTTCGGCCCGCCGCTGGGCAGCGACGTCGTGCGGAAACCGTGCTCGGTCACGTAGTGGCCGGCCGGCCCGCCGGGCTGAGCGGCGGAAGCGGGCGGCTGTCCCGGCGGGGCCGCGGGCCGGTATCCGCCGTGACCGCTGACGGGCAGCGACGTGGTCCGCAGGCCCGACACGGTCCGGTAGGGACTGTCCGGTTGGCCGGGAACCGGCGAGAACGGCGGAGCCGATCCTTCGAACGCCTGCCCGGGCGCGACCGGATCGCCGGGCGAGGCGGAGTACCCGGGGGCGCTTGGTCCGGTGCCCGGCTCTATCCGGACGGGGACCGGGGGGAGGCCGAGGAGCGCCAGGTCGGCGTTGAGCTCCTCGGCGAACCGCTGCGCGGACGGGGTCCTGGCGTCATGCCTGCCGATCAGCGCTCGCGCCAGCGTGTCGACCACGTGACCGGGGACGTCCGGGCGCTCGAGGGGGGGCAACGGGCCGGTGAGCGCCCGCAGGTTCGCCTGCGGGTCGCCGTGGCGGGGGTCGTAGAACGGCGGGCGGCCCGCCAGCAGCGCGTAGAGCGTGGCCGCCAGCGCCCACACGTCGCTGACGGGCCAGCCGCCGCCGTGCTGGAGCACCTCGGGCGCGGCGTAGGCCGGGGTCATCGCGTGCCGGAGGGCCCGGGTGGCGCCGTCCAGGTCAGTGGAGATGCCGAAGTCGGTCAGCACCGGATCGCCGTAGGCGTCGGCCAGAATGTTCTCCGGCTTGACATCCCGGTGCACGATCGACAGGTTGTGCGCGTACTGCAGCGCGCAGGCCACGCTGGCGCACGTGGTGATCGCCTCGCCGGGCGGCCGCTGGCTCGCGAACCTGAGCCCGGACGCCAGGCTGCCGCGCGCGTAGTAGCGCATCACCAGGAACGGCCAGTCGGCCGCGAACCCGGGCCGGTAGACGTCGGCCGCGTAGCGGTGCTCGCCGACCTGCCCGGCCCGCCTGCACTCTCCCTCGAAATCCGAGCGTTCCTTGGCGTCGCGGAGCTGCGCGTGGAGGATCTTCACCGCGACGGGCCGGTGCAGCGCCGTCTCCTGCCCCTTGTACACGCTGGCGCTGCCGCCGCTGCCGATCAGCGTCAGGTCGGTGACGCCGGGGATCTCGGGCGGCTGCCGCGGGTCGAACTCGGCGGGCTTTCCCCGGTTGCGCGACCTCCTCATGGGCACTGCGGCAGGCCGCTGGTGACGGTCGGCGGATCGGGGAAGTACAGCTCTGACATGAAGCCGCCGGCCGGCGACGTGACCTCGACCCAGTCGCTGAAATCGGTCCCGGACGGATAGCCGTTGCCGGGGTCAGTTCCCGATATCCCCTGTCCGGTCTCCCAGCAGGACGCCGTGACCGGCGTGTTCCCCGCAACCGAGGTGACCTGCGTGCCCAGATTTGCCGCTTGGAAAATGGTGCTGGTCGGGCCGCAGTTATTGTTCGAGCCATAGTAGTTCGGGCATCCCGCGCCGAACGCGGTGCTGGCGTTCGCGGTCAGGCCCTTCAGGCTGCTCGTGCCCGACGGGGAAGCGTACGCGGCCGAGGAGCCACCCTGGTTGGTCGCGGTCACCGTCGCGGTGTAGGCGGTGTTGTACGTCGGCACGGTGATCTGGGTGGGGCCTCCGGTAGCGCAGGAGATACCGGTCTGGGTGCTGCCGCCGACCGAGATCGAGTACGTGCACGCGGTCAGCGCTTCCCCGCCCGGGTTGACGGTGACGGCCACATCGACCGCGGGGGCCGCCCCCACCGCCGCCGTCGCCTGACTGACGGTGACCGAGGTGACGACCGGCGGACCTTGAGTGGCCAGCTGCACAACCAGCGCGGCGCCGGCCGCGTTGTCGTCATCGGTGGCAATGACCTGCGCGTTGTACTGCGTGTTGGGGGTCAGGCCGGTCAGATTGATCGTGGTCGGCGCGTCACCGCCGGACGCCGCCGCCTGGGTGACCTGAGCGATCCCGTTGCCGGTGACCGTGTACGACTGGATCGGGTCGCCTTGCTGGCAGACGGCGTCGCAGGTCACCGTGAGGGTGGCGGTGGTGCCGGCGGGCGCGTAGCTGATCGCGCTGATGTCGTCGGACGTGAGGGCGGGCGCGAGGAAGGGGGTGACCTGGTTGCTCGGGCCGGACGCAGGGCCGGCTACGCCCCCGGCATCGACGGCCGTGACGGTGAACGTCACCGGGCCGAACGCCGTCGTCGCGGGCGTCACCACGCCGGAGATGGTGGCGGAGGTCCCGCCGGTCATGGCGACGGACGCGGGGGCCACCGACGCGCCGCCGGCCGCGCCGGCGACCTCGGTGAACGTGTAACTCTGGGCCGGGGCGCCGCCGGCCGGCTCGGTCCAGGTGAGCGAGACCGAGCCGTTGGCCTGGGTCGCCGTGGCCCGTAGGCCGGTCGGCTGCGCAGGATCGGCCGAGCTCGGGGTGACCGGCGTCGTGGTTGCGGGCGGTCCGGTGCCGACCGAGTTCTGCGCCCGGATGGTGAACGTGTACGCCGACCCGTTGGTCAGCCCGCTGACGGTCGCGTCGAGCGCGCCGGTGACGGTCTCGGTTCCGGTTGAGCCGCCGGACCAGGCCAGCACGTAGTCGGCGACCTGGCCGCCATTGGCCGGCGGACCCCAGCTCACGGTGGCCGAGGCGTTGCTCGGCTGCGCGACCGGATTGGTCGGCGCGCTCGGCCGCGTGGGCGGACCTGACCGCTTCTGCCCGGTCCGGGGCGTCACCGATGACGATGTGGACGGCGTGGCCGACGGCAGCGTGGCGGGCTTGGGCTGCGACGGCGGGGGGCTGGTGTACTTCGTGACCGGCCGCCACTGCCCGGCGCCGTTGATCACCATGGCGCTCGGGCCGTCGCTCGCGTTCACGAAGACCAGGCCGTCCTGCACGGTGAGCTGGCTCGGCGGCTGGTCGCCCGGCATTGCCAGCATCCGGGTGACGTGGCTGGCGGTGTTCACCAAGAGCACGTCCCGCTGGGCCGAGTCGATCAGCACCACGTTCCGTCCCTGCATGACGGCATCGGTCGGCGTGAACCCGGACGGAATCGAGGTCGACGAGAGCGCGCCGGTCGTCACATCCGCGCTCTCGACCGAGTCGGCGGCGACCGCGCTGACAAGTCCGTTCACGGAGTCCGAGCCGGTCAGCTGGCGAATTGGCAGGGCGCTGGCGGGCAGCCGCACCGCCGGGCCCGCGACCGCCGCGGTGCCGAGCGGCCGGACGACGCCGGCGGTGAGGTCGGCGCCGACCGGCTGGCTGCCCGCCACCACCACCGCCATCCGGTGGCCGCGCCCGGCGACGCCGTCGATGACGTTGAGCAGGCCGTCCCGGACATGCCCGACCGCGCCGGTCTTGGGGACGCCGAAATAGAGCGAGCCGTCAGGCGCCACGACCGGGGTGACGATCGGCGCGCTGACCGAGACGGGGGCGCCGATTGGCGGCAGGTTGGGCTCGGCCGGGTTCAGCTGCTGAATCTGGCCGCTGGCGGTGTTGATCGCGTACAGCGCGGACCCGCCCGCGGCGGCGGTCAGCGAGCCCCCGCCGAGTAGTTCGACCGAGGGCGACGTGGTGAAGTTGGCGTTGCTGACCTGGATCAGCCGTCCGTCGCTGCCTACCACGACCGCCCCGTAGGGGGTGTTCACCACCTTGCTCGTCGCGTCGGCCACCGCGACCTGTCCGACCACCTCGCCCGAGTACCCGTCAATGAACGAGATCGATCCGTTGGCCAGGTTGGATAGCCACGCCTGTCCGCTGCGGAGCTGCATGCCGAGCGCGGGAAGACTGTGGCCGCTCAGACCCAGCGCGGCGAGCGCAACCACCAGCGCGACGCCGGCGCTGGCGTAGGCCATGCGCGGAGAGAAACGCGTCACCACAAACCCCCACAAAAGCGAATGCCGGAATCCCCGGCTCTCACTGACCTGCAACACGCCAAAACGCGGCCGGTCCCGACCAGATCGAACGCCCACTCCGTACGGCAGGGGGAATGTAGCATGACCCGAGTCGCGAATATGCACGCATTACCCAAAGCCATCGGATTTACCGTGCTCCACTTGTCGCGACTGCATAGAGACGGCGATCACTCCACGCCGGGAGGGGATTTCGTGGAATTCCAGATTAGCGTCACCGACCAACGCGACCCGGCCGCCGTGGCGGAAATCGACTGCCTCGTCACGGCCGAGCCTACGCACCAGGTCCGCGATTTGACCGCGGCGCTACTCACCCTCCGCGAAGCCCCTGCGGGTACGTCTGCCTGGGAGGCGGGCGACCCGACCGCGACGGCCAGGCAGTCCCGTTCCGTTCCCCGCCTCTACCTGGACGGAGCCCCGCTCGACCCGATGACGGAACTGGCGGCGAGCGGCATCAGGGCCGGCGTCGGGATCGGGCTCGGCGGCCCGCTGGCCGGCCGGGGCCGACGGGCTGCGCGCGGGCAGGGCGGGGCCGAGGTCCGCGTTGTCTCCGGCCCGGACGCCGGCCTCACCGTGCCGCTGGCGCCGGGCGAGCACATCATCGGCCGGCAGGGATCGGTGCGGCTGGCCAACACCGACGTCAGCCGCAGGCACTGCCTGATCACGGTGGCGCCGGACGGCGCGACGTTCACGCTCCGCGACCTCGGCTCCGCGAACGGGACCGGGCTCGACGGTATAGCGATCCGCGCCGATCCGGTCCCCGTCCGTCCCGGCCAGCTCATCTACGTCGGCCGCGACGTGCTGACCGTCGTCGCCGGGGACGGCGGGCCGACGATCGCGCTCCGCCCCGACCCCGCCAACCCGTTCGGCGTTCTCGTCAACCGGCAGATGCGGACCGCCCCCGCGCTGCCCGAGCCGGTTGTCATCGACCTGGGCGGCGCGCATCAGGACAAGACCGGGTCCTCGTGGCTGATCATGCTGCTCGGGCCGGCGGCGTCGGTGGCGACCGGCGTTGCCCTCGGCGCGGTCACTCACCAGTGGCTATTCCTCCTGCTCGGCCTCGGCGGGACCGTCGCCATGCTGGCCCCGCAGCTGCTGAACAGGCGGGCGGCGGCCGACCGGACGCGGGTCGGCCGACGCCAGCTGGCCGAGGACGCCGCGGCCGGGCAGGCCAGGCTCGCCGCGACCGTCGCGGCCGAGGAGCAGGCCCGTCGCGAGGCGCTGCCCGACCCGGCCGCAGTCGGCCAGATCGCCACCGAGCCCGGCACCCGGCTCTGGGAGCGCACCCCGGCCGACGAGGACTTCCTGCGGCTCCGTTTCGGTGTCGGCGATCTGCCGTCGAGCGCCGTGACGGTGCGCGGCGACCGGCCTCCGGCGGGTCCCGCGACGGGCGGGCCGGCCGTGCCCGACGGATCCGAGCATCCGACGCTCCGCGAGGTGCCGGTGGCGGTCGATCTCGCCGCCGTCGGCGTGCTCGGCATCGCCGGGCCCGCGAGCGATAGCCTGCCCGCGCTCGCCTGGGCGGTCGCCCAGCTTGCGGTGCTGCACGCGCCCGGCGATGTGCGCCTCGTCCTGCTGACCGACACGCCGCAGGCGTGGACGTGGGCACGCTGGCTGCCGCACCTGCGTCCGCCCGGCGACCAGGAGAGCTGGCTGAGCATCGGCACCGACCGCGACACCCGGGCAAGGCGAATCGCCGAACTGGGCGAGTTGATCGGCGCCCGGCTGGCCGCCGGCGGCCCCCGCGCCGGTTACGCCGGCGGCGGTTACGGCCGCGGAGCGGGCCACGACGGCCGTGGCTACGGCGGGGGCGGTCGCCCGGATCAGTCGCCGCAGGTGGTGGTGATCATCGACGGTTCGTCCGGGGTGCGTGACATTCCCGGCATCGACCAGGTGCTCTACGAGGGGCCGGCCGTCGGCGTGACGGTGATCTGCCGCGACCATGACCCCCGCGACCTGCCGGGCGTCTGCGGCGCCCGGCTCGAAACCGATCCGACGGCCGGCGGGACCGCCGTCTACACCGAACGGCGGAGCGGGTCGACGGTGGCCGTCCGCCGACTGGACACGGTGAACGCACGCTGGGCCGAGGAGGTAGCCCGTGCCCTCGCACCGCTCGGCGACCGGTCAAGTGCGCGGGATACGGGGACTGGCGCGACCGTTCGGCTGAAAGAGCTCTGGGGTTTTGACCGGCTGACCACCGCGACCGTCGAGAGCGCGTGGCGGCGGACGGGGGGCGATGCCACCGCAGTGCCCCTCGGCCGGCTCGCCGACGGATCGCCGTTCATCCTGGACATCGCCACGCAGGGGCCGCACATGCTCGTCGGAGGGGCCACCCGATCGGGCAAGAGCCAGTTCCTCCAGACGCTGGTCGCGTCGCTCGCACTCGGCAGCACACCCCAGACGCTGAATTTCGTCCTCATCGATTACAAGGGCGGCGCCACGTTCGAGCCCTGCCGGGGGCTCCCGCATGTCAGCGGCTACCTCACCGACCTCGACGAGCACCTGGGCAAACGGGCGCTGACCGCGCTTGAGGCAGAGACCAGGTACCGCGAGGTGCTACTGAACGAGGCCGGGTGCCAGGACATCGAGACCTACCGGGCCGCCGGGGAGCCCAGCGGCCCGCTGCCGCGACTGCTGGTGATCGCGGACGAGTTCCGCTTCTTGAAGGAGAAGATGCCCGATGTCCTCAAGGGGATGACCGATCTGGCCGCACGCGGCGGGTCGGTCGGCGTCCACATAGTGCTCGCCACTCAGAGCCCGGCTACCGCCGTCACCGGCGACATCAAGGACAACATGTCGCTGCGGGTGTGCTTCAGGGTCGAAGAGGAGCAGGGCTCGGTCAACGTGATCGACATCCCGGATGCGGCCGCCATCGATAAGAGCCTGCGCGGCCGCGGATACGCGCGCACCCAGCTCGGCACGGTCCGCCAGTTCCAGGGTGCCTGGGCGGGCGCCCCGGCCGACGCCGAGCAGAGCGGGTCAGCCGGATCGGCCAAGATGTCCGGGCTGGCGCCAGTCCGGGTGGTGTCCAGGCCGTTCAGGGAGGCCGGCGCCCCGCCAGCGGACGCACGCGCGCAGGCAGATGATGGCCGGCGACCGGGCTACGCCGGCCCGACCGACCTGTCCGAGCTGGTCAAGGCCGTACAGGCCACCGGCCAACGACCCCTGGAGCACCGCGCCTGGCTCGACCCGCTGCCCCGGCTGATCCCACTGGCCGCGCTGCCCGCCGCCGGACGGGACCGCGCCCGCGGCGGCGCCGGCCTGCTTGCCCCCGTCCGGTACGGCATGGCGGACCGACCGGGCGAGCAGCGTCAGGAGCCACTCGCGTTCGACCTGGAGCTGGGCTCGAACCTCGTCATTGGCGGCGCGGCCCAATCCGGCCGGACGACCGCCCTGCGGACGATCGCCGCCTCGATCGCGGTCGGCTGCTCCCCCGCCGACGCCCACCTGTACGTGCTCGACTGCGACAGCGGTGCGCTCGGGCTGCTCGAGGAACTGCCGCACTGCGGCGCGTTCATCCGGCACACCGAGGCCGAGCGCGCCGGGCGGCTGCTCGACCGGCTCGAGGCCGAGATAAGCCGCCGCCAGGAACTGCTGTCGGCCGACGGCTTCGCTTCCGTCACCGAGCAGCGGAGCCAGGCGCCCGCTGCCGCCCGGCTCCCTTACCTGGTGCTGCTGCTCGACGGCTGGGACGCCTTCGCCGCCAGCCTGGGCCAGCTCGACAACGGGCGGCTGCACGCCACGCTGAACCGGCTGCTCGGCCTCGGGCCGAGCGCGGGGCTGCGGGTCATCGTCACCGGCGGGCTCGCCGCGCTGAACAAGCTCGCCGGCAACGCCCCGGAACGGATCGTGCTGCGGCTCTCCGGCCCTAACGACCTCGCCAGCGCGGGCGTGCCCAGGGGGGCAATGCCCGACAACCCGACCAGCGGCCGCGGCCTGCTGCTGCCATCGGCGACCGAGGTGCAGATCGCCTTCGTCGGCGCCGACCCGAGCGGCACCGCGCAGACCACAGCGCTGAGGGAGCTGATCGGGGCGGCGCGGTCCGCGTTCGGCGGCCTCAAGCCGGCCCCGTTTCGGGTGGACGCGCTGCCGTCCAGGATCCCGCTCGCGCGGGCGGCCGAGCTGCCCGGCTGGGCCGACCGCGGCTCGCTGCGGCCGGCCCTCGCCGTCGGCGGGGACGACCTCGGCTGGCTCGGACCCGATCTTGGCCGGTTTCCCGCGTTCGCGATCGCCGGGCCGATCCAGTCGGGCAAGTCCACCGCGCTTGTCGTCTTGGCCGAGTCGCTCCTCGCGATGGGGACCGGCGTTATCGGGTTCGCGCCACGCGAGTCCCCGCTGCGCGGCCTTGCGGGCAGGGACCGCGTGATAGCGCTGTTCACCGACCCCAACACCAGTCAGCAGAAGCTAGCCGACCTGCTCAACGACGCCACCGGGCCGGTTGTGGTGCTGGTCGACGATGCCGACGCGCTGATGGGCCGACCGGTCGATCAGGTGCTCAGTCAGGTGCCGACCGAGGGCCGCAGCCAAGGCCAGGCGCTCGTCGTGGCGGGCACCGCGGCCGACCTCGGCCGTCCGACGCGAAGTTTCGCGACGCTTGCCCCCCGGCTCCGCTGCGGGCTGCTGCTGACCCCGGAGGACATCCAGCAGCCAACGGTGTTCGGGGCGCGGCTACCGCGCAGCGCGCTGTTCGACCGGCCCGCCGGTCGCGGGTACCTCATCCAGGCGAGCCAGACGGTCCTCGTCCAAGTGCCCGAGGTTGCGGCCCCGGACCGAGCGCGCTGGTGATCCGCTAGCCCGGCCCGAGGGCCGGGCCGGGAATCAGGTGCGTCTCCGTCGCACCCCAGACGGAGGCGTCCTCGACGCCCTGGCCGATGTCGTTGAGGGCGCGGGTGACGCCCTTCTTGTGATGGTAGACCGAGGACTGGACCCAGTCGCCGACGCCCACGGAGACGATCGCGGTGACCGCCGCCACGCCGACGACGGCCAGGACGGGTGCCCCGGCCGTGCTCACCAGCGCGCCGATCCCCAAGCCCACCGCCAGGGTGGTCCAGTTGCCGGCGTTCTGCTCGAGCCCGCTATCCACGCCCTCCTTGCGGATCGACCCATAGGTGTCAGCTGCGTTTTGCGCAATGGCGATTGCCACGAATGCCTTGTCGCCAACCTTGACATACTTATCGAGCTGGCCGGCCACCGCGACCGCCTGATCGGCGTCGTCCTCGACGCCGATCAGGGCGGCCCGCACGCCGCGGTCCCCGCCCTGGTAGAAGGCCTGCTCCAGCCCGTCCGCCGCGTCCTTGAGGTCTGCCGCGGTGCGCACGGTGTACTGGCTCAGCTGATCGACCGAGTCTTGCAGCAAGCCGAGCCAGCCGGTGCCGCGCCAGGCCATAGAGGCCGCCCAGCCGATGACGTCGAGCTCGATCGCGTCGAAGTCGGCGAGCGCGTCGAGGACCGATTCCAGCACCGTCGTCATGTCCGCGACGGCTGACCTGATGTCGGTCCACATCGCCGCGACGTCACGCTCGGACTCGCCGAGGAAAGCGTGCAGCGCGGCCTGCGCCTCCTGGGCGAGACTCTCGTGCCCGAACGGCAGCGTGAACGAGAGGCCGTCCGCGCTCAGGTGCAGCCCGAGACCGAGCCACTGCCGCTCCAGGTCCCAGGCCCGCTGCTGCAGGCCGACCAGCGCCTCGCCGAAATCGATGAGCGCGGTGGCGGCGCGCCCGGTCTGGTATATCAGGTCGGCGTAGCGGTCATGTCGCTGGCGCCAGAGGTTCTGGTAGGCCTCGGACATGGGGCCGTACCAGGACTGCCGCAGCCCGCCGCCGCCGCTGACGTCCGCGCTGTCGAGCTCGTTCGCGAGCTGGCCAGCTACCGCCCTGATCGTGTAGCCGGCCCGCTGCCAGCCGTCGGGGTCACCCTGGACGCCCAGCGCGCTCATAGGGTCGTCCCCCCGGGCACGTGCCAGTTCGCGAGCATTTGCTCGGCGCGCTCATAGCTGCCGGCGGTGGCGGACAGGCCCGCCGAGATGTCGTCGAGTTCGGACGCCGCTGTGCGGAGCGCGCCCATGAGGACCTCGAGAACCCGGTCAAGCAGCACGGTCGCGGTCGGATCGGGCGCTGCCGCCCCCGGCAGGGCGCCAACCTGCCCGGCTCCCTGGCCGAATGAACCGCTGGCCGCGCCGAGCTGCGCGGCCCCGGCTCCCAACGCGCTGAAGTCAACTCCGACGCTGGTCATGACAGCCGGCCGCCGAAGTCGACCGCGTCCTCGACAGTGGCCTCAGCCGGGGCCGCCGTTCGCCACGGCGGGCCGTCGGCGGTCCAGCGGGCGGCCGGGCTCATCGGCAGGTTGATCGCGGGCCCGGGCAACCGCTGGTCGCGCAGGTCGGCCATGAGCGCGCCGATCTTGATTCCCAGCCACGGCTGGTGCTCGCCGCAGCACTCGACCAGGTGATCCAGGTCGGTGTACGCGAGCACGCAGCCAACCCCGCCCACCCCGTGCATCAGGTAGGCGGGGGCACCGGAGCCGGGCTGCGGGGCGGCCAGGACGTACAGCATCGCCTCCGGGGTAGCCGGAGCTTGGCTCGTTGCCGCCATCGGGCTACAGCGCCGACGACCACTGGCCGGCGATCTGGCCTTCGACTTCCTCGCGCACCTGGCCGGTGTTCCGCAGCGCGATGCCGATCTCGGCGAGCTCTTCCTTGATTTGGCCCTGGGTCTGCTGCCATTGCGCGTAAACCTCTTGGAAAGCGGCCGCCCCCGGGCCCGTGTAGGTTTCTGCGAGAGCCGACATCTGGCCGGTAAGCGTCCCCAGCATGGTCTCGATCTCACCGGCCGTCGTCTGAATCGAGGCCGCCTTGGCGGCGATGTCCTCAGTATTGAAAGTTACGTATGTCATGGCTAACTCTCCCCCTCAATAGGGCCTTTAGTTTCCCGTTCCTAAAACGGTGACGCGTCAAAGGGGAATCCGGATGACGGCCACGCCAACCGTGACCCGATCGAGACAGAACGATTCCGCGGGGGCCGAAGATCCGGCCGCCCGGCAGCCGACGCCACCGCCCTCGGCCGCGGTGGACACGACAGACCGAGCGGGCCGACCCCGGCCCTTCACGATTTCCATTAGCATGTGATATAAGTACCTTATGGAAAGTTCGAGCAGCGCCGTCGGGGCAGTGACCGCTGTGGAGCTCGCGGCCGCGCTCACGGTGGACCTGGAGCGGATCATGGGGCTGTACCGGTCCCTGACCGAGCCGGGCGGGCTGTCGCTGACCGCCGCCGCCACGCTGGTATCGATCGAGCGGTTCGGACCGCAGCGGCTGACGGCGCTCGCCGCCCGCGAGGGGGTCACCCAGCCGGCGATGACGCAGCTGATCAGCAGGCTCGAGGACGCGGGGCAGGTCCGCCGGGAGTCCGACCCCGGCGACGGGCGGGTCGTGCTGGTCACGATCACTGACGAGGGCCGGGCGGCGCTCGCGCACCGCCGGCACACCCGGGCCACCCGCCTCGCGGTCATCCTCGCCCAGCTCAGCCCCGACCACCTTCTCGCCCTCGACGCAGCCAGGCCCGCTCTCGACGCGCTCGCCAGCGTGCCCCGCGAGGACGACCCGACCCGCAGCCCATCGCACTGAGGAGAACAACTAAGTGAGCGACGCCCCCCACGGTCCGGCCGCCAGCCCGTTCAAGCAGCCGAAGGCCGTGTTCGCCGTGGCCTTCGCCTGCGTCGTGTCATTCATGGGGATCGGGCTGGTCGACCCCATCCTGCCCGCGATCTCGAACCAGCTGCACGCCTCGCCGAGCGAGACCACCCTGCTGTTCACCAGCTACCTGGTCGTCACCGCGGTCGCCATGCTGATCACCAACTGGGTGTCGAGCAGGATCGGCGCCAAGTGGACCATGATCGCCGGACTGGTGCTGATCGTCGCGTTCTCCGCACTGGCGGGCTCGTCCGGCTCGATCAGCGAGATCATCGAGTTCCGGGCGGGCTGGGGGGTCGGCAACGCGCTGTTCATCGCGACCTCCCTCGCGGTCATCGTCGCGTCCGCCAGCGGCGGCTTCGCGGGCGCGATCGTCCTCTACGAGACCGCGCTCGGCCTCGGCATCGCGGTCGGCCCGCTCGTCGGCGGGACGCTCGGCGAGATCTCGTGGCGCGGGCCCTTCTACGGGGTGGCGGTGCTGATGGCGATCTCGCTGTGCGCCACCGTGGTGCTGGTCGAGAAGACCCCCCGGCCTGCCACCAGGACCAGCCTGTCGGCGCCGTTCAAGGCGCTGCGGCATCGCGGCCTGCTCACCATGGCGCTGACCGCGCTCTGCTACAACTGGGGCTTCTTCACGATCCTGGGCTACGCCCCGTTCCCGATGGAGCTGTCGCCGATCAAGCTCGGCCTGGTGTTCTGCGGGTGGGGCATCATGGTCGCGGTGTTCGCCGTGTTCGGCGCGCCGTGGCTGCAGCGACGGTTCGGCATCGCCCGGACCATGTACGCGAACCTGTTCATCTTCGCGCTGATCAGCCTCGGCATCGCGATCTGGACGCTGAACAAGCCCGCGCTGATCATCCTCGTGATTGTCTCCGGCATCGTCTGCGGCGTGAACAACACGGTCACCACGCAGGCGGTCATGACCGTCTCGCCGGTCGAGCGGCCGGTCGCGTCGGCCGCCTACAGCTTCGTCCGGTTCATCGGCGGCGGGCTCGCCCCCTACGCGGCCGGGCGGCTCGTCCTCGCCTTCAACATCCACCTGCCGTTCTACATCGGGGCCGGGGCGATCCTGCTCGGCATCGTGATCCTGTCGACCGGCCACAAGCTGCTCGGCGAGGCCGAGCGGACCCAGGCGGCGGCGGCCGCGGCGGCCGTCGGCCACGGCGCGACGTCGGCCGAGGCCGCGGCCGAGCGGGACCTCGAGGCCGAGGAGAGGGCCGACGCCCTGCTCGGCGACGCGGACTGAGTCAGTGACGAAGGCCCGCGCCAAGGTCCCTGAGCTTGGCGCGGATCTGGTCAGCCTCCGGAGCGTGGAGGTCGGCCAGGATCGTGAGCGCCTCTTCCCAGAACGCGCGAGCCTCCTGGAGTTTCCCGGCGGCGTGGCAGGTGTCGCCGAGGTGGCCGAGGGTGTCGCCCGCGCCCCAGCGACTGCCGGCCGCGCGATGCAGTTCCACTGCCCGCAGGTAGCAGGCAGTGGCTTCGGCATGCTGGCCGGCCTGCTGGTGGGCATACCCGAGGCTGTCGAGCGCGCTGGCCTCTCCTTCGGTGCTGCCGAGGTCGCGGAACAGGTCGAGTGACTGCTCGCAGTAGCTGACGGCCTGCTGGTGATCCCCGACCACGGCGTTGAGCCAGCCGACCGAGTTGAGGGCCTGGGCCTGGCCGGCCCGGTCGCCGGCCGCCGTGTACGACGTCAGCGACTGCCGGGCGTGGCCGAGGGCCTCGCCGTGGCGCCCCTGATAGCTCAGCGTGATGGCCAGTGAGTTGTGCACGTAGGCCTGGCCGGCGTGGTCCCCGCGCTCATTGTGGATGCTGAGGGCGAGCCCCAGATGGGCGTGCGCATCCTCGTAGCGGCCGATCCTGCCGCTGGCATAGCCGAATCGCTGGTGGACGGAGGCCTGCGCCACCCGGTCGCCGAGTCGCTGCGTGGCGGCCAGGGCGATCTGCTCGGCGACCGCCCAGTCGTGCCAGCGGCCCCGCATGTCAAGGAAGTCCGACAGCGTCCACACGAGCTGCCACGCATGGGTATCGAAGCCGGCCTCCAACGCGCGCCCGGTCGCGGCCATCAGCACCCGGTGCTCAGCCTCGAACCAGGCCAGGGCCTGCTCGGCGTTGCTGATGCGCTCCGCCTCCGCACCCGGTGCAAGCGCGGCCAGCATGAGCGGGCTGTTGATGGAACGCGCGTGCAGCGCGGCCGAGTGAGCCGTGTGCAGGTAATGATCAAGCATCCGGCCGGTGGCCGCATGCCGCTCGGCCTCACTGTCGGCCGACTGCGCCAGCTCGGCGGCGTAGGCGCGAAGCAGGTCATGAAAGGAGAACCGGCCGGGAGCGTGCTCGGCCAGCAGGTGCGCCCGGGTCAGCTCGACCAGCCCGCGGCGTCCCTCATCCAGCGCCAGGCCGGCCATGCTGGCCGCCGCTGCGGTGCTGATGTCCGGGCCGGCGTGCAGCCCGAGCAGCCGGAACAGCCGCGCCGCAGGAGGATCGAGCCGCTGGTAGGACCAGGAGAGGACGGCGCGGACATTCGCGGTCGCGTGCCCGGCGTCCAGCGCGTCAAGCCGGCTGCGGGCATCGCGCAGGTCGGCGGTCAGCGCGGCCAGCGAGAGCCGTGGCTGGCTGTGGGTGCGGGCGGCGGCGATGCTCAGCGCCAACGGCAGCCGCGCGCACAGCTGGATCAGCGCACCGGCGGCGCCGGGGTCGCCGGCGACGCGTTCCGGGCCAAGGCGGCGGCTCAGCAGTTCCCGCGCCTCGGCGTCGGTGAGCACATCCAGGGTGAGCGGTGACGCCCCCTCGGTCGCAACCAGGCTGGTGAGCTGGCTGCGGCTGGTGACGATCACCAGGCAGCCGGGACTGGCTGGCAGGAGCGGCCGGACCTGATCGACGTCACGCGCGTTGTCAAGCAGCACCAGCATCCGCTTGCCGACCAGGAGGCTGCGGTACAAGGCCGCCTGCGCGTCCAGTCCGGCCGGAATCCTGGCGGCAGGCACGGACAGGCCGTCAAGCAAGAGGCTGATGGCCTCGACCGAGGTCATCAGCGCCCCGGCCGGGTCGAAACCGCGCAGGTTCACATACAGCTGCCCGTCGGGGAACTGCTCGGCTACCTTGTGCGCGAAATGCAGGGCCAGAGTGGTCTTGCCAATCCCGGCCGTCCCGTCGATGACCGAGATCACCGTTGCCTGGCTCTCCCCGGCCGCCTCAGCGGCCAGGGCCCCGAGCGCTTCGAGCGCCTCAGCCCGGCCGGTGAAATGCCGCGTCGCGGTGGGCAGCTGCCTGGGCACCACCGGGGCGGGCGGGCTGAGCCTCGCCGACGCGGAGCCGGATGGCCCGGTGCCCGCCGCGAGCAGGAGTTCGCCGTCGGACGCCAAGATCCGCTGGTGCAGGAGCCTGAGCTCGGGACCCGGATCGATGCCGAGCTCGGCCGCCAGGACGCGCCGCACGTCCTGGTAGGCGGCGAGGGCGTCGGCCTGCCTGCCGCTGCGGTACAGGCTCAGCATCAGCTGCGCGCGGAATTGCTCTTGCAGCGGGTGAGCCGTGACCAGCTGGCGCAGTTCCGCCAGGATCTCACCCTGCCGGCCCAGGTGCAGATCCGCGTCAATCCGGGTGACCAGCGCTTGCAAACGCTGGTCCCTGATGGCGGGAGCCTCGCGGTCCCGCAGCAATTGCGACGGCACGTCGGCCAGCGGCTCCCCTCGCCACAATCCGAGCGCCTCCCGCAGCAGGCTGGCCGCCTGCCCCCAGGCGCCGTCGGCGGCGGCCGCATGACCGCGCGCGGCCAGCGCGCTGAACCTGCGGACGTCGAACTCGGCGTTATAGACCCTGATCAGATAGCCAGGCGGCCGTGTCTCGATCAGGTCGGCGCCGGACCGGCCCAGCGTCGAGCGCAGGCGCTGGACGGCGCTGTGGAGCGCACCCCGCGCCCCGGCAGGCGGCGACCCTTCCCACAGCACCTCGGCAAGAGCGTCCAGGCTGACCACTCGCCCGCCTCCCAGCAGCAGCGCCGCCAGCAGCACACGCTGCCGTGGCGCGGACACCGGAACATCTCGCGTGCCGTCACGGACTACTAGCGTCCCGAGCAGACCGAAGTCCACGCCCAGCACCCCTTCCCGCGTACCCGGCGCGGTGAGCCGTCAGTGAGCCAACGGTCTCATCCTGACAGCGGTTCGTGAGCTTTTGCAGGCATTGTGACAGAACGCTATTCGCTGTTCTCGTCCGACTTGTGAGGCTCCCACCGTCGTGGCGTCCCGCCTTGAGCAGATCGGAGGGATTCGTGCGGTAATGACCATCCCGGGAATCGACGCGTTCCGAGGGTCCTCCGCGGCCGGCTCCAGCCAAGCCAGATTTTCCGCCGGGCCTGCGCTCCAGCCGAACCAGGAACTGGTCCCCATGCAGCAGTGGCCGCTGGTCAGCCATATCGAGCTGCGAGCGCTGCCCGCGTCCGTGGGCTGCGCCCGGCTGGTAACCAAGAGCACTCTCCACGGGTGGCGCCTGGGAGGCCTCACCGAGACGGCAGAACTGCTTGTCTCCGAGCTCGTCACCAACGCAGTACGCGCATCAACCCCTCGCGGGCATCGGCAGCGGGAGACCGGGCAGGCAGCGCGCCCGCCACTGCTGCGACTCTGGCTCACCTCGGACGGCCGCAGCGTCCTGATCCAGGTATGGGACGGCGATCGTCATCATCCCGTGCGCAGGGATCCCGGGCCAGACGCGGAGGCCGGGCGCGGGCTGCTGCTGATCGAGACCCTCAGCACCCAGTGGGGTTGGTACGTCCTGGACGAGCAGGGCGGGAAGATCGTCTGGGCCGTGTGCGCCTAGTCACCGCATCCGCTCGCGCGCTAGCGGGCTATGAGGTGACGAGCGAGGAACGCTAGGGACAGCGGTTCCTGGGCGGTGAAGAACGAGCTGTCGTGGCAGCCGTTGGAGAAGCTCACCTCGGGCGGCGCGCCCCCGGTGCGCTTGGGCAGCGCGCGGGCGAGGGCCCGCACGCCGGGGTAGAACGGGTCGCCGAAGCCCGCCGCGACGCGGACCGGGACGCGGGCGAGCGCGGCCGCGTGGGTCACCGCGTCGTCGGCCGCGAAGTCGGCCGCCGACGCGTACGCCCCGGCGTTGGCCGACCGCGCCTGCGCGTAGCTGGTCCAGATGGCCGGGCTGATCGCGGCGGCCGCGCCGATCAGGTCAGGGAACTTCTCCGCCAGCAGCAGGGCGCCGTAGCCGCCCATCGAGACGCCCATCACCCCGACGCGGCGCGCCCCGCCCAGGCCGCGACGCCGGCAGAGCGGGATCACCTCGTCCGTGAGCATCGCCTGCGGGTTGTCGCCCGGGTGCGGATTCCAGTACCCGGCGCCGCCATCGACCGTCACCAGCGCCATCGGGGGCAGCGGCGCGCCGCCGACCCGGAGCGCAAGCGCCCCGGCCGGCGACAGTCCGAACAGCGCGCTGACGTGCGTGCCGCCGTAGCCGTGGAGCATGATCACCAGCGGCAGTTCGGCCCCCGGCCGGTGCCGGGGCGGGTAGCCGATCGTGTAGCCGACGGTGCGGTTCCTGGCCCGCGAGTAGAACGCGCCGGACAGCTGCGGGCCGGGCGGTGCGTAGGGCGCCAGGTCAGGCGCGGTGACCGAGCACGCCCCGTCGATCGCGTCGAGCGCGCCCTTGCCCGGCAGGTCGCCCCGGCTGATGAGCTCGGCGCCGCCGAGGCCGACCGCGGCGGCCCCCGCCGCCACGGCGAGACCGCAGCCGAGGAAGCGCCGCCGGGACGCGAGCGCCATCAGGCTCGCGCCCGTCGCACTGCGCGCAGCGCCGTCCGGGCCGCCTGCGCCGCCATCGCCAGCGCCAGCGCCAGCAGCGCGATGATCGTCGCATTGGTGGCGCCGACGCTGATCCCAGCGGGCAAGTCCGGGTGCAGCCGGACCCTGGCCGCGATCCAGACGCCGTAGCAGGCAACCACGGCGGCCATCGTGACGCAGGCGACAAGACCGAGGCCCGCCTCGAAGGCAGCGACCCGCGGGGAGAGCCGGGCGCGCCGCACCAGGACCGCCGCGCTGGCGACCGCCGCGGCGAGAACGAGCGGGCTGATCGTCATCCAGGCTCGCTCACCGGCGGGCAGGGTGGCGAGCACGGCTGGATGCGCCCAGTACGAGCTGACGAAGAGCGTGATCGCCCAGATGAACGCGGCCAGGCCGCTGGGGATGAGCGCGTGATGGCCGCCGGTGCCGAGCCAGTCGTTCTCGAAGTGCCGACCGCCGGCCAGCAGCAGGAGAAGCGAGGCCGCGAGGACGATGGCCGGCCTGATCAGCCTCGGCTCGCGCCCTCGGGCGATCCGACCGGAGACGGTGGCCAGCACCGGGAGCGCGGCGAGGACGGCGAGGACGAGCAGGACCAGCATCGCGCCGGTGGTGAAGACGACCAGGAACGCGTCGTCGCCCGGTGTCTGCAGGAGGCGGCGGAGCGGGGATGCCGCCGGGTTGCCGGCGCTGAGAACGACCGAGAACTGCCAGCTGATAAGGAGCTGGGACCACAGCGCAGAGCCGAAAACGAGAAAGCCGCCGAGCGCGCAGCTGAACGCGCCGAGGCTGGCGCTGACCTGGCGCTGGCGGGCCTGCTCCGGCATCGAGCCGGCCGCGCTGCCAGCCGTCGCGAGGGGCAGCGGGAAGCCTGCCAGGCCGGCGTCGGCCAGCCGGGCCCGGATACCGCCGCGCATGACGTCCAGGGAACGCCGGATCGAACGCGGCCGTTCGGAGATGTCGGCCAGAAGGAGCTCGGTGAATTCCGCCCCGTAACGGTCCCGCCACGGCCGGGGATACCACCGGAGCAGCCAATCGGCTCGCCGGGTGGCGCCGTCGCCATCGATTGCGGCCATGTCGGCGGTCTGGTCGGCGGGATCGTCGGCGAGGTCGTCAGCCGGGCTCACGCGGTGCCCCACCGAGGAGTGGGCCAGTTAACCGCGAGGCGGCGCAGGCCGACCTCGGTGACCCGGGCCTGCGCGGCCAGGTGCGCCTTGAGCGCGGTCGCGCCCGCGGTCGTGAGCTGGTACGGGCGTCGACGGTCTTCGGCTTCGAGCGCCTCGATCATGCCCTGCGACTCGAGCCGCGCCAGCGCCTCGTACAGCGTCCCTGGCGCCAACCGGATGCCGGCGAAGGACTCGACATCCTTGGTCAGCGCGTACCCGTGCTTAGGCCCGTCGGCCAGGCTGGACAAGATCAGCGTGGCGGGCCCGGCGTACCGGCCGAACCCGGCCAGCGCCGCGGCGTCGGCCTGCTCGCCTCCATCGCGTTTCGCCATGCGGCCGACTATACATCGGGATCCGATACACCGGAAGCCGATGCAAAATCTCGATGGACCGGGTACCCGCCCGACCTGTCGGCTACGCCATCGACCTGGATCGCGGCCCTGTCACCTACGCCATCGACATCGCCTATTGGTGTCGCTGGCGTAGGCGACAGGTGGAGGGGTGGGCGGTGGGCGAGCGGGCGGTGGAGGGGTGGGCGGTGACGGCGGGGCGACGGCTGGAGGCGGCTAGACCTGGGCGTGGGTCTCGACGGCGGCGACGATCTCGGCGATCGCCTCGTCGATCGGGACACCGTTGCGCTGGGCGCCGTTGCGGTAGCGGAAGGAGACCGCGCCCGCGGCCACGTCGTCGTCGCCCGCCAGCAGCATGAACGGGACCTTCTGCTTCTGGGCGTTGCGGATCTTCTTCTGCATGCGGTCGCTGCTGTCGTCGATCTCGACCCGGATCCGCCGGGCGCCGAGCCTGGCGGCGACCTCCTCCAGGTACGCGACGTGCGCGTCGCTGATCGGGATGCCGGTCACCTGAACCGGGGCCAGCCACGGCGGCAGCGCGCCCGCGTAGTGCTCGATGAGCACGCCCATGAACCGCTCGATCGAGCCGAACAGCGCCCGGTGGATCATGACCGGCTCCTGCCGGGAGCCGTCTGCGGCCTGGTACTCGAGCCCGAACCGGCGAGGCTGGTTGAAGTCGAGCTGGACGGTCGACATCTGCCAGGTCCGGCCGATCGCGTCGCGCGCCTGAACGGAGATCTTCGGCCCGTAGAAGGCGGCGCCGCCCGGGTCGGGCACCAGTTCAAGGCCGGACGCGGTGGCGACCGCGCGGAGGGTCTCGGTCGCCGACTCCCAGTCCTCGTCCGAGCCGATGAACTTGTCCGAGTCGCCCCGGGTGGACAGCTCCAGGTAGAAGTCGTCCAGGCCGTAGTCCCGCAGCAGGTTGAGTATGAACTGCAGGACCGAGGTCAGCTCGGACTCCATCTGCTCCTTGGTGCAGTAGATGTGCGAGTCGTCCATGGTCAGCCCGCGCACCCGGGTCAGCCCGTGCACCACGCCGGACTTCTCGTACCGGTAGACGGCGCCGAACTCGAACAGCCGCAGCGGCAGCTCCCGGTACGACCGGCCGCGGGACCGGTAGACCAGGTTGTGCATCGGGCAGTTCATGGCCTTGAGGTAGTACTCGCTGCCCTCGAGCTCCATCGGCGGGAACATCGTGTCCGCGTAGTAGGGCAGGTGGCCCGAGGTCTCGAACAGGTGCGCCTTGGTGATGTGCGGGGTGTTGACGAACGAGTAGCCCGCCGCCTCGTGCCGCAGCCGCGAGTAGTTCTCCATCTCGCGGCGGATGATCCCGCCCTTGGGGTGGAAGACCGGCAGGCCTGACCCGATCTCCTCGGGGAACGAGAACAGGTCGAGCTCCGCCCCGAGCTTGCGGTGGTCGCGCCGCTCGGCCTCCTCGAGCAGCTTCAGGTACTCGTCCTGGGCCGCCCGGGACTCCCAGGCGGTGCCGTAGATCCGCTGCAGCTGCGGGTTCTTCTCGCTCCCGCGCCAGTACGCGCCGGCGTTCCGCATCAGCTTGAACGCGGGGATCTGCCGGGTGGACGGCACGTGCGGGCCCCGGCAGAGGTCCTTCCAGCGCAGCTCGCCGGTCTTCGCGTCGACGTTGTCGTAGATGGTGAGCACGCCCGCGCCGACTTCGGTGGACGCCTCGTCGTCGGATCCGGCCGACCCCTTGATGCCGATCAGCTCGAGCTTGAACGGCTCGTCGGCCAGCTCCGCGCGGGCGTCGGCGTCGGTGACCTCGCGGCGGACGAACCGCTGGCCCTGCTTGACGATGTCGCGCATCCGCGACTCGATCAGCTTCAGGTCCTCCGGGGTGAAGGCGCGGTCGACCTGGAAGTCGTAGTAGAAGCCGTTCTCGATCGGCGGGCCGATGCCCAGCCTCGCCTCGGGGAACGCCTGCTGCACCGCCTGCGCGAGCACGTGCGCGGACGAGTGCCTGATGACCGAGCGGCCGGTCGGCGAGTCGGCCGGGACCGGCTCGACCTCGTCGCCGTCGGCGACGACCCAGGACAGGTCGCGGAGCTCGCCGTTGACCCGGGCGACGACCACGTCCCTGTCACCGGGGAACAGGTCGCCGGCGGTAGTCCCCGTCGTCACCTCGCGCTCATTCCGCTGAGCCTGGCGGTCGAGCACTTGGACACGGATCTGGGACACGGCGCTGCCTCACGTTGACGGTTGGGTAATTGGCGTTGAAGTGCTGCCACGATGCTACCGTCCGGAGCGCTCCTGCCCGAAGTCAATATGCCCGTCCGGGGGCTGCCACGGCCTGTCGGCGAAGCCGGACGGGGCAGGCGGAGCAACCTTCCGTTCGAGCTGAAGGATTTGATCTTGGCTCTTTGAATGGAGGGACCGCTACCTGCTCGAGAGCGGGCAGGCGGTGGCCGGGCGTCCGCCGGTGAGCTGGCAAAACTCGGTGGTGAGGACGTCGGCCGAGAAGAGGATGGCCGCCCCCGCGGTGCTGTCGGGACGGCGGAGATCGGCCGCGATCTGGCTCCAGGTCAGGCCGGCCAGCGCGGTCGGGTCGACGTCGGAGCCGATCGCGGTGGCGGTGCCGCCGAAATCGACGAACGGCGTCTGCCGCTGGCTGTCGTACTGGCTGAAGACGGCCTGCTCGGACGGGGTGAGGTGCTGCAGCGGGCGGTAGCTCTTCGGGTTGCCCGGGTCGGCGGTGGGGCTGACGAGGACGTTGGAGCGCGTCTCGACCGGGGCGAAGGCCAGGTAGGGGCTGGTGTAGGTCGAGCCGTCGAAGGTCCAGCCGTCGATCGGCGCGATGCCCTCGAAGCGCGCGGAGCGGGTGGTGGACAGGCCGGAGAAGTGGCCGAAGCGGCTGAGCGCGACGATCAGCGGCCAGCTCCGGGCGACGCAGTAGGGGCAGTACTCGGTGCCGACGAAGAGCACCTCGGGCTTGCCGCCGGAGAACAGCGGGCGGCCGTTCGCGCCGGTCGGCGACGGGGCGCCGGGGCCGATCGCGATCGAGAGCGACGACGAGTACGCCGACGAGGACGAGTTCCCCGAGCTCGTCGACGGCAGCGAGCCGGCGACGAGGCGGAAGCCGGACCCGCCCTCGTTGAGCGGTACCGTCGTGACCTCGGTG
>Ga0335074_10001260_pt1 | contig 34629 bp, 37 predicted proteins | sample Lox_Sample_23_FD_206715 | JGI IMG/M metagenome (GOLD analysis project Ga0335074, IMG submission 206715) | Soil microbial communities from Loxahatchee National Wildlife Refuge, Florida, United States - Lox_Sample_2.3 | ecosystem: Environmental > Terrestrial > Soil > Wetlands | place: USA... | reverse complement strand
TGCGCCGGCGTACGCTCTCCGGCAGATCGATGCCGGCTAACGGGTCGCAGATCTGCGGCAGGCCATAGACCCAGATTTCGTCATAATATTCGCTCAAGGCCGGGATCGCCTGTTTGCGCTCCCACTCGCTTTCGAGCGCGCTCGGATCGTCCATCACATCGCGCAGGCCGAGGATCAACGGCGTGCCGCGTGCCCGCAGCAGATCGAGGGTCGGCCGCACTTCGCCCCGCAATCCAAGCGGCTCCTTGTCGACGATCAGCATGTCGGGATCGAAGATGTCGGCGGTGTGGCGGATGATCGAAGAGCGCATCGCCAGCGTCTCCTCGATATCGATATGCAGGCTGAGCGACACGTATTCGCCGTTGCGCAGCTTGATTACGCCGGGAATCCGCACAAAATCCACCCGCGAGCGGAAATCGAAGCTGCCGATGATCGGCGAGCCCGATAGGATGAGGACGGATAACGAGTCATTCGCATCGACCAGCGCATGGGCGATCGCTCGGCAGCGCCTAAGGTGGCCGAGACCGAAACTGTCGTGGCTGTAGATAAGGACGCGCCCGTGGTCGCGGCGATCGCTCAAGCGGAGCCTCTGTCCCTGTCGGCCGGCGGCAGCACTATGACACCGGCCGCAGAAGGTGGCGAGATGATGTTTTGCCGGAGCCTGGGCTGATGAAGGGAATGGCGGCGGTTGCCGCCGCGGTAGAGGCGGTGCCGCGATCCCGCGTGCTGCCGCGAATTCGCCAGCGGCGCGCTTCGCTGCCGCTGCCCGAGGCGCCGCCGCCCGCGGCCCCGGCACTCGACCAGCTCGAACCGACCGTCTACCGCTTCATTATGAGGCACAGCTGGCGCCAGCAGATCTACCTGCTGGCGGTAACCCTTGCCTCGTTTCCCTTCCTCTATGTCTCGCTCAGCCTGCCGAAAACCATCATCAATCAGGCGATCCGCGCAACCGCGCATTTCCCGCAGAAGATCCACGGCGTCTCGTTCGAACGCATTCCCTATCTGATGCTGCTTTGCTCGCTGTTTCTGCTGCTGGTAATGGTCAATGGCAGCTTCAAGCAGCATATCAACACGTACAAGGGCCGGCTCGGCGAGCGGATGTTGCGCCGCTTTCGCTATCAGTTGTATCTGCGCCTGCTGCGCTTCCCGCTCACTTATTTCAGCAAGGCATCATCGGCCCAGATCATTCCGATGATCACGGCCGAGTGCGAGTCGCTCGGCGGCTTTATCGGTGATGCGATTGCATTGCCGGCGTTCCAGGGCGGTACGTTCCTGACCATCATCTTTTTCATGTTCATGCAGGACCCGGTGCTCGGGGCCGCCGCGGTCGCCGGCATCCCCGTACAAGGTTACGTGATCCCGAAACTGCAGCGTAAAGTCAACCAGCTCAATCGCACCCGTGTGCGCACGATCCGCGAGGTGGCCGACCGCGTCAACGAAACCGCCGCCGGCATAAGCGAAATCCGCGCCAATGACCTGATAAAACTATATCTGACCGATTTTGCAACGCTTCTGGGAAGAATTTACGATATCCGTTTCGAAATTTATCAGAGGAAATATTTCACCAAGCGGTTGAATAATTTTATCAATCAGCTTGTGCCGTTCTTTTTCTATTCGATCGGCGGATATCTGGTGATCCGCGGCCATCTCTCGTTCGGCGCGTTGGTCGCGGTGCTGGCAGCGTACAAAGACATGGCTTCGCCGTGGAAGGAGCTGCTCGATTTTTACCAGAACAAGGAAAATTCGCGGATCATCTATGACCAGATCGTCGATCAATTTCAGCCGGCCGGCCTCGCCAGCCCGGAACTGATGCTGGAAGAGCCGGCGGCAATTCCGCACTTTGAAGGCGAGATCGTCGTCAGCGGCGTGTCGCTCACCGAAGACGAGGGCAGTCACGTCCTTGATGCCGTGACGTTCACGCTCGAACTGGGCGAACACGTCGCGATCATCGGCCAGGGCGGCAGCGGCAAGAGCGAACTGGCGCAGCTACTGGCTCGGCTGATCCCGCCGACCGGGGGCCGCATCACGATCGGCGGCCAGAATCTCGCGGATCTGCCGCTCGCCGTCGTCGGTCGCCGCATCGGCTATGTCAGCGCGACGCCCTATCTGTTCGCCGGTACGCTGCGCGAAAACCTGTTGCTGGCGCTGCGCCACCGCCCGCTCGCGCCGGCCGCGTACGATGACGGGACGGCGCGCCGCCGGACGCGCCAGCTGGATGAGGCGCGGCGGGCCGGCAATATCGATTTTGACCTGCACGCCGATTGGCTTGATTACGCGGAAGCCGGCGTCGCCGACAGCGAGGAATTGGCGCAACGCCTCGCGGCGATCCTCGACGAGGTCGAGTTGGCCGCCGACGTGTACGATTTCGGGTTGCGCGGACGGATCGACCCGGCGCTTAGCCCGCAGCTTGCCGAACGGCTCCTGGAGGCGCGACGGGCGCTGGCGAGAAGGCTGGCGAGCGAAGGCATCACCAAGCTCGTCGAAACCTATGATCCGGCGCGCTACAACAGCAACGCGACGATCGCCGAGAACCTGCTGTTCGGCACGCCGATCGGGCCGGTATTCGAGTTCGATGCGCTCGCGTCGAATGCCTATGTCCAGAAAGTGCTCGATGAGGTCGGGTTGACGGACGATCTGATCGAGGCCGGCCGGAACGTCGCTGCGACGATGACCGAAATGTTCGCCGATCTGCCGCCCGGGCATCCGTTTTTCGACCAGTTCAGCTTTATCGGCGCCGACGACCTGCCCGCCTTCGCCGCGATCCTCGCGACGATCGACAACGGCGGCATCAAAGCGCTCGCGGCGCGCGAACGCGAGAAGCTGCTGCTGCTGCCGTTCAAGCTGATCGTCGCGCGCCATCGGCTCGGCGTCATCGACGAGCGCATGCAGCAGCGCATCCTTGACGCGCGCGAAGCGTTCCGCCGCGGCCTGCCGGACGAGGCACGCGAGCAGATCGCGTTTTTCGACCCCGAACACTACAACGCGGCAGCCTCGCTGCAGGACAACGTGCTGTTCGGCAAGGTGGCGTACGGCGAGGCCGACGCCCCGGTACGGGTGCCGGCGCTGCTGGCGGAGGTGTTGGACGAACTGCACCTGCGGTCGGCGATCATCGATGTCGGGCTCGATTTTGCGGTCGGCAGCGGCGGCTCGCGGCTGTCGCTGGCGCAGCGCCAGCGGGCGGGGATCGCCCGCGCATTACTGAAGCGGCCCGACATGCTGATCCTGAACGAGGCGACGGGGGCGCTGGACGCCCAGGCTCAGGCCAAGGTCAGCGCCGGCCTGCGCCGGGAGATGGCTGGGCGCTGCCTGGTGTGGGTGCTGCACCGCGCCGCCTTGGCGCGGGATTTCGACCGGGTGCTGGTCATGAGCGGCGGCAAATTGCAGGAGCAGGGTCGCTTTGCCGAGCTCGACCGCAAGGATTCGCTGACCGGCTTGCTCATGGCGGCCGAGTGACAGCGTGCACAAATAAAGGTGAAACAGGAGGCGGGAGGAAACCATGAGCCTGTTGCAAGAATACGAACTGCTGCGGCGGGTGCCGTTCTTCGCCGAAATCGAGCCGGCGAAGCTGAAACTGCTGGCCTTCATGAGCGAGCGGGTCGGCTACGACGCCGGCAAGGTATTGTGTCGACAGGGCGATCCGGCAGACGCCGCCTACCTGATTATCGAGGGCGAGGCCGACATTATCCTCGAGAGCCTGACCGGATCGATCACGGTCGCAACGCTCGGCCCCAATGACATCGTCGGCGACATGGCGATCCTCGGCGACGTGCCGCGCACCGCTACCGTGCGGGCCAGAACGCGCCTTGTCGCGCTGCGCATCGCCAAGGATCCGTTCATGCGCATGGTGCGCGAATTCCCGACGATGGCGATCTCGATCATGCGCGAGTTGGCGCACCGCCTCGAATTGACCAACAACCAGTTGCGCAACGCGATCTCGGAAGTGCAGCGCCTGCGCGGCGCCGGCGTCGAACATCATTCCGAAGCCGCGCCGGCGGAATGAGCCGCCTCGACAGCGTTATTCGCCGCCTCGAAGCGCAGCGCGCCTGCCTCGGCCGCGCCGCCCGGCTGATCGGCGCGCTCGACGGCGTCGTGCTGGAACTCGGCCTCGGCAACGGCCGCACCTACGACCATCTGCGAGAATTGCTGCCCGGCCGCGATATTTATGTCTGCGAGCGGCAGGTCGCCGCCCACCCCGATTGCATTCCGCCGCCCGGGCGGCTGATCCTCGGCGACATGCGCGAAACCCTGCCGGCGGCGCGGGAAGCGCTCGGCGGCCGCGTCGCGCTGGCGCATTTCGACGCCGGCAGCGGCGATGCGGCGGCGAACCGTTCCCTGGCGCTGGCGCTGACGGTGCACATTCTGCCGCTGCTCCGCCGCGGCGCGGTGCTGGTCAGCGACCCGCCGATCGCGGCGGCGGAACTCCAACCGCTGCCGTTGCCGGACGGCATTGCCCCCGGCCGCTATCATCTTTACCGGCTGCCCTGAGGCGGGCGGGGTCACATAAGATCGATGACGACCGGCACGTGGTCGGAGGCCTTGTCCCAGCCGCGACTGTCACGCAGCACGCGCGCCGCGGCGAGCCGTCCGACCAGCGGCGGCGTGACCCAGACATGGTCGAGGCGGCGGCCGCGGTCGCTTGCCGCCCAGTCGCGGTTGCGATAGCTCCACCACGTGTAAAGGCGTTCGGCCGGCGGCACGAAATGGCGGACCGCATCGACAAACCCGCCGGCCCGCTGCAGCGCGCCGAGCCGTTCGACCTCGACGGGCGTGTGGCTGACGACAGTCAACAATTGCTTGTGCGACCACACGTCGGTTTCCAGCGGCGCGATGTTGAGATCGCCGACCGCGATCATGCCGCGGCCTGAGGCGGCGCCGCGCTCGGCGGCGAACCAGCTCGTCACCTCGTCGAGGAATTGCAGCTTGTGCGCGAATTTCGGGTTCTGCTCCGGGTCTGGCACATCGCCACCCGCCGGCACGTAGATGTTGTGCAGTTCGACGCCGCCGGGCAGGGCAACGATCGCGTGGCGGCAATCGCTGCGGGCGCACCAGGCGCGCGTCTCGCTGGCGGCGAAGGGCAGGCGGGACAAGACGGCGACGCCGTTGTAGCCCTTCATGCCGTGCACTAGCATGTCGCGGTAGCCAAGTGCGGCAAACACCTCGCGCGGGAAATGCTCGTCCGGCGTCTTGGTCTCCTGCAGGCACACGACGTCGGGCTGCTCTTCGGCGATGAGCCGCAGCACGAGGGCGGCGCGCAGCCGCACCGAGTTGATGTTCCAGGTGATAACGCGCACCGCTCTCCCCGCAATTTGGCGCCGCCGTCCCGGCGCCGGCCGGCGCCCACTCTTGGGCTTCCCGGCTCGCCGATCAATGGGCGCCGGCTTTCACTCCACAATGTGTCGGCACACAAAACGGCGCCCGGTCGGGGGGGAGGACCGGGCGCCTGCTTGTCAGAAGCGCTTGGGGGAAATCCGACGCCCGCAGGGGAAACGGGGGCCGGTTACAAGAGGGCTTTGTACCCTCTCCGCTTCTGAACCTATAAGATGGGCGTCGGCCGCCAGGCCTGTAGTGCGACAATTGCATGCGGCTACGGCGAAAAACGCATGCAGGAATGGGGAACTTGTACAGCCCTTCGGAGTTACGCAGCGCGGCGGTTCGCCGCATCCCCCGCAACATTTGCATGACAGGCTTGCGCAAAAGCCGCGAACAACGCGCGCGAAAACGGGTTCGCCAGCGGCTTGTATTCCGGGTGCCACTGCACACCGACAACGAATCGCGCGCCCGGCAGACTGACCGCCTCGATCTGGCCATCCGGCGCGACGGCCTCGACGAACAGATCCGGCGCCGGCCGGTCGATGCCCTGGCCGTGCAGCGAATTGACCATGATCTCGGCGCTGCCGCCCGCCAATTCGACAAGCCGGCCGGCCGGCGACAGTTTGACCGGGTGGGCCGGGCCGTAGCGCTCGTCCATCGTCATGCGCCGCACTGCGGCGACGCGCCGGCGGTTGTGGTTGAACCGCTCGGGCATCTCGAAGATGCGCTGATGCAGGGTGCCGCCCAGCGCCACATTGAGTTCCTGAATACCGAGGCAAATCGCAAGGACCGGCAGGTCGCGGCGGACCGCCTCGCGGATCAGCGGCAGCGTCGTCGCGTCGCGGTCTGGGTCGTGCAGCGTGCCTTCCCGGCTCGGCGGACCGCCGTAATGGTGCGGCTCGACATTGGACGGGCTACCGGTCAGCAGGAGGCCGTCGAGCCGGTCAAGCACGGCGCCGACATCGACATGCGGGCCGATCGCTGGGATCAGCAGCGGCATCGCACCAGCCGCCGCGATGACCGCCTCGGTATAGCGGTCAGCGACAGTGTGAAACGGGCGCTCCCAGATCTGGCGGACGCAGCAGGGAATGCCAATGAACGACAGGTTGCGACCGGACATCATCCTCGCTCTTGTTGTGCGCTCGCTCAGCGGTTCGATCCGGTAAAGAGATCCTGATATTGGAACAGCCTTGGATCGAGCGCCATGCCAAATTGCAGATCCGACAAGCTGACCGCCGTCGTCTTGCCCTCCTGATCGACCACAATCCATTGCCGCAGAGTCAGTGGATTTTCAATGAAGACAAGGGTCAGCGAGCCGGCATCGGGTTGCGCGGTCTCGATGATGGTCACGCGGACGACATTGCCGACCTGCTCGAATTGCGTGACCGTCACATCGGGGCCGAAGCTGATCGGGTCGCGCAGAAAGAACCACGCCGGGGTCTGCCGCAGATCGTATTTCGAGACCTGGTCCAGTTGCTTATCCCAGTAATAGACGCTCGTCGCATCGGCCAGCAGCACGATCGGGTCGGGTGGATTGTATTGAAAACGCATGCGCCCGGGGCGCGATATCCACAGGCGGCCGGTGCTGACCGCGCCGTTGTTGGCGACCTGCTGGAAATCGGCCGTCATCGTGCGGATGCCATTCAAATAGGCTGCGATGCGTTGCAGTTCGAGCGTGTCCTGCGGCGTCAGCAGCGCCGGCGCCGGTGCCGCCGTCGCAATCGATATGCCACAAAACAGGAGAAGCGCTGCGCCGATCGCCGGGCAGCGTTGCAGAAAACGTCTCACGCCAGTTGCTCTCCGCGCTTTTGCCGCGACAACGCGGCTCCTGCGCAGATAGTCCCGCCAGGACCGCCTGCAATGCGGCGCTACGCCCGCGATCGGCTCAGATCGTCAGCACCAGGCCTTCGTAGGCGACGACAGTGCCCGGCCGCATCTGCTCGGCCTCGGCGGCGACCCGATCCATGAACTCGTCGTCGTGGTCGGGGTCATGGTGAAAGATGACGAGCGTCTTCACCTGCGCGGCATTGGCCAGCCGCACGCCCTCCTGCCAGGTCGAATGGCCCCAGTGCTTGTGCGCCGGGTACTCGTCGTCGGTATAGGTGGAATCGTAGATCATCACGTCGGCGCGATCGACGAGCCGCAGCACGTCGGGGTCGAGCCGGCCCAGGTCGTGTTCGGTATCGGTGATGTAAGCGACCGCCTTGCCGTCGTGCTCGAGGCGATAACCGGTCGCTCGGTTGGGGTGGTTCAACAGCCCGGTGTGCAGCGCAATGCCGGGCGGCGTGACAAGCGGCTCGCCGGCGACGAAGTCGTTGAACTCGAGCGTTGCCGCAAAAATATCCATCGGGATCGGAAACAAGGGCGGCGACATCATCTTGCCGAGCACCGCCTCGATGCCCGTATCGGGCTTCAGATGGCCGGCCCAGACGCGGATGCGGTTGCGCGCGTCATAGCAGGGCGCAAAAAACGGCAGGCCATGGCAATGATCGAGGTGGGTATGCGTATAAAACAGGTGGAAATCGCGCGGGTGGCCGCCTTTCATCAATTCGTTACCCAAAAGGCGCAGGCCCGAACCGCCGTCGAAGATGAACAACTGGCCGCCGCAACGCACCTCGACGCAGGACGTATTGCCGCCAAAGCGCACGGTACTGGGTCCGGGGCAGGCGATGCTGCCGCGCACTCCCCAGAAACGCACCATGAAATCGGCGTCCGCCAAGGCCGGCTCCCTCGCGCTCCCCCTGCGTTGTCATATGATACAACGGCCGGCAAGAACAATCTGCAATGTCACGCGATGCTGCGCGCCGGCCACGATACCGAGAGTTTTGCTCTAACCCGCCGTTAACGCATACGGCGGTATGCTCCGCTCGACGCTCAGCCGAGAGAACCCCCCATGATCTCCGAGCACGAATATGCCAGCGCCGTTGCCGAATTCATGCGCAAAAAGGGCGTGACCCGCTGCCCGACAGTGTGCGTCCTGCCGACCCACGCCAACGTCGGCGAAGCCGACCGCGCCGCGCTGCGCGACCACGCGGCGGCGCGCGAGGCGGCGCGGCAGGCGAAGCTGCGCAGTTATCAGCAGATGCTGGCATCGTGAGCATTCGTTAGTAACGACCCACAGGACCGCTGCGCGCGGCAGCGGCTCACTTTCGCGATTTGCCCTCCAGCCGAGCCGGCTCTACCCGTATCGGGAAGGCGCGCGTTGCAGCGGCGACGATACCGACCGTCACACTCACTCTACCGTCACACTCACTCTGACTGACGAGCATGGCAGCCCCCGCGCCGCGGACGGGGCCGTAACGATAGCACGCCGGGCGCCTTGAGGGCTATGATAGCGCGGCACCGCGCGAGTCAGGGTGGAGGCGATGGATCTGTTCAAGGAATTCGCGGTCAAGGACTACGCCGCCGCCGCGGCGCAGATCCCGATCATCGATTTCGGCCCGACCTTCGCCGGCGAACCGGGCGCGCTCAGCCGCACTGCGGCGATCGTACGCGACGCGTGCGAACGGGTCGGCTTCTTCTATGCGCTGAACCACGGCGTGCCGGAAGATCTGATCGACCGCGCATTCGCAGCCTCGCGCTGCTTCCACGCGTTGCCGCTCGAAGAAAAGCTGAAGCTGCGGCTTAACGAGAACAACATCGGCTACATGCCGATCAACGCCTCGGTGCAGGGCGCCTCGACCGTGCACAAGGCGACACGGCCGAACCAGAACGAAAGCTTTTTCATCAGCCACGATCGCGGCGCCGATCATCCCGACGTGCTCGCCCGGAAGCCGCTGCGCGGCCGCAACCAATGGCCGCCGATGGCGATCGACGGGATGGCCGCGATGCGGCGCGACATGATGGCGTATTTCGATGCGCTCGCCGCGATGTGCGACCGCATGCTCGCGGTGTTCGCCGTCTCGCTCGACATGCCAGCCGATTTCTTTGCGCCCTATTTCGCCAATGAAGCGCAGGGTACGGTGCGTTTTCTGCATTATCCGCCGCAGGATGCGAGTGAAGACAATCTGTTCGGCCAGGCGCCGCACACCGACAACAGCTTCATGACGGCCTTGGCGCGCACCGAGGTGCCGGGACTGGCGGTGCGCCTGCCGGCGGGCGAATGGTTTCCGCCGCCGGTCATCCCGGGCACCTTCCTGATCAACCTCGGCAACCAGATGCGGCGCTGGTCGAACAACCGCTTTCTGTCGACGCCACACGGGGTGCTGAATGACAGCGGCACCGACCGCTATTCGATCGCCTATTTCCACGGACCGAACCCGGACAGCGTCATCGAGTGCCTGCCGAGTTGCGTCTCGGCCGACAACCCGGCGCATTATCCGCCGGCGGTCTATCGTGATCTGGTGCTCGATTTCTATCGCGCCAATTATTTCCACCAGAAGGGTCATGCGTCGGAAGCGGCGACAGTCGCCGCCGCCAGGCAATGAGCCTTGTCGTCCATGCGTTGACCTGCGGCTGGCTGGAGGGCGAACTCGGCCGCCTGATGGAGGGCGGCCTGGGGCGCATCCGCCTGCCGATCCCGGCCTATCTGATCGAACACCCGAACGGCACGGCGCTGTTCGATACCGGCATGCACCCCGATTGCCGGCATGACCCGGCCAGCCGTCTCGGCCCGCGCCTCGCCGGCTTATTTGCATTCGATTATCACCCGGGCGACGAGGTTTCGGCGCGGCTCGCGGCGCTGGGGCGCGATCCCGGCAGGGTCGATCTCGTCATCAACTCGCATTTTCATTTCGACCATTGCGGGGGCAACGCGCAGATCCCGAATGCGACGCTTATCGTGCAACGCCGCGAATGGGACGCCGGCATGGACGCCGACAGCGCCGCCCGCAGCGGCTTCGACCCGCGCGATTTCGACCTCGGCCACAAACTGCGCCTCATCGACGGCGAGCATGACGTGTTCGGCGACGGTTCGGTCGTCTGCCTGCCGACGCCCGGCCATACGCCCGGCCACCAATCGTTGAAATTGCAGCTTCCCGGCGGCGAAATCGTGCTCGCCGCCGACAGCTGCTACTTCTGCCGCACCCTGCGCGAGCGCCGCCTGCCGCGTTTCGCCTTCGACAAGGAGGCGATGCTCCATTCGCTCGACCGGCTTGCCGCTCTCGAACGGGCCGGCGCGCGGATCTTTTTCGGCCACGACCCGGAATTCTGGGCGACGATCCCGCACGCGCCGCAGGTGTTGGCGTAGGGTGCAGGCTTTACGATCGTCCCGGCAAAAGCCGCGACGACAGGTTGAGGCGAACCGAGCAATGCCCTGGGCGGTGGCGCGCGCGCCCTATGCATCGAGGCCTGAGGAAAGCCGCGGCCGGCTCCATCCCGAGCCGGAGAGCGACATGCGCTCGCCGTTTCAGCGCGATCGCGATCGCATCCTGCATTCGACGGCGTTTCGGCGCCTGAAGCACAAGACGCAGGTCTTCGTGTATCACGAGGGCGACCATTACCGCACGCGCCTGACGCACAGCATCGAAGTCGCGCAGATCGCCCGCACCGTCGCGCGCGCTCTGGGCCTCGACGAAGACCTCGCCGAAGCGGTCGGCCTCGCGCACGACCTCGGTCATACGCCGTTCGGCCATGCCGGCGAGGAGGCGTTGAACGCCGCGATGGCGCCTTATGGCGGCTTCTCGCACAACGACCAGACGCTGCGCATCCTGACCCGCCTGGAGCGCCACTACGCCGGGTTTGACGGCCTCAACCTGTGCTGGGAAACGCTGGAAGGCACGGTCAAGCACAACGGCCCGCTCGTCGGCCTCGCCGCTGCGGCGCCGGTGCCGCCGTCGATCGCCGAATACGACCGTCGCCACCGGCTCGATCTCGACGCCTATGCCGGCCCCGAGGCGCAGGTCGCCGCGCTCGCCGACGACATCGCCTACAACAACCACGATATCGACGACGGGCTGCGGGCCGGCCTCTTCGCGATCGCCGATCTCGCAGACGTGCCGCTCGTCGGCCCGGTCTTCGCCGAGGTGGCCGCGCGCCATCCGGGCCTCGACGACGCGCGGCTGATCCACGAGGCGATTCGCCGCCTGATCGACCGCATGGTGCGCGATGTTGTCGCCGAGACCGGCCGCCGCCTCGCTGCCAGCGGCGCCCGCAGGGTAGACGATATCCGGAAGCTGCCCGATCCGGTCGCGGCTTTTTCCCCGGAGATGCGGAACCACGACCGGGCCTTGAAGCGATTTCTGTTCGAGCGGATGTATCGGCATTATCGGGTTAACCGTATGAGTTCAAAGGCGCGCCGCATCGTGCGCGAGCTGTTTCAACTGTTCCTCGCCGAGCCCGAATGCCTGCCCGTCGAATGGCGTGCGCCGGAGGGTGCGGGCGCGGCCGAGACGGCTCGCATTGTCGCCGATTACCTCGCCGGCATGACCGACAGATTCGCGCTCGACGAGCATCGCCGCTTGTTCGATACCTACGCGGCGGTATGACGGCATGGCGACGACGGTAAACATTTTCGGCGACTTCCGCCGCCTGGTACTGGCTGCCCTCGACGATTTGGCGACGCAGGGCGCATTGCCAGCAGGCCTCGATTATGCGCGCGTTGCGGTCGAGCCGCCGCGCGATCCCTTGCATGGCGACTTGGCGACCAATGCCGCGATGGTGCTGGCCGGCGCTGCTGGACAGAACCCGATGGCGCTGGCCGAGAAGATCGCGGCGGCGCTGGGCCGGCATGACCTCGTCAGCGGCGATTACCGCGGCCGCGATTTCGCCGTCGCGGCGGCGCGGCCGGGGTTTCTTAACATCCGGCTCGATCCCGCCGTCTGGCACGCGCAGTTGCGCGCGATCCTCCGTGCCGGCACGGCATGGGGCGATGCGGCGATCGGCGGCGGGCAGACGGTCAACATCGAGTTCGTCTCGGCCAATCCGACGGGGCCGATGCATGTCGGTCATGGCCGCGGCGCCGTTCTCGGCGACGCGCTCGCGGCATTGCTCGCCAGGGCCGGTTTTGCCGTGCACCGCGAGTATTACGTCAACGACGCCGGCGCACAGGTCGATGTATTGGCGCGCTCGACATATCTTCGCTATCGCGCGGCGCTCGGTGAAGAGATCGGCGAGATCCCCGAGGGTTTCTATCCGGGCGAATACCTGATCGAAACCGGCCGCGCGCTCGCTCGGCGGGACGGCGGCCGCTGGCTCGGCAAGCCGGAAAGCGAATGGCTGGCGCCGGTGCGCGAATTTGCGATCGGCGCGATGATGGCGCTGATCCGCTCGGATTTTACCGCGCTCGGCATCGAGTTTGACGCCTTTATCTCCGAGCGTACGCTGGTTGAGAGCGGCGCCGTCGAGGAGTGCCTTGCCGCCCTGCAGGCGCGCGATCTGATTTACGTTGGCACGCTCGAACCGCCGAAGGGCAAGCTGCCGCCCGAAGATTGGGAGCCGCGCCCGCTCACCTTGTTCCGCGCGACGCAATTCGGCGACGATGTCGATCGCCCCGTGCGGCGATCGGACGGGTCGCTGACGTACTTCGCCGGCGATATCGCCTATCACCGCGATAAATACCGCCGCGGCTTCGCCAACCTGATCGACCTCTGGGGCGCCGATCACGGCGGTCATGTGAAGCGCATGCAGTCCGCCGTCAACGCCGTGACCGAAGGCGGGGCGGCACTCGACATCAAGATCTACCAGTTCGTCAACCTTTACGACAACGGCCAGCCGGTCAGGATGTCGAAACGCGCCGGCACGTTCGTGACGCTCCGCGATGTCGTCGATGAAGTGGGCAAGGATGTCTTTCGCTTCATGATGCTGACGCGGCGCAACGACCAGGCACTCGATTTCGATTTCGCCAAGGTCACCGAGCAGTCGAAGGACAACCCGGTCTTTTACGTGCAGTACGCGCACGCCCGCGCCGCCTCGGTCATGCGTCACGCCGGCGAGCAGCTGCCGCCCGAGCGGCTGACCGATGCCGCGTTGGCGACGGCACCGCTCGGCTGTCTCACCGATCCGCTCGAACTGGCGCTGATCCGCCTGCTGGCCGGCTGGCCGCGCCTCATCGAGAGCGCCGCGGAGATGCACGAGCCGCACCGTCTCGCCTTTTTCCTGCATGAGGTGGCGGCGCAGTTCCACCTGTTGTGGACGAAGGGCAAGGACGAGGCAACGTTGCGCTTTCTCGTCGCTGACGCCGACCTGACCTGTGCGCGGCTGGCGCTGGTGCGCGCGGTGGCGCTTGTCATCGCTTCGGGCCTCAAGGTGTTCGGCGTCGAACCGGTGGAGGAGATGTGAGGATGCGCCAGGCGCTCGGCGATTTTGACGAACGCTCGGACGAGTTCGAACTGATCGGCGACCAGCGCGAGGAAGATTACGCGCCGCCCGATCGGCGCCTGCCGAAGATCGTCCTGACGATGCTGGTGATGGCGGTCTTTGCCGGCGGCTTGTGGTTCGCCTATCGCCTCGGCACCCGCCATACGGCGGTCGGCGGCGATACGCTCGGCGTGCCGCTGATCCGCGCCGACCGGACACCCGACAAGGTGCGGCCGACACAGCCCGGCGGCATGACGATCCCGAACCAGAACGTCTCGATATATAACGAAAAGCCGGGCGTTTCTCCGGTCGAGAATTTGCTGCCGCCGCCGGAGAAGCCGCTGCCGCGTCCGGAGCCGCCGCCCCCGGCGCCACCGGCGCGGCCGGAGGCGATGGCCGCGCCGCCGCCCCCGCCAGCCGCCGAACTAGCGCCGCCTGCCGTTCCCGCCGCGCTGGCCGCGCCGCCGGCACCGATTATGGCGCCGACGGAAGCGGCTGCGCCGGCTGTGCGGCACCCGGGGCGGATCGAGATCCGCCTCGCCTCGGTCCGCACCCCCGACGAGGCGCGGGCCGAGTGGCAGCGGCTGAAGCGCGACAACGTCGATCTCCTCGGCCGGCTTCGCGCCTTTGCCGTGCGCGCCGACCTTGGCGACAAGGGCGTCTATTATCGCGTCGAGGCCGGGCCGTTCGACGATGTGGCCGGCGCCGAGCGGCTGTGCGGCGCCCTGAAGCGGCGCAATTTCGGGTGTGTCGTTGTCCGATGATGAAACCGGCGCGGCGCGCCGCCCGCCGCCGCGCGCGCTCGTGTTCGGCTGCAGTGGCGAGCGGCTGACGCCGGAAGAAGCGGCCTTCTTCGCCACGGCCGATCCGCTCGGCTTTGTATTGTTCCGCCGCAATTGCCGCGAGCGCGCCCAGGTGCGGGCGCTGATCGACGAACTGCGCGGGGCCGTCGGACGGCCCGATGCGCCGGTTCTGATCGATCAGGAAGGCGGCCGCGTCGCGCGCCTGCGACCGCCCGAATGGCGCGCCTTTCCGGCGGCAGCCGAACTCGCCGCCCTGCCAGACCCGCTCGCCGCCGAGGCGGTCCGGCTCGGCGCCCGCTTGATTGCCGAGGATCTTGCCGAGCTCGGCGTCACCATCGATGCGGTGCCGGTGCTCGACCTGCCGCGGCCCGATGCCGACCCGGTGATCGGCGACCGCGCCTACGGCAGCGATCCGGCGCGGACGGCCGCGCTCGGCCGGGCGTGTTGCGACGGGCTCCTGGCGGCCGGCGTCTTGCCGATCATCAAGCACATCCCCGGCCATGGCCGCGCGCGGGTCGACAGCCACCGCGCCTGCCCGCAAGTCGAAGACGACCGCGCGGTTCTGTCGCAGACCGATTTCGTGCCGTTTCGCGCACTGGCGGCGATGCCGTGGGCGATGACGGCGCATATCGTGTTCGCGGCGATCGACGATTCGGCGCCGGTCACCTTTTCGCGGCGCATGGTCGACACCATTATCCGCGGTGAGATCGGGTTTGGCGGGGTTTTGATCTCCGACGACATCTCGATGGGCGCGCTCGCCGGCACACTGGCGCAGCGCACCCGCCGCGCGATCGGCGCCGGCTGCGATCTCGTCCTGCATTGCACCGGGGTAATGGCCGAAATGGTCGAGATCGCTGCTGCCGCCCCGCCGCTGTCGCCGGCGGCCGAGAATCGCATCGCCCGCGGCGAAGCGCGGCGGCGGCGCGGGCGGAGTCCGGTTGACGCTCCTGCCGTGGCGGCGCGCTTTGCCGAACTGCTCGCCGGCGGCAAAGCGACCGCCGCGGCCGGGAATGGGGCCGGCGCATGAACCCGGGCGGGGAATGGAGCCATGTCGTGCAGGAGGCGACGACCTGGATCCTGCCCGTCATTTTCGCCGTAACGTTCCACGAGGCGGCGCACGGGTTTGTCGCGTACCAGTTCGGCGACGATACGGCGGCACGCGCCGGGCGGCTCAGCCTCAATCCGCTGAACCACATCGACCCGTTCGGCACGGTCCTGTTGCCAGCGCTGCTGTTTCTGACGTCGGGCTTCCTGTTCGGCTACGCGAAACCGGTGCCGGTCAATTTCGGCCGGCTGCACCACCCGCGCTGGGACGGTGTGCTGGTGGCGTTGGCCGGGCCGGCAACCAATGTGCTGCTGGCGATCGTCTCGGCGTTGCTGTTTTACGCGGTCGATTTCGCCCCGCACGGGGTTGCCGACTGGCTCGCGCGCAACCTCGTCAATTCGCTGCAGATCAACGCCGTTTTGTGCGTTTTCAACATGCTGCCGTTTCCGCCGCTCGACGGCGGCCGGGTGGCGGTCGGCGTTCTGCCGCGCTTTCTCGGGCGCCAGCTGGCGCGCGTCGAGCCGTACGGCATGGTAATCCTGCTGCTGCTGTTCGTTGTTTCCTATGCCGGCGTCCGCTTCGGCCTCGGCTTCAGTCTGCTCGGCTGGTTGATCGGCGTGCCGGCGACGGCGCTGATGCAGCTCGTGCTGCATTTGACCGGGATCGCCGGATGAGGGACGAGGAGGCTCCGCTGGCGGCGATACGGCCGGCAGACGGGCCGGCACTGGTGCTCGACCTAGACGGGTATGAGGGGCCGATCGATCTGCTGCTGGCGCTGGCGCGCGAGCAGAAGGTCGATCTCGCGAAACTGTCCATCCTCGCGCTGGCCGACCAATACCTCGCGTTCATCGCGGCCCAAAGCCGATTGCACCTCGAAATCGCCGCCGATTATCTCGTCATTGCGGCGTGGCTCGCCTACCTCAAATCGCGCCTGCTGCTGCCCGAGCCGCCGCGGGACGATGCCGGGCCGAGCGGCGAGGAATTGGCGGCGGCGCTGAGCCACCGCCTGCAGCTCCTGGCCGCGATGCAGCACGCCGGCGCCGCACTGATGGCGCGGCCGCAGCTCGGGCGCGACGTATTTCGGCGCGGCGCGCCGGAGGGCCTGCCGACGATCGATCGCCCGACATATGCGCTGAGCCTCTACGAGCTGCTGACGGCCTATGGCGAGAGCCGGACTCGTGCCGATCGGCAGGTATTGACGATCGAGGCGCCTGCGTTCCATTCGCTCGATGCGGCGCTGCGCCGGCTCGGCGAACTTGTCGGGCTGGTGCCGGAATGGCGCGAGCTGGCGGCGTTCCTGCCGGAAGAGCTGCGCGGCGGCGTTTACCGCCGCTCGGCGCTGGCCGCGACGTTTGCCGCGACGCTGGAACTCGCCCGCACGGGCCGCGTCGAGCTGCGCCAGGATCGCGCCTTTGGGCCGCTCTATCTGCGCAGCCCGGCATCCCGCCGACCCGACAGCGCATGAACGAGAGCCTGCGCCTGCTGGAAGCGCTGCTGTTCGCCGCGCCGCAGCCGCTCGCCGAGGCCGATCTCGCGATGCGGCTCGGCGACGGCGCCGACGTGTCCGGGTTGCTGCGCGAATTGGCCGCGCGGTATGCCGGGCGCGGCATCAACCTGGTGCGGCTCGCCGGCGGCTGGAGTTTTCGCACAGCGCCCGATTTGGCGCCGCTGCTGGCGAGCGAGCGGTCGGTGGTGCGCAAATTGTCGCGCGCCGCGGTCGAGACCCTGGCGATCGTCGCCTATCACCAGCCGGTGACCCGCGCCGAGATCGAGGCGATCCGCGGCGTCGCATTGGCCCGCGGCACGCTCGACCGGCTGCTCGAAGCCGGCTGGGTGCGGCCGACGGGGCGCCGCGCGACGCCCGGACGGCCGCTGAACTGGGTCACGACGCCGCAATTTCTCGCGCATTTCGGCCTCGACAGCCTCGCCGAATTGCCCGGCATCGAGGAACTGCGCGCCGCCGGCCTGCTCGATCTCGGCCCGGCCGTGCTCGGCGACGGCGCCGCCGCCGAGCAGTCGAATGGGCTGCCCGACGCAGAATTCGACGCTTGAACGCGCGGTTCGCCGCGCCACGGGGCGGGCGATTGCCGCTGCCGCGCCTTTCTGAGAAGATCGCCGGCGCCGTGAGGCTGTAGTGAATGTCATAGCGTTCGGTTTGCGATGTTTTTTGATATCGGCTGGCCCGAATTGCTGCTGATCGGGGTCGTCGCCCTCGTTGTCATCGGGCCGAAGGATCTGCCGCGGGCGATGCGGGTCGCCGGGTTCTGGCTGCGCAAGGCACGCAGCCTGTCGCGCGAGTTTCAGAACAGCATCGATCAGATGATCCGCGAAGCCGAACTCGATGAGGTGCGCGACGATCTGAGAAAGGTCGCCGATTTCGACATCGAGGGCGAGTTTCACCGCACGGTCGATCCGGACGGCGGCCTGGCGGAGAGCATCCGCGCGCCGGAGCGGCCGGACTATCCCGGCGGGCCGGAAGCGCTGACGACGACAGCCGCGACAGGTCGGCTGGCCTTGCCGGCGCCCGCCAAGGTTGCGTCCGAGGCACCGCTGCCGCCGGGCATGCCGGCGCCGCACTTCGTCGGGTTCGAGGCGGAGGCCTCGCCGCCGGCTGCCTCGGCCGACGCCGCCGTCGAACCGGCGAAGCCCTGAACGCGACGCCGGCTTGTCGATGGCTGACGCAGAAGACAGAGAAGAAGAACTCGAAGCCGGCCGCATGCCGCTGCTCGACCACCTGGTCGAATTACGCAGTCGGCTCATGTGGTGCTTTGTTTCGGTTATCCTGTCGTTTCTCGTCTGCTACCAGTTCAAGGAACGAATCTACGATTTTCTGGCGCATCCGCTCTACATCGCGATGGCGAGCGAGCCGGGCGCCCACGAAATGATCTATACCGGGCTGACCGAAGCATTTTTTACTTATATCAAGATGTCGTTTTGGGCGGCGATCTGCGTCTCCTTCCCGATTATCGCGATTCAGCTGTGGAAATTCGTCGCTCCCGGCCTGTATAAAAACGAGCGCCGGGCATTCATGCCCTATTTATTTGCAACGCCGGTGCTGTTTCTGCTAGGAGCATCGCTCGCTTATTTTGTCGTGATCCCGTTCGCATTCAAATTCTTTTTGAGTTTTCAGACGCCCGGCGGGTCGGGCACATTGCCGATCGTCTCGACGCCAAAGGTCAACGAGTACCTGTCGCTGGTCATGACGCTGTTGTTTGCGTTCGGCGTCGCCTTTCAGCTGCCGGTCCTGCTGACGCTGATGGCGCGCGCCGGGCTTGTCAGCGCGAAGGGGCTGGCCTCGAAGCGGCGCTATGCGATCGTCGGCATGTTTGCGGTCGCCGCCGTGTTGACGCCGCCCGATATTTTTAGCCAGACCTGCCTCGCGGTGCCGCTCGTATTCCTTTATGAAGGCTCGATTATCGCGGTGCGCCTGGTCGAGCGGGCGCGCGCGCGCCGCGAGGCCGAGGAGGAAGCCGCGCTCAACAGCGGCGCCAAACCGGCGCCGGGCGAGTAGCGTTTTACCGTCGTGCCCGGCCTTGAGCCGGGCATCCGGGCGGCCGATTTTGTAAATGGCCGGGTCACGCCCGGCCATCACGATATGCGGGTGTTGAGACGGGAAAATGCACGATCTGCGCTGGATCCGCGACAATCCGGATGAATTCGACCGCGGTCTGGCGCGCCGCTTCCTGCCGCCGCGCGCGGCGGAGGTGTTGGCGCTCGACAAGGAGTGGCGCGCGCTGCAAACCCAGTCCGAGGAGATGCAGGCTGTTCGCAACCGCCTGTCGCGAGAGGTGGGCGCTGCCAAGGCGCGCGGTGAGCCGGTCGACCAAGTGCTGCGGCAGATCGAGTCGAGCAGGGATCGGGAAGCGATGACGGCGGCGGGCGCCGCTACCCTCCACAAGCAGATCGATGAGCTGCTGGCGGCACTGCCGAACCTGCCGGCGGCGGACGTCCCGGACGGCGCGGACGAGACGGCGAACGTCGAACTGCGCCGGGAGGGCCTGCCGCCGCGCTTCGATTTCACGCCAAAGCCGCACGAGGCGATCGGGCAGGCGCTCGGGTTGATGGATTTCGCGACCGCGGCAAAGCTGTCGGGGTCGCGTTTTGTCGTATTGCAAGGCGCGCTGGCGCGGCTCGAACGCGCGCTCGCCCAGTTCATGCTGGATTTGCATACACAGGAATTCGGCTACACCGAAATCGCGCCGCCGTATCTGGTGAAGACGGAGATCGCCTACGGCACCGGTAATCTGCCGAAAGCCGCCGAGGACATGTTCCAGACGCGCGAAGGGCTGTGGCTGATCCCGACCGCCGAGATGCCGCTGACCAATCTCGTCGCCGGCGAAATCCTCGATGCAGCCCGGCTGCCGCTGCGCTTTGCGGCGTGGACGCCGTGCTTCCGCTCGGAAGCCGGCGCCGCCGGCAAGGATACCCGCGGCATGATCCGCATGCACCAGTTCCACAAGGTGGAATTGGTCTCGGTCACGACGCCGGAACAATCCGAAGCCGAGCACGAGCGCATGACGGCCTGCGCCGAAGAAGTGCTGAAGCGGCTCGGCCTTGCCTATCGCGTTATGCTGCTCTCCGCCGGCGACATGGGGTTTGCGGCGCAGAAGACCTATGACCTCGAAATCTGGCTGCCGGGGCAGAACGCCTACCGCGAGATTTCCAGCTGCTCCAACTGCGGCGCCTTCCAGGCGCGCCGCATGAATGCGCGCTACCGCCTGAAGGAGGGCCGCGGCAACCGCCCGGTGCACACGCTGAACGGCTCGGGCCTCGCGGTCGGCCGCGCGCTGATTGCGATCCTGGAGAACTTTCAGCGCGCCGACGGCGCCGTCACGATTCCGCAAGCGTTGCAGCCCTATATGGGCGGGCAACGGGCGATCGGCGGCGATGGCTGAGAGGTGCATCGAACCCGGCACATGCCGGATCTTGATTTCCAACGACGACGGCGTCGGCTCGCCGGGCATCCGGGCGCTCGAAAAAATCGCCCGCGCCCTGTCGGACGATGTCTGGGTCGTCGCGCCGGAATTGGAGCAGAGCGGCGCCAGCCATTCCTTGACGACGCGCCGGCCGCTGCGGCTTCACGAGGTGGCGCCGCGCCGCTATGCGGTGGATGGCACGCCGACCGACTGTATCGTGCTCGCGGTGAAGCGCCTGCTGCGCGACCAGCCGCCCGATCTCGTGCTGTCGGGCATCAACGGCGGCAGCAATGTCGGCGAGGATCTGACGTATTCCGGCACCGTCGCGGCGGCTATGGAGGCGACGCTGCTCGGCATCCCGGCGGTGGCGCTGAGCCAGGATTTCCGCGACGGCGAGCCGGTCCCATGGCAGACCGGCGACGCTTTCGGGCCCGATGTTCTCAGCCGCCTGCTGCGCCGGCCGTGGCCCGACAGCACGCTGTTCAACATCAATTTCCCCGCCGTACCGCCCGGCCAGGCGACGGGATACGCCGTGACGAGCCAGGGCAGACGCGCCATCGCCGACAATCTGATGGAAGGGGTCGATCCGCGCGGCCGGCCCTATTACTGGATCGGCCCGGTGCGCGAGGCGGGCGGCGCCGACCCCGGCACCGACGTCGCCGCGTTGCGTGACAACAAGGTGTCGATCACGCCGATCCATCTCGATCTGACAAATATTCCGGTGCTGGCCGCGCTGCGCGAGGCCTTCGAATAGCGGTGATTCGCCGGCGCGACGACGGGTCCGGGCAAAAGGTGGAGACGGCGTGCGCGTCGTTTTGCCTGCCGATCCGTCGATCACGGCGTCACTCCGACCGCGGCTTTGGCGGCGCGGTGCAATCCGGCTAGATTGCGCGGGGCTTTCTTGCCTGTGGGGGCGGGCAGGAGGGGGAATGACGAAAGCGACAAGGTTGCGGCGCCGCGCCGGCGAGGTCGCCGCGATCATCATCGCGGTCGGGCTGCTCGCTGCGTGTTCGGGCGGTCCGCCGGCGCCGGTCCTGGTCGGCGACGCGACGGTGCCGCCCGGCGGCCCGGCGATGATGATGCCGCCGGCGCCGATGCCGCCGCCATCCGCGCCGAGGGTGCCGCCGCGCCTCGCCGCCGCGGCGCCCCTGGCAGCGAGCCGGCCGGAGCCGCCCCGGCCGGAGCCGCCGCCGCGCGAAGGCGTGCGGATCGTCGTGCAACGGGGGCAGTCGGTCGGCGGCCTCGCCGAGCGATACCACGTCTCACCGCACGACATCATCGCCGCCAACCACCTGAAGCCGCCTTACGGGGTCGAGATCGGCCAGCCCCTCTTCATTCCGGGCGCCGCCGAACGGCCGGTGCAGCGCATGGCGGCCGATGCGACGGCAATGCCGCGTCTGCAGCAGCGCGATCGCGACCGCCCGATGCCCGACATCATCCCGCTTGACGGACCGGCGCCGACGGAGCCGGAGCGGGACACGACGGCGCGCCCGCCCGGTGCGGCGATGCCGCGGATCGCGCTCGACGCAGCCGCGCCGCGGCGCGAGCCGGCCGAAGCCGCCGCCACAGCGGCGCATCGCGGCGATCTGTTGTGGCCGGTCGAGGGCCGCATTGTCGAAGGTTACGGGGCATCGGCGGGAGGCCGGCCGAATGCCGGCATCAATATCGCGGCGCCGCGCGGCACACCGGTGCGGGCCGTCGCCGGCGGCGTCGTCGCCTATGCCGGCAACCAGCTGCGCGGCTATGGCAATCTCGTGCTGATCAAGCATCCGGACGGCCTGATCTCGGCCTACGCGCATTGCGAGGAACTGCTCGTGCATCGCGGCGAACAGGTGGCGCAAGGTCAGGTCATCGCCAAGGTCGGCGAAACCGGCGGGGTCGGCCGGCCGCAACTGCATTTCGAATTGCGCGAAGGCGACCGCGCAGTCGATCCGCGGCAATTCCTGGAACCCGCGCAGGGGTGACGCCGGGTCCGGGCGGAGCCTTGCCGGATCAGCCCAGCGGCCTGCCGAGGCGGCCGGCAAGGTCTTGGATGAATTGCCAGGCGACCCGGCCGGAGCGGGCGCCGCGCGTGATCGACCATTCGGCCGCCGCGGCGCGCAACTCGTCTTCTGGCATGTCGAGCCGGAAATGCGCAGCATAGCCGCGAACGATCGCCTGATAGGTTGCCTGGTCGACATTGTGGAAACCGAGCCACAGGCCGAACCGGTCGGACAGCGAGACCTTTTCCTCGACCGCCTCCGACGGGTTGATCGCCGTCGAGCGCTCGTTCTCGATCATGTCGCGCGACATCAGGTGGCGGCGGTTCGACGTCGCGTACAGCACGACGTTGCCGGGCCGCCCCTCGATGCCGCCCTCAAGCACTGCTTTCAAGGATTTGTAGCTTGCGTCGTCGCCGTCGAACGACAGGTCGTCGCAGAACAGCAGGCAGCGGCGTGAGCGGTCGCGCAGCAGCGACAGCAGGCGCGGCAGGCTCGGTATGTCCTCGCGGTGAATCTCGACGAGGGCTAGCGCGTGCGGCCTGGCATCATTGACGGCGGCGTGCGTCGCCTTGACGAGCGCACTCTTGCCGGTGCCGCGCGCGCCCCACAGCAGCACATTATTGGCCGGCAGCCCGGCCGCGAACCGCTCGGTATTTTCCCAGAGGATATCGCGCACCCGGTCGATGCCGCGCAACAGCGCAAGCGGCACGCGGTTGACGCTCGCGACGGGCTCGAGCCACTCGCGCTCGGCATGCCAGACAAAGGCATCGGCGGTATCGAGGTCATTCACGGCGGCGCCGGCCGGCGCCAGCCGTTCAAGCGCGTCGGCGATGCGCTGCAGCAGCGGAACGAGATCGCGGTCGGACATCGCGCGTCGGTCTAGCACACGTGCCCCGCCGGCTGAAGCGGCGCGGACGCGCGCCGGCGCGCTGCCGGTTTCGCCCGGCGTGGTCAATGCGGCCCATTGCTTGACCTGAGGTTTAGCGAGCGCGAGGATCGTCCGACGGTGCATCACGAACATTGAAACGGCGGCCGCGTCGGGCGAACCGGCGCGGCAGCGCACCTGATGGGAGGAAGCGATATGGGGAATTTCTTGAGCCGGCGCGAGCTGGCGCAGACGCGGCCGGCCGAGCGGGCGACGTTCCAGTCGCCGGTGCCGACGCGAATGATCTCGAACGGCGAGTTCAACCCGCTACCGCAGACGGCGGCGCAGCGGCGCTTCGAAGCGCGGCTGAAGGAGTTGGCGGACGACACCGCGAAAAAGCTCGGCATGGACCGCCGCGGTTTTCTGCGGACCAGTTGCGGCATGGCCGCCGCGTTTGTCGCGCTCAATGATGTCTTCGGCAGGGTTTTCGAAGTCACGCCGGCGGAGGCGGCGCAACCAGAGGCGGCGGCGGCGCGCGCCGACGATCTCGCCAACCAGTTCATCTTTGACGACCAGGTGCATTTCGTCAAAGACGATTACGCGAACAAGGGTCTGTTAGCGCTGGCCAAATACGCCGATGAACACTGGAACTCGGGCATCTTGAAAGATGCCTATGGACTGTCGCTTGATCGCTACAAGTTCGACAATTTCGTCAAGGAAATCTATCTCGACAGCGACACCAAGGTGGCGACGCTAAGCGGAGCGCCGTTCGACAATCGCGCCAATTGGTTCCTGACCAACGATCAGATCAAGCAGGCGGCGGACAGCGTCAATGCCATCGCCGGCACCAGGCGTCTGTTCTTTCACTCGGTCATCACGCCGCGGCAACCCGGCTGGATGGAAGAAGTCGATCGCTGTATCGATGAGGTCAGGCCGCAGAGCTGGAAAGGCTACACGATCGGCGACCCGCTCAATCCTGCCACCACCCATTACCCGTGGCGGCTCGATGATGAAAAGCTCGTCTATCCCTTTTATGAGAAAGCGGTGAAGACGGGGATCACGACGATTTGCATCCACAAGGGCTTGTTGCCCGCCGACTACGCAACATCGATCCCCGGCGGCAAATGGAAATTTGCCAATGTCGACGATCTGCCAAAAGCGGCGAAGGATTGGCCGCAGCTAAATTTCGTGATCTATCACTCGGCGTTGCGGCCGTTCGCCGAGTCGCCGGACCCGGCATTGGCACAGTTCGAGAAGACCGGGTATATCGAATGGGTCTCCGATCTCGCCGCGATCCCCGCGAAGCACGGCGTCAGCAACGTCTACGCGGATCTCGGCACGTCGTTTGCGATGGCGGCGACCACAAACCCACGCTTTGCCGCCGCATTGATCGGCACGCTCGTCAAAGGGCTGGGGCACGATCACGTGTTCTGGGGCACCGACTCGGTGTGGTACGGCTCGCCGCAATGGCAGATCGAAGCGCTGCGGCGCCTCGAAATACCGGAGGACATGCGCGAGAAGCATGGTTTTGCCGCCCTCGGACCAGCCGACGGCCCGATCAAGAGCGGCATTTTCGGCTACAACGCGGCCCGCTTCTACAGGGTCGAGCTGCATGCCGGCCTGATGCCGTGGGAGGGCGACGGCCTGTCGCAAATCAAGGCCGCATACCTGTCGGATGGGCCGGCGCGCAGCAATCTCGCATACGGCTACGTGGCGCGCGGGTAGGCCACCCCTTCCGCGGCTTGCGCAGCCGTCGGGGATCGGCGATTGACACGAGACGGGGCGGCCGGATAGCGTCCGGCCGCTCTGCCCGATAGCAGAAGGCGCCGCAGCCTCCTATATTGGGGGTCGGCCGGTCCGCGAGTGTCGCGCGCCGGCCCAATCGGCATTGAGGACGAGGGATGTTCGACAGCCTCAGCGACCGCCTCAACGACGTTTTTGACAGCTTGCGCCGGCGCGGTGCGCTGACCCCGGACGATGTCGGCGCGGCGCTGCGCGAGATCCGCGTCGCGCTGCTCGAGGCCGATGTCGCGTTGCCGGTCGTGCGCGATTTCATCGCCGGTGTGCGCGAGAAGGCGGTCGGCCAGGAGGTGCTGCGCTCGGTGACGCCGGGGCAGATGGTCGTCAAGATCGTGCACGACCATCTCGTCGATGTGCTCGGCGGCAGCGATCCGCGCCGCGGCGACGGCATCGACCTCAACGCGGCGCCGCCGGTCGGCATCATGCTGGTCGGGCTGCAAGGCTCGGGCAAGACGACGACCTGCGCCAAGATCGCGCTGCGCCTGAAGAGCCGCGAGCGCAAGAAGGTGCTGATGGCCTCGCTCGACGTGCAGCGGCCGGCGGCGCAGGAGCAGCTGGCACAGCTTGGCCGCCAGGTCGGCGTCGCGACGCTGCCGATCGTCGCCGGCGAACGTCCGGTCGCGATCGCGCGGCGGGCGCTCGATACCGGACGGCGCGAAGGCTTCGACGCGGTCATGCTCGACACCGCCGGCCGCCTGCACGTCAACGAGGAGCTGATGCTCGAGGTCGCGGCGGTGCGCGAGGCGGCGCAGCCGCACCAGACGCTGCTCGTTGTCGATGCGATGACCGGGCAGGACGCCGTCAACGTCGCGAAAGCCTTCGGCGAGCGCGTCGGCGTCACCGGCATCGTGCTGACCCGCGTCGATGGCGACGCGCGTGGCGGCGGCGCATTGTCGATGCGCGCGATCACCGGCAAGCCGATCGTGCTGATCGGCACCGGCGAAAAGGTCGAGGCGCTCGAACCCTTCCATCCGGAGCGCATCGCCGGCCGCATCCTCGGCATGGGCGACGTTGTCAGCCTTGTTGAAAAGGCGGCCGAAACCGCCGACCAGGAGGATGCAGAAAGGCTCGCCCGCAAGTTCCAGAAGGGCGAATTCGACCTCGACGACCTGGCCGGCCAGCTGCGCCAAATCCGCCGCATGGGCGGCATGACCGGCATGCTCGGCATGCTGCCGGGCGTCGGCAAGATCAAGAAGCAACTGGCCGACGCCAATATCGACGAGGGGATCGTCAAGCGCCAGGAGGCGATCATCGGCTCGATGACGAAGGCCGAGCGGCGCAACCCGAAACTGCTCAATGGCTCGCGCCGGCGGCGCATCGCGGCCGGCTCCGGCACGTCGGTGCCTGACGTTAACCGCCTCCTGAAACAATATCAGGACATGGCGGGCATGATGAAGAAGATGAAAAAGCTCGGCCAGAAAGGGCTGATGCGGCACGGCCTCTCGGCCATCCTGCCGCAAGGCATGCGGCATTGATGGCGCCCCGTCGGCATTTCCTGCGTCCCCGACGTAAGCCGCAGTCCAATCATCCCCCGCGCGGGCGGCGCAACTATCGGTCCCGGCGTTCGCCGAGACCGCTGACATGTTCGACAAGAGGCAACCGATGTCCCTGAAGATCCGACTGGCGCGCGGCGGCGCCAAAAAGCGGCCGTTTTATTCGATCGTCGTCGCCGATGCGCGCAGCCCGCGCGACGGCCGCTTCATCGAGCGCCTCGGCACCTATAACCCGATGCTGGAGCGCGGCGCCGCCGATCGTGTGACGTTGAAAGAGGAACGCATCAAGCACTGGCTCGGCGTCGGCGCGCAGCCGACCGAGCGGGTCGCGCGGTTCCTCGGCGACGCCGGCATCGTCGAAAAAACGGCGCTGCGCGAGACGCCGAAGCAGTCGGCGCCGAAGGCCAAGGCGCAGGCGCGCGCCAAGGAAGCCGCCGAGGCTGCCGCGGCGGCGCGCGGCTGAGCAGGCGCGACGGGAAGCGCCCGATGAGCGCGGCCGCACGGCGCGTGTGCGTCGGCATCATCACCGGCGCGCATGGCGTGCGCGGCGCGGTGCGGGTCAAAAGCTTCACCGCCGATCCCGCCGCCGTCGCGCATTACGGCGCACTCGAAGACGAGGCGGGCGAACGGCGGTTTCGCCTGCGCCTCGTCGGCGATGCCAAAGGCGTCTTGATCGCCAGGGTCGACGGCGTCGCCGATCGCGACGATGCCGAGGAATTGCGCGGGCTGCGCCTCTATCTGCCGCGCGCGGCCCTGCCGCCGCCGGGCGCCGAGGAATATTACCACGCCGACCTGATCGGCCTCGCCGTCACGCGCGCCGACGGTACGCCGGTCGGACAGGTGCGGGCGGTCTATGATTTCGGCGCCGGCGACACGCTCGACATCGCGCGCGAAGCCGGGCCGCCCGTCATGGTGCCGTTCACCCGCGCCGTCGTACCGGTCGTGGACCTCGCGGCGGGCCGGCTCATCATCGACCCGCCGCCGGGCTTGCTGGCGCCGATCGAAGAGGAGCCGGCGGAGTGACCTGGTGCGCGACGGTGCTGACGATCTTCCCGGAGATGCTGCCGGGGCCGCTCGCCCATTCACTGGCCGGCAAGGCGCTGAAGGCCGGCATCTGGCAGTTGAAGACGGTGGACATCCGCGGCTTCGCGCGCGACAAGCACCACTCCGTCGATGATGCGCCGTTCGGCGGCGGGCCGGGCATGGTCATGCGGCCGGATGTGCTCGACGCGGCAATCGCCGATCAGGCCGGCAACGCGCCGCTGCTGCTGCTGTCGCCGCGCGGCCGGCCGCTGGACCAGAGCCGGGTGCGGACGCTCGCCGCGGGGGCGGGCGTCAGGCTCGTATGCGGCCGCTTCGAGGGCATCGACGAGCGGGTTATCGCGGCACGGGCGATCGAGGAGGTAAGCCTCGGCGATTTCGTGCTGTCGGGTGGCGAACCGGCGGCGATCGCATTGCTCGACGCGTGCGTGCGGCTGTTGCCGGGCGTCGTCGGCTGCGTCGAGGCATTTGCCGAGGAAAGCTTTGCCGATGGGCTGCTCGAATATCCGCATTACACGCGGCCGCAGGTGTGGCAGGGTCGGGCAGTGCCGGAGGTGCTGGTGTCGGGCAATCATCGGCAGATTGCCGCTTGGCGACGGGCCGAGGCGGAGCGGGTGACGCGCGAGCGGCGCCCGGATTTGTGGCGGCGATATCAGGCGCGCGTGCCCGAGGGCGCGAGGCGGGAAGAGGTGAAACGATGAACCTGTTGCAGCAACTCGAAGCCGAGGCGGTCGCCCGGCTCGTCGCAGAACGCCCAGTGCCGCCGTTCCAGCCGGGTGATACGGTCAAGGTCAGCCTGCGCGTCGTCGAAGGCGAGCGCGAACGCATCCAGGCCTTCGAGGGCGTCTGCATCGCGCGCAAAAACGCCGGCATCAACTCGAATTTCACATTGCGCAAGATCTCGTACGGCGAGGGGGTCGAGCGCGTCTTTCCGCTTCACTCGCCCCGCATCACCGCGATCGAGGTCGTCCGACGCGGCGACGTGCGGCGCGCCAAGCTTTATTATCTGCGCGGCCGCCGCGGCAAGTCGGCGCGCATCGCCGAACGCGGCCGGGATGACAACCGGCGCGAGCGCGCCGCCGTCGCGGCCGACAGCGAAATTTGATGACCGTTCGTAGATGGCCGGGTCAAGCCCGGCCATGACGGTCGGAAGACTGGAGCACAAAATGCCCGAGCCGCGCACCCTGTTCGACAAGATCTGGCAGAGCCACGTCATCACCCCGCAGGGCGAAGGCACCTACCTGATCTATATCGACCTGCATCTGATCCACGAGGTAACGACGCCGCAGGCGTTTGAGGGGCTGAAGCTGGCGGGCCGCACGGTGCGCCGGCCGGACGCGACGATTGCGGTTGCCGACCACAACATCCCGACATCGAACCGCAACGCCGGCATCGACGATCCGGAATCGAAGCTGCAGGTCGATACGCTCGAACGCAACGTCAAGGAATTCGGCGTCCCGTATTTCCCGATCGACAGCGTCAATCAGGGCATCGTCCACATCATCGGCCCGGAGCAGGGGCTGTCGCAGCCGGGCATGACGATCGTCTGCGGCGACAGCCATACCGCGACGCACGGCGCTATGGGCGCGCTCGCCTTCGGCATCGGCACCTCGGAAGTCGAGCACGTGCTGGCGACGCAAACGCTGATCCAGTCGCCGGCCAAGAACATGCTCGTCGAGGTCAACGGGTCGCTCGGCGCCGGGGTCAGCCCGAAGGACGTGATTCTCGCGATCATCGGCAGGATCGGCACGGCCGGCGGCACCGGCCACGTCATCGAATATGCCGGCTCGACATTCCGGCAGATGTCGATGGAAGGCCGCATGACCGTGTGCAACATGACGATCGAGGCCGGCGCCCGCGCCGGCCTCGTCGCGCCGGATGAGACGACCTTCGCGTACGTGAAGGGCAGGCCCTATGCGCCGAAGGGCGCGGCGTGGGAGCAGGCGCTCGCCTATTGGCAAACGCTGCCCTCCGACCCTGGCGCGCGATACGACAAGCGGGCCGCGCTCGCCGCCGCCGACATCGCGCCGCATGTCAGCTGGGGCACCAACCCCGAAATGGTCGCGCCGATCACCGGCCGCGTGCCCGACCCGGCCGACATCGACGACCCGCTGAAGCGCGCCGCCGTCGAGCGCGCGCTGCAATACATGCAGCTGCGGCCGAACACGCCGCTTGCCGAAATCCCGGTAGAGCGCGTCTTTATCGGCTCGTGCACGAACAGCCGCATCGAGGATCTGCGCGCCGCCGCCCAGGTCGCCAAGGGCCGCCGCGTCGCCCAGGGCGTGCGGGCGCTGGTCGTGCCGGGCTCCGGCCTCGTCAAGCGGCAAGCCGAACAAGAGGGCCTCAACCGCGTCTTCCTCGAAGCCGGTTTCGAATGGCGCGAGCCGGGCTGCTCCAATTGCATGTCGATGAACAATGACCGTGCCGAGCACGGCGAGCGCATCGCCTCGACCTCGAACCGCAATTTCGAAGGCCGCCAGGGGCCGGGCGCCAAAACGCACCTGATGGGGCCGGCAATGGCCGCCGCAGCCGCCGTCACCGGCCATCTCGCCGACGTGCGGCAATTGGGGTGACTGCGGCATATGAACGAGATTGTGTTCCCGTTTCTGCGCGGTCGAAGATATTCTTTGGGCAAGCTACGTGAATTCGAAGCGCGGCTGCTCGACGCAAGGCAGGACGATCAGGCCTTTAGCGCAGACGTTAGAGGCAACAGGATGCCTTGGGCCAAAAGGCGCAATGAAGAGTTGGTCCCAATTCTATTGTTGGCCAACCGGAAGAACCTCGACGATGGCGACGAATTCAAGCTGATGTGTGAGGGGCATCGGATAGATGTCAAGCTCTATACGGGAAGTCAGACGACGCAATACCAGATCACGTTAGCTTACCCGCAATGGGACAATGCAACTCAACGCACAATCGGCGGTGGCTATCAGGACCATCTGCGCAACGAACTCCTGAGATGCGCCCAGCCGGCCTTTGGCGGCAATAATATCAGAAAGGAAAATGGCGCGATCGTCTCTAAACCCCACGCTCGCGACATACGCGACGACGTTGACGCTTGGCGGCATGGATGGATCGACGCGATCAAACGCAAGCAGGCGCACGACGGTGCGGGCGCTACGCTCTTGATCTATGCTCGGTTAATTGGGTTCGATCTCATTGACGTTGACTTGTCGGAGGTCGTGTCTCGGGCAGTATCGAACGCTGGAGCGAACCGGTTCGAGCGCGTTTGCGTCTTGGATCAGAACTTTTGCTGGGAAGCGTGAGGCGAAGCACCCAATGGCATTGATGCTGGCCAAAACTTACTCGGCATTCAAAGCCGCGGGGGTGAATGAGGAGCAGGCACAAGCCGCTGCTGAGGAATTGCCTGCGTTCGAGGGTCGGTTTGGCTCATTGGAAGGCGGCATCTCGCGCGTCGAGGGCAAGATGGCCGCTATTGAAGCGACGGCTGGTGTCATCGAAAGCAAGGTTTCCGGGATCGAGGAAAGGCTGACTACCCTTGAACAGGGGCTTGCTGTCCTTGCAGCTAGGGTTGCCGCTGTCGAAGCCAAGATGAGCGTCCTTACCTGGGCAGTGGGTGTCAACGTTGCGGCGACGATCGCGATTCTGGGCGTCCTGCTGCGTCACGGATAAGCACGAAGGATCTGACAAGAGTCATGGAAAAATTCACGCAATTGACTGGGGTGGCGGCGCCATTGCCGATGATCAATGTCGATACCGACAAGATTTTCCCGGCGGTCTTCTTGAAGACGATCAAGCGCACCGGACTTGCGCAATGGTTGTTTCAGGAGATCCGCTTCAAGCCGGACGGCTCGGAAAACTCCGATTTCGTGCTGAACCAAGGGCCCTACCGCAACGCGAAGATCCTCGTCGCCGGCGACAATTTCGGCTGCGGTTCCTCGCGCGAGCACGCGCCGTGGGCGCTGATCGACTTCGGCATCCGTTGCGTCATCGCGCCCTCTTTTGCCGACATCTTCTACAATAACTGCTTCAAGAACGGCTTGTTGCCGATCGCGCTGCCGCAGGCGATTGTCGATGAATTGATGGAAGATGCCAAGAAAGGCGCCAACGCCGTCATGACGATCGACCTTGAAAGCCAGACGATCTCCCGGCCGGACGGCGAGAAAGTGCATTTCGACATGGATCCGTTCCGCAAGCATTGTCTGTTGAACGGCCTCGACGATATCGGCCTGACCGAACAGAAGGGCGCCGAAATCGCTGCCTATGAGCAGCAGGCCAGCCGATCGCATCCCTGGCAGTTCGGCATGACCCAGCCCGGTTCCTAGAGCCGGACAGGCCATATTTCCGTCGCGGGCCTGACCGGCGGGTCCGCACTTGCTGTTAGCGAGTGGCGCGTTGTGCGGTTCGCGGCGCGAACTTGGGGCGTGCCTCGATGACGGCAACAAAAAAGCCGGGAGGCTGCGCCTGACCGGCCCTTTTGCGACAACGCCGGCGGGCGTCCCGCTTATTGCCGCTCCAGCGCGAAGATCTCGTCCTTGATGCGGAGTTTCTGGCGTTTCAGATCGGTGATCGCGTCCTGGTTCGGCAGCGGGCGATGGACCTCTTCATCGATGGCGCGTTCGAGCAAGGCATGCTTCTCTTTGAGCGCCTCGATGCGATCTTGCACCGACATGCTGGTTCCTCCTCATCCACGAAGCAGCGGACATGCTACTGCCGGAGCGCCCAGAAGGCCAAGGGCGCGCATCGCTGCCGCCGGGATGGGGCCGGGTGAGAGTCCGTCACGGGACGGCCACGCGAGCGACACATCGGAGAATCGAGAATGCCTCAAATTGCCGGTTGCCCTCGCCTCATCGTCGGCATCAGCGGCGCCTCAGGGGCGATCTACGGCGCACGGCTGCTCGAATTGCTGCAGCCGCTGGCGGTCGAAACCCATCTGGTGATGAGCCGTTCGGCCGAGATGACGCTGGCGCTGGAAACCGATCTGAAGCCGGCCGACCTGCGCGGCCGCGCCGATGTCAGCCATCGTGCGGGCGATCTCGCGGCGCCGATCTCGTCGGGCTCGTTCCAGACGCTCGGCATGATCATCGCGCCGTGCTCGGTGCGCAGCATGGCCGAGATCGCCACCGGCGCGACGACGACGCTGTTGACTCGCGCCGCCGATGTTGCGCTGAAGGAGCGTCGGCGCCTCGTGCTCTTGGTGCGCGAGACGCCGCTGCATTTGGGGCACTTGCGCACGATGACGGCGCTGTCCGAGATGGGCGCCGTCATCTTCCCGCCGGTCCCGGCATTCTATGCCCGGCCGCAGAGCCTCGCCGAGATGATCGACCAGACGCTCGGCCGCGCCCTCGATCTGTTCGGTCTCGACGCCGGCGTCGTGCGCCGCTGGGGTGGGCCGTCGGCCGCTCAACCGGCAGGGTAGTGCGTCGTCAGTTTCTTGCCGCCTTCTTCGACGGGGTCGGCATCGATCAGCACAAAACAGAACGTGCACGGGCCGCCCGTGGGGACCCACGCGTGCATTGTGCCGCGCTGGACGCAGATGTCGCCCGCCCTCATGTGCACGGTCTTGCCGTCGTCGAGTTCGAGGTCGCATTCGCCCTTCAAGAGGATCGCGTAGTCGAGCGTCTCGGTACGGTGCATGAATTTGTGGCCGCCCGGCGCAAACTCGACGACGCGGCAGACATGTCCCTGGCCGGAGCCGACGTAATTGTATTTGACGACAAAGCCTTTCTTTTGCGCGTCGGCGGCGGCGCCCTCGGAATTGTCGATCGGCATCCGGTCGGCCGACCAGATTTCGACCCGGCCGGCAATGCCGGGGCGCGGCGCGCCGGAGGTGCTGAGGCGCTCGTCGCTGGCGACGATCGCCTTTCCGTTCCGGTCATGCCCGGTGACGATGCGGCGTACTTCAAATGCCATTCTGCCTGCTCCTCTCGAAAGGCCTACCCGGTGCGGGCGGCGCGGTATTCGCGGCGGACGATGTCCAGAAGCTCTTCCGCCGAGGTCTGGCCGGCTTCGCTCTCGAACGTCACTTCGCCGTGCTGCATCAATATGATGCGGTCGCAGATTTCGAGCGTCTGCGCATAATTGTGCGCGATCATGACGATCGCGATATCGCCGCGCGCCTTGAGCCGCGCGATCAGGTCGATGATCAGCCGCGCCTCGCGCGCCCCCATCGCCGCCAGCGGCTCGTCCAGGAGGAGGATGCGCGCGTCGGACGACACCGCGCGCGCGACGGCGATCGCCTGGCGCTGGCCCCCCGACAGCGCGCCGACATCGAGATCGACCGAGGCGACGGCGATGCCGATATCAGCGAGCGCCGCGCCCGCCCGCCGCCGCATCGCGCGGTGGTCGAGCAGGCGCAGCGGTCCGCGCCGCAGCAGTTCGCGATTGAGGAACAGGTTGAGGTAGATCGACAGGCCGTTGACCAGCGCCAAATCCTGGTAGACGCACTCGACGCCCAAGGCACGCGCCTCGCCGACCGACTGCAGCGAAACGGGCCTGCCGTCGATATGGACCTGCCCGTGATCCGGCCGGTGAAAGCCGGTCAATATCTTGAGCAGCGTCGATTTGCCGGCACCGTTGTCGCCCAGGATGCCGAGCGTTTCGCCCCGCGCGACCTGCATCGAGACGCCGTTCAGCGCCGTCACATGGCCAAAGGATTTGACCAGGTTCTCGGCGCGGATCGCCTCGGCTCCCGCCATCAGCGCATACCGGTCGCACTGCCGCCGCGCAGTCGCGCCAGATGAATGTTGGCAACCATCGCGACCAGGATTGCGACGCCGATGATGATGTTGAACATGAAGGCGTTGATGCCCTGCAATGTGAAACCGTCCTGCAATACGCCGAGCATGACGCCGCCGACCAGCCCGCCGACGATCGTGCCGGCGCCGCCGGCGATCGCGGTGCCGCCGATGACGCCCGACGCGACGCCGAGAAACATGATGTTGCTGCCGCCCGCCAGCGGGTCGGCCGAGCCGACGCGAAAGGCCTCCATCAGCCCGGTGAAGCCGCCGAGCGCGCTGGTCAGCACGAAATTGCCGAGCTTGATGCGATTGGTGCGGATGCCGGCTTCGGCGGCGGCGACGAGGTTGCCGCCGGTCGCGATCGTATGCAGGCCCCAGCGGGTGTGGCGCAGCACGATGTGCATGATCGCGACGATCAGTGCCGCCCAGACGATCTCG